>Ga0099828_10001549_pt1 | contig 15487 bp, 12 predicted proteins | sample CZO8metaG_2_FD_79338 | JGI IMG/M metagenome (GOLD analysis project Ga0099828, IMG submission 79338) | Vadose zone soil microbial communities from the Eel River Critical Zone Observatory, Northern California, USA - CZOApr15con2H1.8 metaG | ecosystem: Environmental > Terrestrial > Soil > Vadose...
CCGCGTGCCTGCCGCTCCGGTCCTGGCCGGGTGCCCCGGCCGCGTGCCTGCCGCTCTGGTCCTGGCCGGGTGCCCCGGCCGCATGCCTGGCGCTCCGGTCCTGGCCGGGTGCCCTGGTCGCGTGCCTGCCGCTGCGCCCGCCAGCCAGCGGCCCGCCCGGACCAGCAGCCCGCCCGGACCAGCAGCCCGCCCGGACCAGCAGCCCGCCCGGACCAGCGGCCCGCCCGCGCGGACCGGCATGATCGCCGCGGCCACTAGGCTGTGACCGGCCGGGTAAGCAACGAAGGGGAGCCATGGCCACAGCACGGGACTGGGTGGCGGGCGCCCGTCCGCGGACGCTTCCCGCGGCGATCGTCCCCGTCGTTGTCGGCTCGGGCGTTGCGATCGGCTACGGGCGGCTGCAGCCGTGGCGGGCCCTGCTCGCGCTCTTCGTGGCGCTCGCGCTGCAGGTCGGTGTCAACTACGCCAACGACTACAGCGACGGGATCCGCGGGACCGATGAGCGCCGGGTCGGCCCGGTGCGGCTCGTCGGCTCCGGGCTGGCCAAGCCCCGGCAGGCGCTCGCCGCCGCGATCGGCTGTTTCGCCGCCGCCTGCCTGGCCGGGCTTGTCCTGGCCGCGCTGACTTCGTGGTGGCTGATCCTGCTCGGCGGCCTGTGCATTGCCGCTGCCTGGTTCTATACCGGTGGCAGCAGGCCCTACGGCTACCGCGCGCTCGGCGAGGTCTCTGTCTTCTTGTTCTTCGGGCTGGCCGCGGTGGCCGGTACTGCGTACGTGCAGATGGACATGGTGGCCTTGCTGGCGCTGGCCGCCGCGGTGCCGGTCGGACTGCTCGCCTGCGCGCTGCTGGTGATCAACAACCTGCGCGATATCCCGACCGACGCGGCGACCGGCAAGCGGACACTCGCCGTGCTGGCCGGCGACCAGCGCACCCGGCTGCTGTATGCGGCGTGCGCGCTGCTGCCCTTCGTGATCGCCGCTGCAATCGCGCCGGTACGGCCGCTGGCGCTGCTCGCGCTGGCCGCGGTGCCGCTGGCGCTGGCACCGATCCGGCTGGTCCTGGCCGGCGCGGCAGGCTCGCGGCTGATCACTGCCCTCGGGCTAACCGGACGGCTGCAGCTGGCCTTCGGCGCGCTACTGACCGTCGGTCTGGCGATCCGCCTCTGACGCAGGCGGCGCGGACGGTCCCGGGTGACCGGGCACCTCGGGCGATCCGCCCTCCGCCGACCCGGCGGAGGGCGCGGCAGGCCGCGCTGACGGTCCCGGGTGAGCGGGCACATCGGGCTGCCCGGCCTGCGCGTGTGGCTCAGCGGCAACTGCCCGGAGCGGCTGCGCCGCAAGCCGCGGGCCGTTCGCCGAGGCCACCGGCCCGTGGCCGGACCCGGACCCGGACCCCGACTCCGACCCGGACTCCGACCCGGATCCGGGCCCGCCGAACGCGCCGCTGAGCATCTTGAGTGCGCTGGTGACCTCGCTGGGTATCACCCAGACCGTGTTGCCCTCCCCCTGCGCAAGCTGCGGCAGGGTCTGCAGGTACTGGTAGGCGAGCAGCTTCGGGTCGGGGTCGTTCTGGTGGATCGCCTGGAAAACCGTCTCGATGGCCTTCCCCTGGCCCTCGGCCCGCAGGATCGCACCCTGCCGCTCGCCCTCGGCCCGCAGGATCTGACTCTGCTTCTCGCCCTCCGCGGTGAGGATCTTGGACTGGCGGACGCCCTCGGCGTTGAGGATCGCGGCGCGCTTCTCCCGCTCGGCCCGCATCTGCTTCTCCATCGCGTCGATGACGCTCTTCGGCGGGTCGATCGCCTTGATCTCCACTCGGGTGACCCGGATCCCCCACTTGCCCGACGCGTCGTCAAGCACCCCGCGGAGCATGGTATTGATCTTGTCCCGGGAGGTCAGGGTCTGCTCGAGGTCCATGCTCCCGATCACGCTGCGCAGCATGGTAGCCGTGATCTGCTCGATCGCCTGGATGTAGTTGACGATCTCGTAGTCGGCCGCTCGCGGGTCCGTGACCTGGAAGAACAGCACGGTGTCGATGAGAACGACCAGGTTGTCCTCGGTGATGACGGGCTGCCCTTTGAAGGACACGACCTGCTCGCGCAAGTCAATCAGCGGCTTGACGCGGTCGACAAACGGGATGATGAAGTTCATCCCGGGCTCCAGCGTCTTGCGATACCGGCCAAACCGCTCGATGTTGCGTGCCCGTGCCTGGGGCACGATGCGGACCGTCTTCATCACCGCCAGGGCCATCAGGGCGACGATGACGACGGCAACGATCAGGACAGCCAGTTCCACTGCTACTCCCGGGGATGCACGAGGGCGGTTACGCCCTCGATCTGAAATACGTCGACGGTAGAGCCCACGGGTATGGTCAGGGTCTCGTCGTAAGGGCGTGAGGACCAGAGCTCGCCGCCGATCCTTACCTGCCCGGAGTGGGCGCTGACTTCCTCGACGACGACTGCCGACCGCCCTACCAGTGCAGACGTACCGCTCCTGAGGAGCGGCGGCTGCTTGATGTGCCGCAGCGCGATCGGCCGGACCAGTCCGAGCCCGGCCACCGACGCGACGATGAACGCGCCGAACTGGAGCGCTTCGTTCCCGCCTGCGGCGCCGACTCCGGCGGCGGCCACTGCACCGACCGCGATCAGGCCGAGCGCCAGCGTCATCGTCACGAGCTCGGCCACTCCGAGCGCCGCGGCCACGATCAGCCAGATGATCCAAATCCCCATGATTGCTCCGGCGGGGGAAGCATGAAATGCACGTTTCCTTGACAGTAACCCCGCTGCCGGCCCTAGCGCACCATTGCGGGTCCGCGGGCGTCCCCGGTGCTTCCCACCAGAAGCCGGAACGGGGACGATGGTGTGACTCGACTCCGGAGGATGCGGAATGTCCGGTGGAACTCAGCTGTCCTACGGCCACGGAATCTCTGCCCTCCCGCTGCTGGGCGAGACCGTCGGCGAGAACCTGCGCCGGGTCGCTGCGGCATGGGGAGGCCAGGAGGCCCTGGTCGATGTCCCGTCCGACCGGCGGTGGACCTACCAGCAGCTGGACGCAGATGTTGATGCCGTTGCCATCGGACTGCTCGCGGCCGGGATCGAGGCCGGGGACAGGGTCGGCATCTGGGCGCCGAACTGCGCCGAGTGGGTGCTGCTGCAATACGCGACCGCGCGGATGGGCGCGATCCTGGTCAACATCAACCCGGCCTACCGGAGCCATGAGCTCGGCTACGTGCTCCGGCAATCCGGGGTCCGGCTGCTGGTCAGCGCGGAGAGCTTCAAGACCAGCGACTACCGCGCGATGATCGGCGAGGTGCGCGGCGAGCTTGACCAACTGGAGCAGGTGATCTACCTCGGCACGGCAGAGTGGCAGGCATTGATCGCGGCCGGTGCCGCTGGCGCGGACGTCGCTGGCGCGGACGCCGCTGGCGGCGGTGCCGGGGCCGCCGAGGCGGAACTGCTGACGGCACGGACTGTGGCCCTGACCTTCGACGATCCGATCAACATCCAGTACACGAGCGGGACGACGGGATTCCCGAAGGGCGCGACGCTGTCGCACCACAACATCCTCAACAACGGCCTCTTCATCGGCGAGATGTGCCGGTACACCGAGCAGGACAGGGTCTGCATCCCGGTGCCGTTCTATCACTGCTTCGGGATGGTGCTCGGCAACCTGGCCGCCGTGACGCACGGAGCCTGCATCGTGATCCCGGCACCAGGCTTCGAGCCCGCGGCGACCCTGCGAGCGGTGCAGCAGGAACGCTGCACTTCCCTGTACGGGGTCCCGACGATGTTCATCGCCGAGCTTGCCCTGCCCGACTTCGCCAGCTATGACCTGTCGACGCTGCGGACCGGCATCATGGCCGGCTCACCATGCCCGGTCGAGGTGATGAAGCGCGTGGTCAGCGAGATGCACATGTCGGAGGTGACCATCGCGTACGGGATGACGGAGACATCGCCGGTCTCCGCCCAGACCAGGGCGGACGACGACATGGAGCGGCGGGTGTCGACGGTGGGGCGGGTGCACCCGCACGTCGAGGTCAAGGTGATCGATCCGGACAGCGGGCTCGTGCTGCCACGCGGGATGCCAGGGGAAATGTGCACCCGGGGTTACTCGGTGATGCTGGGCTACTGGAACGAGCCGGAGAAAACGGCGGACGCTATCGACGCGGCCCGCTGGATGCACACCGGCGACCTCGCAGTGATGGACGCGGCTGGCTACCTGAACATCGTCGGCCGGATCAAAGACATGGTCATCCGCGGCGGCGAGAACATCTACCCGCGGGAGGTCGAGGAGTTCCTGTACTCCCATCCGATGATCGAGGACGTTCAGGTCATCGGCGTTCCCGATGACAAGTACGGCGAAGAGCTGTGCGCCTGGGTGCGGCTGCGGCCCGGCTCGGAGCTGACCGGCGAGGAGATCAGGACGTACTGCACCGGCAAGATCGCGCACTACAAGATCCCGCGCTATGTGCGGTTTACCGGCGAGTTCCCGATGACGGTCACCGGCAAGGTGCAGAAATTCAAGATGCGAGAGGTATCAATCACCGAGCTTGGCCTGCAGGCCGCGAGCAAGACCACGACGGCCTGAGCTAGCGGGCGAGCCGCCGTGGGCCGCCCCCCCGCGATGAGCCGCCCCGGTGAGCCGCCCCTGGCCGGTGAGCCATCCCTGCGATGAGCCGCCCCGGCGGTGACCGCCCCCCGCGGTGAGCCGAGCCCCGCGTGAGCCATCCCGGGGTAAGCCGCCCCCGGCGGTGAGCCATCCCGGGGTAAGCCGCCCCCGGCGGTGAGCCATCCCGGGGTAAGCCGCCCCCGGCGGGAGTCGTCCCCGCGGTGAGCCGGCCCCCGGCAGTGAGTCGTCCCCGCGATGAGCCGCCCAGCGGCTTCCGCTCATGATCCCGGGGATTTCTCAGTCGTAGCGACTGAGAAATCCCCGGGATCATGAAGCTCGCGCGGGTGAGCCCGACGGCCGGACCTCGAGCTGGCCGAGCAGGGCGCTGGTGGCAGCGGCGACCGCGTCGACCGCGTCGCTGAACGCGTCCGCGTTGTGCCGGGCCGGGCTACGGAAACCGCTGATTTTCCTGACGTACTGCAGGGCAGCGGCTCTTACGTCCTCGTCCGTCACGTTCTCGGCGTAGGGCTCACGCAAGGTCTTGATGCTTCGACACATGAGTCGACGGTATGCCAGATCCTGCCTGCCAGGCCAATGACCAGGTGACTAGCGGCGCTGCCCCCGGAGGCCGGGACGCTGACGTGCTCACCGGGCATGATCGGATTCTCGCTGGCCTGCTCCAACCCGCAGAAGGATTCTGGCGGGCACTCGGCCCGGCTGCTGGTCCGACTGCTCGGCGAAACCCACGGCTAGCGCCGGCCCGGGCCGCGACAGTCGCGCGGGCACTCGGCCCGGCTGCTGGTCCGATTACTCGGCGAAACCCACGGCTAGCGCCGGCCGGGCCGCGCGACAGCCGCGCGGGCACTCGGCCCGGCTGCTGGTCCGACTGCTCGGCGAAACCCACGGCTAGCGCCGGCCGGGCCGCGCGACAGCCGCGCGGGCACTCGGCCCGGCTGCTGGTCCGATTACTCGGCGAAACCCACGGCTAGCGCCGGCCGGGCCGCGACAGTCGCGCGGGCAGCCCGTACCGCTGACAGCCGCACCGCCGCCGGCGGGTCAGGCGTAGCTGTGCTCGGCCCCCGGATACCGCGAGTCCGCGACATCGCTGACGAAATCGCCAGCGGCCCGGGACAGGATCTCGGCCAGCTGCGCGTAGCGCCGGACAAAGCGCGGCGCCCGGCCGGTGGTGAGGCCGGCGAAGTCCTGCCACACCATGCCCTGGGCGTCGCAGGAGGGCCCGCCGCCAACGCCGATCGTGGGGATCGCCAGCGCGTCAGATATCCGGGCGCCCAGGCTGGCCGGGACGGCCTCGAGGACGACCGCGAATGCCCCGGCCCGCTCCAGGGCGATCGCGTCGTCCAGCAGCACATCGGCCTCGCCGCCGCGGCCACGGGCCCGGTAGCTGCCGAGCGCGTTGATGCTCTGCGGGGTCAGGCCGAGGTGACCCATCACCGGGATGCCCGCCGCGGTCATCGCGGCGACCTGCGGCAGCACCCGGCGGCCGCCTTCCAGCTTGACCGCCTGCGCCCCGCCCTCCTTGAGGTAGCGGGTAGCGCTGTGCAGGGCCTGCTGAGGACCCGACTGATAAGAGCCGAACGGCAGGTCGGCAACGACCAGGGCGGTCTTCGTGCCGCGCACCACCGCCTGGACCAGCGGGATGAGCATCTCCATGGTCGCGGGGAGGGTCGAGGAGTACCCGAACACCGTCTGCGCGGATGTGTCACCGACGAGCAAGACGCGAACGCCTGCGCGCTCGAAGATGCCTGCCGTCAGGGCGTCATAACTGGTCAGCAGCGTCCAGCGATCGCCCCGGCCGGTTGCTTCCTGCAGGTCCCGCACGGTGATGCGGCGATCGGCCGGCCACAGTGATGTCAGCTCGCTCATGTGAGTCCCCTTGTTCAGGTCGCCACGGAATGTTGGCGCCGGAATCGCCAGCATAACGGCCGGAGCGCGGCAGCCTTAGCCGAGAATGCCTGTCTGGCTGGGACTATCCTCACGCCAAGCGGCACGAGCTGAATTGGGATGATCTTGACACTGGCCAGGCCGACCGGTCAGTCGACTCCGAGCAGGGAATCCAGGCCGAAGGTGAGCCCGGCGGGCAGCGACGCGACGCCCCGGATCCCGAGCAGCACGCCCGGCATGAACGAGGCCCGATCCAGCGAGTCGTGCCGCAGGGTCAGCACCTCGCCGTGCCCGCCGAGCAGGACCTCCTGGTGCGCGACGAGGCCGGACAGCCGGACCGAGTGAACATGCACCCCGTTGAGGACGGCGCCCCGTGCGCCATCCACCGCGGTGACCGTCGCGTCGGGAGACGGCCCGAGACCTGCTGCCGACCTGGCCGCGCTGATCAGCGACGCCGTCCTGGACGCGGTACCTGACGGTGCGTCCGCCTTGGCCGCATGATGCAGCTCGATCACCTCAGCCGACTCGAAGAACCTCGCCGCCTGCGCCGCGAAGTGCATCATCAGCACGGCGCCGACAGAGAAGTTGGGCGCGATCAGGACCCGGACGTCCGGCGCCTGCCCGAGCCACTCCCCCGCAGTTGCCAGCCGCGCGTCATCGAACCCGGAGGTACCGACGACGACGTTGCGCCCGCTGGCGATGCACCAGCGGAGGTTGTCCATGACCGCACCGGGGTGAGTGAAGTCAACGACCACGTCGCACTCGCCGAGCGGGTCCCTCGGATCGCCGACGTCAACCGCGGCGGTCACTTCCATGTCAGCCGCAGCGCCAGCCGCCCGGCATACCTCCGAGCCCATCCGCCCCCTGGCGCCGAGCACTCCGACCTTGATCATCGCTGGCCTCCTGGCACGCGATTCCTACCCGCACAGCGGGCCCGGGACAGCAACACCGCAGCGGCACGCGGGCAACCCAGCTGCCGCCGGGTCAGCGGGCCGCGGCGGCGAAGGCGTTCGCATCATCGAACGGGCCGACCACGGCGAGTGCCTTAGGCCGCGCGAGCACGTCGGCAGCAACCGCACGCACCTCGTCGTGCGTCACTGCCTCGATCGACGCGAGGATCTCGTCGACCGGCTCCAGCCGAGGATAGACGAGCTCGGACTTGCCGAGCCTGCTCATCCGGGACGACGGATCCTCCAGCCCCAGGACGATCGACCCGCGCAGCTGGCCCTTGCCCCGCTCGAGCTCACCGTCCGTCAGCCCGTCCGACACTACCTTGGCGATCTCCTCACGGCAGATCGCGAGCACCTCGTCGGCCTTGGCCGGCAGGCAGCCCACGTAGACGCCCCACATCCCGGTATCGGCGTGCTGCGAGCTGAAGCTGTACACCGAGTACGCCAGCCCGCGCTTCTCCCTTACCTCCTGGAACAGCCGGGAGGACATCCCGCCGCCCAGGGCCGCGTTAAGCACGCCGAGCGCGAACCTGCGGTCGTCAGTACGCGACAGTCCCTCACAGCCGAGCACCAGGTTGGCCTGCTCGATGCCGCGCGAGACGAGGCGCACCCCGGTGCCGGGCTTGCCCCAGGACGATCCTGGCGCGGCCAGCCGCGGCGGCACCGGCCCGGCATCGCCGGTCAGCGCGGCGGTGAAGGCGGCCTGGACAAGCTCCGCCACCTGCGCGTGATCGAGGCTGCCCGCGGCCGCGATCACCAGGTTGTCCGGCGTGTACTTCGCGGCGTAGTGCTCGGCGATCTGCTCGCGGGTGATCGAGTTGATCGAGTCGACGCTGCCGAGGATGGGACGGCCAAGCGGCGAGTCGCCGAACAGCTGAGCGGCGAACGCCTCGTGCACCGTGTCGGCGGGATCGTCATCGTTCATGGCGATCTCTTCGAGGATCACGCCGCGCTCGGCATCCACGTCCTTCGGCTCGACCAGCGAGCTGGTGACCATGTCGGAGAGCACGTCGATCGCGAGCGGCAGGTCCGCGTCGAGTACCCGCGCGTAGTAGCACGTGTACTCCTTGCCGGTGAACGCGTTCAGCTCGCCGCCGACCGCGTCCATGGCCGCGGAGATGTCCAGCGCGCTGCGCCGCCTGGTCCCCTTGAACAGGAGGTGCTCCAGGTAGTGCGTCGCGCCGTAGTGAGCGATGCCCTCGTCACGGGATCCGACGCCGGCCCAGATGCCGAACGCGGCTGACCTGACCGCGGGAAGCGACTCGGTGATCACCCGCAGCCCGCCGGGCAGGACGGTGCGGCTGACGGCGGCATCGCCTCCCGCCGGCCGTCCGGTGTCGTTGCTCATGAGTTGCGGGGCCCGCGGTGACGCTCCCTGGTGCGGTGGTGATCGCCGCCGCGGTCGCCGCCGCGGTCGCCGCCGCGGTCGCCGCCGCGGTCACCGCCGCGGTCGCGGCCGCCATCACGGGACCTGCGGTCGTCATGCCCGCCCAGGTTCTCGCCCGCGGCCTCGCGCTCAACGACCTCGACCGGGACGAGCGACAGCTTGCCGCGGTCGTCGACTTCACGGATCTCGACCTGGATCTTCTCGCCGACCTTGATCACGTCATCCACGTTGTCGATCCGCACGCCACCGTGCAGCTTGCGGATCTGCGTGATGTGCAGCAACCCGTCCCGGCCGGGCAGCAGCGACACGAAGGCACCGAAGGTGGTCGTCTTCACGACTGTGCCGAGGAACCGCTCGCCGACCTCGGGGATGTGCGGGTTAGCGATCGCATTGATCGCGGACCTTGCCGCCTCGGCCGAGGCGCCGTCGGTGGCGCCGATGTAGATGGTGCCGTCGTCCTCGATGGTGATCTCGGCGCCGGTGTCGTCCTGGATCGAGTTGATCATCTTGCCCTTGGGGCCGATCACCTCGCCGATCTTGTCCACCGGGACCTTGACCGTGATGATCCGCGGCGCGAACTGGCTCATCTCGCCAGGCGCCGAGATCGCCTCGCGCATCACCTCGAGGATGGCCAGCCGGGCGTCGCGCGCCTGGGTCAGCGCCGAGGCGAGCACCGAGGCCGGGATGCCGTCCAGCTTGGTGTCAAGCTGCAGCGCGGTGATCACGTCCTTGGTGCCCGCCACCTTGAAGTCCATGTCACCGAAGGCGTCCTCGGCACCGAGGATGTCGGTCAGCGTGACGTACTCGCCACCCTCGTGGATCAGGCCCATCGCGATGCCCGCCACCATGTCCTTCAGCGGGACGCCCGCGTCAAGCAGCGCCATCGTGGACGCGCAGACCGAGCCCATCGACGTCGAGCCGTTGGAGCCGATGGCCTCCGAGACCTGCCGGATCGCGTAAGGGAACTCCTCGCGGGTGGGCAGCACGGGGACGAGAGCCCGCTCGGCGAGCGCGCCATGGCCGATCTCGCGCCGCTTCGGCGAGCCGACCCGCCCGGTCTCGCCGGTGGAGTACGGCGGCATGTTGTAGTTGTGCATGTAGCGCTTGGTGCGCTCCGGGTTCAGCGTGTCGATCATCTGCTCCATCCGGAGCATGTTCAGCGTGGTAACGCCGAGCACCTGGGTCTCGCCGCGCTCGAAGAGGGCCGAGCCGTGCACGCGGGGCAGCACCCGCGCCTCGGCGGACAGCTGCCGGATGTCGGTGAGCCCGCGGCCGTCGATGCGGCGCCCGTCGGTGATGATCCGCTGCCTGACCAGCTTCTTGGTGAGGGCGCGGAACGCGCCGCTGATCTCGTTCTCGCGGTCCTCGAACTGGCTGGCGAGCTTCTCCTTGGCCAGCGCCTTGACCCGGTCGGTCTCGGCGTCCCTGTCCTGCTTGCCGGCGATCGTCAGCGCGGTGCCCAGCTCCTCGGAGACCTGCGCGGCGACGGCGTCGTAGACGTCCTGTCCGTAGTCGGCGAAGACGGGATACTCCGCGGTCTCCTTGGCGGCATGGGCCGCGATGGCCTGCTGCGCCTCGCAGAGCGCCTTGATGAACGGCTTCGCCGCCTCCAGGCCCTCGGCCACGGCTTCCTCGGTCGGGCGCACCGCACCGCTGCCCGGATCGGCCAGCAGGCGGAGCGTGCTGGGGGTGGACTCTGCCTCCACCATCATGATGGCCACGTCACCGTCCTCGAGCACCCGGCCGGCCACGACCATGTCGAAGGTGGCATCGGCCAGCTGCGACTGGGTGGGGAACGCGACCCACTGGCCCTTGATCAGCGCAACCCGGACGCCGCCGATCGGCCCGGAGAACGGCAGGCCGGCGAGCTGGGTCGAGAGCGAGGCCGCGTTGATCGCGATGACGTCGTACAGGTGCTCGGGATCCAGCGCCATGATCGTCTCGACGACCTGCACCTCATTGCGCAGCCCGTGCACGAATGACGGCCGGAGCGGCCGGTCGATGAGCCGGCAGGTGAGGATCGCGTCCTCGGACGGGCGCCCCTCCCGGCGGAAGAACGAGCCGGGAATCCGGCCCGCCGCATACATCCGCTCCTCCACATCGACGGTGAGCGGGAAGAAGTCGAGGTTGTCCTTCGGCTTCTTGGACGCTGTCGTTGCCGACAGCACCATGGTCTCGTCGTCGAGATAGACGACGGCCGAGCCGGCGGCCAGCCGGGCCAGCCTGCCAGTCTCGAATCTGATCTTGTGTACGCCGAACGTGCCGTTGTCGATGACGACCTCGGCGGTGTACGCACCCTCCACGGGTGACCTCCTTGGTTGAGGTCCCGCGTCTGCCCGCCGCCAGCGGAGCGCCATGCACGGACTTCGAGCCGTGCTGGCTGGCCGGTCTTCGATCGAAGCCCTCGGCCCCGGTGCGCCGCGCTTTGCCAGCGCTGGCGGGTCCTGACCCGAGAACCACTACCGAGGACCGGCCCGTTGGCGCCCTGAGCGCTCCGGGCCGGGGCCGCGGGACGTCGTTCTTTCGTGGTGTATTCAGTTATGGCCGCCGGCCGTCCCCGGCCTGCGGCTATTCCAACCTACCTGCGCAGGCCGAGCTTCTCGATCAGCGCGCGGTAGCGGGTGATGTCCTCGTTGGACAGGTACTTCAGCAGCCGCCTGCGGCGGCCGACGAGCAGCAGCAGCCCGTGGCGGCTGTGGTGGTCATGCTTGTGCACCTTGAGGTGCTCGGTCAGCTCACTGATCCGCCGTGTCAGCAGCGCGACCTGGACTTCCGGCGATCCGGTGTCACCCTCACTGGTCGCGTGCACGGCGATGATCTCTTTCTTCACCGTGGTGTTCAGCGGCACGTTGATTCCTCTTCATGTAGAACTCGTCATGGGACGCTCCGGCGGATTGCGGAGAGAACCTGCGGGGCAGGAGCCATCGCGCAGTAGCCTGCGGGCGTTTCCTCTTAGCCAGCCGCCTGAGGGCACAGCTGACAGGGCCAGATACTCCAGCCGACAGTCAGGGTAGCACGCTGTTGCCGCAGCCCCGGCCCGGCCAGCCGCCGCGGCCCCCGGCTACCCGCCGGGAAGGCGGGCCCAGCCGACAGTGAGGGTAGCACGCTGTTGCCGCAGCCCCGGCCCGGCCGGCCGCCGCGGCCCCCGGCTACCCGCCGGGAAGGCGGGCGCGGACCGCGTCGGCGTCCAGGTGCATCTGCGCGACCAGCTCACCGACCGAGCCGAACCGGACCGTGCCGCGCAGGCGCTCGGCGAAATCGACCGCGACGTGCGCGCCGTACAGGTCGAGATCGTCCCGGTCCAGCGCGTACGCCTCGACGGTGCGCTCCCGGTCGTCGAACGTCGGGTTGCTGCCGATCGAGATTGCCGCAGGCCAGCGTTCCTCCTCGCGGCCGCGGCTATCGAGGCTCGCCAGCCAGCCCGCGTACACGCCATCGGCCGGGATGGCGGTATGCGCCGCGGTCTCCAGGTTGGCGGTGGGGAAGCCGAGCGCCCGGCCGCGCTGATGCCCGCGCACCACCACGCCCTCCACCCGGTGCGGGCGGCCGAGATCCCTTGCGGCGCCGGCCACGTCCCCGGCGGCGAGCCGCGCCCTGATAGCGGATGACGAGATCGTCTCGCCCGCATCGGCCAGCAACGGCACCCCCTCGACGGTGAAATCGTATTTCTCGCCGAGCTCGGTGAGCAGCGCGACGTCTCCCGCGGCGCGGTGGCCGAACCGGAAGTTATCCCCCACGACCACCCTGGCCGCGTGCAGCCGGTCCACCAGCACGGCCTGGACGAACTCATCCGGCCCCAGCAAGGAGAATTCCAGCGTGAACGGCAGCAGCAGGACCGCGTCGACCCCCAGGCCGGCCAGCAGCTCGCCGCGCCGCCTGGCGGTGGAGAGGAACGGCGGATGCGTGCCGGGCCGCACGACCTCATCGGGATGCGGGTCGAAGGTCACGACGACGACCGGCAGCGCGAGCCCGGCGGCCAGCTCGGCGGCACGGCGGACGATGCGCTGGTGACCGCGGTGCACGCCGTCGAAGACGCCGATGGTGACGACCGACCGGCCCCAGCCGGCCGGTACCTCGTCCAGGCCCTGCCACCGCTGCATGTGCCATTTCCTCCCTGCCGGTCCGGCGGTGTACGGCGGTGCTGCCAAGCCTGCCACGCGGCGGGCGGCCAGGCTGCGGCAGCATCCGCCCGCGCCCTGGCTACGGCAGGAAGACCGCCAGCGAGCGCGCCTGGCCCGCCTCCTCGGTCAGCAACGCGACCAGCATGCCATCAGGGTTGTACGCAGCCACCGGACCACGGTCGCCGCCCAGTGCTGGCAGCCTTCCCCCGTGCGCGACCTTCGCCGCCTCTTCCGCGGTGAGCTCCCGCCGCGGGAAAGCCGCCGCGGCGGCCTCGGCCAGCGGGATCACTTCGAAGGAGCTGGCGAGCTCGTCCAGGCCGCGGGCCATGCTCTCGGTGTACGGGCCCACCCGGGTCCGCCGCAGCGCGGTCAGGTGCCCGCCGACCCCGAGCGCGGCCCCGACGTCGCGGGCTATCGCCCGGATGTAGGTGCCGCTGGAGCAGGTAACAGTCACGTCGGCGTCGAGCAGCTCGCCGGCGGGCCGGAGCGCGCGGAGCTCGAGCGCGCGCACGGTCACGGTCCTTGCGGCGAGCGTGGGCGGCGCTCCTTCGCGGGTCAGCTGGTAGGCCCGCTTCCCGGCTACCTTGATAGCGCTGATGCCCGGCGGTATCTGCTGGATCTCGCCGGTCAGCGCGGCCAGGGCGGTGGCCAGCGTTTCCGCGGAAACGCCGGCCGCGGAGGAGGACGAGATGATCTCGCCATCGGCGTCGCCCGAGTCGGTGGCCTGGCCAAGCCGGACGGTGGCGGAGTATTCCTTCTCGGTCAGCGCGAGGTGACCGAGCAGCCTGGTCGCCTTCTGCACGCCGACCAACAGCACCCCGGTGGCCATCGGGTCGAGGGTTCCGGCATGCCCCACCCGGCGGGTGCCGGCCAGGCGGCGGACCCGCGCCACGACGTCGTACGAGGTCGGGCCGGCCGGCTTGTCCACCACGACCAGGCCGCTCGCGGCGGTCACTGGCGGCTGTCCGCCCCGTCCGAGAGATGCTCGCGCAGCCCGGCCATCGCCTGCTCGATCGTCCCGGACGCGGTGAACCCGGCCGCGCTGCGGTGCCCGCCGCCGCCGGACCGGGTGCATGCCCGCCCCACGTCCACCTTGCCCTTGGACCTGGATGACACCAGCCACTGGCCGTTGTCGGACTCCTTGAAGACCACGGCGACGTCCGCCTCCTCGGTGCGGCGCAGCACGTCGATCACCGACTCGGCCACGTCGAAGTGCAGGCCGTAGGCGGCCCGGTCGGCACGGCTGACGGTCGTCCAGACCAGGCCGTGGCCAGCGGCTGCTTCCGGCTCGAGCACGGCGCGGCCGAGCACGGCGGATAGCATCCCCAGGTATCCGAACGGTGCCTTGTCCCATAGCTCCAGCGAGACTGCTCCCGGTTCGATGCCCGTCGCGAGAAGCTCCGCGGCGATTTCATGCACCCGCGGCGAGGTGCTGTCGTACTTGAAGGAACCGGTGTCCGTGACGATCCCGGCATACAGGCCGAACGCGATGTCCCTGGTGACCCGGATGCCCATCCGGCCGATCAGCTCGTGCGCAAGCACCGCGGTTGCCGCGGCGGACGGGTCGATCAGGTGGAGCGTGCCGAACCTGGTGTTGGACGCGTGATGGTCAAGCACGATCAGTTCGTCCGCCCGCCGGGCGCAGGCTTCGAGCACGCCAAGCCGGTCCGCGCTCGCGGCGTCGAACGTGACCATGACCTGCGGCCGTTCCGGGTAGCCGTCCGGCGGGCTGAGCAGGTCGGCACCCGGCAGGAAGCGCAGGATCCTGGGCACCTCGAAGGGCTGGTCACCGAAGGAGGCGATGACCCGCTGGCCAGCCGATCTGGCCTGCGAGCGGAGCGCGTGGGCCACCGCCAGCATCGACCCCAGGGCGTCGCCGTCCGGCCGGATGTGGCAGGCCAGGCAGATCTCGCGAGCGCCGTCCAGGATCTTGACCGCCCTGGCCCAGCTGGCCTCCAGCTCCTGCGCAGCTGCCGCGGAGGGGAAATTCCGGCTGCCGGGCAAGCCTGCCGCCGCCGGAACCTGGCTGCCGCATAGGCTGGGCACCGTCAGATCAAGGCGCTCTGCCGGTCCGGGCACATCGGGGCGGCCGACCGCGAAGGAGCGGTCGGAGGGCGGTTGCCCTTGGCCGTTATCGCCCTGGACCTGCATGCGCTCGGCTGTCACGACCGCGAGTATCCCGCGCCATGCTCCTCGGGTGCCGGGTTTCGGTGAGATGATCATCTTGCCCGCCCGGTCCGGCGGGGCGCCCCGCTGACGCAAGCGGCGCGGCCGCTGGCCCAGCCCGGCCGGCCGGCGGCTCGCCACCCGCGGACTTCTCGCCCGCGGTGCCCTGGGCCGCAGGATCCCCGTCCGCGGCTCCCTGGGCCGCAAGATCGCCGTCCGCGGCTCCCAGGGCCGCAGGATCCCCGTCCGCGGTGCCCTGGGCCGCAGGATCGCCGTCCGCGGCTCCCAGGGCCGCAGGATCGCCGGCCGCGGGCCCATCGTCAATGAGATCTTCGCCCGCGCTGACGGGAACCC
>Ga0099828_10001550_pt1 | contig 15481 bp, 13 predicted proteins | sample CZO8metaG_2_FD_79338 | JGI IMG/M metagenome (GOLD analysis project Ga0099828, IMG submission 79338) | Vadose zone soil microbial communities from the Eel River Critical Zone Observatory, Northern California, USA - CZOApr15con2H1.8 metaG | ecosystem: Environmental > Terrestrial > Soil > Vadose...
CGAAGGTATTCGGCCCGTACGCGCGTGGCCGAGGCCACCTGCTCGATGGAGAGGCCACGCTCGGCGCGTTTGGCACCCAGCACCTCCCCAGGGGTCACGGACGAGGGCCTCGGCGAGAGATTCGGTGGACAGGTGGCCCAGATGCTAGGCGCGGCCGAGCACCGGAGCGAGCGCATTGGCCAATGCGTAAGCGAGGAGCGGATACCAGCTGGGGTCCCCATGCCGAAGGCATGGGGGCAGTGGGCCGCATGGACGCCGAAGATCCGTCGAGGATCCTCGGCCGCGACCCCCACGTCATTCGAGGCCCAGCCGCTCCAGCAGCTCGTCGACGTCGGGCAGCGTCATCAGGACCTCGCGCGACTTCGACCCCTGGTAGCCGCCGACAACGCGGTGCTCGGCCAGCTGGTCGACGATCCGGCCGGCGCGCGAATATCCCACGTTGAACTTGCGCTGCACCAACGACACCGATGCCGCGCCTTCCGCAGCCACCGCCCGCGCCGAGCGCGCGAACAGCGGATCGAGCTTGCGCTCCTCCCTCTTCTCTCCCCCATCCCACTCGGAGGCCGCGCCCTCTTCGAGGATCTCCTCCATGTAGCGCGGGCCGCCTTGCGCTTTCCAGAAGTTGACGACGCCCTCGACCTCGGGATCGCTCACGAACGCGCCCTGGATGCGCGTCGGCTTGCCTGCGTCCACTGGCTGGTACAGCATGTCGCCACGACCGAGCAGCTTCTCCGCACCGCCGGTATCGAGGATGACGCGGCTGTCCACTTGCGAACCGACCGCGAACGCGATGCGCGACGGGATGTTGGCCTTGATGAGGCCGGTGATGATGTCGGTCGATGGCCGCTGCGTCGCGATGATCAGGTGAATGCCGACCGCGCGCGCCAGCTGCGCGATGCGGCAGATCAGCTCTTCGATCTCCCCGGCCGCAACCATCATCAGGTCGGCCAGCTCGTCGATCACGATGACGACGTAGGGCAGCGGTCGCGCGAGCTTCTGGGTGGCCTTCTCGTTGTATGCGGCGATGTTGCGCACGCCTTCAGCGGAAAACAGCTTGTAGCGGCGATCCATCTCCGCGACCGCCCATCGCAGCGCAGCGGCGGCCTGGTGGGATTCCACGAGCACCGGCAGCGCGAGGTGCGGCAGCCCGTTGTAGCCGGTCAGCTCCACACGCTTGGGGTCGATGAGCAGCAGGCGCATATGGTCGGGCGTGACCTGGAACAGCAGGCTGGTGATCAGCGCGTTGATGCACACGCTCTTGCCCTGGCCGGTCGCGCCGGCGATCAGCAGGTGCGGCATGCGCGTGAGGTCGGCGACGATCGATTGCCCGGAAACGTCGTTGCCCAGTCCGAGGGCCAGCTTGTTGGTCCCCTCGCGGAAGGCGGCGGTTTCGATCACCTCGCGAATCGTCACCAGGCTCGCCGACTTGTTCGGCACCTCGATGCCCACCGCGGACTTGCCCGGGATCGGCGCCTCGATGCGCAGAGGCGCCGCGGCCAGGGCGAGGGAAAGGTCGTTCTGCAGCGCCGTGATGCGCTTGACCTGAACGCCGGGTCCTGGCTGGATCTCGTACTGCGTCACCGCGGGTCCCGGGTTGACCCCGACGACTTTGCACTCCACGCCGAACGTCTGGAGCGTGGTCTCGATGACCTTGACGTTGCGCTTGATCTCGTCCGCCATGCGCTCGCGGCGCGCCGTGACGGTGTCGAGCAATGCCACCGAGGGCAATTTCCATTCGATCTCCGGCAACTCGTCTTCGGGCTCGGCGACGACGCGCAGTACAGGAGACGCGAGGTGCTCCGGTTCCTCCCCCACCGGTCGTTCGACCTCGGCCTTCTCGTCCGGCGCCTCATCCTCCGGTTCGTCGATCTCCCACGGGCGAAGCTGCTCGACCGACGATGCGGGAGCGGTGGCAAAGCTGGCGGCGGAGCGCGTCAGGGCGTCCGCGGTCTGTGGCGCGGCCTTGAACGGCTTTGCCTTCTCCGCCGGCTGCGCCGCAACCAGGTCGCGGAGCCGGGCGCGTTCTGCGTACGCGCCACGCACTGCTCCGACGGCGGTGACGAGCAGTGCACCTGGGCTGAAGTGGATGGTCACGATGAGGCCGATCACCAGGCCGGCGACCAGCAGCGCCCAGGCGCCGAATGGGGTCACGAGGCCGATCAAAGACGCGTCGATGCTGCGACCCAGCCATCCGCCGGCCTGGGCCACCATCCCGAACAGCCCGACCAGCGACAGCACGGCGACAAGTCCGGCGACCACGTCGACGGTGCTAGGCCGCGGCGCTTTCGGCCACAGCAGGTACGCGCTCGCGGCGATCGCCGCGGCCACCGGCACGAACCACGCGGCCCCGAAGTTGTAGAACATGCCGTCGCGAATTCCGGCGAGGATGCTGCCTGCATGGCTCGCTATCGCGAGGAGACCGAGCAGCGCGGCGAGCATCAACAGGACGCCGAGGATCTCGCGAACCTGGCGCGAGCTCAGTCGTGGGCGCGCGGAGCGCTTGCTGCGCTTGGATCGGGATGATGCAGCGCGGCGGCTGCCGGATCGAGGTGCGCTTCGGGATGTGGTGCGACGCATGCTGCGGGCCCTAGAGCCGACTGGATTCTACGCGATCAAGCCTCAGCAGCCATAATCGCCGCCGTGGCCGTCGACCCGTTCGCCGAAGCAGAGATCCGATACAAGTACCTCGTCGAAGAGCGCCGCACCGGCAACCTTCAGGCGCGGGCATTCAGGGTTGCAGTGCGCGACCTCGCGGTACTCGACAGCGAGGGGCGGCGCTGGATGCTGGGGCCCGAAGATGGAATCTGGTATCGGCGGGAGAACGAACGGTGGCTCCAGGCGGACCCGCCGCGACGGCTCGTGTGCCCGTCATGCGGACATCACAACCTGGGGCGGCACAGCTTCTGCGTCGAATGTGGGCAGAGACTGAACCGCTAGCGGTGTACCTGCGCTTGGGCGATTCCGTAGGCGAGGCCCAGGGCAACCGGAAGCAGCGCGGCGAGGAACCACAAGCGCCACCACAGCGGGCGTGTGGTGCCCTGCACCATCTCGTGCCCGCAGAAACCGCAGTAGCGATCGAAAGGTCCAGCGATGCCGCGGCACCGGGCGCATTGATGCAACTGCAGCCCGCAGTGAGCGCAGCGTCCTTCCTCGGAGTGGTTGAGCACCATCGCCGGCTGGTCGCATCGCGGGCACAGGCTCGGCGCGATGAGCGCCAACGGCGGCAGCTTCATATCTCCGTCAGCACGGGGATCACCATAGGCCTGCGCCGGGTCCGCTTGTAGACGGTCTTGGAGACGGCGTCGTGCACTGCTTCCTGGAGAAGGTTGAGGTCCGGATGCGTGTCGGCGAGGCGCTTGATGCTCTCGAGCGCGGCGGCGCGGGCGTCCGCCATCAGGCGCACAGACAGTTCGGGCTCGATGACGCCGCGCGAGATGAGTTCCGGACCTGCGCGCACCGCGCCGGTGTCCCGATCCAGCGTCAGCGTGACGACGAGGATGCCGTCCTCCGCGAGGTGGCGGCGGTCGCGCAGGACGACCTGTTCCACGTCACCCACTCCCAACCCATCGACGTAGACGAGCCCTGTGCCGACTTTGGGGCCGCGTGACATCGACTCCCCGTCGAGCTCGATCGTCTCGCCGTCCTCGACCACCGCGATGCGGTCGGCTGTGATGCCCGCTTCGCGCGCGAGCTCCGAGTGGAGAAGGAGCTGCCTGTACTCGCCGTGCACCGGGATGAAGAAGCGAGGCCGGACCGCGTCGAGCATCTCGCGCAGCTCGTCGCGCTGGGCGTGGCCGGTCACGTGCACGTTGCCGACCTCCGAATAAAACACGCGCGCGCCGTGCCGGTACAGGTTGTTGACGGTCTGGTGGACCATGCGCTCGTTGCCCGGAATCGGGCGAGCCGAGATGACGACCCAGTCGTCCTTGAGCACGTTGACGAACGGATGGCGCTGTGCCGCGAAACGGGCCAGCGCCGACATCGGCTCACCCTGGCTGCCAGCCGTGAGCAGGAGCAGCTTAGACGGGGGGATGCGCTCGTAATCGGAGGGCGGGATCGTCAGGCCTTCCGGGACGGAGAGAAACCCGAGCTCGCGCGCGGTCCTGAAGTTCTGCTCGAGGCTGCGGCCCACCACCGCCACGCGACGGCCGAACTGCGCCGCCATGCGCACCAGGTGCTGGATGCGGTGGATGTTCGAGGCGAAGTTGGCGACCACGATGCGGCTGGGCGCCTCGCTGAAGATCCGCTCGAACGGCGCATGCAGGTCTCGCTCCGAACCCGAGTGGCCCTCGCGTTCGGAGTTGGTCGAGTCGCTCAGGAGCAGCAGAACCCCCTGGTCGCCGAGGCGGCGGAAGCGCTCCATGTCGGTCGCCTTCCCGTCCGGCGGATCCGGATCGAGCTTGAAGTCGCTCGTGTAGACGACGCGACCAACGGGCGTGTCGATCGCCAGCGCCACGCCGTCGGGGATCGAGTGGCAGACGGCGACGGTCTCGACGCGAAACGGGCCGAGCTGCACCGAGTCGCCGATGCGAACCTCGCGGAGGTCGGACTCGCGCAGGATGCGGTGCTCCTTGAGCTTCGGCTTGAGGAGACCGAGCGTCAGGCGCGTGCCGTAAACCGGCACGTTGATCTTCTTCAGTGCGTACGGGAGGCCGCCGATGTGGTCTTCGTGTCCGTGCGTGACGAAGATGCCCAGGACCTCGCGTCCCTGCTCCAGCAGGTACGAGATGTCGGGCAGGACGAGGTCGATGCCCGGCATGTCTTCCTGCGGGAACATGAGGCCGGAGTCGACGACGAGAACCTTGCCCTCCCACTCCAGTGCCCACATGTTGATCCCGACCTCGCCCAGCCCTCCGAGCGGGAGATAACGCAGCCGGGACACCCTAGTGGGGTCCCCGCGAACTCACGCCGCAGGCTCTGAGTTCGTGGGGGTGTCTCACAAGAGGCGCAGCTGCTCGGATTCTTGCTTTGGAGCGGGGACTGGCACCGGGGGCGGCGGCGGCGCGAGCAGCTGGTCCAGGTATCGCTTCAGCTGATCGAAGTCGTGCTCCAGGTCAGCCACCAGGGAACCGTTGTGAAGCGCGGCCGCGGGGTGGTACAGCGGGATGTAGGCGATGTCACCCCGCTTGATCAGGCTGCCGTGGATGCGCGAGATCGAGCCCTGACCGGGCATAAGGCGCTCGAGCGCGTGGCGGCCGAGGATCAGGACGACCTTCGGTCTGACGAGCTGCAGCTGCTGCGTGAGGTAGGGCGAGCATGCCTCGGCCTCGTTGGGCATCGGGTCGCGGTTCATGGGTGGCCGGCACTTCAGGACGTTTGTGATGTACACGTCGGCTCGGCTGAGCCCGATGCGAGCCAGCAGCGTGTCGAGCAGCTTGCCGGCAGCCCCGACGAACGGCTCGCCCTGCCTGTCCTCATTGAACCCGGGGGCCTCGCCGACGATCATCACGTCCGCCGGACATGGCCCGATGCCTGGCACTGCCTGGGTGCGCGTCGCGTGCAGCCCGCAGTTCTTGCAGGCCCTGATGGTGTCGTGGAGCTGCAGCAGCTCGGCTGGGGCGTTAAGCGACTTTGACCCCCGGCGTGGCGAACGTGATCAGCTCACCCGCGTCGTGAATCGTCTTCATCACGGACTTGAGCTGTTCCTCGGTGAGCGGCACCAGCGGCAGGCGGAACGGTCCAGCCGGAAAGCCCATCGCGTTCAGCGCGGACTTGATCGGCACGGGGTTCGCCGCGGTGGTCATCAGCGCCTTGATCACCGGAAGCAACCCGAGGTGGATGTCACGCGCGACGTCGTTCTCGGCCTTGACGAATGCGTCGATGAGCCTCGCCATCGACTTGCCCGCGATGTGAGAGACGACGCAGATCACGCCGTAGCCGCCGACGGAGAGCACAGGGAGCGTCCAGCTGTCGTCGCCGCTCCAGACCTTGAACTTCGCCGGTTTGCCGGCGCAGACGAGCCCGATCTGGTCGAGATCGCCGCTTGCCTCCTTGACCCCGATGATCCCCGGCAGGTGGGCACAGCGGAGCGTCGTGGCCGCGGTCATGTTCACGGCGGTGCGGCCCGGGATGTTGTACATGATGGTCGGCCCGACCTCGGAGATCGCCTTGAAGTGCTCGTACATGCCCTCCTGCGGCGGCTTGTTGTAGTACGGGACGACGGCCAGCAGCGCATCGGCGCCCGCTTTCATCGCGAGCCTCGAGAGCTCGACCGAGTGGTGCGTGTCGTTGCTCCCGGTGCCCGCGACACCGCTCTTCTGAGGTATCGCGGTCTTGACGGTCCTCAGCAGCTCGATCTTCTCCGCATCGCTGAGGCTCGGCGACTCCCCGGTCGTGCCGGACACGATGACGCCGTCCGATCCGTCGTTGACGAGCGTCACCGCGAGCTTCTCGGCCGCGTCGTAGTCCACCGCACCATCGACTTTGAACGGCGTGACCATGGCGGTCAGCAGACGTCCGATTTCTTTTGTCATCTCGGCAGCACTCCCATCTCGATTGCCTGTTCGGCGATCTGAACCGCATTCAGCGCGGCTCCCTTGCGCAGGTTGTCCGACACGATCCACAGCGCCAGGCCGTGTCGTGTCGATGCGTCGTCGCGGATACGGCCAACATACACCTCGTCCTTGCCGGCGACCCCATGCGGGGTCGGGTAGAGCTTCGCGTGCGGGTCGTCCTGGACGACGACTCCTGGCGCATTCGCGAAGAGCGTGCGCGCATCGTCAGCGCTGATCTTCTCGCTGGTTTCGACGAAGACCGACTCGCCGTGACCGACCGGCACCGGCACCCGGACACATGTCGCCGTGATGCGCAGCTCCGGCATGTGAAGGATCTTCCGCGTCTCGTTGACGATCTTCACTTCCTCTTCGTTGTAGCCGCCGGCTTCCATGTGCCAGCCGCCCGGGACCACGTTGTACGCGAGCTGGTACGGGTAGGCGGCGACCGGCGGCTCTTTGCCCTCGGCGATCGCCCTCGTCTGCTCCTCGAGCTCGTCGACGAGGAGGCGCCCTGCCCCTGACGCGGACTGATATGTGGAGACCAGCACGCGCTCGAGCCCGGCGGCCTTCTTGAGCGGGTTCAGGATCACCGTGAGCGGGATGGCGCAGCAGTTCGGGTTCGCGATGATGCCCTCGTTTTCGCGGATGTCGTCGCCGTTCACCTCCGGGACGACCAGTGGGACGTTCTCCTTCATGCGCCAGGCCGAGCTGTTGTCGACCACGAGCGCCCCCGACTCCGCGGCGACGGGTCCATACATGAGCGCGATGTCCCCGCTAGCCGCGAAGAACGCGACGTCGATTCCCTTGAAAGCCGATTCCGTCAGCTCCTCGACCTGGATCGAGCTGCCGTTGTACGAGACAGTCATGCCCTTCGATCTCTCAGACGCGAGCGCGATGATCCGCTCGCTCGGAAAGCTCCGCTCCGCCAGGAGACGCAGCATCTCGTTGCCGACCATCCCGGTCGCGCCAACGACAGCAACGTTTAATCGCTTGGAGGTGGGCACGGCGCCAGTTTACTTCAGGCCTAGCAGCTCGTCGAGTGCCCGATAGAACCTCGGCTCGGCTGTCACTTTACGGATCGCGAGCAGGATGCCTGGGACGTACGCCTCGCGGCTCGTGGTGCGGTGCGCGATGGTGAGCGTCTGACCCGGCAGGCCGAAGATGACCTCCTGATCGGCGACGAAACCCGGCAGGCGGACGCTGTGCACGGCGACGTTGCCCTCCTCCCCACCTCGCGTCCCGGCCAGAGTCTCTTTCTCCGCTTTGCGATGCGCGAACGGCCTGTCCGCCCGTCGCGCGGCGAGACGCCGCGCCGTCGCGAGCGCGGTGCCCGATGGGGCGTCGACCTTGGCTGCGTGGTGCATCTCGATCACCTCGACCGCGTCGAAGTGGGGCGCGGCGATCTCCGCGAGATGCATCATCAGCACGGCGCCGATCGCGAAGTTGGGCGCGACAATCCCACCCAGCTTCTTGTCCCGGCACGCGGTCTCGATCTTGTCTACGTCGGCCGCCGAGAGGCCGGTGGTGCCGACGATCGGCGATGCTCCCGCCGCAACCGCCGCCAGCGCGTTGTGGAGCGCCTCAGACGGACGCGTGAAGTCGACCAGAGCGCGTGGTCTCTTATCGTGCAGGAACCCGGCCAGGTCGTCCCCGCGCGTCACGCCGCCGACGTAGTCGACGCCCGGCTCGTTCTGAAGCGCTGCGGCGAGGACTGAGCCGACTTTGCCGCGGTGTCCCGAGACCGCGACCCGAATCGGCTCAGTCACTTGCCGCGCCTTGTTCAGTCCCGGCGCGGACGCCGGTCCCGGCCGCCGCCGTTTCGACCGCCCCTGTCGCGACTGCCAAAACCACCCTCGCGCGGCGCGGGCGGCGGTGACGCAAGCGCGACCGCCATCGCCTCCTGGCTGATCTTTTCGTCGATCGGTTCGCCCTTCGCGGTCAGCTCCTCGATCGCCGCTTGCCGGCTGAGGTTGAGGCGGCCCTGGCTGTCGACCTCGACAGCCTTCACCACGATCTCGTCGCCGACGTTCATGACCTCCTCGACCCGCTCGACCCGGTGGTCGGTGAGCTTGGAGATGTGGACCAGGCCGTCCTGGTTGGGCAGCACCTCGACGAAGGCGCCGAACGGCATGATGCGAACGACCTTGCCGCGGTAGATCTTGCCGACCTCGACCTCGTCGGTGAGGCTCTTGATCCAGTCGATCGCCTTCTTGCCGGCCTCCTGGTCGACCGCCGCGATGAAGACGCGGCCGTCATCCTCGACGTCGATCTGAGCGCCGGTCTCCTCGGTGATCTTGCGGATCATCTTGCCCCCAGGGCCGATGATGTCGCGGATCTTGTCTGGGTTGATGAGGATGGTGGTGATGCGCGGCGCGTAGTCGCTCATCTCGGTGCGCGGCTTCGGCAGCACGGCAAGCATCTTGTCGAGCACGAACAGCCGTGCCTCGCGTGCCTGCTCGAGCGCCTGGGCCAGGATCTCGTGCGTCAGCCCCTTGATCTTGATGTCCATCTGCAGAGCTGTGATCCCCTCGCGCGTTCCGGCAACCTTGAAGTCCATGTCACCGAGCGCGTCCTCGACTCCCTGGATGTCGGTCAGCACGGCGAATTTGCCTTCGCGCGTGACCAGGCCCATGGCGATGCCCGCGACCGGCGCCTTGATCGGAACGCCCGCGTCCATCAGGGCGAGCGTCGAGCCGCAGACCGACGCCATCGACGTCGACCCGTTCGAGCTCAGGATCTCGGACACGAGGCGGATCGTGTAAGGAAAGTCCTCGACGGGAGGAACGACGGCGAGCAGCGCTCGCTCGGCCAGCGCGCCGTGGCCGATCTCGCGGCGGCCCGGTCCGCGCTGGGGCCGAGCCTCCCCCACCGAGTACGGCGGGAAGTTGTAGTGGTGCATGTAGCGCTTGAACTCTTCGGCGGTCAGGCCGTCGAGCTTCTGCTGGTCCTGCATCGAGCCGAGGGTGGCGATCGTCAGCGCCTGCGTCTGGCCTCGCGTGAACAGGCCCGAGCCATGCGTCCTGGGAAGGACGCCAACCTCGACGGTGATCTGGCGCACGTCCTTCAAGCCGCGGCCGTCCACTCGGACGCCCTCCTCGACGATCCGCTGGCGGACGCGGTCCTTCAGCGCCTTGTCGAAGAGCTTGCCGAGAATCTCCACGTGCTCGGGGAATCGCTCGCCGAGCTCGATGACGGTCTTGGTCCGGAGATCGTCCAGCGCAGCCTCACGCGTGTGCTTGTTCGGGCTGTACAGGACCTGATCGAGACGCAGGGCGAGATACTCGCCCACGATCTCGAGCATCTGCTCCGGGTACGTGTTGGGGACCCACTCGCGCTTCTCGACGCCGACCTGCTGCTGCAGCTCGAGCTGCGCGGCGCAGATCCGCTTGATCTCCTCGTGTGCCTTGGCGAGCGCGTCGAGCACGACCTGCTCGCTGACGCCCTTGGCGCCTGCCTCGACCATCAGGATCGCGTCGGCCGTGCCGGCGACCACCAGGTCGAGCTCCGAGTCGGGCATTCGGGACATCGACGGATTGACCGCCACCTGGCCGTCCAGGTAACCCATGCGGACGGCGCCGACCGGGCCCTGGAAGGGGATGTCCGAGATCACGAGCGCGGCGCTGGCGCCGTTGATGCTCAGGATCGTGGGGTCGTTCTCCTGGTCCACGGACAGGACGGTCGAGATGACCTGGACGTCGAGCCTGAATCCCTCGGGGAAGAGCGGACGGAGCGGACGGTCGGTCAGGCGCGAGGCGAGGATCGCCGTCTCGCTGGGCCTGCCCTCGCGGCGCATGAAGGCCCCCGGGATCTTGCCCGCGGCGTACTGCTTCTCCTCGTAGTCGCACGTCAGCGGGAAGAAGTCGATTCCCTCCCGGGGCTCCTTGGACATCACCGCGGTGCTGAGCACCACCGTGTCGCCCTGCCGGATGATCACGGCGCCGTTCGCCTGTTCGGCGACCCGACCCATCTCAAAGGAAAGTCGCTTGCCCGCGACCTCTACGTTTTTCGTGACAACTGCCACGCCAGTACCTCCATGAATGTGGGAGGACTAGCCGGAGACGCGATCTTTGGTCAGTTTCCTAGCAGCTGTCGCCGAGGGTGACCCTGAGTGAGAGCTTCTAAGAGGCTGACCCGCGCTACGGCCGGTGTCCTCCCGATTACCGAATGACTATCTCCTGATCCCGAGCTTGGCGACAAGGGCGCGGTAGCGCTCGACGTCGGTGTCCCTCAGGTAGTTCAGCAGGCGCCGTTGCTTGCCCACCAGGAGAAGGAGGCCGCGGCGCGAGTGGTGGTCTTTGGCGTGCGTCTTCAGGTGCTCAGTGAGCTCTCGAATGCGCGCGGTCGAAAGCGCTATCTGGACTTCAGGGGACCCCGTGTCCCGCTCAGCGCGCTTGTGATCCGCGATCAGCTTGCCTTTGACGCCGTTCTCTACTGCCAAACTCGCATCGCAGTATACGAGCGAGGGGCTACCGGACGTATTCGACCGAGCCGTCAGACCTCGGGTCGGCGCCGCCGCGCCACGTCGCGGGGCCGTCGACCACGACCGCGTGGGCGTGCCCGAACGAGGGGTGCCGGGGCGGCATCAGCACGACCTTCTGGTCCGCCCGGGCGAGCTCGCCGGCTCCCGGGTAGTCCGCTTCGACCGCCAGCGTCACGCCGTCGGGCAGGATGGCCTTGCGCGGGCTGGCCACTGCTTCGGCTGGATCGAGCTTGTGGTCGACAAGGTTCATCAGGACCTGGGCCTGCAGCTGCGGCTGCAGGTCGCCGCCCATGGAGCCGAAAGCAGCCCACGGCCTGCCCTGGCGGGACGCCATCGCGGGGATGAGGGTGTGCATCGTCCGCTTCTTCGGCTCGAGACGGTTGACGTGCGAGGGATCGAGGCTGAAGTACGCGCCCCGGTTCTGCAGCAGCATGCCCGTGCCTTCCGCCACCACCCCCGACCCGAAGTCGAAGGCGACGCTCTGGATCAGCGAGACGAGGTTGCCGTGCTCGTCCGCCGCGCAGAGGTAGACGGTGTCGCCTCCCTCACGTGCGGCGCCCTTGCCCGCCGGCACGTGCGCCGCGTCGAGAAACGGTGCCACCGGCGTGGCGCTGAAGTCGGGGTCGGTGATGTACCGGTCGCGGAGGGCATAGCTCGCCTCGCGAGCAGCCTGGAACGGCGCTCCGGCTTCGAGACGCACGAGCATCGCGGCTGCCGCGAGGCCCTGTGTTGGAGGCGGCAGCTCATAAACGATGAGGTCGCGATAAGGAAAGGAGATGGGATCGACCCAATCCGAGCGATGCGTGGCGAGGTCGCGGTGTGTGACCAACCCGTCTCGCTTCTCGATGGCCGAGGCAATCGCTGCGGCGATCTCGCCGCGGTAGAAGCTGTTGATGCCGCCCCGGCCGGTGTCATGGAGCACCGAGGCGAGGTCCGGATTGCGCAGCAGCATCCCCGGCTCCATCGGCGGGTAGAGCGCGTAGGCGGCCCGCTCGCGTCCGAGCCATCCCGCCGCCTGCATCAGGAACTGCGAGAGCTGCGCGGTGATGATGTATCCGTCCCTGGCCAGGGCGGCCGCGGGCTCGAGCACCGCGCCAAGTCCGAAGGTGCCGAACCGCTCGAGCAATCTTCCCCACGCCTCGACCGTGCCAGGCACCGTCACCGTTAGCACGCCCCGCGAGGGCATCTCGCTGTGGCCGCGCGAGCGGACTGCCTCGATGGTCGCGTGCTCACCCGAGCGTCCCGCGCCGATGATGCCGACCGGTGCGGCCGCCCCGGCGGCCCAGACGATCGCCATCAGGTCGCCCGCGACAGAGGTCATGTGCGGATAGACGACGCACAGGACCGCGTCCGCTGCGATCACGGCGTCGACGGCGTTGCCGCCGTCCCGCAGCACCTGCGCGCCGACCTCGCTCGCGATGCGGTGCGGGGTCGCGATGACCCCCCTTGTAGACCCCACGAGCTCAGATGCTACGCAGTGAGCTCGCGGGGACCCCGATTATCGCGGGGTGATGAACTCGATGGCGCCGGGCTGGATCTCGAAGAGCGCGGGCAGGAAACCGACCGCCTCTCCATCGATGTCGATCCGGACCTTCTCCGGCGAGGTGACCGAAACCCGCTTGCCGTACATCAGCTCGATCTTCGGATTGTTCTGGTCCAGGTGCTTGCCGCTGCGGAAATCGTTCATGCCGCGCATCGTCTCGATCTTGCCCGCATCCTTGATGAGGATCACGTCGAACACCCCGTCGGTCGGCGACGCCGACGGCGCCATCTGCATCCCGCCGCCGAAGTACTGGCAGTTGGCGACGACCACCTGCTGCGCCTTCGGCAGCTGATGCGTGATGTGGTCGACCTCGACCGTCATCGGCTTGTTCTTGAAACCGATCAACGCCCGCAACCCGCCCAGCGTGTAGGCCGCGCTGCCGAACCTCTTCGTGCCGTTGCCCATCGACTGCACCACGTCGCCTCCCAACCCGGCGTCAGCGATGTTGATGAAGTGGCGCACGGCGGTGCCCCCGTCGGCCGTCTGAAACGTGACGCACCCAGCGTCCAGCCGGCGGACCATGCCGTTGCGCAGCACGTCGATCGCCTGCTTCGGATCGATCGGGATGCGCAGCGTGCGCCGGAAGTCTCCGCCTGTCCCCAGCGGCACCATCGCGAGCTTGCTGGTGGTCGGCAGAGGGGCGCTGTTGCGGAAGAAGCCGTTGACCACCTCGTTGAGCGTCCCGTCGCCGCCCACCGCGACGACCACGGGCCGGGACTCACGGACCGCGCGCTGCGCGATCTCCGTCGCCTCGAGCGGCCGCGTCGTGAAGGCGGTCTCGTAGGGCAGGCCGCTGGTCGGGAGCCACGTCTCGACCTGCCGCCACTCCCGTCCGGCCTTCCCCGCACCGGACGAGGGGTTGACGATGAAAAGGATCGGTGAGCCGGGCCGGGAGCCTATGACGTGCGCCCCAGCGCGCGGGGACTCATGATCCCCTGAGGGTCGAGGCCCGCTTTGACCGCTTGCCACACGCTCATCCATCCTCCCATCTCATCCGCGACCCAACGTGCCCTTACCTGGCCGGTACCGTGGTGGTGAGTGATGGTCGCACCAAGCTCGAGGGCGGCGCTCATCGCGCCTTCCCAAGCGTGTCCGTATGCGGCACGTGCTTCCTCTTCCGTGTCACCCGATCCGCCAAACGAGAAATAGGCACAGCAGCCCTGCTCGTAGGCATGGCTGAAATGGCATAACGCCAGCCCACCGACGGCTATTGCGGACTTCACCCGCCGATGAAGCTCGGGCAGCACCGTCCAGGGCGCCGCCAGCTCGATCGTATCCAGGTACGAACCAGGCGGCTCTAGGAATGATCGGAGGCGCTCGGCGGAAAGGTCGAAACGATGGCGCTGCCAGCGTTCCCACGGCGATTCACCCAGTGGCTTCGCCCCCCGTGCCAGGCCCTCGACCGCGGCCGCCTCGGCGCCAGCGATGCCCGCGAGGCCGGCCGTGGCGATGACGAGCAGGCACTCGCCGGCTTCGAGGTCGTAGCCGCTGAAGGCTGTGTCCTCGGAGTCGTAGAGGCGCATGACGAACGGCCTGATGTCCGCCTGCATCACCGCGCGCATGCACTCCAGCCCGCCCTCGAGGTCGCGGAAAGCAAACCCGCGCCCGACCACAGACTCGGGCTGCCGGTGAAGCCTCAGAACCGCGCCGATCACGACGCCGAGGCCGCCCTCGGCCCCGATGAAGAGATCGTGCAAAGCCGGCCCGAGCGCGGAACGTGGACCTGGCCGCGGCGCGGCAAACGTGCCGTCAGGCAGCACCACGGCAAGCGAGACCACCATGTCCTCGATGCCGCCGTAGCGGCTCGACTGCTGACCCGAGGATCGGGTCGCGATCAGCCCGCCCACGGTTGTGCCCGGCAGCGAGCTCGGGAAATGGCCGAGCGTGAGGCCGCGGGCGTTCAGATGCTGCTCCAGTGCGAGGCCGTTGACCCCCGCCTCGCACCGGCAGAGGAGGTTGGTTTCGTCGACTCCCAGGATCTTGTCGAACGCGCTCATGTCGAGGACAAGCTCGCCCGCGCCCGGCGACAGCGCGCCGCACACGCCGGTGCCTCCCCCCATCGGCGTCACCGCGACCCCGTTCGCGGCCGCCCAGCGCAGCAGCGCCGCGACCTGCTGACGGCCAACCGGTCTCGCCACCACGGCTCGGGGCGCGGCCTCGCCGGCGCGCTGCCGCATGATCGCGAGTGGCCACATGTCGCGGATCGGCCGCTCGTCGACCGCCGCCGGCCCGACGATCTTCTCGATGTCGGCTCTCACCGGAGTCTCACCCTGGTTTGGCGGCCCAACGGCCGGCGAGCCAGCCGGTCAGGATCGGGATGCCGAAGCCGCACGGTCCGCTGTACTCGTAACCACCCAGCACCGCCCCCGCGGCGGACAGGTTGCCGAACGGTGGGGTGCCGTCCTCCAGCATCGGATGGAGCCGGCGGTCGGCGGCCAGGCCCAGCTTCATCTCCTCGCCGGGATCGAGGTACTCGAGGTGACGCATCCGGGTTCCGAGGCTCGAGGCGGGGCGTCCTTCGTAGAAGACCCCGAGCCCGAGCAGCGATTCGACCGTCGAGCGCCCGCCGCGCAAGCCTCCACCGATGTGACGGCCGGTCGCGAGCACGAACGAATCGGCCCGAAAATTTCGGGTGCCCGCCCGTGCGGCGGTGATCCGGCTGCCCGAGGACTCGAAGGAGGTAACCTCGGCGCTGACCATGCCGAGGGCGATGGCCTGCTGAAGGCGCCACCCGTGGGGCGAGGGCGGCGACGCAAGCAGCTCGAAGCCGTCCGGCGGAAGGTTGGTGAAACCGGGCGGGTACGCGATCGCCGCCCCGCGAGCGCGCGGAGCAGGCGCCCGCCGTCCATACAGGTCCGTCAGCGCCGCGGCTTGCGGAAGGTCCGGGATGGAAATGTCCTCGGCGAAAGCCTCGATGCTGTGCAGCTGTTTCAGCGCCTGCGCGGTCGACGCCGCGTCGTAGTC
>Ga0099828_10001559_pt1 | contig 15444 bp, 13 predicted proteins | sample CZO8metaG_2_FD_79338 | JGI IMG/M metagenome (GOLD analysis project Ga0099828, IMG submission 79338) | Vadose zone soil microbial communities from the Eel River Critical Zone Observatory, Northern California, USA - CZOApr15con2H1.8 metaG | ecosystem: Environmental > Terrestrial > Soil > Vadose...
AGAAACAATGCCTCCGGGGCCGGGCAGGCTCGGGTCAACCACCCCGTGGTGATTTCCGGGTTTAGGAGCTTTTTCTCTGGGCAGGCTTCCACCGTTCCCTGGTGTGTGACGACCTGACACCGCAGGCCGGCACTGCGGATGCGGCAGAGGAACTCACGAGGATCAATCGTTCTCTGGATCATCTGAGGCGCAAATTCCATCAAAATCCGGATCTGCGGACTATGCCGCAGGAGCTCTTGCATGCCGTCAAAAATCAGAGGCTCGCTGCCCTCGGCATCGATTTTCATAACGTCCACTGGGTCGGAGATGAGTTCGTCGAGCGGAATAGCCGGGACTTTAACCTCCGCCGCGATGAGCGGATCACCAACATTGGCGAGGATCGTGTTGCTGCCGTGGTAGTGGCGGAACTGGTAGAGGGTGACTTCCCCTCGTTTGTCAGCCGCAGCGCATTGCTGCGTGCGTACCCAAGCGGCGTACCCATTTACGCCCACGTTCTTTTCCAGGATCTCAAATGTGTGTGGATCGGCCTCGATGGCATCAACGCGCCCCCGCGGCCCGACCCCGGCTGCCGCGAGCAACGTATAATAGCCGACATTGGCGCCGACGTCGACAACATGCATGCCGGGCCGAAGCAGCCGTCTGAAGACACGGGTGATCCACATTTCCCAGCACCCTTCCAGCAGCAGGTGCGGTGCGAGGCTGATGTCGCGTGTGTCCACGTACATCTTGAAGTGGTCCAGGACGCGGGTCAGCGCCAAGTTCTCGCCGAGATAAACCGCGAAGCGCCCTTCGTTCGAGGATCGTGGCCCGTCGCCTGGCTCCTCCAGTAGAGAGGAAATGGAACGATCCAGCGAAGGGATTCGGCTTAGATGTTGCCGCAAATCTGCCTCGAGGTTTGTCAGGCGGAACAACACACGATCGAGGCTCACCGTCTGTAATGACAGGCCCCTCGCGATCGTGGACCATAAGTTGGCTACTTCTCCCCCACTGTCTTCAACTCGGCGAACCATCCCCGCTTTGCAGGCACTCAGCAGTTTTTCCGTTGCGTCCTTCTGACCCTGATCTGCGTACGCAAGGCTGAATTCGAGTAAGGGGATCGCTTCTGCGTAGCGCTGCTGACCCGCCAGCAACGCCCCCAGGTTTGCTACGGCTTGGGCATTTTGCGGGTCCACGTCGAGAGCTCGCCGGTAGCCGCCCTCGGCGTCGGTGGGGTGCCCCGCGAGAAACTTTGCCGTTGCCCAGTCATTCCACCGCTCGCTGGTTTGTTCTTCGAGCAACGATTCGGCTAACAACAGGGCGGCGCTATCATAATCCCCTTCTTGAAACAGATGGACCGCCTTGTTGTACTTTGCGGATGGTTGCGGCGAAATGCTTTGAGGCTCCATGATACTCCTCGTCGATGGCAAAGGGATCGTACTCGCCTGCGCAACATCGCGCGCAGTTCTGCGAAGACCCATGCACCTCGCAGGCCAATGTGCGGCTCAGGCACAATTAATGTCCGCGAAGCTTACACGCGGAACTCGAAAAATCTCCAACAAGAAAGCTGCACGTCCCGATTTTGCAGATACTTCCAGGCTTATTCCACGTTGCGCTGCCTGCCAGAAATCTCTCTCGCCCGTCTAGGGCCAAGTATTGGCATTCATCGCGCCATGGGCACAATTTGCCGAGCCTCTCTCGCATGGAACCAGTCCAGGGGAAGGTAACCAGTACTGAACACACGCGTCTGCGCTCCATGTTTGCACTTTCGGACGATAGTATGATTCGTCCGTTGCGCAGGAACTTTAGAATTTTCTAATCATACAAGCGAGGTTGGATGCGGATCGTAATTCTTGAGAATGACGTCCCGTTAGCCGAGTTCATGAAGGAGCAGTTGGAGAGCGAGCATTGGCGAGTGGATCTCGCGGGGAGCGATTCGGAATTAGAATTTCAGCTCCAAGCCAATGCCTACGGCCTGGCGATCATCGATCTGGGGCTGCCCACCAAGGAAGGATTAGACCTTCTGCGCCGAATCCGGGCGGGAAGCCCCGATCTGTTGGTTCTCATCCTTTCCGTAAGCGGCGACCCGGAGACCCACTTCAATTGCCTGGACGCTGGCGCCGACGATTTCATCACCAAGCCGTTCTATTCCTCCGTGCTTTTGGCGCGCTTGCGGGCGCTCTTGCGCCGCCGCAATCATTCATCGAATACGATTTTGAAGGTAGAAGACGTGGAGCTCGACCGGGTACGGCGCACGGTGAAGAGGAACGGTTGCGCGATCGACCTTACACAGAAGGAATTCGCCTTGCTCGAAATTCTGATGGAGCGCCCTCTGCAACCCGTGTCGCGCGCCACCATCTCCAAAGACGCCTGGAATCTCCGGGAGGGCGACACAATGACCAACACTGTTGATGTCTATATTAATTATCTTCGCAAGAAAATTGACTTTGACGACGACCACCCGTTGATCCGAACCGTTCGGGGCGTGGGATATCAGATCGGCGGCGCAAGAACGAACAACCACGAAAAGTGCGCGGCCAACTCCTGAGGTCTGCCCGCGAAGCATTCATCCACACCTAGACGCGCGTTCAGAAGAAATGCTTGTACAGACAGCCCTCAGGGCGAACCCGCTGTGCGAGACTCATTTGTTTGTGGAGGGACGGGTGTCCCTCTTCTTCTCCTCCGGAGCTTTCCCTGCCGGGGCCGGCGCAATCTCCCCCCCAGCTTTGTAACTCACAATGACGGGTGGTGGAGCGAGAACCACGATGTCCACGCGGCGATTGTGCCCTCGGCCTTCTGCAGTTTGATTCGAATCAATCGGATGGTATTCGCCATAGCCGGCCGCCCCTAACCGCCACGGCGCCATCTTATATTGGACGATGAAAATTCGGATCAACTCCATCGCGCGAGCCGTAGAGAGTTCCCAATTGGAATGGAATAGTGCGGTATGGATTGGGACGTTATCGGTATGCCCCTCGATCCGTAACATTTCGGTGCGGTCCTTGAGGACACCGGCAAGACGCTCGACGGCATCCTCGGAGGATCGGCGCACCGCCGCAGAGCCGCTCTCAAAAAAGCCCATCTCACGCAAGCTGATCACCAGGCCTTCCCGCCGCATATTGAGGTTTACCACGTGGCCCCGAATTTCGGGCGCCAGCGCCTTTTCAATTTCGGACTGGATGTCCCGGATCTCGCCGGGGAGAACCGCGTTGCTCAAAGTGCCGTTTTGCGGCTGCACGAATCGCTGGAGATCCTGCGATCGGACCACGTTCTCGATCACCTGAACATCCTGAAACGGCATCGGCTCCGATTGAGCAAGCGGCAACTTCGTATTGGAGCTGGGAAACACCCCCATCTGCTGGAAGGCGACCTGAATGGCCAAAGCGAGCTTGCCAACTTTCCGCTTGTCCACTTGCGAGGCGGAGTAAAGGACCACAAAAAATGCAAACAGCAAAGTGATGAAGTCGGCGTAGGAGACGAGCCAACGCTCGTGGTTCGCGTGCTCTTCGTGCCTTCTGCGGGCCATGGTGTTATTCCTTATCCTTCTGTCTTGCCTTCTTCAGCGAGGAAGCCTTTTAGCTTCGTCTCGAGCATCCGGGGGTTCATGCCTTCCAGAATGGAGATCACTCCCTCGAGAATCATTTCCCGGACAACTTGCTGTTGCCGGATTCGTATTTTGATCTTCCCGCACGAAGGGAGAAAGAAGAGGTTGGCCATGCCCACACCGTAGATCGTGGCAACAAAGGCAACGGCGATTCCGCGCCCGACCTCGGTGATGTCGTCCAGGTGTTGCATGACCTGAATCAATCCCAACACCGCTCCAATGATTCCAATCGTTGGCGCAAATCCGCCGGCGGCCTCAAAAACCCTTGGAATGTGTTCTTCGTGCTCCGCTTTATTGTCGAGATCCAGCTCCATCATTTTCCGAAGCTCTTGCGGCTCCGTCCCGTCCACGGCGAGCATCAGAGATTTTTTCAGGATGGGGTCCTGGATCTTCTCCACTTCGCTGTCGAGCGAGACAATCCCTTCTCTCCGCGCCTTGTTGGCAAAGGCCACAAGCTGTCCGATTTGGGTTCCCGGATCGGTGCCCTTATGGAAAAACACGGAACCGAGCTGTTTGAACGCCTGGAGAACCACCGACAAGGGAAACTGGAGCAATACGGCCCCAAGGGTTCCGCCTATCACAATCATGGCAGCGGTGGGCTGCATGATCTGCGCGATTGTTCCGCCTTCCAGAGTCAATCCAAGCAGGATGCCTCCGGCTGCGATGGCCACTCCCGCAAAACTGCTCTTATCCATTTCCTGGGTCCCCTATTTCCCTTCCCTGGTTGGCAGAGCCTGTTGCGCACTCTCCGCAGCTGAACCACCCGAGCTGGCAGCCTGAACCCCTATTCCGGACAGAATACTGCGGCGAAATTCCAAAATTCTTTCCAGAACCTTGTCGCTTGATTCTAGGACCACGACCTTTTCACCCGTCACCAGAGTCAGCACCGTATCTGGCGCGTTTTCAATGAACTTGATCAGGTCGGAGTTGACGATCAGGGGGTGGTTGTTGAGACGCGTGAGCTGAATCATGGCTCTGTCGCTTCCTAAGAGACACCATCCCGCCAGCGTCAGGATAGTCTCCGGCCAGCGTTCAATTCGAATATCGGCAGTTCGAGGGCTGGCTTGAGTCGAGTAAGCCCCATGCAGGTGGCCAGACTGCCTGAGCGGTGTCTGCTATGGCTTGCATGGTTCTGATGGCCACCGGCGTGCACCTTTCAATCCTCGGAATTCTGTAACTAGCTTAGAAATCAGAGGATTAGCTAGGAAATTTTTGCCCGGTGGGCAGTCAGAATCAGGCTCGCAAGAAACTCTTCCAAGGGGGGAGGTTGAAATTTCGCGGGCAGTCTGAAACCAAACAAGAAAAATGGTCGCAACATTTGCCAGCGTTCCGGCTAGCGGCAGCACCCCGGCCCCGAGTATTCCGGCTCCTTTAGGCGCAGCAGGCATTTATGCCACGCCGCTCGGGGCCATTCGTCCGGGGGTGTTTCTTCGCGGCGTCCTGTATGGCGGGAGCGGTTACGCACAGGAAAACCTAATGATTGTACTTGCGCTCAACCGCGCCGGGATCCCGGTGCGCATCGATCCCGTCATGCAGCAATATGACGCGCAGAACTTGCTTCCCCTTGAGGCCCAGATTGCTCTTGAATTCACGAAGCTTCAACCGATTGACCTGGCGCAGGGGATCTATTTCCAGGCCTTGCCGGCCCACGACTTTCGGACCAATGTGTACGCGGGTCATCGCGTCGGCAGAACGATGTTTGAAACCGACCGGATTCCAGACGGCTGGGCCGAGAAGTGCAACGCGATGGACGAGGTCTGGGTTCCCAGCTATTTCAATATGGAGACATTTCTCCATGCCGGCGTTGACGAGCATCGTTTACGCTGGATGCAGGAGGGTGAAGACACACAATTCTTCCATCCGAAGAACCCGCCTTTTGACATTCCAGGAACGCGCCGATTCAATTTTCTTTCGGTTTTCCAATGGACTCAACGGAAAGGCCCGGATGTCCTTCTGAAAGCCTACGTGAACGAATTCAAGGAGGACGAAGATGTGGCCCTCATTCTCCGGACCTACGGACGCTCGGGGCCGGACTCGGATGTTCTGCCACAGCTTCTGTACTATCTCGAACGTGAATTGCGGTTGCCGCTGGAAAAGACTCCCCCCATCATCCTGCTCCCTGGATTCATTCCCACCCGGGACCTGCCGCGGCTGTACACCTCAGCGGATTGTTTCGTCCTGCCAAGCCGTGGAGAAGGTTGGGGGCGACCATGTGTGGAAGCCTTGTCCTCGGAGATGCCCGTGATCGCCACCCGTTGGAGCGGCCAAATGGATTTTCTAACCGAAGAGAATAGCTATCTTATCGATTATCAGATGGTTCCAACGCCGACGGACATCGATATCGAATGCTTCGCTGGGCATCGCTGGGCTGAGCCCAGCGTGGATCACCTGCGGGCGTTGATGCGGCATGTGTTTTCACACCCGGAGGAAGCGAGAAAGAAAGCGCAGCATGGCCGTCACGAGATCGTCGAGAAATATGATTGGACTGCCATCATGGCGCGTTGGGCGAAGGAGTTCGAGCGGCTGCTCGGTTGAAAGAAATGATTCAAATTCCAGAACTGCATTTCCAGTTGCCATCCCAAACACAACAGCCAGTCGCGTCTTGGGCGTGCGGCACCGGGACTGAGGGGTGATTTGAATGGGTGTTTGCGTCGTAGCACCGGCCACAGGAATGACGCGCCTCGTTTGTCAGCGTAGTGCTCATATCGCGCTGGTTACGGATGCCAACTCGACGGACCTGATTCCGGCCGCGGTGCGAGGGGTCGCGGATACCGTGGTGCTTAGCGATCTTTCATGCATAGGCATGTCAGAAGTCCCTGAGAACGCCGACGGCGCGCTGGTCTGGTGCAAGGGTGAGGAACCGATCAGCGGCGCGGCGGCAGATTGGCGTCGGTCGTTTTTTTCTGAACCATCGGGCAGCGCCTGGGTCGCCGTGCACTGGCCCTGTCTCGAACACGCTGACTTGTTGGGTCTGGAGCCGCGCGTGATTCTGGCAGGAGCGCAACGCACGATTTGGAACCCGTTTTTGCGGATTGCTGGGTCCAAGCCGTCTGAAAAAATGAAGACCGCGTGGCGCACCAATGGCAAACCTTGGGCCCAACTCTCTTTGGCGCTCTGGCAGGAGTTTGAACGCCCGGGTGACAGCTTGGAATCTCTGCGGGGCCTTTGGCAGTCGAAGGCGGTGAATTTGCAGTTTTCAGCGCTGGTGCTTCGCAATCTCATCCTCGTACTGATGCGTCGAGGGGATTGCGCCAAGGCAGAGGAATTGCTCAATCTTGGCGAACAGGCGTTTCCGGGCCATGCCGAACTACCTTATCTTCATGCGATCTCTTCCATCCTGCAGGGGAACACCTCGAAAGCGATCAAATTTCTTGAGACGGCCCTCAGCTACCGCGGATGCGAATTTATTGGCAGTGGGGGGGAGAATTCGTATCGTGCCAGATTTCTCCTGGGAGTGATCTGCAAGAAGGTTGGCCAAATGGAGAAGGCCGTACTCTACTGGGCGCCCAGTCTTCAAGAGCAGCCGGCATTCAGGCCCGCGGTGCAGGCGCTGCTCCAACAGGAGATGCCTCGAGCGAAAGCGGAATGGCTGCACTATCCTTTGGCAGAGATGGTGCGGCGAGAGCCGTATTATTTGGACCCGGTCCTGAATTTCATGCTGGCGCACCAGATGCGCGTTCCAGCACGCCGCCTGGTTGAGACGATGGCTATCGATACCGCGCAGCGAGTGCGTCATCTAGAAGCCATCACTCAGGCAGAGGCCCGAATCGCACCCCGGCCTCGGACCTCGGCGACGAAGCCCGGCGTCGCCTTCATTGGACCATTCTTCGACGCCTCCGGACACGCACGGATCAACCGGGCTGTCGGCCTGGCTCTGCTCAACTCGCCGCAATTTGATACGTCCTTTGATTCCACGACCTGGCCCACGCTTTCCCTGCCCACTCTAAGGGACGGGGAGAAAATTTGGAACGCTTCGCGCCGGCAAGCGGCTCGCTTGGACTTGACGATTCGTCATCAATGGCCTCCATGTTTCGACCGCGCAAGTTCGGGCAAGCTGGTTTGCATTCTGCCCTGGGAACATAAAGCCGTCCCAGTCCGGTGGGTAGAAGAAATCGAGGCCAAGGTGGATGAAGTCTGGACTCCTTCCCAGTTCGTGCGAGAGGCATTCCTGCGCGGTGGGGCTTCGCCCCAGCGCATCCGAATGCTTCCCAACGCTGTGGATTCCGGCACGTTTCGGCCCGACGGCCCGGCGACCCGCCCGCCCAACAGCCGCGGATTTGTCTTCCTGTTTGTCGGTGGTCCCATACGACGCAAAGGAATCGATCTGCTGCTGCAAGCCTATGGCGACGCATTTACGCGCGAAGAAGACGTCACACTCATCGTGAAGGATCTAGGCTCGCGCACGTTTTACAACAACATCACCCGTCTGGCAGATGTCCACGAGTTTGCGACGCGAAGTTCCGCTCCTCACACCTTGATCCTCACGGAAGAAATGGACGACGCGGCGCTGGCCGCTCTCTACCGGGGTGTTGATGCACTGGTGCTTCCGTATCGTGGCGAGGGCTTTGGCATGCCGATGATTGAAGCGATGGCCTGCGGAAAACCAATCATCGCGACGGGCGAAGGTCCAGCCGTAGAATTCTGCTCACCGGAAATTGGTTACTTGCTCCCTGCCCGCGAAGTGCCCGTTCCTGAGGCCCCTCCGCCGGTCGGCAAATTTTCCGGTGAGTGGACGTGGTTCGAGCCCGACGTGGCTGCGCTGGCCCATACGATGCGCTACGTGTACGAGCACCGTGAGGAAGCGGCAGGCCGTGGCCAAAAGGCTGCGAACACAATTCGAGACACATTGACCTGGCAGCGGGTCCTGCCGATGTATCTAGAAAGGGTGACGCAGTTGGTCGCTAGCGATGCCTCCCAACTAGGAACGAGCTTCTCGTGACCTGGAGATGCGCGGTTGAAGCCTAAACTCGCTCTTTCGATGATTGTCCGCGACGCCGCGGCAACTTTGCAAGCCAGCCTGGAGAGCGTCCGAGGCATCGTCGATGAAATTGTGATTGCAGACACGGGTTCTGCGGACGCAACGCCCACGATCGCGCAGCAGTATGGCGCACGAGTCATCCACATTCCGTGGGAAAATGACTTCGCAGCCGCTCGGAATCGGGCGCTGGCCGAAGTCCAAGCCGAGTGGGTCCTCTCTCTCGATGCCGACGAGGTTCTTGATCCCTCCGCAGCCGCTTTGATTCCGGGTCTTCTGAATTCTGATTCTGCCAATGGTTACCAGGTCACGATTCGCAATTACGTTCTGAGTTTGGAAGACCGCATCTGGGATCGGCCGGCCAAACTCAATGATTCACCGCTCGCCAGCGCCAAAATTTATCCCGCCTATGTAGAGCACGAAAACGTCCGCTTGTTCCGCCGCGATCCTCGAATCTTCTTCGTCGGGCGCGTGCACGAAAGTGTCGGCTCCCGAATTGAGGAGTCCGGTCTTCACCTCGGCCGAGCGAATTTCCTGATCCACCATTTTGGTCTGGCCGCCGATGCCGAGACGCGAGCACAGAAGAATCGCTCTTACCGTGAGCTCGGAAAAATGAAAGTTGTCGAGATGCCGAGTAATCCGCAAGCGCATCTGGAGCTAGGCCTCGTGGAACTCGACAACTTCGGAAACCTCGAAGAGGCTTTGGCATGCTTTGAACGCGCCTGCCAACTCAACCCCAAGCTTGGTGTGGCTTGGTTCTTTGCGGGGCTGGCGCATTTCAGACTGGGCCAGTATCGGGACTCACTCCGCTGCCTCGAGCAAGCGGCCAAGCACGGTCAGGCGACGTCGGCTGTGGTGGAGACCACAGGCGACGCCTACTACAACCTGGGCGAATTCCCCGAAGCGGTTCGCGCTTACCGTCAGGCGCTCCAACTCGCGCCAGAATCACTCTCGCTGGAAAGTAAACTCGGCCTGGCAGTCATTCGCATTGGGCGCATCGAAGAGGGCCTGGAGAAGATTCGGCGCGCCGTCCAGCAGCAGCCCGGATATGCCGAGTTGCAGGACCGCTTGATTCTATCTCTCGTATGGCTCGAGCGCACTCCTGAAGCAGCGGTCGCGGCGGAAGGGAAATTGCGCGTAGTGAAGACGCCCACCCCCAATGATTTCATGCGATCGGCCAGCTTGTGGTCCAAGCTGGGGAACTGGGCGCGGGCGACCGCGGTGCTGCATGTGGGACTCCAAATATGCCCCCACGACGCGGTCCTGAGGCAGGCCCTGGCTGAACTGGCAGCCCAGCAAGGTCCGCAAGTCCATGCATTGGCGGCAGTTCTCGCTGGTGACGTATCAGTTAAGCTCAAGAACTAAAGTGTGGTGCCGGGGTGCCGATGAAGCTAGTTGATGCACGAGAAGTTCCGTAGGCGAGAAACGAGCCGTCGCGGCGCGGGGTGTCCATACCCGTTGAGCCATAGGCTCCCAGCCGCGAGACGGGACACTCAACTCGATAAAAGGAGCATTCTAAATGTCTTTCGGAATTCTCAATAACATCCCGGCGCTCTCGGCCGAAAATGCGTTGAACGCCACCCAATTGGCGCTGAACACGACACTTCAGCAATTGGCGACGGGCATGCGCATCAACTCCGGCGCGACGGATCCTGCGGGCCTGGCGATCGCAAACGGCTTGGGGGCCAATATTGCGGCGCTCAGCCAGTCGATCCACAACGCCAATGACGGCATCGGGTCGTTGCAAGTTGCTGATGGCGCGCTGTCCCAGGTTAGCACGCTTCTCAATACCGCCGTCTCGATTGCGGCGGAAGCAGCCACCGGCACTGTGAGCAGCGCCCAGCGCGATTCGCTCAATGCGGAATACCAGGCGATCTTGAACGAAATCAACCGCATTGGCACCTCGACGTCTTACAACGGAACGTCGGTGTTTACCGCCAGCACGACATCCATCTTTCTGACGGATGCGAATTCCAGCAGCACCATTACTTCCTCGGTCGGCGCACTATCCTCCACGACTCTGGCCTTAAATTCCACCACGCTCGCTGGGAATGATGGCACAGCCGCACAGACCGCAATCACGGCGATCGACGCGGCCATCCAGACGGTTTCCAACAACCGTGGAACCCTCGGTGCGGCGATCAACCGGTTGCGGGACGCTTCGGCGGTGATGGGTACACAGGTGGAGAACCTGACGGCTGCCCAAAACAACATCATGGCGGCGGATATCCCGACGGCCATTTCGAACCTGTCGCGGCAATCCGTGCTGAACCAGACCGGCATGGCTGCTCTGGCGCAGGCGAACTCGCAAGAGGCGAGCATCCTGAAGCTGTTGCAGTAGGTGGGCTAGAAGTCCATTGAACCACTGTGGGTGGGGCCCCCGCGGGCCCCACCTACACGTGTTTCAGTTGGGAAGATGCCCATCGGGGGTAGAAAGCTCCGGTCAGGGGTCACAAGGCGACAGCAACGATGGGTACACTCAATAATATCGGCAACATTTTGAGCTCCTCCGCAAACGGGAGTGTGTTCGGCGGGTCTAACGGGATCAACGTTCAATTGCTGCTCGATGTGGCCCTGGCGGCTGCCGAAGCGCCGCTGGTGTCGTTGCAGCGAGAGCAATCCGCGCTCCAAGCCAAAACGAAGGCGCTGCAGAGCATCCAGGACGATATCAACAGCCTAACGACCGGGGTAAGCGATTTGAGCAGTGCCAGCGGCGCGGTTAATTCCCTTACGGCCACATCCTCGGATTCAACTGTACTTACGGCGAGCGCGGATCCCACGGCCCTCGGGGGGACACATTCGATCGTCGTGAATTCCCTGGCGACGACTTCTTCTTATTACACCAATCCCGCCGCTTCGGCGACCACCGCCATCGGCACTGGAAGCTTCCAGATTACGGTGGGAAGCCAACCCGCGGTGACGATTACGGTGGACAATACGAATAACACGCTCAATGGCCTGGCCGCGGCCATCAACGGCCAGAAGGCGGGTGTAACGGCAAGCGTCATCAATGACGCCAATGGCGCCCGCTTGGCCCTGGTCAGCAACACCTCGGGAGCGCCGGGCAACATCACGATTTCAAACGATTCCACGGGGCTGGGATTCCATCAAGCGGTGACCGGATCGAATGCCGCGCTTGTTGTGGACGGCGTGCCCATCAATTCGACCAGCAACATCCTTTCGGGAGTCATCTCGGGTGCGACGATCCAATTGACGGGCGCGGCGCCGGGAAGAACGGTGAGCTTGACTCTGTCGCCGGACGCAGCTCAGGCGACAAAAGCGATCAATCAGTTCGTCACATCCTGGAACAAGGTCATGCAGGACGTGAACTTGCAGTTCGCTGTGACCTCGACCGGGAGAGCGGGCGGCCCGCTTGAAGCCGACGGCACGCTTCGCGACGTCCAGAACCAGTTGTTGTCCGCCGTGACTCATTCCATCACCGGGAACAATGGCTTCGTGAATCTTGCCAGCATCGGCGTGAACATGAACAACGACGGAACCCTGGCGGTGAATTCCGGCACGCTGTCGAACGCCCTGAACAACAATTTCAGCAGCGTGCACACCTTACTCCAGGGGACGGCTGGCGTGGCCACTGGTCTTGCAAACACGCTGAAGCAAATCACCGATCCTTCAAACGGCACTGTCACGCTGGATCTCCAAGGCTTTTCAAAAGAGAGTCAGGACCTGACGCAGCAGATCAATACGATGCAATCACAGCTCTTGCTCCAGCAGCAGACTCTGACGAATCAGTACGCGGCCATGCAAACCACCCTACAGGAGATGCCCCTGCTGCAGAATCAACTGACGATGCAACTGGCGGCGCTGGGGCGCTAATGAACCAAAGTCAAATCGCATCGGAATATCGCCAGGTCAGCGCGCGCGGGTCCAATCCGGTGGGGTTTGTCGTCAAGCTGTACGACGCCATCGTCGAGGATTTCCGCCGCGCCCTGGACGCGATTGCCGAAGGAAACGTCGAGCCCCGCACGGCCAGCCTGAATCACGCGCTGCTGATTATCGCAGAGCTGGAGGGCGTCCTCGACCACGACCGCGGGGGCGAAGTCGCCAAACACCTCCAGGGATTCTATGGTGTGACCCGTGCCATGATCGTGGAAGCGAACGTTACGACCAGCCGCGAGAAGCTTCAGAAATTGGTGGGGCTTTACATGCCGCTTCGGCAGGCCTGGCAGCAGGTCGAACAGGATGTGGCGGCCGGCAAGGTGGTACTGCCGGTGCGCTCGGACGTCACCGCGCCGCAGACGCGCCAGAATGCGCCGATTGCTCAACCCAAAGTGAAGGCCATGATTGCCGATTCGGACGGGCCCCAATCGGGATGGAGCGCCTGATGGAAGATTCGATTTTGGACCGCGTTCGCGGCGCCAACATGAGGCTTCGGGAGCTGCTGGACCGCACGCGCGACGCCTTGGCTGGGCGGCGAAATTTCACCGTCGAAGACGTCCGCGCCATCGCCGAGCCCGTGGCGCAGATGGAGCCGATTGTCGCCGAGGCCAAACGCCTGCGCACCCTGCGGCCGGAACTCGATGGCGAACTGGAAGCTTACGCCGGAAACTTGGGGGAACTGCAAGTCGCGTTGCAGCATACGCGCGTGATGCTTATCGCCCATCTTGCGAACATGGAAGCGCTGCGGGGCCATTTGGAAACGGTTGGACTTTGGACCGCTGCCCTCAACCAGACGCGATAGGCCGGTTGCCGCGGGATGCGTTCCCGAAACAACTTCCATGGATAAGCGTCTGCTGGTCTTCGACTGCCACGAAGCCTGGGTACATCAACTCCGTGCGCTTCCTCAACCGCTAGACATTGTCATCGGCCTTCGTGGCCGCCACACGGCCGGCTGGGACGAATCCGTAAGGCCGGTTCCACCCAACGCGCGTTTGGTCCGGTTGGAGGAAGCGGTCGGGGCTGCAGAATCCTACGACTGCATCATCGGCCACAATCTGACGGACCTTCTTGACGCAAAAACTCTCCGCGGACCGCGCCTGCTGATCTTGCACGAGACCCTCGACGGCACCCTGCTCGAGCAGGGCTCCACGATTCCTGCCGACGAGCTTCGCCGAGCGGTGATGAAGTTCACGCAGCTCACGAGCACCCACGTGGCCGCGGTGTCCCAACTCAAGGGCAAATCCTGGGGATTTGATGAGGATATCGTGACACTCTCCGCCGACACGGAAGACTATCCGGCTTGGCGTGGCGAACTCGCGCGTGGGTTGCGCGTTGCGAATCACATCGAGCGCCGGCCCCGTGTTTTGATGTGGGATTTCCACAACCAAGCCTTCGGCGGCCTGCCGATAACGCTGGTGGGGCACAATCCCGGAATGGATGGCGTAAAGCCTTCCGCCGACTGGGCGGACTTGAAACAGATTTTCAGCCGCCACCGCTTCTACATTCACACCGCGGACCCGCAACTCGAAGACGGCTACAACATGGCAACGCTGGAGGCCATGGCAGCGGGGTTGCCGGTGCTCGGGAACCGCCATCCGACCTCCCCGGTCGAAAATGGTGTGAACGGATTCCTATCCGACGACCCGGCCGAGCTTGGCCAGTACGCCGCGCAGCTCTTGGCGGATCGGGAACTCGCCGCCCGGATGGGCGCCGCTGCTCGAGAGGCAGTGGCCAAGCGCTTTTCGCCGTCGCGCTTCGAGGCGGCTATCGGCCACTCCATTCGGCGCGCGCGCCGGGAGTGGGAACGCAGACGCGCCAACGCGCTGAGCTGCCGCTGAATCCGTTTTCGAACAGCGTGGATTCCGAGAAGAAATCCCCGAAGACTACTTGATGAAATTGAGCAGGGTCGGCAGGTTCAGGACTCGAGCGGTGGCGCTCAATGCCGCCTGTTGCGTGACCTGAGCCTGCGAAAGATTCGTAATGGCCTGCGCCAGGTCCGCGCCCACCAGGTTCGTCTGCTGCTGGCTCAGATTAATCTTGTCTTGGCTCAGGAAGTTTTCCTTGCTCTGCACCTGATTGAGGGCATCTCCGTAAAAGACTCGTTGCGTTGTCAGTTGATGGAAGGCGTTCTGAACTTCCGTGTTGGCGGCTTCAATCCCGGTGCCTGAATTGAGGGAATTCACCAAGTCATGCAGCGCAGCGAAAACATTGCCAGAGGGGTTGGCGAAGATTTGATCCCCTGGGAGGTTGGTCTGTATGGATTGTCCCTCGGAAATCTGGACCGAAGTGACTGCGGAATTTCCGTTGTAGCTCACTCCGGAAGGCGCCGCGGGATTCTGGGAGAAGGGCGCCGCCGTCACTTTGGTCCCCGCAAAGATGTAGGCGCCCTGATAGGAGGTGTTCGCCAACGACAGCATTTGTTGCTGCAAGCCGGCGACCTGAGCGGCGATCGTTTGGCGGTTCGCCGCAGTGAGGGTTCCGTTGGCGCCTTCGGCGCCCAAGGAAATCGCGGTGGTCATCAGTTGCACCCCGCTATTCATCACGGAGTCCGCGACCTGATACCTGGCCTGGAGGTCGCTCAGATTCACCTGGAACTGGGCATCCTGGGAGAATTGCGCGTTGTTGTTCACCAGCGCGGCTACGGCAGCGGGATCGTCCGAGGGCTTGTTGACGCGGCGGCCCGTGGACACCTGCTGGACCCCGTTCTGTATGTTCTGCTGCGAAGCCTGCAAGGAAGCCAGCAGATCAGGCAGCATCTGAGGATTGATGCGAATGGTCATGGTTAACCCGCCGTCGTGCTTTGACCAAGATTAATCGCGGTTGCCGTCAAGGTATTGATGACTCCTGCGACTTGGGCAGCGGCCTGATAGGCGCGCTCGAACTGTACGAGGTTGACCGCCTCTTCGTTGATCGAGACGCCGGATACGCTGCCGATCTGATTTTGCAATTGCAGTATTGTGGCCTGCGCCGCCGTTGACTCGGACTGCGCGGA
>Ga0099828_10001561_pt1 | contig 15441 bp, 17 predicted proteins | sample CZO8metaG_2_FD_79338 | JGI IMG/M metagenome (GOLD analysis project Ga0099828, IMG submission 79338) | Vadose zone soil microbial communities from the Eel River Critical Zone Observatory, Northern California, USA - CZOApr15con2H1.8 metaG | ecosystem: Environmental > Terrestrial > Soil > Vadose...
CAGGCCCTTTTCGACCAGCACCTCGAAGTTCCGGCGGCCGACCGAGACGGTGCGCACGCCGTCGCCCAGGGTGGTCGGGGCGGCCGGCAGCGTGTGCAGCCGGCCGGTGGTGAGGGTGAGGTAGGCATCGTTGGCCGCCTCGGGCTCCACCCCCACCACCCGGGCCCGCGGCCGGCTCGCCTTCACCACCAGCGCGGTTCCGGCCAGCAGGCCGCCGCCGCCCACCGGCGTGACCACGACCTCCACCTGGCCGTCGTCCTCGAGGACCTCCTTGGCAACCGTCCCCTGCCCGTGGATCACGTCCCAGTCGTCGAACGGGTGGACCAGCGTCAGGCCTCGCTCGGCCATCTCCTGCTGGACCCTCTGCTCACGGTTGGCGAAGGTGATGCCCTCCTGGATCACCTCGGCGCCCAGCGCCCGGGTGGCAGCCACCTTGGCCGGGTTGGCGTCCTCCGGGATCAGCACCACCGCCGGCAGCCCGGCCACCCGCGCGGCCAGGGCCACGGCCTGGGCATGGTTGCCCGAGCTGACCGCGATCACGCCCTTTGTCGCCGCGTCCTGCGCCAGCTGAAGGATGGCGTTGAAAGCCCCGCGCGGCTTGAAGGAGCCGGTGACCTGGAAGCACTCCGGCTTCAGGCGCAGGTTGGGCGCCAGGTCGGTCCCCAGCAGCGGGGTCCGGCGGACGTGGGGCGCGATCCGGGCGGCGGCGGCCTGGACCTCGCGCAGGTGGTCCTTCAGGTAGCTCATGGGATCGCCTGGGCCCGGCTCGCGGGGGACGCCTCCTCGGGCCGGCGGCGCTGGCGGCGGTTGGTCAGGAAGATGCCGGCCAGGATCACGGCCATGCCCAGCAGCGTCGTCCAGGGAACCGCCTCCTGGAGGAGCAGAAAGCCCCAGACCACCGCCGTGATCGGGAGCAGAAAGGTGACCGCTGACGCCCGCGTCGCGCCCAGGGTGTTAAGCAGGTAGTAGTAGAGGACGTAGGCGATCGAAGAGCCGCCGACCCCCAGGGCCAGGGCCGCCCCCAAGGACAGCGGCTGCAGGTGGGTGGCCGGCAGTGTGGGCACGGCCAGGGGCAGAGCCAGCAGGGTGGTCGCGGCCAGCTGGCCCAGGCTGGCCTGGAAGGCGTCGACCCCCGCCATCCGCCGGCGCTGGTAGATGGCGGCGGCCGCGTAGCTGGCGGACGCCAGCAGCACCGCCAGCGCACCCAGGGTGTCGCCCCGCAGGCCAGAACGCTGGACCGACGGAGCCACCAGGATCACGGTGCCGACGAAGCCGATCGCGACGCCGCCGTAGTTGAGGGGGCTCGGGCGCTCGCTGGGGGTGACCCAGTAGGCGGCCAGGGCAACGAAGAGCGGGGTGGTCGCGTTGAGGATGCTGGCCAGGCCGCTGGTGATGGAGAGCTCGCCCCAGGCGATCGCGGTCCAGGGCAGCAGGCCGGAGAGCACGGCCATGGCCGCGTAGTCGAGGTAGGCGCGGGCTGGGCCGCGGGCGTCCGTGCCTGGGCTGCCTGGGCTGCCTGGGCTCCCTGCGCTGCCTCTGAGCGTCTGGACCAGGATGCGGCCGCGCCCGCTGGCGGCCAGGATCAGCGCCAGGCAAGCCCCCCCGATCCCCGCCCGCAGGAGGACCAGAGTCGCCGGGCTCATGTCCTTGACCGCCACCTTGATGAAGAGGTAGGAGGCGCCCCAGAGCAGCGCCAGCCAGCCCAGCGCCAGGTAGGGGGCCAGGGTGCTGCTCGGCTCTGCCCTGGCGCTGTCAGACACTGGTCGGCCAGGGGTCGGTGCTGAGCGCCAGGGTCACCGGTCCGTCGTTGGTCAGCGTGACTCCCATACGGGCTCCAAAGCTGCCGGTCTTCACGCCTATTCCGTGCCCCCTCAGGGCTTCGGCGAAGAGCCCGTAGAGCTGGTCGGCGCGGCCGGGTTCGGCGGCGCCGATGAAGCTGGGGCGGCGGCCGCGGGAGAGGTCGGCGTAGAGCGTGAACTGGGAGACGACCAGCGCCTGGCCTCCGATGTCGAGGAGGGAGAGGTTGCTGCGGCCCTCGGGGTCGGCGAAGAGGCGGAGGTGGGCGACCTTGGCTGCCAGCCGGCGGGCGTCGGCCTCGGTGTCGTCGGGGCCGACCCCGACCAGGAGGAGGAGGCCGGGGCCGATCTCCTCGGAGCGGGGCGCCGACGGGTGGGCGGCAGACCATTCCACGGATGCCCGCGAGACCCGCTGCAGGACCAGCCTCATCCGATACTCACCCTCCCCCAATACCCCCCACCCAGGGGGAGTGGCGGAATCCTATTCGGGAGCCCGCCAGGATGACAACCCAGCCTGTTAAGAGCGCTTCAACCAGTCGGCCAGGTCGGCGAAGACCTCCTCCTTGCCGTAGTCGTTGAATGGCTCGTGAAACCGTCCCGCGTACTCCCTCAGAACCTTTGCCTTGGACGCGGCCCGCTCGAAGACCTCCCGTCCGCCGGTCGGGTCGATCAGACGGTCTTCTTGCCCGAGGATCATGAGGAAGGGCAGCTCCAGCTCCCCAGCCCGCCGCCGGATTTGATCTGCGGCGGCGACCCACTCCGTGTACATGCGAACCGAGATCTTCGGATGGACCAGAGGGTCATCCACGTAGGCAGAGACCACAGCGGGGTCGCGGGACAGCACCCGGGCATCGACCTCGTTGCTCAGCGTGAGGCGGGGTGCCAGCCGCGATGCGACCTGCCCGAGCCTTAGCTTCCAGGCCGCCGGCTGGACCGTCGTTCGCAGCGCCGGGCTCGAGACAGCAAATCGTCTCGGCTTGAGCGTGCCCCGCAGAACCGCGCTCAGCACGACAGCGCCACCGAAGGAATGCCCGAGCGGAACCACTTCCCCAGGGGACTCGCGCGCCACCAGCTCGCCGAAGGCAGCGGCATCATCCAGCCACTGCGACCAACTGTCCAGGTGGCCCCGCTGGCCGTCACTGCGACCGTGGCCGCGCAGGTCGACGGCGTAGGTGGAGATGCGATGGTCCGCCATCGCTGCAGCCAGCGCCGCGTATCGACCGGAGTGCTCTCCATGCCCGTGAAAGACAGCCAGCGTGAGCCGGGCGTCGGAAACAGACCACTTCCGGTAGGCAAGCCGAGTCCCATCCGCTGAGGTGAGGCCGGCTTCCTCGACGGTGAGCTCAGCGACCAAGATGCCGCAGCCCGCGGAGGATCTTGAGGGCTTCCTGCTCCGCCTCCAGGAGGGTGGGCGCGAAGGCCCGCAGACCGCAGAGCGCGTAGCCCCATTCGACCGGACCGGCTGGCGCCTGTGAGTGCACCCGGTAGGAGGGCGGGTAGAAGTGGATGGGTTGATCCTCGACCTTCTTGATCACCGGCCGCCGGGCGAGCATGTCCTCCAGAGAGTTGCCCGACGGCAGGAGGCCGCTCCTGAACTCCAGGTAGCGGAGCTTCAAGAGAGGATGCTCTTCGTCGCGCAAGACCACCCGAATCCGATGTTCAGAGCTGAGGTCCCGCAGGAAGATGCTCAGAATCAGGGCATCCGTCTCATCGCCCGCCATCTTCAGAAAGCCGGCTGCCGTGACATCGGCGCCCTCCGCGGCCTGCACGTGCCTGAAGAACTCCATCTCAAAGAGGTCGCGCGAAGACTGGCTCGCGATCCAGGGCGGACCGCTCTTCCACGGGCGAGCTGACCCGATCGCGCTGAACTGCGACCTGACCCCCTCCTGACGCTCGGGCGGCAAGCCATGCAGGCGGTAGTGAAGAACCCGGCGCACGGCTAAAGCCTACGCCCTCGTAAGTTTCAGAAGCCGCACCCCGGCGGGCGGCAGGTCGAGCTCCAGCGCCCCGTCGACGACGCCGGCGTCAGCTCGTGCCCAGAGGTCTCTCAGCCGCCAGCGACCTGGGAGCTCGATGCTCAGACTCTGGGCCCGCTGAGACCAGTTGAAGACCGCCAGAGAGTCCTCGCCGCGACGCCACACGACCGGTGGTAGGTCAGCCTGGACGGGTGCCCAGTCAGGGACAAAGGCTGGGCCGCCGACCAGATCCAGCACCTCTGGGTTGCTCAGAAGCTCCCGCCGTTCCGCGGCCAGCGCAGAAAGCCGATCGCTGAGGAAGAAGGGCCCGCCCGCCAGGGCAACGACGGTCACCAGCTGGCGGGCCTCGTCCAGGCTGATGTTGCCACCTGCCAGCGCGACGTCGGGATCGAGCTGATACCAATCCTCCAGGAAGTGCCTCCAGGCCAGGTTGCGAGCAACCGACCGAATCTCGTCATCGACGAAGACCGGCCGGGCTTCGGCGGTCTCGGTATCCAAGAGAGGAGTACAGGTGTCGATCCCGATCCGGCAGCCTTCGACCAGGCCGCGAATGGGACCCAGAGGGGCTCCACAGGCCAGGAGGTAGGAGCCGCGCCCGACCCCTCGGCGGATGGCCAGGAGGCCCTCGCGCAGCGCCGCGACGCCCGCGTAGGCGCCAGCGTAAAGGAAGTCGATCTTGAAGTAGTCGAAGCCTGCGTCTCTCAGCTCAGCGAACGTCGCCTCCAGGTGCCTCAGCACCTCCAGCTGCCGGAGATCGAGCACCTGGAAGTAGCGATTGTTGCCCTCCTGCATCGGGTCAATAGCCCTTTCGCCGTTGGGATGGGTCAGGAACCAGCGGTCAGGAGCCCGGCGGCCAAGCTCAGATTGTGGATCCACCAGAAAAGGGGCCGTCCAGATCCCAGGTCGAAACCCAGCGCCGGCCAGCTTCACGGTCAACTCCTTCAGGCTGGGCCCGAACCGCGCGTTGGGCCGCCAGTCGCCCCACCCCGACTGCCAGCCGTCGTCGATCTGAACCACCTCGTAGCCGAGCCCCGCCAGCGGACCCTCCGCCAGGCAGGCGGTGTTCTCCAGCACGTCCCCGCGATCCACCCAGGCCCCGTAGTGGTACCAGCTCAACCATCCTCGAGGAGCCGGCGCCGCAGCAGCCTTGCCGACGGCTTGGGCCAGAGCTGAATCCACACTCCTGCCGGCCACCCAGGTCAGGGCAGAGCTGGCGGTCTCTCCCCCCCGTACACGCCAGGGCAGAGGGCGCCCATCGATCCCAGGGCCATCCGAGCAGAGGGCGGCCAGATCGCCTGCCTCGAGCTCAAAGCGTGTGCCCCAGCGCTCGTAGCTGTCCGTGGCTACGGCGAGGCCGACCCCGCTCTGGAGCGCGAGGCCCGCTGTCCACCAGGACTCCAGCGGGATCAGGCGCGCGGGCGTCGAGGCTGCGTCCAGCAGCTTCCGGCCGGCCGGACTCCAGGACTGATAACCGTTGAAAAGGAAGCATTGGGCCCCTGAGTCGGGGAGAACCGGGCGCCCGGCGAGGCCGAACTCAGCCACCTCCGCGGCCTCGACCGCCTCCACCAGCAGGTGCGTCCGCAGACGATCCCCGTCAAAGTCGAGACGGAGCTCGACGCCGAGCGGCCCGCTACGACTTCGGAGCACCGCCGGACCCGACTCGCCGCCGGAGAGCAGCTGCCAGGATTCAGAGAGATGCTCCTGGCCGCCAGCGAGGCGGCAGCAAGCCACCAGGTCGAGTAGGCTCGCGAGCTCAGGCCAGACAACGTGGAGGCGGCCTCCGTCGAGCTCGAAACGAGCTCCGGGCGCGACCATAGAGGGCGGATTATACGGAGCGGCCCGGCGGGCTTCTGGCAGCCCTCATCACCGCCTCCTGCCAGGGCGGCGCCCCCACCCTCAGCGGCAGGCGATGCGGTCCCGCCGCAAGCATGAACTCACCTCGCTGCGCGGCTTCCAGCCGCACGCGCTGGGCATCGCTCAGCTGGAAGGTCCGCTGCACCTTCGCCGCCTCTCCCGGCCGCAGGGATCCAAAGAAGAGGAGGGCAGGGTTGGTGGCGACCACCGAGCCCGCCTCAGAGCTCAAAAGGTCGCCCGGATTTTGAGTGGCGAAGATCAGCGCGCTGTCGTACTTGCGGATTCGCCGGGCAAGCGCCACCACGAACCGCCGTATGGTGGCGTCCTCGAACAGGAGCCCCAGCTCATCGATCACGAGCAAACGCCGCCGCGAGCGGGTCTTGATCCGGCTCCAGAGCGCCTCGGCCAGCAGGAAGTGGACCGGCGCCACCATCTCCTCTCGAAGCTCGCGCATGCCGAATACCACCAGCGGTGCTTCGAGATCGACATTGGTCGGCCTGCTGAAGATCTGCCCGAGACTGCCGGCCACCCAGCGGTGAAGCACGCGAGCAACGCGCGAGCTCTCTGGAAGCCGCTCGGCCACGTCCCGCAGGAGCGGCACCTCCAGGTCCAGGAGGGCCCTCCGGACCGCTTGCTCGACGAGAGCTCGGTCCGCCTCGTCAAGCCCGCCGCAGATGATGCTGCAGAGGTCGGTGGCATCCGCCGCCGCGGGCCCCAGCCAGCCCTCGTCCCGAACCCCGTCCGGCCGTAGCTCGAGCACGTTGAGGGAGTGCCTCGAGCCGAGGGCGAGACTCACGTTCACGCCCCCGAGCCGGCTGGCCAGGCCAGCGTATTCGTGCTCGGGATCGATCACGTAAACCTGCGCCCCGGTGCCCAGCGAGCTCAGCAGGAGGGTCGAAAGGAGGTACGTCTTGCCGGCACCCGAATGCCCAAAGACCCCGATGTTCGCGTTCGCGTAGGTGGCCTGATCGAACGGATCCACGAGCACGGGAGCCCCGCCAGCCAGGTGGCGACCGAGGTAGAGGCCGCCGCTCTGGTTCAGCTCGGCGTCTGCCCAGGGGAGGCAGGTGGCCAGTGACGAGCTGTCCAGGAAATGGCAGCGCGTCAGCAGGTCCCGGCCCAGCGGCAGCGTGCTGGCGTAGGCGTCCAGCATTCGAAACCGGCACCGCTGCAGGCCGCAGAGACTGCTTCGGGCAGCGGCTTCCAGCCGCTGAGAACCTTCTTCCAGAGCCCGCTGGTTCGGAGCCGAGAGGGTGATGTAAAGGGAAACCTGAAAGGCTCGATCCTGGCTGGCGGTCAAACGCCGCTGCAGGTCCTCCGCCGCCGGCAGAGCGCCTGCCATACGCGGGTCGGACTGCGCGGCACCGGACTGGAGATGCGCGGCTCGCATGTGGGTCAGCTGCCGCTGGAGGTAGTGGATCGCCCAGGAGGTGGGCAGCGGGCTGGCGTGCCAGGCGAGGCGGACCCGAGCGCCCGCGGGGATCAGCCGCCACAGCCATCCGGCCTCCAGCTCGACCCCTGGAAACCGCGCCAGGTACCAGCTGCGAGTCCAGCCCTCAGCCGTCTGGTAGTGGTCGGCATGCTCCTGGCCGTAGAGGCTGGGCAGGCAGTCCGCCCCTGGCCCCGCTCCTAAAGGAATGCCGAGCTCGCGCAGACCGCTCTCCAGCTTGGCGGCCGAGCCCCGGCCGGCCACGATCTGAACGTGCCGGCGGTGGCTCGAAGCTGAAGCGCCGACGGCAGCCGCAAAAGCCAGGTCGGCGGCCCGCATGTCCGCTCTGGTGGTCGGGAACTCGCCAGCCTGGACCAGATCCGGCTCAGCCTGGCCGCCGGGCCGGGATTCGAGCACCACCTGGAGCGGACCATCCAGCCCGTCCAGCAGCCGGCGGAAGCCCTGGAACCAGCGCTGGCGATCGGCCTCGGGCGCGTCTCGGAAGCCGATCGCGCCGCAGTCGATCACGGTCGCGCCGCTGGCTTCCCAGGTCCTCGCCCGGGGAGGTCTCCTGACCAACCTCAGCGGGCCGGGAACCGTCCATCTCATCGCGGCGCGTTCAGGAGGTCGGCGAGGACTCCCGCAGCCCTGGAGGCCGGCGCCGCCGGGTCGAACATGACCGCGGGCTCCCGAGCAGCCTGGGCCGACTCGACCGTGGGGTCATCGGGAATCGTGACCACGAACTCAGAGTCGTCACGCACCAGCCGGCAGACATTTCCACCGCGCCCGCGACTCACGAACAGGTGCGCTGGTTGAGGCTCGCCAGGACACTGGGGAACGCCCACCAGAATCTGCCAGCGAAAGCGATCCCCCGGGTCGACCTGCCAGCCGCCGGCGCGGGATCGCAGCTCGAGGCCGCTCGTCGGGTGGCGACCGGGGCTGGTGAGTCCCAGTCGAAGCTGAGCCTCCCCACCGTCGACCAGGACCGTACGCTCGCCGCGGGCGGCCAACAGGCAGGCGACCTCGACCGCGACCGTGGTCGCGTCTTCGCCTGGGCCGGAGCCGGACACGATCACCTGGCGGCTCAGCTGCGCTGCCAATCCTCTCGAACCCGGCCTCGCAGCCTTCTGGCGATCTCCTGGCCTGCGATGCCATCCAGGCTGATAGGCCAGGGCGAAGTTGCGACCAACGTAGAGGAGCGCATCGCCCGCCCAACCGTCCAGGGGACGCTCGCGCCACCGTCCCCACGCCAGGGCGGCACCTGCCGCGGCCGTCACCAGGGCAGCTGCCAGCCGAACGGCATCTGCCGCCCAGTCGGAAGACCACACGGCGAGGGCCGCCAGTAGCGAGGTCACCAGGTATCCCAAGCGAGCCGGGCTGAGCCCATAGACGAGCTTGTCCTCAAGATCGACGTCTTGGGGTACGCGGGCCCGCATCAACTGCCCAGCCTCGCAGGCTCGCCCGCTCGCCGGAACCTCGGGTGTTAAGGCACTAGAATCCGTCCTTGGGTCTCAGCGGCGCGCCCGCGTAGCTCAATTTGGCAGAGCAGGGGACTCTTAATCCCAAGGTTCACGGTTCGAGTCCGTGCGCGGGCACCATCTTCTTGTGAGCCTCTCCGTGTGGTCGGCTGGACCGCCAGGCCGGGACGGTAACCCTGAAGCCGAGGTCGGAGGCGTGTACGCTGGCCTCCGATGCGACTGGGAAATCTGCACACGCGCGCCGGCATCAAGCCGGTTGGCGTTCGCGACGGCCAGCTTCTAGAGCTCGGAGCCTCGGTCCGCGAACTCTTGGGAAGGGGCCCGGGAGCAATCAAGGCTGCGATGGCCGCCGCCAAGCAGTCCCATCCGCTCGAAGAGTCGCGGCTGGCCCCTGCCGTGCTGCGGCCGGGCAAAGTCCTCTGCATCGGAAAGAACTACGCCGACCACGCGGAGGAGCTGGGTGGGGTGGCTCCGGGAAAGCCCGAGGTCTTCATGCGCGCCTGGACCAGCCTCTGCGGGCCGTATCAGCCGGTGGCTCGACCCCACATCAGCCAGATGATGGACTACGAGGTGGAGCTGGCCGTGGTGATCGGAAAGCCCGGTCGCTACGTGCCCGCCGGCCGCGCCCTCGACCACGTCGGGGGGTATTGCGTCTTCAACGACATCTCAATCCGTGACTTCCAGAACTTCGGCCAGCAGTGGACGCCGGGGAAGAACTTCGACGGGCTGGGACCCTTGGGCCCCTGGGTCGTGACGCCGGAGGAGGTCCCGGACCCACACAATCTCGAGCTCACGACCAGGGTGATCACGGCTGAGGGCAAGGAAGAGGTCCTCCAGCAGTCTTCGACCGGCAGGATGGTCCATCGGATCGCCGACCTGATCTCCTACCTGAGCCTGTTCACCACCCTGGAGGCCGGGGATGTGATCGCCACCGGGACTCCCTCGGGGGTCGCCATGGCACGCCAACCGCAGCGCTGGCTGACCCCCGGGGAGACGGTCGTCTGCCGGGTCGACGGTCTCGGCGAGACCCGCAACCTGGTGGTGGCTGAAGCCCGGCCGAACCCCTAGAATTTCACCCCGTGGTCGGGGGCGGATTGGATTACAGCGCGCCTTTCCAGCGGGCCATTGAACTCATCGGAAAGCGCTGGTCAGGGGCGGTGATCAGAGCCCTCCTTCCCTCCCCGGCAAGGTTCAACCAGCTGCTCTCCGGAATCCCCGGCATCTCCGATCGCGTGCTCACGGAGAGGCTTCGCGAGCTGGAGGCCGAGGGCATCGTAGAGCGGCTGGTCGATCCCGGCCCGCCCGTTCGAGTCAGCTACCGCCTGACCTCCAGGGGTAGAGCGCTGGAACCGGTGCTCAACACCGTGGAGACCTGGGCCGAGAAGTGGCTGACGCCACCTGTGAGCGCGGCCGCCGCTAGCTAGGAAAAGTAGCCTCCCCTGCTACCATCCGTTGCGATGCCGATTGGCGACTTCTTGCGCCGGCGGCCCGACGCTCAGACCTGCCCAGCCTGTCACGCGCCCCTCCCCGCTGGATCTGTCTTCTGCTCCTCCTGCGGGGTCCGCGCCGACGACCCCGACTCCGAGCCTCTCCACATCGTCGATCGCCACACCGGCCTCTTCAACGACCGGTTCATAAGGCCGGTGCTGGAGGACGAGCTCGCGAGATCTCACCGCTACGGCCGGCCTCTCGGCATCCTTCTGATCGAGGCCGGCGAGGGTACGGGAGCTGACATAGCGCTCCTGAAGAAGATGGCTGCCGCCATAGCCGCCAACTTGCGAGACGTCGACACCCCCGGCGTGCTGTCCCGGACTCCCGCCCAGCTGCTGGCGGTGCTGCCAGACACGGATGTCTCTGGAACCGCTCACGCCGCCCACCGGGTCCTGGAAGCGGTGAACGCGGCGCTGTCGGCAAATGGGCAGCACGCCCAGGTCGGACTGGTCTGCGTCCGCCCTGGCCAGAGGCTGCGCGCGGGGGCGGTAATCGAGGCTGCGGGAAGGAGCCTCCGGGCCGGGAAGCCGGAGCTCATGGGCGGGCGCTAGCAACGCCGGTCGACATCTATCTCGCCCGCCATGGCGAGACCGAGTGGAGCCTCAGCGGCCGGCACACCTCTCGCACCGATCTGGCTCTAACCGCCGAGGGCGAGAGGGAGGCGGAGGCTCTGCGGGTGCGACTCTCCAGCCTCAAGTTCGCCGCGGTTTACTCGAGCCCCCGGCAGCGCGCCGTCCGGACCGCCGAGCTGGCCGGCTTCGTGGCGCCGATCGTGACGCCTCTCCTGGAGGAGTTTGACTATGGGGACTACGAGGGGCTCACCAGCAGGCAGGTTCACGAGGATAGGCCCGACTGGGAGCTCTTCCGCGATGGCTGTCCGAACGGCGAATCGCCCGAACAGGTCTACAGACGGGCCCTGACGTTCATCCAGGAGGCACTCGGACACGAGGGCCTGGTTCTGGCCTTCGCCCATGGCCACGTACTCCGTATGGTGGCGGTGGCCTTTCTGGCCCTCCCGGCCGTAACCGGCGCCCTCCTAAGCCTGGACGTGGCGACGATCAGCATCCTGCGGAACGGAGAGCGAGGGCACCTCCTTCAGCGCTGGAACTCTGTCTAGCCGCCTCCGGTTCAGAACCGCCCCCAAGAGGACCAGTTGGCTCAGGAAGTAAGCCCAGGTAACCAGCACGAAGATCAGCCCGAAGCCGCGCCCATAGGTGGTCAGGCGGTGGGTGAGGCGGACGTAGATCGGGAAACCCAGGGCGAGGACCTCGATCGAGACTGCCGCCAGCAGCGCTCCGGGCCAAACGTCGCGGAGGCCAAGCCGACGGTTGGGCACAACGCGATAGATCCAGAGCAGGAGGCCGAACATGATCAGGAAGCCACCCAGGGGGGCGAGGAAGGCGAAGGCCGCGTCCAGCTCGATGGCCCAGTTGAGGCCTACGGTGACGCTGATGGCCAGGAAGAGAACCAGCATCATCCGCAGGCCCAGCAGGCGGCTTCTCAAGAACGGCCGGCTCGGAGTCTGGTGGATGCTGTTCAGCGCGAATTCGAGAGAGGAGAAGAGCGTGGTGCCGCTCCAGAGCAAGCCCAGAACCGAGAAGGCGGCCAGCCACCACGCGTTCTGCCTCACCCCGGCCAGGGTCTGGCCGACCTGCCTCTGGGCGTCGGCTGGAAATGCGTTCAACAGGACGGCCTCGACCCCTGCGTGAAGCGGGCCGGAGCGCTCTACGAACCCAAGCACGGCCAGCAGTCCCAGAGCGATCGGAAACATGGCCACGAAGAGATTGAAGGCCAGGCCGGCGGCATAGTCCCCGGCCCGGCTGGAGACGTAGGCCTGCATCACGCGGGCGGGAGCAAGCAGGCCTCGCCAGCCCAGGGAGCGCCGGCCAGGCGCTTCGCTCACCGCTGGCGCAGAGTCCAGGTTCTGGCCCGCACCCCGGGCAATCCCGCGAAGACCATGAAGGCCGCCGTCTGCCGCTCCGCACGGTAGGTGTGGCGTTCCCCCGGGTTGATCAGGAGCAGCTCGCCGGCTCGCACGCTGCCCTCCGTCTGGCCGCCCTCGCTGAAGTTGAGCACGCCCTCGGTCACGATCATCGCCACCGGTATCGCGTTGCGGTGTTCCGGCACCTGCTGCCCTGGCGCCAGCCGCAGGCCCACCACCCGCATGGCGCCGCAGTCGGCGATCTGCTCCCAGCCGAAGGCTCTCGGCTCCATGGCGGCGATTATCATGCCCGCCGTGCCGGACCTCCTGCTGCTGAGCCGCGCCGACGTGGAAAGCCTCCTCGACCTCGACCTGCTGCTCGACTCCCTGGCGGTGGCTTTCCAGGACCTCAGCGCTGGCAAGGTCTCGGTGCCGCCCCGATCGGCCGCGGTTGTGCCCGGTCGGGGACTGCTCGGGGTGATGCCGGGGTACCTGCCGAGCGCTGGACTGGAGGTGAAGCTGGTCTCGGTCTTCCCCGCCAACCACGATCGCGGGCTCCCCTCGCATCAGGCTCTGATCGCGCTCTTCGATCCCGAGACGGGAACGCCTCTGGCGCTGATGGACGGGACCCACATCACGGCCATCCGAACCGCCGCCGCTGCCGGGCTTGCTACGCGTGTGCTCGCGAACGAAGACGCGGTCACCGTCGCCATCCTGGGCGCTGGGGTTCAGGGCCGCGCGCACCTTCAGGTGCTGCCACGGGTTCGGAGCTTCCGGGCGATCCGCATTGCGTCGCGGGACCCGCAGCACGCTCAAGCCCTCGCCGCCGGGCACCCGAACGCGACGCCAGCCGGGTCGTTCGAGGAGGCGGTCCGAGGAGCCGACGTCGTCTGCCTGTGCACCCACTCCGCGCAGCCCATCACGCGGCGCGAATGGTTCCAGCCGGGTGTCCATGTCAATTCGGTGGGATCCAACCCGGAGGGGCCGGAACTGGACGGCGAAACCGTCGCGGCTGCCCGTCTCGTGGTCGAGTCTCGGGTCGCTTTCCAGCCGCCGCCGGCGGGGGCGGCCGAACTGAGGGGACTGGATCCGAACCGGGCGGCCGAGCTCGGAGAGGTTCTCCTCGGCACGCGCCCCGGCAGGCAAGGCCGCGACGAGATCACCGTCTACAAGTCGATGGGGCACGCGGTCGAAGACGCGGCTGCGGCCGGCCTCGTCCACGACCTGGCCCGAGCCAGGGGAGTCGGCCAGCTGGTAAGCATCTGAGCCGGTGACTGCGGCGCGTCCGACAGTTGTGCACGTGTCCGGGCCGGAAGGCGCCCGCGAGGCCAGGGGCGTGGTGGTCGTGATCGACGTGCTCCGCGCCTTCACGGTCAGCGCCGTCGCCTTCGCCAGGGGGGCCACGCGGTGTGTGCTGGTGACGAGTGTCGAGGAGGCCAGACGCCTCCACCAAGAGATCCCCGGCTCAGTCCTCTCCGCCGAGGAACGCGGGCTGCCGATTCCGGGAATCGAGATCAGCAACTCCCCCACCATGGTCGCCCAGCTCGAGCTTGCGGCTCGAACCCTGATCCAGCGGACCAGCGCGGGCACCCAGGCGATAGCCGCCCTCCAGGCAAGCCGCGGCGTCGAGGCCATGTTCGCGGGCAGTCTGGTGGTAGCCGCGGCCACGGCTCAAGCCGTCCTGTTAAGACGGCCCCGGCTGGTGACCCTGGTCGCCAGTGGTGCACCCGATCACCTGGAGGACCGCGCCTGCGCTCTGCTCCTGGAGACGGCGCTGAGGGGCCGGCCAGCCGCCGCTGCCGAGCTTCTCCGGCCATTCCTGGCGTCGCGACGCTACCGCGAGCTCCGTTCCAACGCTACCCGAGGGTTCCCGCCCAGCGACCTCGACATCGCGCTCGACGTGGATCGATACCGGTTCGCGATGCCGGCCCGGCTGAAGGAAGGCCTGATTGAGCTCGAAAAGCAAGATCTGACAAAGATTTGACAGATCCGGTGGGTGCGGGCGTGACCGGTTGGCTGGGGCGTGCGTTCTTACTAATAGGAGTTCTTGTAGGAGTTCTTGCACGATGCCCGCCCCGACAAAGCAGCGCCGCAGCAGGCGCCGGCCGCAACCAAAACCGGCCGTCCCCGATCTCCATTCCCAGCTGGAGGAGCTGCTGGGCGCCGTGTGGGGAGCTGAGGCGAACTGGCGCTGGGACGATCGTCTGGACCTGGCGCTGAAGGTCAGAAGGCCGGACGGCCAGTAGCCGGCACGCCGGCTCAGGGCAGACGCTCGATCCACTCTGGCGTCGAATACTTGGTCCGTGCCAGAGCCGCCGCCTCGGCCAGCTCGGCCGGGCTCAGAGTCCCGGGGGTGGTCCGCCGGTCACTGGCGAAGGACTCGATCAGCGCGCGAACCACCTCACCCAGCGGGAGCGAGAGGAACCAATCCAGCGGCGAGACTGTCTTCTCTGCGCTGCGGATGCCGAGCTGCGAGCGGCGTTCCCGGCCGACGCGGATCAGCCGGGGCACGATCTGGACGTCCATCGAGTACGCGAGCAGCGCGTGGTGGAGCACGCCACCCCGACGGCGCGCCTGGGCCGCACCCCCGATCTTGCCGCGCGGAGAGACGATGTCGTTGATGGGCCGGTAGCTCGCCGGGACGCCCAACCGCTCGAGGCCGCGGACAGCCCAGGCGTCCAGGAAGGCGAACGACTCCCGAAGGCTCATTCCCTCCACCAGCTCGGCCGGCGAGTACAGGGAGTAGGTGATCGTGCGGCCGGGTTCGGCGATCATGGCGCCGCCCCCTGTCATCCGTCGCACCACCCGAAATCCGAGCTCGGAAGCCTGTTCGGAGTCGACCTCGTTGACGATCGACTGATTCGAGCCCAGCACCAGGCACCGCTCCGACCACCCCCAAAAGCGCAGGGTCGGAGGGTGCACGCGAGCCGCCACGCGGGAGAGCAGGACTTCGTCCAGCGCTAGTTGAACCTCAGGGGCGAGCTCCCTGTCGAGCTCGCCTTCCGCGGCCGGTGCGACGACCTCCCAGCCCCAGCGGCTCCAGCGCTCCCAGACCTGGTTCACGCTGTGCAAGTATTCGCTGCCACCGTGCCCCACCCGGAGCCTCAGATGCGGCCTCGACGCCCCCCAGCCCTCTGGATCCTGCTGGCCGGCAACACCCTGACCATGATCGGAGTCACCCTCTTCCTGCCCATGCTGCCCCTCTTCCTGGGCGCCAAGGGTGGGTCGGCGGCCGTCGTGGGCGCGGTGTTCGCGGCCGGCATTCTGGCCCGGGCGCTGGTGCAGTATCCGGCGGGTCTGGCCGCGGACCGCTTCGGATCCCGACCGGTGATGGTGGCCGCCATGGTCGGCTACGCCCTACTCTTCTTCACCTACCTGCTGCCCCTGCCGCCGTTGGCGTTTATCGTTGTGCGTTTCGTCCACAGCTCGGCAGGCGGCTCTTTCGGCCCGGCCGCCAATGCGCTGCTGGCCGATCTCACGCCTTCCGAGCAGAGGG
>Ga0099828_10001563_pt1 | contig 15440 bp, 16 predicted proteins | sample CZO8metaG_2_FD_79338 | JGI IMG/M metagenome (GOLD analysis project Ga0099828, IMG submission 79338) | Vadose zone soil microbial communities from the Eel River Critical Zone Observatory, Northern California, USA - CZOApr15con2H1.8 metaG | ecosystem: Environmental > Terrestrial > Soil > Vadose...
ATGGTGCCGTCGGGCCGCACCCGCACCTCGCTGTCGGGCGAGGCCGGCACCACGATTGGAGCGCCACCCTGGCCCAGCACGCGGTAGCCCTGGTTCGTAACCAGCTCGCCGTTGGCGTTGCGGCTGAACGCGCCATCACGCGTGAACTGCGTGCCGTTGGGCGTCTGCACCGCGAAAAACGCTGGCTGCGAGTTCGGGCCGGCCGTGTCCCGGAGGGCGAGGTCGAGCGGGTTGTGCGTCTCGCGGATGTTGCCTTCACGGAAGCTGGTCGCGACCTGGTCGACCATGAGGCCGGTGTTCAGGCCGCCCACTTCGCGGCTGGGGAGCACTGTGCCGTTGGCGTCTCGGTTGGTGTCGAACAGACGCTGCAGAAAGATCAGCGGAAAGGCCTTGACCTCCGCGTCGTCGCCACGAAACCCCACCGTATTGACGTTCGCCAGGTTGTTCGAGATCACTTCCTGGCGGCGCATGTGCGCCAGCATCGAGCTGGCGGCTGTGTAGAGTCCTCGGATCACGCCGTTGTCCTCAAATCTTTCCCTGCCGCCGCAGGTCGAGGAGCATCTCTACCTCGCCGCGCGTCAGATTGGTGTGCTTGGCAATGCTGGCGGTGTCCATGCCTTCGCTGGCCAGCAAGAAGATGAGCCGATATTTCTCGTTGGGCTGGCCCACCGCGGCGGCCACCGGCTGGGGCTCGGCCTCAGCCGAGACGGGTTCGGTCTCCGTCACGGGCTCCATGGTCAGGTCGCTCACGGCCACAGGCGCCGGCGCCTGTTCAGCCTGAGTCGGCGTGCGGTCGCCGGCACTCGTCGGGGCCGGCGGCGCCGGATTGGCGCCTGCCGGCGACGGGCTGCTGGCCAGGGCTTCGGAAGCGCTCAGGCGCCGCGCGGCCACCGCGGGCGGGACGGTCGGCACGCCGGTGACCGGCGGCCTCACGCCCTCTGGGCCGGCAGTCGACCTGGGCGTGGCCGCCGGGCCGCGCCGGCCAGCCAGCACTTCGGCCGCGGTGACAGGGGCGCCGGCCCGCAGCCGGCTCGCTTCGGCCAGCTTGGTGTCGCATTCGCCGATCAGCGCCTGCAGCTCAGTGGTCTTGCGCAGCAGGTCTTTGCTGATCTTGGTGGACGTCCGCTCGAACTGCTCCGTCAGCTGGGCAACAGAACCTTCCAGCTCGTGCAGGTAGTCGTCGATCTGGCGCACGCCTGATGAGTCCACGGCCTTGCGGAACGCATAGAACAGGTAGGCCACGATGCCCAGGATCACGGCGTTGAGGAGCGTGAGGAAGTAGATCATGCCTGCAGGTCGATGTGCCGCCCCAGGCGGACCTGGGGGGCGGCGCCCTTTCCTGACGTGCCGTCGACCGTGGCTTCCTCTTCGGCCTGCTCCTGCTCTTCGTCCTCGCGCTGCTCGCCCTGCTGGCCGCGCGCCTGGCGCTCGCGGATCAGGACGGCGCCGGCCTCGTCGAACTCGTTCACGGTTTCCGCCTGGTGAGCGCGGCGGTTGGCCTGCTCGGTTGTCTGCGCCTGCTGCGTCCCCGCGGCTTGCTGCTGCGCGGCCGTGTCACGCGTGACGTCGAGCGATTTGACCACTACCTGCTGGAGGTCGACAGGGCGGATGGCCATTTAGCTCACTCCTGCCGGCTGTCGCTCGCCGGCGGCGGCGTCCTCTTCTCCATCGTCGCGGTCTCCGCGCAGCTTCTTCTCCAGCATGCCCCGCAGCCGCAGGATGGCCTTGGTGTGCAGCTGGCAGACGCGCGACTCCGAAACGTCCAGCACCGCGCCAATCTCGCGCAGGTTCAGCTCCTCCACGTAGTACAGCGCCAGCACTTGCTGCTCGCGCGCGCTCAATTGGCTGATCGCCCCACCCAGCGCTTGGGACAGCTCCATGCGCTCGCTGTAGTCGAGCGGATCGAGCGCCTTGTCGTCGGCCAGCTCGGGCATGACCTGGGAAGCGTGGTCGCCGTTATCGGCGTCGAGCATGCGGTTCATGGAGATGGTGGTGCTGCTGGAATCGAACAACGCCTGCTGCAGCTTCTCGACCGTTAGGCCCAAAGAGCTGGCCAGCTCGCGCTCGGTGGCCGGACGACCGAGCTCCTGGTCCAAGCGGCTCATCGTCTGTTCGATCTCGCGCGCTTGTTTCCGAACCTGACGCGGCACCCAGTCCAGCGAGCGCAGCTCGTCGATGATGGCGCCCCGGATGCGTGCGATGGCATAGGTCGAGAACTTGACGTTGCGGCCGGCTTCGTAGCGCTCCACCGCATCGATCAGCCCGACGACGCCGTAGCTGATGATGTCCTCAGAGGTCAGGAAGTGCGGCAGGCTGATGGCCAGCCGGCCAACCACGTACTTGACCAGCGGCACATACTGCAGGATGAGACACTCGCGCGTCTCCGCCGAGCGTCCGCTATCCCAAAAGGCTGCCCACAGCTCTGGATTTTCGAGTTCTTCTGACACCGCCGTGCCTCCCTACTGCCCCGCTCCGGATGCCGGCGCGGCACCCGTCTGGCTGGGGCTTGTCGCTACAAGATCGTCATCGTCTTCGTCGTCAAAATCGTCTTCGTCGGCTTGGCCCATGGGGGCCAGCTCGTCTTCGTCCTCGAACTCATCGTCATCCACCGTCAGGTCGATGCTGGTGCCCTTGGCTTCGAAGTCTGTCTCTTCCTGGGGCACGGGCTGCGGCTGGGCTGGCTCTTCGCCAGCCTCACTCGAGCGGTAGCGCTTCAAGGCCCGATCCTCCGCCTCCAGGCGGTCCAGCAGCTGGCGGTGATCGCTCGGAGCCGGCATGAACCAGCTGGCGGCGAAGCTCAGGGTGACCAGCACCGCCAGCGCGCCCAGCGCCCGCCAGAAGGCCGGCATGATGGGATCGTCACTGGCGCTGCCGCCTCCCAGGCTGACAAAAAACACAATGAACGAGGCTCCGATCGACAGCAGCAGGCCAACCGTGAGCGGCACGTTGTTATTGCGGATCTGCTGCGGCTCCGGCGGCGTGAACTCGAACTCGAGCTCCTTGGGCGTCTGGAAGCGCGGCGCCTTGTGCAGGCCGCCGAACTCTTTGGCAAGCTCAGGCGACCAGTAGCCGGACGCGGGGCCCACCGGCTCTGGCTCCTCCAGATCGTCGGTTCCGTCGTCCTCCTCGGTGTTCTCCACGACTGGCGCGCCGGGGGCGCCGCCGAGGGCCGCGCGGGCCTTGGCGGCATCGTCCTGCTCGATCTGCTCTGCCGTTGCCGGCGGGTTGGTCAGCGGCGGCGCCTCCTGCGGCGTCGGCCGCTCGCGCACGGCCTCAGCCGTGGCGACGGTTGCCTGCTGAGGGTTGGCGCGCGCCGCCTGCGTAGGACCCCCGTTTGGACTAGCCATTCCGTCCCTCATCCCAGCTCGCTGGCTTCACGATGCGCCGGAAGAAGTTCAGCAGTCCCGGCTTGTTGGGCGTGGCCGGCAGCTCCTCATTCCAGATGCGCGCCGCCAGGCTGCCGAAGGCGAACGCCGATGGGCTGTTGGGGTAGGCCAGCGTGACCGGCTTCTGGCGCCGCACGGCCTTGACCAGGTAGCTGTCGTAGGGCAGCGAGCCGTAGGTCCCGACGTCGAGGTGCAGGAAGCGCTTGGCCACGCCGATGATGTTGTTGGCGATCTCCTCCGCCTCGTGGGCCGTTCGCACCTGGTTCACCAGCAGCTTGAGCACGACGTCGCTCGACAGCCGCGACACCACCTTGATGAGCGAATAGGCGTCGGTAATCGCCGTTGGCTCCGGCGTGGTGACGATGATCAGCTCTTGGGCGGCCAGGATGAACTGCAGCACGTTCGCGCCGATGCCGGCGCCGGTGTCTACCAGCAGCACGTCGGCCATGGTCTCCAGCTCGGCCAAGCTGGCAATCAGCAGGTCGCGCTGCTGTTCTGTCAGGTTGGCCAGGTCAACCAGGCCAGAGCCGCCCGAGATGATCTGCACGCCATCTTCGCTCGGCACCACGATCTCGCGGATCGTCTTCTCGCCGCTGATGACGTGCTGCAGGTTGAAGCGCGGCGTAATACCCATCACCACGTCGATGTTGGCCAGGCCCAGGTCGGCGTCCAGGATCAGCACCCGCCGCTTCTGGCGAGCCATCGCCAGAGCCAGGTTGACCACCACGTTGGTCTTGCCCACGCCGCCCTTGCCGCTGCTGATGGCGATGATGCGCGTGGCCCGGTTGCTGGCGCTCGCCGCGGTGCGGGTCTTGTCCGCCCAGGAAGTGCTCGCCAGGTTGCGGAGCTGCTCGGCCTGGTCCTTCACGATCCCACCTGCTCCGACAGCAGCAGCTCCGCCATCTTGACTGAATCGGCCAGCTCGATGTCCTGCGGAACGTTCTGGCCAGTAGTCAAGTAGGTCAGCCTGGCCCGGGTCTCATTCAGCAGGTTAACCAGCGGGCCGAACCGATCCGTCTCGTCGATCTTTGTAAACAGCAGTCCGTCAATACGGCAGATGGAGAAGCGGTTGTACACGTCGACCATGTCGCGATACCTGGTGGGGCTGGCGATGGTCAGGTACACGTCCTTCATCTCCACGGAGTCGAGATACTCCTTCAGCACTTCGAGCTGCTTGGCGTTGCGCGGGCTGCCGCCGGGTGTGTCGATCAGCACCAGCTCCCGATCTCCGAAGCGGCCCAGCGCATCGGCCAGGTCGCTCGCTGTGTAGACCACTTCCAAAGGCACGCCGATGATGTCGGCGTAGGTCCGCAGCTGCGGAATGGCGGCAACCCGGAAGGTATCTACCGTCACCAGCGCTACCCGCTTGTGCTCGACCAGGCTGTAGTTGGCGGCCAGCTTGGCCAGAGTGGTGGTTTTGCCCACGCCCGTGGGGCCAATCAGGAAGATCGACTTGGTCTTGCCCGTCATCAGCCGCGGCGGGCCGGTGACGGTGATGAGCTCCTGGATGTGCCGCCGGACGTACTCACGCACCAGGTCGTAGTTGGTGACGCCGTTGCTGCCGAGCTCGTTGTTGACCTTGAGGATGATGTCCTGAGCGAGGTCCTCGGCGAGCTCCTGGTCGACCAGCCGCTGATAGACGTTCACCAGCACCGACGAGAAGTTGGCGATGTTGCCGAACTGCGCCTGCTTCGAGAGGCGGCTCATGGCCGTTTTCAGCTCGACCATGTTGTTCTTCATGTCACGCAGCAGCGCCACGTCCGAGCTTTCGAGCTTCACCGGCGCGTCTACCTCCGGCGATGCCTCGCGCGTCTCTGCCTTGGCCTCGGCGCCCCCGCCATTCGACTGGGCAGGTGACATCGGCCGGAACGCCGTGGGCAAGGGCGGGGTAGCCTGCTCCGCGGGTGTAGCGCCCGGAGCGCTCGGCGCGGACGCGTAGGCGGCGGCCTGGGCGCGGGCCGGCCTGGCCACGACAGGCGGCAGCTCGGGACTGTCTCCGGCCGCTGGCCGGGCGGCCGGCCGCTGGGGCCTCGCGGGCAGAAGCGGCGGCCGCGCCGTTGGCTTCGGTGTGCCGCCAGCCAGAGCCGTCGCCAGCTTGCCCGGGCGAGCTGTCTCTTCGTCGACGGCCGCGATGACTTCATAGACCGGCTTCTTGAGCCAGCCAAACAAGCCCAGCCGGACCTTGCGGGTCTGGATGACCACCGCGTCCGAGCCCAGGTCGGCCTTGATCAGACGGAAGGCCTCCTGCATGTCCTCGGCGTGATACTTCTCGATGCGCATCAGCCCGCCGCCACGCTTTCTTCAGCATCCTCGAAGCCGATGACAGCCTGCGATCGGACCTCGACGTCGGGCATGATCTCGCTGTACGACAGCACCACCAGCGTGGGGAACAGCCGCTCCGTGAGGCGTCGCATAGGCAGCCGGATCTTGGCCGAGCACAGCAGGATTGGCTGGAACCCGTCGGTAGCGATCTTCTCCATCTCCTCCTGCAAGCGGCTCATGAGCTTCTGGACCATCGTCGGGTCCAGGCTGATCATCAGCCCCTGATCCGTCTGGTAGAGGGCATTGGTGATGGTCTGCTCCGACTGCGGGCTGAGGGTGATGACGTGAATGGAACCGTCGGATTCCTTGTACTGGTTCGAGATGGAGCGAGCCAGCGCCTTGCGCACCTGCTCGGTCAGGAAGTCCACGTCCTTACTGGTCTTGGCGTTGTTGGCCAGCGTCTCCAGGATGGTCACCATGTCGCGCACAGACAGCCGCTCGCGCAGCAGATTCCGGAGCACGATCTGGATCTCGCCCACGCTCATGAGTGCCGGCGAGAGCTCTTCGACCACCGTCGAGTAGTCGTTCTTGACGTGGTTCAACAGCGTCTGCACGTCCTGCCGGCTGAGGATGTCCGGCGCGTGTGACTTGATGACCTCGGTCAAGTGCGTGGTCAGCACCGAAGCGGCGTCGACGACCGTGTAGCCTAGGAGCTCGGCGCGCTCTTTCTGCGCTCCGGTAATCCACAGTGCCGGCAGGCCGAAAGCCGGATCCGTGGTCGGGATGCCCTCGATGCGCTCCGTAGCCACCCCGGCGCTCATGGCCAGGTAGTAGTTCATGATCAGCTCACCGCGCGCGATCTCCGCGCCGCGCAGCCGGATCACATACGTGTTGGGCGGCAGCTGCAGGTTGTCGCGGATGCGGATGGTCGGCACCACGATGCCCAGCTCCAGCGCCGTCTGGCGGCGGATCAGGGTGATGCGGTTGAGCAGGTTGCCGCCCTCCTGCACGTCCACCAATGGGATCAGGCCGTAGCCGATCTCCAGCTCCATCGGATCGACGGACAGCAGGTTCATGACGCTTTCGGGCCCTTTGGCCGCGGCCTGGCCGTCCGCCACCCCCCGGGCGGCGGCTGTGGCCACTGCCAGCTGGGCTTCGCGGCGCTGGCTGTTGCGCACGATCCTGCCGATCACCAGGAATGCAGTGCCGATGGCGAAGAACGGGATCTTGGGCAGGCCCGGCACCAGCCCGAAAGCGACCACCAGCGCGCCCACCATGAACATAGTGCGTGGCTTGGCCAGGATCTGGCGCGTCAGCTCCTCGCTCATGTTGCCTTCGGCGGCCGCGCGGGTGACGATGATGCCGGTGGCCGTAGAGACCAGCAGCGCCGGGATCTCAGAGACGAGCCCATCGCCCACGGTAAGCAACGTAAAGGTCTGCAGGGCTTCGGTGAGCTGCATGCCCTGCTGCAGCACGCCAATGGCGAAGCCGCCCAAGATGTTGACCAGGATGATTACGATCTGCGCGATGGCGTCGCCGCGGACGAACTTGCTGGCGCCGTCCATGGCGCCGTAGAAGTCGGCCTGCCGCTGGATGTCCGCGCGGCGCTTGCGCGCGTCGGCCTCGTTGATGAGGCCGGCGTTCAGGTCGGCGTCGATGGCCATCTGCTTGCCGGGCATGGCGTCCAGGGTGAAGCGCGCGGCTACCTCGGCCACGCGGCCGGCGCCGTTGGTGATGACCACGAACTGGATGACCACCAGGATCAGGAACACCACCACGCCGACGATGTAGTTGCCGCCAACCACGAAGTTGCCAAAGGCCGAGATGACTTCACCGGCGTTGGCGTGCAGCAGGATGAGCCGGCTGGCGGACACGTTCAAGGCCAGCCGGAACAGGGTCACGATCAGCAGCATCGACGGGAAGACCGACAGCTCCAGCGGCTGGACCGTGTACAACGTCAGCAGCAGGATCAGCACCGAAGTCGCGATGTCGACGGTAATCAGCACGTCCAGCAGCAGCGTCGGCAGCGGCAGGATGAGCATGATCACCACCGACACGACGGCGATGGCCAGGACGATGTCGCTTTGCCGCATCAGCCGGCCCAAGCCGGTGCTCGGCGCGCTGCTGGCGGGAGCGGGAGCCACGGCCATCAGCTGGCCATCCTCTGCGGCTTGAGCCGGTAGATGAAGGCCAGCACCTCGGCTACGGCCTTGTACAGCTCGCGCGGGATTTCCTGGTCGATGTCTACGGCTCGATACAGCGCTTGCGCCAGCGGCTTGTTCTCCACCAGTGGAATGCCGTGCTGGCGGGCGAGGTCCTTGATCTGCTGCGCGATAAGCCGCTGGCCCTTGGCCACCAGGCGCGGCGCAGCCATCTTGCTGGCGTCGTACTGCAGCGCGACGGCGTAGTGCGTGGGGTTGGTGATGACCACGTCAGCCTGAGGTACCCGCTGCATCATGCGCTTGCGGGCCAGCTGCCGCTGCAAGGACCGGATGCGGCCGCGGATCTGCTCGTTGAGCTCCTGGGCCCGGGCCTCTTCCTTTACTTCCTGCTTGGTCATCCTGATGCTCTTCTCGAACTGCCAGCGCTGGAACCAGTAGTCCAGCAGCGCCAGTACCAGGAACGCCAGGCCGACCTTCAGCAGCAACTCCAGGCCAACCGTCGCCACCAGCGATAGACCGCCGCGCAGGTCGCTGCCGGTCAATCGCGAAAGCTCGACCATGTGGTCGTTGAGTGCCTTGAAGGCCACGAAGCCGACGATCGCCACTTTGAGCAGCGATTTGATCAGCTCCGCCAGCGATTTCAGCGAGACGAAGCGCTTGGCGCCGCTGATCGGGTTCACCCGCGAGAACTGCGGGCGCAGCGCTTTGGGCGAGATGTGGAAGCCAACCTGCAGCACGCTGACCACCACGCCGGACACGACCAGCAGGCCGACGATCGGCAGCAGCACTTTGGCGAACAGCATCGCGTTGCTCATGCTGGTGTGCATCAGGCCCGTGGTGGTGAAGTCCGGCTGCTTGATGCTCTGGAAATTGAAGGTCAGCATCTCGCCCAGCGAGCGCACGGTCCCTTCCCCGAAGGCCTTCAACGCCAGCCAGGCCATCAGGAACGACACTGCCGTGCCGACCTCCGGGCTGCGCGCCACCTGGCCCTTCTCGCGGATCTCGCGCCGCCGCTTCGGCGTCGGGGCTTCGGTCTTGTCTTCAGCAGCCATCAGACGCTCAACCGCAGCAGGTTCTGGATGTCCACGAAGGTTGACCTGAACATGCTGGTCGTCAGCCCTTGCACGGCCGGCATGGTGAAGATGAGCAGGAAGAATCCGGCGAATATCTTGAGCGGCATGCCCACGATGAACACGTTCATCTGCGGCACCGTGCGCGACACCAAGCCAAGAGCGATGTCCGCCAGCAGCAGGGACGTGAGCACCGGTAGGATGATCCGCAGCCCGGCCACGAAGACGCCGCCCGTGAGGCTGATGAACTGGGTCATCATCGGCTCGTTCAACTGGAACATGCCGATCGGCACGATGTCCAGCGTTTGCTGGACGGCCAGGATGAGCATGTGGTGTCCGTCCACGGCGAGAAAGATCAGGCCCGCCGTCAGGGTGTAGAGCTGGTCCATGACCGACACCGACTGCGAGAACAGCGGATCCAGGATGTTGGCCACGCTGAAGCCGGTTTGGATACCGACGAACTGGCCGGCCAGCTGCATGGCGGCGAACACCAGGTTGGCCACGAAGCCAACCAGCACGCCGACGCCGGTCTCCTTGACGACCAGCAATGTCAGCGGCAGCAATTGGAACGGGACCTCGCCCAGGTGCGCGGCGTTGACTGGCAGCAGCAGCATCGTCAGCATGAGCCCCAGGCCGATCTTGGCCATGGCTGGCACGGCCCGGCCGTTGAGCAGCGGCGCCGAGAACAGCATCGCCCCCACCCGGACGAAGACCAGGAAGAAGTTGCCGAAGTAGTTGGGCGGGAAGAGTGCAGCGTCGAGCACGTTACTTCACCAATCCCGGCAGCGACATGAAGATGTTCGACGAGAAGCTCAGCATCATCTGCAGCATCCACGGGCCGAAGATGGCCAGCGCCACGAAGACAGCCAGGATCTTGGGGATGTAGGCGAGCGTCATTTCGTTGATCTGCGTCACGGCCTGGAAGATGCTCACCGCCAACCCCACTGCCAGGCCAAAGCCCAGCACCGGCGCGGACAGCATCAGCGTCAGCGTCAACGCATGCCGGATCACGTCGAGGAACGCGTTCTGAGTCATGTGTTGAAACTCGTCACGAGCGACCGGACGATGAGGTACCAGCCATCGACCATGATGAACAGCAGCAGCTTGAAGGGCAGCGAGATGAGGACCGGCGGCAGCATGATCATGCCCATCGAGATGAGCGTGCTGGCAACCACCATGTCGATGATCAGGAAGGGAATGAAGATGAAGAAGCCCATCTGGAAGGCGGTCTTCAGCTCGCTGGTGATAAACGCCGGGATGAGAGCGTAGGTCGGCACGTCATCAGGCGTGTTCGGCTGGTCGATCTTGGCCAGATGAACGAACAGCGCCAGATCCTTCTCGCGGACCTGCTTGAACATGAACTCGCGCATCGGCTTGAGGCCGTCGTCGAAAGCTTGCTGCTGCGTGATCTGGCCGTTGACGAAGGGCTGGAAAGCCGTGTCGTTCACCCTCTGCAGCACCGGCGCCATCACGAAGAACGTCAGGAACAGCGACAGGCCGACGATGACCTGGTTGGGCGGCATCTGCTGCAGACCGATGGCGTTGCGCAGCAGCGACAGCACCACGATCGTGCGCGTGAACGACGTCAGCATGATCAGGATCGAAGGCGCCAGGGTGAGGACCGTCAGACCCAGAATGAGCTGCAGGCTGAGAGCCACTTCCTGTGGCGACTGCGCCGCCTGGACACCGCTCACCTTAGGCACCGGCACGTTGGGGTTGCCCTCGCAGGCTGCTAAGGCCAGCGGCAAGAGGCAAGCGGCAAGAGGAAGAAGGCGCTTGAGTCTCATGCCTCGCCGCCTTGCAAGGCCGCGGTTCGCTCGCGCACGCGCTCCTTGTGTCCTTCGATGCGCTTGAGAATGTCGGCTGGGCGGATCGGCGTCACGTTAGCCACTTCGGTCCCGACCTTCTCGCCGACGTTCTTTAAATAGGAAAGGAATGGCTCCGCCGACGGCAGCGAAGGCTGCGGCTTCGTCCGCAGTTCGTCGATCGCGTCGGGATCGGTGATCTCGGTCAGGACCGAGATGTTGTTGGCGGTCGCGCCCAGCAGCAGCACCTTATCGGCCACGTCCACCAGGATCAGCTCGCGGTTCTGCGAGAGAGCTGTCTTCTCCAGCACGTTGATTGAGCTGGCGCCCATGAATACCTTGCGGCCGCGATTGCCGAAGTAGCGCAAGGCCAGAACGGTCAGATAGATGAGGCCGATGACAACTGCCAGCTTCACGGTCAGGCCAACGACGGTCATCACCGTGCTCGGGGCGGCCTGCGGCTGCGGGTCCTGGTACTCGGCCAGGAACGGCTTGGCCGCCGCCGAACCTTGCGGCGCGCCGGACGGCGCTGCCGAAGCGGGCGCAGCCGAGGCAGCCGCGGTCGCCGGCACCGACGTCGCCATCTGCGACGTGACGGCCCCGAAGCCCAGCATGGCGACGAACACCACGCCGAGCACGACCCAAAGCAGGCGGTTGTTGGCCAGTTGCTTCAACGCTGAGAGGCTCCTAGCGGCTCGACAGTCGCTTGGCGGGATTGACGATGTCGGTGATGCGCACGCCGAAGTTCTCGTCGGCGACGACGACCTCACCAGTGGCAATCAGCCGGTCGTTGACCAGCACGTCTACCGGCTCGCCGGCTACCTTGTCGAGCTCCACCACGGAGCCAGGCCCTAGGGCCAGGATGTCGCGTACCGACATCAGCTTGCGGCCCAGTTCGACCGTCACCCGAAGCTGCACGTCCAGGATGAGATCGATGTTGGCCATGGCCGCGCCCTCGCCCTGGTTGGGGAATGACGTGAACTGGGCCGGCCGAACCACGGCCTCGCGCTGCTCCTGCTCGCCCGTGGGCAGAGGCGTGAGCGTCGGCTGTGGAGCGGCCGGAGTCTCGCTGCGCGAGCTGGAGGCCGGAGCCCCTTTGGCCGGCGCCGACGCGGGCGCGGCTGAGGGATCGATGGAAGCCAGCAGCTGCCCGAGCGTGCTGGTGGAGGTCACATAGACTACGTCCATCGCCGGACCCTCGTCGACAGTCATGGGCACGTGTACGCTCAGTACTTCCTTGCCCATGCCCGGCAGCTCCAGTGGAGTCATAGCCAGGTTGCGCAGCTCCACCTTGCTGACGCCAAACTGCAGCTGCGCGCTCGAGTTCACCGAGACCGACAGCGTCAGAAAGTCCGTCAGGTCCGTGACCGTGGTTTGGACGGCCTCTTCCAGCTTGGCCTTGTAATCGTCCTCGCCGGCGCCCTCGGGGCTCACGTTGAACAGCGTGGCCGCCTCGTCCTCACCGATCAACAGCAGGGCGGGCAGCGACGAGCCGTCCTCCAGCCGCACGTCGCTGTCGATGACCACGAACATGCCGCTGAACGTGCCGGCGATATCGGCTGGCTTGCCCGCCGCATGCGTGCTGGCGCCCGTGGCCAGCTTCTTGTCGAGCGTGGTGCCCAACGCTTCCAGAGCTGATTGCAGTAGCTCCTTGCCAAATTCCACCAGCTTGCTGGTTTGTCCGGCAGTCAAGCCCCCCAACGCTCCGACGTCTCCTGTCGCCACCGCTTTCTCCGTCATTACTGAACCTCGCTTTCAGGGTGCAGACCCGTGATCTGTATTGAGACTCTCTGGCCCACTAGGCCGGGCCGACCCTTGAACTTGCGCTGGCCGCCGACCAGGATGTCGAGCTCCTGGTTGACCAGCGAATCCAGCCGGATGACGTCACCCGGCTGGACTTGGAGTAACTCTTCCATGCCGACTTCGGAGCTGCCCAGCTGAACCGTCAGCGGCACCCGCACGGCGTCCATGTTCTTCTTGATCAGCTCGGCGCTGTCCTTGAGTGCCTGCCGGCGCGCTCCGGAGATCCACAGCTGCGGGTTGAGCCGCGGCAGGGCTGGCTCCAGGATTGGGAAGGGCAGGCACAGGCTGATGGTCCCCGTCACCTCCGCCACGCGCAGCTCAAAGACCACGGTCAGCACGCTCTCGGTGGGCAGCGCCACCCGAGCAAACTGGGGGCTGAGGGTGATGTCCTCGAGCTTGGGCTCGATTTCCATCACGTTGGCCCAGGCCTCTTTCATGTTCGACACGATGTTCTGGCCCAGGCTCTTCATCAGCACGATCTCGAGATCGGTCAAGTCGCGATTGCGGTTCCAGGCCTTGCCCGCCCCACCCAGCAGGCGCTCGATGAAAGCGTAAGCCAGGTTCATCTCCAGCTCCAGCACGGCGCTCCCTGGCAGCGGCTCGAGGCTGATGATGTCGAGCACCGTGGGTGTCCGCAGACCCTGCAGAAACTCGTCGTAGATACCCTGCTCGATGGACGCCAAGTTGACGTTGACCAGCATTCGCAGCGTGCCCGACAACGACGACGCCAGCAGCCGGCCGAACGTCTCGTGCAGCGTCTGCAGCGTGCGCATCTGCGCCCGCGAGAACTTGTCCGGACGCCGGAAGTCGTACATCTTCACCGGCTTGTCCGGCGCTCGCAGGCTGGAGATCGCGCCCGGCGTAACTTCCTGTCCAGCCTCGACCGCCGACAGCAGCGCGTCGATTTCGGACTGCGTCAGGATCTGGGTTTCTGCCATCTTTAGCTCGTAGCCAGCGTTTGGCCGTCAGCCGTGAGTAGTAACTGGGAACCCGTCATTGCATTACGAAGTCCGAGAAGATGACGTAGGTCACGCGCTGCTTGCTGCCGCCATTGGCCAGCGCGCGGTTGAACTTGGTCATCAGCTCCTGGCGCAGGCTTTCTTTGCCCTGCGTCGTGGCCAGCTCGGCGGCCGTCTTGCTGCTGGCAGTCGTGGTCAGGATGTCGTTGAACGCGCCCAGCGTGCCCACGTTCTCGGCTGCGAACTCATCCTGCAGCTTCTTCAAGGCCTCGCCTTTAGCCTTGCCGAACTTCCCGCCCTCGTCCTCGAACTGGGCCGCGACGGACAGCTTCACGTATTTGAAGCCCGCCGACGCCCCGGCCAAGTTGAACACTCGGTTGGGCATGGCCAGCTGCGGACTGGCTACCGCCTTGGGCGCGGCGCCCACGCCACCGGCCGCGGCTTGGTCGCTGATGGCGGCAGCCGCCGGCCTCGCTTCCACCTGGGCGGCAGCGCTCTCGGGAGAAGCTGCCGGCTTGGCGGTGAACCGCGGCAGGACGAACAGCACGATGACCAGGATCCAGGCCACGGCGCCCACCACGATGATCAGGTTGCGAGGCGTCAGCAGGCCACGGTTTGGTGGCTCGTCGACCACTGCCGGTGGGCTAGCTAGGCCACTATCGTTGGCGCGAATCATCTAATTGCTCCTTTTACGGGGATCTGGAATGGCGTGCCGATAGGCTCGTCTTCGGGCCGTGGGAACACGATGCTGATGTCCACCCGCCGGTTCTTGGCCCGGTTCTCCGGCGAATCATTGGGGTACAAGGGTGAATACTGGCCGCGGTTGCCGAGTGACAGCCGCTCCTCGGAGAAGTTGTCGGCGTCTACGAACTGGCGCAGCACGTTGTACGCGCGAGCGCTGCCCACGCCCCAGTTGTCGTTAAAGGTCGAGTTCGTTGGCGCCGGCGGCAGATCGTCCGTGTAAGCGATGACCTCCAGCGGGTTGGGAATCTCCTTCAGCGGGCCCGCAATGGAGTCGATAAGCTGCTTGGCCCCAGGCTTGAGCGCCGATGTGCCGGACTGGAACAGGAGCGCCGCCGAGAGGCTGATGGTCACGCCCGAGGGCTGCTCCTTCACAGTGAAGGCTTCGCCTTCGCCGCTCGCCTCGGCGATCCGCTGCAGCTGGCTGAAGACAGACGCCTGCGAGGCCGAGCTGGCCGCCGCGAGCTGCTCCTGGACCGACGAGCCCGACACGGTGGCGTTGAGGCCCGTCGTGCTGGTGGCCGCCAGGTTGCCCTGGTTGAAGGCCTTGTCCAGCGAACCTTTGAGGTTCAGGAACTTGCGCACGTCGATGATCGAGAACGAGTACAGGATCACGAAGAACACCATCAGAAGCGTGATCAAGTCGGCATAGGTCAGCAGCCAGCGTTCGCTGCGATCCTTCTCCGGCTTGGGTTTCGCTTTGAGGGCCATCTACGCTGCCTGAGCCGCTCCTGCCTGGGCTGCCACCACGGCCTCGGCCGCGGCGCGCTCCTTGGGTGACAGGAAGCCCGTGAGCTTCTCCTGGATGATGCGCGGGTTGTCGCCGGCCTGGATGGAGAGGATGCCGTCCAGCATCACCTGGCGGAAGAGCACCTCTTCGTCGCTCTTCTTGCGCAGCTTGCTGGCAACTGGCAGCCAGAACACGTTGGCCGATGAGATGCCGTAGAACGTGGCCAAGAAGGCGGTGGCGATGGCGGGGCCCAGGGAGCTGGGGTCGGACAGGTTGCTGAGCACCTTCACCAGGCCCAGCACGGTGCCCATGATGCCGAAGGTCGGGGCGAAGCCGCCCATGCCTTCCCAGGCGCCGTAGTGCACCTCGTGCCGCTTCTCCATAAGGCTGAGGTCGATCTCCAGTACCTGCCGCACGAGCTCCGGGTCGGTGCCGTCGATGACCAGCTGCATGCCCTTCTGCAGGAAGGGATCGTTGAGCTGGTTGATCTCCTCTTCCAGCGACAGCAGGCCTTCGCGGCGA
>Ga0099828_10001566_pt1 | contig 15433 bp, 10 predicted proteins | sample CZO8metaG_2_FD_79338 | JGI IMG/M metagenome (GOLD analysis project Ga0099828, IMG submission 79338) | Vadose zone soil microbial communities from the Eel River Critical Zone Observatory, Northern California, USA - CZOApr15con2H1.8 metaG | ecosystem: Environmental > Terrestrial > Soil > Vadose...
ACACCAGGCCAAGACCACACGGCAGATTCCGGTGTTCCTGCTGACCCGCCAGGACTGACCTGCGACCACAGCCGCCGGTGCCAGCCGTTACCGGTGGCGCGGGCCAGGCCGCGGCCCGGTTCCGTCTGGCGGCCGCGAATACGCCAGGGCCGGGCCGAGCGGTGATCGAGCCCCTGCCGATCGTCTTCGACCTGGAGGGCGAGCCAGATCACGCCGTTATGCGCGCCTGCGAACGCAAGGAAAGCACGCCCAGCAGCCGCCCATAACGGCGGCAGTGCGCGCCTCCCCAACGCTGAGCTGCAATCACGGAGCGTTACGCCGTGCCGTTTGCGTGGTGGAAGACTGAATCGCCGATTCGGAACGGCTGACAACTTCGCCGAATGTGCATGTACCTGTGCTCAGATCGCCGGTTCTGGTTGTCTTGGGGGCGGTCGATGTTGCCGCCGAGAGGACGGCAGCCCTGTGATGCCTGTCCCGGTGGAGCTGCTGCGCCTTGACCTCGCATCTGCGGGGAGGAGAGCAGGGCGATGGTGAGAGCCGCTGATGGCGTAGTGAGCCACGAAGCCGGCGGCGGCTGTCAACGCCAGCCCCGGCGCGACAGCCCAGTTCACCCAGCGCCGCTCGCGTAGCCCGATCGCCGGTCCCGTCGGCCCAGCCCACGGCTGCGGCAAGTCCGCGAGCTGCCCGCCTTCAGGCGGTCGCGGGCGGCTGGGTGACCGATAGCTCCGGCGGGCTGTCACGGTACGGCTCGATCTCGACCAGAGCCAGCTGGCCGGTGCAGCCCTGGCTGAGCGTGGAGGAGGGGCGGTCGGCGGTGAGCACGTTGGGGTTGCCATGTCGGCAAAAGCCCGGATCGGCCGGGTCCGGATCGTACCAGGCACCGGTGGACAGCTGGGCGACTCCGGGGCGGACCGCGTCGTCGACGGCCAGCCCGGCCAGGCAGGCACCCCGGTCGTTGAAGATCCGCACGATGTCGTCGTCGCGCAGGCCGCGGGCCGCCGCGTCGGCCGGGTGCAGCCGAACCGGTTCACGCCCGGCGACCTTCACCGACTGGCTGTGCGCGCCGACGTCGAGCTGGCTGTGCAGTCTGGACCGCGGCTGGTTGGCAACCAGCTGCAGCGGGAAACGCTGGGCGGCGGGGGAGCCGAGCCACTCGCCGGGCTCGCGCCAGACCGGGTGGCCGGCGCAGTCCGGGTACCCGTAGCCGTCGATAGTTTCTGAGAAGATCTCGATCTTCCCGGTGGGTGTGGTGAGTGGGTGAGCTTCCGGGTCGGCGCGGAAATCAGCGAACACGACCTGCGGCTGGTCAGCCACCGGCAGCTCGAGCCCGTCTCCCGTCCAGAACTCGTCGAAGGCCGGCACCGCCCGCCCCTGCTCAGCGAGTGTGCGGCGCCATTCGGCATACAGGTAGCGCAGCCATTCCCGCGCCGTGCGGCCCTCGGTGAAGTCCTTGCCCACACCGAGCCTGCCGGCCAGGTCGCCGAAGATCGTGTAATCGTCGCGGGCTTCGCCGTGCGGCCTGGTCAGGGCGGGCATCGGGAGAAACATCCGGTCGTTTTGCCCGGAGCCGTAGTCGTCGCGCTCGATGGTCATGGTGACCGGCAGCACGATGTCGGCATGGCGGGCGGTCGCCGTCCAGAACGGGTCATGCACCACTACCGTCTCGGGGCGGGCGAACGCGGCACGCAGCCGGGCGAGGTCCTGGTGGTGATGGAATGGGTTGCCGCCGCACCAGTACACCAGCCGGATGTCCCGGGTAGGTGAGCCGCTGGCCGTTGTAGTCATAAGCCGCACCAGGATTGAGCAGCATGTCGGCGATCCTGGCCACCGGGATAAACGTGCTCACACCGTTACAGCCCTGCGGCAGCCGCGGCACAGGCACTTGGGGCACCGGCTCGCCAACCAGGGCCGCCGAGCCGTAGCCGTGGCCGAACCCGCCGCCGGGCAGCCCGATCTGGCCGAGCATGGCGGCGAGCACCACGCCAAGCCACAGCGGCTGCTCCCCGTGCTGGGCGCGCTGTAGCGACCAGCTGACGGTGACCAGGGTCCGCGCTGCCGCCATCTCGTGTGCAAGCTCCCGTATGCGCGCTGCTGGCACCTCGGTGATCGCTTCGGCCCACGAAGCATTCTTGACGACACGATCCACATCTCCGCGCAAGTACCGTGCGAACCTTTGGTAGCCGACGGTGTAACGGTCCAGGAACGTGGTGTCTGCCAGGCCCTCGCTGTCCAGCACGTGGGCGAGCGCAAGCATCAGCGCCGCGTCGGTGCCGGGCCGCGGAGCGATCCATTCGGCTTGTGCCTCCGTCGGCGTGTCGTCGCGCAGCGGGCTCACCGAGATGAACCGGCAGCCTCGCGCCCGGGCCGCGCTGATCCAGCTGCGCGTGTTGTGCCTGGATACCCCGCCCGGTGACACCGCCGCGTTTTTCGGTGACAGGCCGCCGAAGGCGACCACCAGCTCGCTGTGTTCCGCGACGACGGACTTGGCCGTGGCACGGGTGAGCAGCCAGTCCACGTCGGCGATCACATAGGGCAGCAGCACCTTCGATGTGCCGAGACTGTAGCTGTTCACGTGCCGCACATAACCACCCAGGCAGTTCAGGAACCGGTGCACCTGGCTCTGTGCGTGATGGAACCGGCCGGCGCTGGCCCAGCCGTACGAGCCGCCGTACACCGCCTCCGCGCCATGGTCCCGGTAAACGCGCCGCAGCTCGCCGGCCAGCATGTCTAGCGCGGTGTCCCACGGCACCGGCACGAACGGGTCGTCCCCGCGCCCCGGGGAGCCCGGACCGTGCTCCAGCCAGCCCTTGCGCACATGCGGCCGGCCGATACGCGCCGCGTGATGCTGCGCGGAAGCGACATTGCCGATCAGCGGCACTGGCTCGGGGTCGCCGCGCCACGGCCGCACCTCGGTGAGCCGCTCACCATCGCTGACCGCCTCAAAAGCTCCCCAGTGCGTCAGATGTGTGGTCATGTCCTTTACCGTAGCTATCGGGTGTGACATCCGAAGGAGCACGTGAATCCTTGGCAGCAGTGGCGTAACCAGCGGCCGCGGCTGCCGCCCGGGTCACTACCTCGTTTTGGCCGTGTGGGCCCCGGCAGCGATGGCGCGATGGCGCCCCGGGCGACGAACGCGAAGAAGGCGTCGCCACCGACCAGCACGCTCCGGCCGAAGTTGCCCGCCAGGGCGCGGGCGACAGGCAATTTCCCGGCACCAGGCGGGCCGGTCACCACGATCAGCAGTGCCATAGATGTCGATTGTCGCGCATACCGGCCTGCGCCCAGGTCCTGAGGACCGGCTCACCATTCCAGAACAGCCAAATATGCACCGTCATCGGCATGCCCGATTATCTCCGCACTGCCGTCCATATCGGCGGTTCTCGCACCCGTGGGACTGTGCTGGTTGAGCTTGGGCTCGGGCTGCGGTAAGGGGTCGCGAGGAGCCCGCGGTCATGCCGGGGAGTTCCGGTGTCAGCGGAGTTGGGCAAGGGCATCGGCAAGCGGGGTGAGCACGGCAGGGTCGTGCGGCGGTGGGAGGATGACGATCGCCAGGTCCAGGCCCAGGTCGCCGAGCGCGGCCGCGGTGTCGATGGCCGGCCCGATCTCGCCGTCAGAGCCCAGCCGGACATGGCTGGACAGCATGATCTCCTGCGGGTCGCGCCCGATGTCATGGCAGTGGGCATGAAGAACCTCACGCTTGCGCGCGAACTCCTCAGGCGGCCCGCCGACGAAATTCCAGTGCTGGGCGAACCGGGCGGCGGTACGCAGCGTGCGCCGCTCCCCGCTGCCGCCGATGACGATCGGCGGGTGCGGCTGTTGCACCGGTTTTGGCTCACACCGCGCGCTGGTGAGCTGGTAGTACTTGCCGGTGAAATCCGTGGCCGGCCGCGTCAGCAGGCTGACGATGACCTCGCACGCTTCCTCGAACCGGTCGCTGCGCTGCGCCGGGCCGCCCAGTTCGATGCCGTAGGCGCCGGACTCTTCCTCATTCCACCCGGCGCCGATGCCCAGCTCTAGCCGGCCGCCAGACACTATGTCGAGGGTGGCGGCCATGTTAGCTAGGACCGCGGGATGCCGGTAGTGAATGCCAGTGACCAGCGTGCCCAGCCGCAGCCGGCGGGTCGCCTGCGCCAGCGCGGTAAGGGTCATCCAGCCCTCCAGGCAGGGGCCCGCCGAGTCGGAGAAGATCGGATAGAAGTGGTCGAAGGTCCAGCCCGACTCGAACAGCTCAATGTCGTCGGCTTCCTGCCACACCGCGAGCATGTCGCGCCAGGTGGTGTTCTGCGGGGCGGTTTTAAAGGCGAATCGCATACTGCCCATCCTGGCAAAGCCGTCCCGGGCACCGGTGCCCCCATCCCACGCGGCCCCAGCCACGCCCGCAAGCGCTCGGCGCCCGCGGTCTCGATGGCGGCGCGGGCGGGGTAAATGCGCTGACGTCACCGTTGACTTCCCGTCCGACGACGTTTGTCGTTACAAGCTCTCCCGCCGCCGAGGCCCGGAACTCGACCTGGTCCAGCACGCAGGCGGGCGGTTGGAGACTTCTCACGGCGCGGTCCCGGTTGGTGCGCTGACCGATGCCGCCGGGGTGAGTGGCAATCACCTGGCCACGCAGTTCAAGTCTCATGTCGGGGTCACCCCGAAGCGGATGGCGCGGATATACCGCGTCGCGCGGCTGATCCTGTCCGTAGACGCCCTGCGTCCGGTCGACAGGCCGGAGCTCGCTCAGACGGCGGGCTACTTCGATCAGGCCCACTTCAGCAGGGAGTTCAAGGACTTCACCGGCCACACCCCCGACGGAATACCTGGCCCTGCGGCGCCGATTCCCCGCCGAGCCGGGGTTCCCGGACAGCGGTCCGATGCCCGCTGATTGATTTCTTACAAGCCCAGTCGCCCCCGGGAGCGGCAAGATCGGGGGCGAATGCGCAAGGAGACTCGAGGAGAACCTGTGGGCACGGTAATCATGCACAACGTGGTGTCGGTGGACGGCTTCATCGCCGACCAGAACGACGATGTCGGGCCACTCCACGATTGGTACTTCAGCGGGGACACCCCGATCACCGAAGGCGGCGACCAGCAGTACGATCATTCCGGAGCTGGAAGCGGCTTCAAGGTCTCACGTGCATCGGCGGAGTACGTCCGGCCGATGTGGGAGGCGATCGGCACGATCGTGATGGGCCGCAACCTGTTCGACCTGGTGAACGGCTGGGAGGGTCAGCCGCCCGCGGGCGACCACGTGGTCGTGGTGTCCCACCGGCCCAAGCCCGAGGGCTGGCACCCCGAGGCGTCCTACCATTTCGTTGATGGCGTGACGGCTGCGATCGACAAGGCCCAGGAGCTCGCCGGGGAGCGGACCGTCAGTGTGAACGCCGGCGAAGTGGGCAGCCAGATCCTCGCGGCCGGCCTCGTGGACGAGGTGGCGATGGACGTGGTGCCGGTGGTGTTCGGGTCAGGCAAACGCTACTTCGGCAGCATCGATGGGCAGCATCTACTGGAGGATCCCCACGTGGTCATCCAGGGCGACCGGGTGCTGCACCTGAGGTTCAAGGTACGCCGCTAGACCCCGATGGGGTGCAAAGTTACGCTTCCCCAGTCGATGTTGGTGAGCCTCGACACCACGGGCGGCCCCCGGTGGGCTTGACGAGGCACCTGACGAAGAAGGGCAGGCTGTGTTTGGCGGTGGGCTGCGAGACGCCTGGGCGATGAGCTTGCCCGCTCGCCGCGGTCAGTATCCGCGACAGCAATCAAGGCCGTGACGTGAGAGCGGAGTGATCGTCGTGACCGGGAACAGAGCGGACGCGCTGGCACGCCTTGACGTCTTCGTCGGTGAGTGGGTCATGGAGGCCCGGTTTCCTGGCGACCAGCCGACACCCTCCAGCGCGGCCGGGGACGGCCCACAAGTGCGCAGCCGGTTCGAATGGGTTTTGGACCCGCAGTTTCTGCTGCAGCGCACCGAGATTCCGATCCCCGAGGCACCCGACAGCCTGACGATCGTCAGCGTTGACCCGCAGACCGGCGCGTACACCCAGCATTACTACGACTCCCGCGGCGTGGCGCGCTTGTACGCGATGACCCTTGCCGGTGGGATGTGGACGCTCACGCGGGAGTCGCCGGACTTCACGCCCCTGGATTTCCGGCAGCGTTTCACCGGCACCTTCAGAGGACGGGAACACCATCAGCGGTGCCTGGGAGAAGTGCCTCAACGGTTCCGGCTGAGAGCACGACTTCGCCCTCACCTACCGCAGGGTCGGCTGACATGAGCGCCACCGGCGACGCGCAGACCGTACGGGACATCATCGAGGCTAACTGCTACCTCGTCCTGGCCACCGCCGACGCGGCGGGACGGCCGTGGAGCTCGCCCGTCTACTTCGCCCACATCGGCTTCACGGAGTTCTTCTGGGTTTCCTCGCCCGAGGCGACCCATTCCCGCAACATTGCGGTGCGGCCTGAAGTGGGCATCGCGGTCTTCGACTCCCAGGTGGCGATCGGCACCGGCCAGGGCGTGTACATGTCCGCCATCGCGAAGCTGCTCGAGGACGGCGAGACCGCCGGGGGGATCGAGGCGTTCTCCCGCCGTTCGGTGGCCCACGGCGGCCTGGAATGGACCAGCGAGGACGTCCGGGCTGGCGCCGGCGTGCGGCTCTACCGCGCCACCGCCGACTCCCACTGGATCCTCGCCAAGGACGGCCGGCCCGACCACCGCATTCCCGTGCCGCTCACCTGACCTCGTGCGCAGGCGCGGGCAGGAGTCCATTTCGAGAGGATCCGCCATGGGTGCTTCTCTGCCCCGCCCCGCGACGCCCGGGCACAGAACGACCATTTCTGCACGGCGTCGATAGCCGCGGTGGCCGACTTAGCCCGAAGTTACGTACGCCAGATAGCGTGAATACTGATGTTGACCTGGGAGAACGATGAACCAGGGCGTCCTGCGTTCTGGCTACATGCCACCTATCGGCACGGCGTCCGTGCCGTCCGTCGGTGATCAACTCGTATCACGTCAGCGGCATCGCTGGATCTTTCTGGCTACAGTCTCCGTCCTGGCGGCCAATGGGCTTGGGTGCCCGTTGACCGGCGCCCCCCGCTGCCCGGCGAGTCCGCGCTTGGTAAACGGTCCTTTGGAGGCGTATCAGGTTGCGCGCGGCGTGCTCTTTCTAAACAAGGGCCTGGCTGATTGTGGGGTGGCTCATGCACAGTCCTCAGCATGCTCGTGATCTTGCAAAGTTTCTGGCACCGGCGCTGGAGAACGCTCGAGACGTCGCTGCAGAACCCGGTTCGCCCGATGGTTGTTCGTGCGAGACAGTGGTAGGCCCTGCCGAGCCTGCAGTGGACTTCGCCATACGCCTCGAACTCCACGAAGTGTGGAAGAAGGTACCTTCGCGGCGTGAGGGGGCGGGAGAACGGGCCACGGGTAAGCTCAGCGACCGCCTGACCGAGGTGCTCGAAAGCGACGACCACGCCGTGGGGGTGCTATGGGCGCTTCTGGCGGGCCGCGGCAGCGCACCCGGCGGCCTGAGCGCGCACGGCGGCCGCAAGGCATCCGGAGGAGGCAGCCGGCCACCCGGCTTGCCGCGTAAGACGGCATCTGGTCTGCGTGTCTGGGCCAATCTGTGCATGAATGCGATCGTGGCGCTCGTCCTCGTTCTCGCGTGGTGGCTGGCCTGGCCGCCGTTGCAGGTCCGGCCGCAGGCCGGGGTGCTCTCACTGGAGGTATTCGCGGTCTGGTCGCTGTCCTTCCTGCCCGGCTGGTTGTATATCAGGTTCCTTGGCCAGCGAGCGGGCGCATTGTGGGACGAGTACGTCCTGAACCTGCACCGGTTGCGGTGGGACAATCCCCGCCACTTGCCCAAGCCGCCGGCGAACTCGGATTTCTACGCCGAGTGGCTCGGCGACGGCGGCCCCTTGCTCGCGCACCGGTCGAACATCTACCAGCAGAAGTTCGACGCCTACTACGGCAAGTCCGTGTCGCGCAGCGGCCACGGCGAAGGCCCGCCTGTCAGGATCGAGGCCCTGTTTCCAGTCTTTCTCACCACCGCGGCATTGGCGGTGTGCTGGACAGCTGTGCTCTGGAGCCCTCGTTTCACCAGCGCCCCCGCCAGCTTCTGGGACGTGCTGAAATTCGGCTTTCTCGGCGCGTATTCGTTCATCTTGCAGATGCTTGTGCGGCGTTTCTTCCAAAGCGACCTGAGGCCCGCCGCATACGCAAATGCGCTGCTGCGCCTCATCGTGGTCCTAATCCTTGTCGCCGCGCTGTACCAGATCCTGCCGCACGATAACCCGCGAAGCGCAGCGGCCATCGCCTTCGTGATCGGCTTCTTCCCCCTGGCGGGCATGCAGGCGATCCAGCGATTCGCCGCCACCGCGCTACGCGTCGTCGTGCCGTCGCTCAACCCGCCGTACCCACTCAACCAGATCGATGGCTTGAGCGTGTGGTACGAGGCCCGCCTCCTCGAAGAGGGCATCGAGGACATGCAGAGCCTGGCCACCGCGAACTTCGTTGACGTGATCTTGCACACCCGGGTGCCGGTGGGCCGGCTCGTGGACTGGGTAGACCAGGCTCACCTGTACCTCCACCTAGACCGCCTCGAGGGCACATGGCGTGAACGCAAGCACGCGAAGACCGGCACAAAGCCTCAAAACAGCAACAGCCAGCCCCAGCCGGGCGCCTTCCCCTCGATCGCGCAAGGCTCGGTGACCGAATCGAGCCGGGCTGGAAGCAAGACACGCACCGCGCTGAGGCAACTCGGTATCAGAAGGGCGACCGACCTGCTCAAAGCGTTCCCGCCTGACTGCCTCGACCCCGGGCACGAACTGGCGCCCAGATCAACGTGGCAGAAATACTTGACGGATATTGCTGGAGGAGGCCTAGATCAAGCCCAGCTGCGGACGATCGTGCGGGTGCTGGACAACGAGCCGTCGCTCGCACCTGTCTGGAATTGGCAAGAACGCGGTGTCCGCAGGTACGTACAACCGGCTCCGGATCTTCTCGTTGTGACCACCCAGCCAGCGGGCATTGGCTAACGACCAGGGTTGACACGTCGGGCGGCCACCGGGTTGGCTGTGGCGTGGAACATTGCGTGCGCTCCGAACTGGCTAGTTAGGAACGCCGGTCAAGACCCCGCCTCATGGCACACTGCCGCGCAACTCGGCGATCTGGCCGCGCCAATATCCTCCGGCTCGGCCGCCAGGGCCTCGCAGTCCTGCCGCCAGATTGAGCTTACGATCATGAAACTCCGCATACGTATTCGCTGCCAGGCATCGTCATGTGCGTGCGCAACGCACTACTTTCGGCAGAATCGGATGCGTCGGCGCGGTTGCGCTGGCCTGCCTGGTGGCGGTGCTGGTCTACGCGAGGTAGATGCCAGGTGCATCGGAGGTGCATCGCAGGTCGGCGGCGGTCAGTAGCTTGGCTCGCAGGCTGTGGTCGGGTTGGCTCGGCAGGTCACGCGGTGCGCTTGCGGTTTGCTCGCGCCGCTTGGCGAGCATCGGGTCCGCCAGCCGGCACTGGCGGGGCCCCGTCGCGGCGGCTTAGGTTATGGGCAGGAGGGCGCGGAGCGTGGTGTGACCGTGCGGGTCGGTTCTGCTGCGCCGGTCTAGGCCAGGAGCCGTGGCAGGGCCGCGGGAAATGGCCGCTCAGACCGGATTTCTGAGGCGCAGCAATATGACGTGTCTGTCTTGGCCCGTCGGCTGCGGCAGGCCGGTGCCTCAGTGATTGCCGAGCCGAAGCCGAGGATGGCCGGTGGCGGCAGGAGAATTGGACGCAGTGGCACTCAGCTGGACTTCGCGGGACATGATCCAGAACCTGCGTCGCGCTGACCAGGCACACTCCGGGATTACGGACGCCACGCGGACAGGACGCGGTTTTCACGCGGCGGGGAATGGGGAAACGGCAGGTCAGCGGCCATTCCGATGGGTGACAATGGGCTTCCTGTAAAATCGCCGGCATGCGCCTACGTTGGTTCGAACCCAACACCTGCCACGCATAACCCCAGCTCAGGCCCGGTCTGCGGACCGGGCCTGATGCGTGTGTCCGGGAGCGGTTCCGGGGACCGTTCACCGTGCCTGTGGGCCAGTTGCGGGCCAGATCGGGGCCGGTCAGCGGCCTGCGCCTGGCGCGGCCGAAGCCCCGCGGAGGGCGCGGATGCGCATCGGGGACCCGCTCCCTTCGGAGGAGCGTTCCCGCAGGTCACGGCCCTGCAACTGGTATCCGCCGGGTCCCGCCGGGTCCGGCTGCGTCTCATGGCGTGTAGCTGTGTGCGGACGCCTGGCGGACGGGTTCCGGCCGGGTGATTACAGGATTTCGTGGGCCAACTGCGGGCCAGATGGCGTGACTGATGACGGCATCAAGGCAGGAGGTTGGCTCACGGTGCGTGAGCATTTGCCGGGCGCTTGTTCCGTGCGCTCTCCCTGCCGAATCGGAGCGTCTGAGACCTGACCCGACCGCGCGGGTGGTTCGCATGCAGATCATCCAGTTCTGGGCGGTACTTGTCCCCACGCGAGCGACCCCGCTGTGCGTTGGCGGCCACACGCTGGCGGCGGGTCTGCGACCGCGGGGCTGTGGCATCTGGACTACGACACGACCGCAACGCGACCACCATCCGGCGATGATCACGGCAGCGCGGGCCACCGGCGTGACAGTCCTGGCGACCTTGCGCCGCCGGGCCCGCTTCCTGATCCGCTCGAAGGCGCTAGGCCGCGGGGAAGAGGCTCCGTCTCGGCGTCCAGCCGGGAGTCGGCGGGATCGCGGGATCAGTCACTGGCTTCCCCCACGGCAGCCTTCAGCCGGGCGCGCGCCTGGAATAGTCCGCCTTCACCGTTTTCTCGGGCCGGCCCGCACTGTGTCCGGCCCTCGCCGGAGCAAGACTTGCCTCATCGGGGGATAGAGAGTGGACACGAGTCCAGACCCGAGGCGTCGACATGAGTGATACAGCGCGGCAGGCAGCCGGACATGCCGGTGCCGATGCGGACGATGATGCCACGCTGATCGCGCGGTCGCTGCACGCGCCGGAGTGTTTCGGCGCGCTGTTCGACCGGCATGCGCCAGCGATCAGCCGTTACATCGCGCGGCGGCTGGGGCCTGATGCCGCGGATGACCTGGTCGCGGAGACCTTCCTGGTGGCCTTCGCCAGGCGGGGCCGGTATGATGCCGCGCGCGCTGACGCGCGGCCGTGGCTGTATGGCATCGCTACCCGGCTCATTGGGCGGCGCCGGCGGGACGAGGTCCGGTTCTTCTGTGCTATCGCCCGTACCGGGGTGGACCCTGCGGCCGAACCTGTCGCCGACCAGGTCACCGACCGGATAGCCGCGCAGGCCGCCAGCCGCGAGCTTGCGGCCGCGGTAGCCGGGCTTTCCCAGGCCCAGCGGGACGTGCTGCTGCTGGTCGCCAGCGGGCTCGGCTATGAGGAGGCCGCCTTGGCGCTTGGGGTGCCTGCCGGGACGGTGTCGTCGCGTCTGGTCCGGGCTCGCCGGAAAGTTCGCGAGGCGCTGGGCGGGCAGGACCCCACCCGCCCGGGGAGGGATTCACAGGAATGAACGAGATGAAGCAGCTCGAAGACATGTGCGGAGCGGTACCGCCGCCCGATCCGCGGCGGCTCGCCGGGACGCGGGCCCGGGTCCTCACGGCCATCGCCGAGGGCCCGAGGCCGGCCAGCCGGGATGCACGGGGTTGGCCTTGGCTCGCCACCCCGGCGAAGCCCGGGCGCCGCTGGCCGGGCTGGGTGGCACCACTGGCCGCCGCTGCTGCGGTCGCCGCCGTGATAGCCGGCGCCCTGACCGTCTCCAGCGCAATCCATCGCCACCGGGCAAGCCCGCAGGCATCGAGAACTAGGGGAATTCTCATCGGCGTTAGCTGTCCCGGCCCCTCGAGATGCGTAGCCGTCGGGGAGTACTACCAACCTGGACCGCCCAACGCGCTCATCGGGCGCTGGGACGGATCCCGGTGGTCAATCATGCGGGGCCCGGCGCCGCCGGCACATGCGCACGCCGACCTGCACGGCATCTCCTGCACGAGCGCCTCGGAATGCACCGCCGTGGGCAGCTGGACCCGTAACTCGCGGCAACCGGCCACATTGCCCCCTCCAACCCGCACCCTGGTAGAGCACTGGAACGGCTCGGCCTGGTCCATCGTGAAGGGCCCGAACCTGCCCGTGCCGTCCAGCAGCCTTAGCGCTGTTGCGTGTACCGGAACCTCGGGCTGCGTCGCCGTCGGAGCGAGCGGGAACTCCGACGGGCTGCATGTCAGGACGCTTGTCGAGCGCTGGAACGGATCCCAGTGGGTCATTGTCAAGAGCCCGGATCCTGCTGGGGCGATCTACAGCTTCCTGTCGTCTATCTCCTGCGCGAGCGCCTGGGATTGCGTGGCGGTCGGTGAGTACTTTCTTGGCGGGCACCCGCAGGTCCAGAATCGCGTTCTGATCGAACACTGGAATGGCTTCACGTGGAAGGTGGTCGCCAGCCCGGAGCCGCCGGGTTCCATCGCCAGCTACCTGTCCGCAGTGTCCTGCACCGTTGAGTCGAACTGCGTGGCGGTCGGGACGAAGAGATACCCCCACCGGAAGGGAGACTTCTACGGCGGGCCCCGGGAATACACCTTGATCGAGCACTGGAACGGCTCGAGCTGGGCGATCGTCCGAAGCCTCAACCCGCCGGGGCCGCCAGCCGACGGGCTGACCGGCGTCGCCTGCATGAGCGCCGCGGACTGCACCGCCGTGGGCGCTGGCGGAAGGCTCACCCCGCCGGGCAGCGCCGACGGCGCCAGCACTCTGGTCGAGCACTGGAACGGCTCCGCCTGGTCGATCGTGCGGAGCCCGAGCCCTTCCGCAAACAGCGGCCTTAGCCGGGTCTCCTGCACCAGCGCCGCGGACTGCACGGCCGTGGGCGGTTTCGGGGACCTCGACAACCCGCAGAGCCCCAGCACTCTGGTCGAGCACTGGAACGGCTCCGCCTGGTCATTGGTGACCCCTGCGGCCTCAAAGTAGTTTCCGGCGCCGGCCGGTGCATAGCGCATAGCCACCGTCTGCGGGGTGCCCTTGTTCTGGCACGAATACATGATCTTGAGGTGGCCCCGCCGTCCAGTGCCCGCTGCCGCAGCTGCTCATCTCGCGCGACTTTCCGGGTCGGGCGCTCATCGCGGGCCTGCGCTTTGGGCGCGGTGGCGCGGGCGAGCGCCGCCCGACCGGCCGGGGGTGCACCCGGATCCTGAGCCGCTCGCCGATCATCGCGGTCAGCGCGGCCCGGGAGAGTGCGGGGGAACTCTGCGACGAACAGGTCCGTGCGCGACCCGGGCCGCGCCCTGCGGCGTGAGCCGAAGCCGGGTACTACGCTCACTATCGTGGCGGCCAGCCGGCCGGTCACACGTAACGAGGGGCGCACGATACCCGGGCCGCTTCGCGGGGAGGCCGGGGGAAGATGGCTGAATCGACCGGTTCAAGATCCTGTCAAAGGCGGAGATGTCCCTCTGGGACAACACGTCAGGAGACGCGGCGACGATCGTCACCGGCCTTACAGCGGTTGCCGTCTGTGCGGCCGCCGTTTCCCTGATCGCGGGGGCGACCTCGTGCACGGGCCAGTCGCACCTCGGCGCTGGCTCGGCTCAGCCCGGCGCTGGCTCGGCTCATGTGGGCGCCAGCACGGCCCGGGCCGTGCTGTACGGCCTCGACGAGCACTTCATCGCCAGGGGTGATTACACCAGCAGCGAACTCGTTCGCCTCGATCCGCTGACGCTGCGGCGGCAGCGCCAGCGGGGGCCGCTTCTCGGAGACAATTTCACCCTGGCGGCCTCGCCGGACCACTCCGTGCTCGCCGCGGGCAGCGCCGACCATGGCGACCTGGTCTTGCTCGACCTGAAGAGCATGCGGCGCATCGGACGGGTCAGGATCGGTGTCGCGAGCAACGGGGAAGGCGCCGTCCAGTACCTCGACTGGCTCGGCCCCGGCCAGATCTTCGCGGCCGTCGTTGGCACCGGTCCGGCAGCAGCGCCCCCGCCGGACTTCGCGCTCGGCGCCATCGTTGACACCGCCCGGCATCGGGTTCTGGCGCGAAGGCCCCTTCCCGGGTCGCCGTTCGCCTATGGCCGGGCCGGCGGCCAAGCGGTACTCCTGACGATGCCGTGGCGGGGCATGGGCTCCGCGCGGCCTTCCGTCTTCAGCGCCGGCGGGCGTCTCCGCTCGGTGCGCCTGGCGAGGATCGACGCGTTCCAGTGCTGCCCGGCGGGCACCGGTCCCGGGGAGTACGTGCGACAGCGCCGGCCGGGACTGGCCGTCGACCCTGCCGGTCACCGGGCCTTCGTCGTCGGCGCCGGCGAGCCGATCGCAGTGGTCGATCTCAGGACGCTGGCGGTTCGTTACCACCCGTGGCCGGCCGTGACCGGAGCGCCGCCGACGACCAGGACGTTCCCGCATCAGGTGGGGAACACCTACGCGCAGGCGGGCCCGCGTCGCGCCGCCGCCTGGCTTGGCCAGGGCCGTATCGCCGTCTCCGGCGAGGACGACCTTCCGCCGCACCCTTCGCAGGCGCAGGCCTCTGTCCAGATCACCCCGGTCAGGCCCGCCGGGCTGGAGATCATCGACACACGTCGCTGGCAGGCGCGGGTGATCGCACCCCTGGCCAGCGAGTTCTTTACCGGCGGCGGCTTCGTCGTCCCACTCGACGACCAGGACTACGGGTCGGCGTCGCATCTCGGGCTCACCGGCTACGGCCCGGACGGCAAGGCAGTCTTCCACCTGCTCGGCCACCGATTTGCCGGCGGCGTCTTCGGTCCATTCGACGGCCTTGCCTACGTCCGCGTCGGCCCGAAGATCGCGATCATCGACCTTCCGGGGCGGCGCGTGCTGCGGCTCATCCGAATGCCCAACCCGAACGACGAGGTCTTCCCGGAAATCGGCTGGGAGACGAGGTCCGGCGGCAGATAGCGCGATTGCCCGCCCAGGCCACACAGCACCCGGCCCCCGCGCCGCGGTCAATAGCAAGTCGTCTTGCGTGTCGGTCTGGGGATGATGGGGCCACATCGATCCCCGGGCCGCTCGGCGCACGGCAGCGCACCCGGCTCAGCACGGCGATGGCCGAGGCCGAGCGGCTCCTGGTGGCCTCTACGGTCCAGGTCACCGCGTGCGACCCGCGGCACCCAGACCCGCTCCTGCCTGCGGGCCTACTTCAGCGAACCAGCCCGCCGCTTCGACCGCGGCTTCGACCCCGCCCGCAGCAATTCCGCCGAGAACCAGGAGCTGACTCCGCCCGCAGGTCTCCTCCTAGCCACCACCCTCCACTCCGAACCCGCCGGATGCGGCGCGCTCAAATTCCCCGGCGGCGCGCCCGCCGAGATCAAACGGATGCGGGTCGCCCCCGCGGTCCGCGGGCTCGGGCCCGGCCGCCGGATCCTCACCGACCTGGAGGCGCACGCGGCAGCCAGCCAGGCCCCGCACCCTCCGGCTGGAAACCAACC
>Ga0099828_10001571_pt1 | contig 15404 bp, 18 predicted proteins | sample CZO8metaG_2_FD_79338 | JGI IMG/M metagenome (GOLD analysis project Ga0099828, IMG submission 79338) | Vadose zone soil microbial communities from the Eel River Critical Zone Observatory, Northern California, USA - CZOApr15con2H1.8 metaG | ecosystem: Environmental > Terrestrial > Soil > Vadose...
GATGTCTTCCGCGATCCACGGGGGTCCTTTCTCGAGACGTACCATGCACGTCGGTACGCGGACGCCGGCATTCCCGGCCTCTTTGTTCAGGATAACTATTCACAGTCTATGAGGGGCACGTTGCGCGGGCTCCACTATCAAGAGCCGCAGGCCCAAGGGAAGCTTGTGATGGTGACAGAAGGAGCCGTCTACGATGTCGTGGTGGATATCCGAAAGGGGTCGCCGAGCTTTGGCCGGTGGTATGGAGCCGAGCTCTCGGGGGAGAATCGGCACCAAGTCTATGTGCCGCCAGGTTGTGCGCATGGATTCTGCGTGACCAGCGACCGCGCCTCGTTCCTGTATAAGTGCACAGACTATTATGCGCCGAGCGACGAGCGGGGAATTATCTGGAACGATCCGATCCTCGCCATTCCATGGCCGGTCGCGACACCCATCTTGTCCGCCAAGGACAGCACCTACAAATCCTTGGCCGAGATGGAGTCGGAGTTGCCACGGTATCGACCGGTCGGATGACGAGCCGCTGGGAGCCTGGGCATCATTTGCCGCAGTAGAACGGTCAATGTCGGACAGGCTCCTAGGACCCATTGATCCCACGAGGCTGGCTATGTTAATCACCCGAGGGCATAGTGGTAAGATCCCGATGACGGTGACGGCACGATTTCTTAGCATAGTGAGGAGGACGCAATGGGGAAAAGTTTGAAAGGGACCAAGAGCCACGACAATCTCAAGAGCGCATTTGCCCTCGAGTCCCAGGCCAATCGGCGCTATCTCTATTTCGCCCGGCGGGCGGACAACGAGGGTTTCCCTGAGATCGGAGGCTTGTTCCGCGATACGTCCGAGGCAGAAACAGGCCACGCGTTCGGGCACCTGGATTTTTTGAAGGAAGTCGGGGATCCGGTGACCGGGGTGTCGATCGGCAATACCGAAGCCAATCTGAAGTCGGCGATCGAAGGCGCAACCTACAAGTACACGCAGATGTACCCTGGCATGGCCAAAACGGCTCGGGACGACGGATTCGCTGAACTAGCTGAATGGTTCGAGAGGCTCGCCAAGGCGGAGCGGACCCATGTAAATCGCTTTACGAAGGGGCTCGACAGCCTGAAGCAGCTCTAGTTGGACGTCTATAATGCCCTCATGCCGGGGTCCGGTGAGTTGAGCGCCACGTTGCTGATTGAAATTACGGAGCAGGACCGGATGAAAGAATGGCTCGATGTGTTCATGGGATTCGATCACGGCGACACCGTCGCGGTCCGCGCCGGAACCGAGCAGGCCTTCGGGCTGTTCGAAGGCGGCCACAGTCATGAAACCAAAATCAGCGCGGTGCATTTCGTCCGATTCCGGCCGGCCGCGTCGATGACAGCCGCGTTCGCCGACTTGCATGTGCCGGTCACGCTGGCGGTGCACCATCACGAGTACCACGCCGAGGCGCCTGTTCCTGGGAGCATGCGCGAAGAGTGGCTCAAAGATCTGAGGTAGCATGGCACCTGTCTTACTGACGAAACGTATCGAGTTTGCGGCGGCGCATCGCTATATCAAGGCTGAATGGGATGAGGCCAAGAACCGTGCAGTGTTCGGCCCCTGCTACAATCCGCCGGCGCATGGACATAACTACATGGTCGAGGTGACGGTCTTAGGCGAGGTGGATCCGAAAACCGGCATGGTCGTGAATCTCTTCGATTTGAAGCGCATCTTGCTCAATGTGCTCGAAGAATTCGACCATAAGAATTTGAACCTGGATATGCCCTACTTCGAGGGCCGGATTCCCACGTCTGAAAACCTTGCACGTGTCCTCTGGACCAAGCTGGATACGCAAAAAGCCATCGGTACGCTCCACGCGATTCGGTTGTACGAGGATGAAGACCTGTATGCCGAGGTGACGGCGGCGGCCGGGCTCAACGTCGCCAGCGTCACGCGCCGCTACTCGTTCACGGCGGTGCAGGATGGCAGGCAAGGCCCCGAGTGGGACTGCTTCGTGACGGTCCATGGCACCATTGATCCCGTGACCGGTATGGTGACGGATATCGGTGCCCTCAACCGTTTAGTCCAGGAAAAGGTGGTGCAGATGTTCGGTCGTCAAGAGCTTCGTCAGGCCTTCGGAACTCAGCCCGTGACCGGCGAGCAGCTGGTCGAACACATCTGGAAACAACTGGTCTCTTCTCTCTCATCGGGAAGACTGTCGAATGTTCGTCTCGTTCAGTCTCGGGACCTGTCCTTCGAATACGCAGGCTGACGCGTCTGCGTACGTTCGGTCCGGGCGTTCTATGAATACACGTCTTATCTATGCGCTGCTGATGGTGTGCCTCTCGTGGACGGCGGTGGCCCGGTCTGCCGAGGAAGGGGAGGCGATTGAGAGGACTGTCAAAGAAGCCGCCATGGCAGCCGCAACCTTCTCCGAAACCAGAGACAAACAAGCCGTGATGAAGCTGTACACCAAGGACTATGTCGGTATTCAGGATGGCGAGACGGAGACGCGGGATTCAATCGAGAAGTGGCTGTCGGACTATGAATCTGAACTCAACAAGGGAAGCACCCTGCGCTTTATCAGCGCCGTGTCGAACCTCCAAGTTCGGATGCCAGGCCCAACGGCTTGGGCTACCTACGACTACGTGTTTCAGGCGATCAGGAAAGGCGAACTCGAAGCGCAGGACTCTGGGCAATGCACCACGCTCCTGCGCAAGGAAGGCTCAGCCTGGCTCATTCAACATGAACACTGTTCCAAGGCGCGGGTGATGAAATAGCATCCTGTCTCTGAGCCGTCCCTCTGAGCCGGTGGTCCCTCGCTCCCGCGCCGCCGGAGCGACGGGCCCCACCCGGCGTCTGAAGAAAGAAAGCTGGAACTGACTGAAGAACCACAGTCGAAGACCGTGGCTGAAGGAACTCCAGAAGGGTTCCGCTTCAGAGCGCCGTGGTAGGGTGTCGCGGGAGGCGCCGGAGGGGTTGGGCCCTGCACACACCTCTCTTAGGCCTCTGCTCTGATTATTTCAGTAGATGATCCACAATTAGAGCGGCGAGTTCGGCCGGCTCGACGACGCCTTCGCGCGCGAGCAGCAGCTTGCCCTTTGAGAAGAAGTGCGTCGTGGGGTAAGTCTCGAAGGTGTGGCTCTTCTTAATCTCGCGGCAGCGGCCTGGGACATGCATCTTGGCCTTGCCGACTTTCACGTCGGGAAACTTGGCGGCGGTCTCTTCCAGGATGGGGTCGTAGATCTTGCAGGGCTCACAAGTGGCCAGGCCGTAGGCGACGATCGACGCGGGCGCGTCGGTGAACTCCTTGTAATTTTCGTCTCTGACCTCTTCGACTGTTCCGGCCATGTTTGTAGCCCCAAGTCATCACGCCAAAAGTCCGAAAGTCAGAAGGCCTCGACGTGAAGACTTTCGACTTTCGGACCTTATGACTGAAATTAGCGCAGCTTCGCGAGGGCCGCGAGGATGTCCTTGTCCTCCCGCGCCACCTTGATTTCCTGCACCTTCGCGTAGGCGACCTTGCCGCTCTTGTCCACGATGACGGTCGCACGCTTTGAGCAGTTAAACGGCTCAAAGTAAAGGCCATAGCCTTTCGCCGTGGTCCGATGCACGTCCGACAGCAGGCGGTGCTTGAGATCCATGGAATCAGCCCAAGCCTTGTGTGAGAAGAAGCTGTCGCAGCTGATGCCAAACAATTCCGCGTTGGCCGATTGAAACTTGGGGAAGTCGTCGGTCAAACACTTGTTCTCACCCTGACAGACGGGGCTCCAATCCAGGGGATAGAAGCAGAGCACCACATTTTTCTTGCCGCGATAGTCGCTCAGCTTCACGTCCTTCTGGTCCTGATCCTTTAAGTTAAAATCCGGTGCGGTATCGCCCACCTTGATTTCTGCTGCTACGTCGCTCATCTATATGCCTCCTTCGCTAGGTTTAGTCCGGCCTCTGACACAGTCGTATGGGTTTTTGTACCGTATGGCTTGAAACCTTGTCAACGGTCCTGAAGACCCAGAAGAGCCCTCATTGGCCAATAAGTGGCCGATAAGATTGAGAAGCTATGGTGACGGACGAATTTCTCGAAAACTCAGCATGCGTCCGGCTGGTGCGGCGGTGCGGTGGTTGGCAATCTCAATGCTCTGGCCCAAGAGTCCTACACGGATATGGCTTCCGACTTTTGGCGACTGTCCAGTCCTGATCAATTCGTCTGCCGTTTCTCTGAGGAGATCGCGTACAGGCTGGTCTGGAAGACCGGGAGGAAGAAATGTTTCGAGTTCATCCACCCCAAATTTGCTGAGGCCAAGGGTGTAGCACCAACTCCGATGGCTTTGCTCATCGTCGCCCTGCATGATCGGGATGTGATCGCCGGCGACGAAGTGGGTGAGGGGGCGATCCTGCCAATCCGACGGGTTCACGTATTGGTTGGTGATGATGTCATGGGCTGTGCCTTGAGTGAGGAGCGTAAGACCCCGGGCGAGTCGCGCGGCAAAGAGTATCGTGTCCGGCATGTCCCGCGGGGATGCGAGGGAAGGCGCGACTGCGCCCATCACGTCGTGCTCCCAAGCCAACTGCTTCATAACGTCGGCGACGTGGCTCATCGGCAGCGGCATCACGACATGGGCTGACCAGGGGCCGTGAGTCGCGTGCCAGGATTCTGCTGAGCCCGCTTCGTGGCGAATGGTCAGCGGCCCGCCATACTCCCGTTCGTACCAGATCTTAAGTTCGTCTGTGGCCGGCGCGGTCCCCCGATAGCCGACAAAATAGAGCGGGGGGCGGCGGGCGGAAGGTTTGGGGGTTTTCTTCCTGATCCTCATCGCTGGAGGGGAGGCTACTTGCCGGATTTGCGTGCCTTGCGGCGGTCATCCGGGTTGAGGAGCCGTTTGCGGATACGCAGACTCTTCGGCGTGACCTCAACCAGTTCATCCGGGCCGATATATTCGAGTGCGAACTCCAAGCCCATTTCCCGTGGCGGCGTGAGGACCAACGCTTCATCGGTGCCTGATGCCCGCATGTTGGACAGGTGCTTTTCTTTACAGACGTTGACGTCCATGTCTTCGTCCCGGCTGTTCTCGCCGACGACCATCCCGCGATAGACCTCCACGACAGGGCCGATAAACATGGTACCCCGTTCTTGGGTCATGAAGATGGCATAGCCGGTGCTGGTTCCGTCTTCGTGTGCGACGAGTGACCCGTGTGTCACCACCGCGAGGTCGCGCTCCTCTACCGGTTCGTACGCGACGAAGACATGGTGCATGATGATGGTGCCCCGAGTCTTGGCGATCAATAGGTTTTTGAGCCCCATGATGCCGCGGGTGGAGATATGGTACTCCAGGTGCATTTCGCTCGGTCCGGCATCGGAATGAATGAGTCGCATGTGGCGCAGCTCGCCGCGGCGTTTGCCGAGCTCTTCAATCACGGCGCCCTGATAGGTTTCCGGCACCTGGATGGTCAGTTCCTCATAGGGTTCGAGGACTTTGTCCCCCTCCCGGTGGACAATCACTTCCGGTTGCGAGACTTGCAGCTCGTATCCCTCCCGGCGCATTTGTTCGATCAAGACGCCGAGATGCAGTTCGCCGCGGCCGGCCACGAGGAACTTATCCGCGCTATCCGTTTCTTGCGCGCGCAACGACACGTTGGTTTCGAGTTCTTTGAAGAGTCGATCGCGCAAATGCCGCGAGGTCAGGTACTTGCCTTCCCGTCCGGCGAACGGGCTATTGTTCACGGAGAAGGTCATTTGGACGGTTGGCTCGTCGATCGTGACTCGGGTCAGTGCGACAGGATGTTCCGCGTCAGCAATCGTATCACCGATGCTCACCTCGTCCAGGCCGGCCACTGCGACGATTTCTCCTGCCTCGGCCCGTTCCATATCCGTCCGTTCAAGGCCGGAGTAGACCGCGAGGTCTGACACTTTTCCAGGGAACTGTGCGCCATCCTTTCCGAGTACGATCACATTCTGCCTGCGGGCGATCGAACCGGACTGAATCTTACCCACGCCCATCTTGCCTTTGTAGAGGTCCTGAATCAGGGAGAGGACCAGGATCTGGAGCGGCGCGTCGGCGTTGATGGCCGGTGCGGGAATCTTATCCAGCACGGTGTCGAGGAGCGGCGTAATGTCCGTGCCGGGCTTATTCGCGTCGAGCGTCGCGGTGCCCTTGATCGCCGCCGTGTAGACGATCGGGAAATCGAGCTGCTCGTCCGTCGCACCGAGATGGACAAACAAATCGAAGGTCCGATTCACCACGTCATCGATAACCGCGTCCGGCCGGTCGATCTTGTTGATGACCACGATGGCCTTGTGGCCGAGCGCTAAAGCCTTCCGCAACACGAAGGTCGTTTGCGGCATGGGGCCCTCTTTCGCGTCGATCAAGATGAGGACGCCGTCCACCATGCGCAGGGTCCGTTCGACTTCACCGCCGAAGTCGGCGTGGCCCGGCGTATCGACGATATTGATCTTCACGCCCTTGTAGATCACGCTGGCATTCTTGGCCCGGATTGTGATCCCGCGCTCACGTTCCTGGTCCATCGAATCCATGATCCGTTCGCCCATATCGTCGATCTTGCGATGGACATGGGTCTGTCGGAGTACGGCATCGACGAGTGTCGTCTTGCCATGGTCGACGTGGGCGATGATCGCGATATTCCGAATATCGCTCCGGCGCTCATAGGGCTCGAGCTGCGTTGTGATGGGAGATTCTGATGCGGCTGTCTGATCCATAGATATTGCGGTATGCTCCAAAAAAAAGACGCCCAGGAGTCCAGGCGTCGTATGGCAGTATACCTGAAGCAATATGTCCGGTACAAGCGATGCCAGCAGGAAGATGTGGGGGCTGGCGTGCCGGTACCGGCTTGAATCTTGAGTTTTGAGGGCCTCCACGGTATGGTGACCTTGGTATTCTTCTCAGGAAGCCAAGCCTCCTTCGGGGGTAACCCCGCGTAACCATGATTGATCGGCCGATACATCTACAGGATCCACTTCGTCAACCACCACCTCGTCGCTCGTGGCGCTGGTGGCAGATCTCGCTCATAGGCCTAGGGGCGGCAGTCTTGATAGGAGGGCTGACAGTGGGCGGGTTGCTTTGGCACTTCTCGAAAGACCTTCCCGCGTTAGAGCAGTTGGGGACGTATCAGCCAAGCCTGGTGACTCAGGTTTATTCGATTGATCAGCGGCTCATCGGTCAATTTTTCATCGAGCGTCGCATCCTGACCCCGGTGGCGGAAATTCCTGAACGGTTGCGACGTGCGGTCATCGCGGTCGAGGACGTCCGGTTCTTCGAACATCCCGGCCTCGACTACATCGGCATGCTCCGTGCGGCCTGGACGAATGTGCGCCGAGGGGGCAAGGTCGAAGGGGCCAGCACCATTACCCAGCAGTTAGCGAGGTCGCTGTTCCTCTCGTCCGAACGCACCTTCGACCGCAAAGTCCGCGAGTTAATTCTCGCCTACAAGATGGAATTGGTCTTGACGAAAGAGCAAATTCTCGAACTGTATTTGAATCAGATTTACTTCGGACAAGGCGCCTATGGTGTCGCCTCGGCGGCTCAAACGTATTTTGGAAAAGACCTCTCCGCCCTCACGATTGGAGAATCAGCATTTCTGGCGGGTCTCCCGAAATCGCCAAACCATTATTCGCCCTATAAGGCCTATGATCGCGCAAAACAGCGACAGGAGCATGTACTGGCGCGCATGGAAGAAGCTAGGTTTCTCACTACGGCAGAACGCGAACAAGCTGCAGTGGAAATACTCAATTTCCGTCGTCCTGGTAGTGAACAGGCTGCACCATACTTTGTGGAGTATATCCGACAGTTGCTGGTCGCTAAGTATGGCGAAGCGATGGTATACAAGGGCGGCCTCAAGGTCTTTACGACATTGAACATGGAGATGCAGAAGGCTGCTGAAGCTGCCTTTGCGGCTGGCCTGCGCGAATTGGATAAGCGCCAAGGGTGGCGTGGCCCGCTCCGAACGGTAGATGTGACTGCGCCAACCCCGCCCATTGTTGCAGCGGCGACTGATCAGGCGGTGAAGGTGGGAGACTATCGCGAGGGGTTCGTCACCAAAGTGGCGAAAGACTATTTTCTGGTGCAGATCGGTACGACGGTAGCCAAGCTCGCCTTTGACGATATGGCATGGGCGAAGCGCCGTCTTACCGGATCGGATACGGCGAAAGATGTCGTCGTCAATCTGAATCTCAAGCAAGTGCTGAAGCCTGGTGATGTCATCGAGGTGATGGTGAAGAAACTGGATCGTGGCATCGTCCATGTGCTACTGGAACAGACTCCCCTCGTCGAGGGAGGGTTGATTGCGCTGGAGCCAGGCAAGGGTGCCATTCGCGCCATGGTCGGAGGCTACGATTTCGGTCGCAGCGAGTACAATCGGGCCGTGCAGGCCCACCGTCAGCCCGGGTCCGCCTTCAAGCCGATCATCTACGCGACGGCCATGAGTCAGGGGATGAGCCCCGCGTCGGTGATCCTCGATGCACCGGTAGTTTACGAGCAGGACCAGGATGAGAAAACGTGGAAGCCGGAGAACTATGGAAGGAAAATCCATGGCATGGTGAGTTTGCGGGATGCCCTGGCCCACTCGCACAACTTGGCGACGGTCCGGTTGCTGGATAAGGTTGGCGTAAAGAATGTCATTGAGTTTGCGAAAACGGTCGGGATCACCAGTCCGCTTGCGGCAGACCTGTCGCTGGGGCTGGGCTCATCTTCCGTCGGGCTGATGGAACTGACCTCCGCCTATAGCGTGTTGCTCAACCAGGGGAACCGTGCGGAACCGTATGCGATCCTGTTCGTGAAGGACAACGCGGGAAAGGTGCTTGAACAGGCGGAACCGCAAGCACTGGCGGTGATCTCCAAAGAAACGGCGTACTTGATCACGAACATGATGGAAGACGTGATCCAAAAGGGGACCGGTCAGGCGGCCAAAGTGATCGGGCGGCCGATTGCGGGGAAAACCGGAACCACGGACGAGTTTATCAATGCGTGGTTTATCGGCGGTGCGCCGAACTTGGTCACGGGCATCTACGTCGGGTTTGATGACCGACGTTCGCTCGGCGAGACGGAATCGGGGGCGCATGCTGCGCTGCCTATCTGGATCAATTTCATGCAGGAAGCGCTCAAGCCGCTACCGGTCATGGCCTTTACCATTCCGGAAGGCGTCACGTTCGTCAAGGTCGATCCGGCGACGGGGTTGCTTGAGGGCGAGCAGGAGGGACAGCCTAGTACCGTCGAACTCTTTACCAAGGGCAGCGAGCCCACTGAAGCGACTCAGCGCCGACTGGACCCGATTGACTTCTATAAGCTGGATCAAATTCCCGAGGGGGCGCTTTAGCAGAATGCTGAAAAAGTCCGCCAGCGGCGTTCTCGCATCGTTCAGAGGCTCAACGTACCGAAGCGTACGCCTCGCCTCTTCGCTCGCTGCGGCCTTGCTGAACGGCCTTTTTGAGCATCCTGCGTCAATATTCTTCTGTTGTGCCACTTGGACAGACCATCGACGTTCTGGCGTGCCAACATAGTTTTTCCACAGCCTACATTAATCATGAGCGCTTCTGCTGCAATCGCCAAGGTTCAGGCGAGAGGCGCAGGACGGGCGAGGTGTTGTGCCCCGCTTAAAATGTAGACAGGTAGCTTAGATAGGGCGATTGTGCCCTACTTGACACCCACGACAAAACCCGCATAAAATGCCTCCCTTACCACTGGGGAGTGCGATGGAGCCAGAGCTGTCCTGGATTACATACTGGAAGCAGGTCTTTTTCACCTGTTTTAATTGGATTCTCGAATACTATCCAATCCAAACCCTCGCCATTGGAGTGGTCATTACGGTGGCGACGGTGATCGGGTTTCGGTTCATCGGGCAACATGCCGAGGCGCGCAATATAATTTTGGCCTCGGCATTTGGGTTGGTGGCATGTAGCGTGATATTTCTTCTCATGTTCGTATCTGTGGGTCCATATCTCCATCTCCAACAACGCGAGAAAGAAATTAAGAGTGCGGCTAAGGTCGAGTATGATGCAATGGAAAAATCAAAGAATGATCAGATAAAGATCTTGAATGATACTGTAGTTGCCCTGCAGGAGGGTCAATCAGTATTACAGAGTGCGATTCAGGCCCTAGAAAAAGACAAATCGTCCGTTAGCCATGAAAGGGACAGATTGTGTGAGAAAAAAGTTGCTTATAAGGTGACGCCGAATCCGCTTCCAGACAAACTGCATAATCAGCGTATTATCATCAGTAAGCCTCGCACCGCGCTACATAAATTGCGCATTATTTCTAGCGCGGCCATTCATATTCAATTGAATAGCGGTATTGGTAGTGTCTATTCTGGACGGGAAACCACTGATTATCTTGAACCTATTACTGAAATAGACTTTCCTGGTGGCATAACAGACGAATACGCGATTGATATCGTTTCCAGCGAACATGTTTCAATCAAATGCATTGGGAGGGTCACTTGAGTGTCGATGGCCAAATATAAATCTATTTCCTGCGCTTCTTCGGTTTGGATACAGCTTTCTTCTTTTGTGGTTTAGGCTTCGCTTTTATGAGCACATCAATAGCCTGCTCAAAGCTCAGCGGAAAGAGCGAAACTGGTTTCGCTTTCGGCATAACTTGCCCTCCAATGGCAAAGAGAGTTGCACGTTCTTGGGCTGATACTTCATCTGGGCACGCTTCAGCGGGGGCGTGCTCAGCATTCTGCTATCACATCCGCAAAAATGTCAGGATTCTTCCGGTTATTGTGCCGGTACGAAAACTCCGCCAGGTACAGCGGCAGATAATCCTTAGAGACATTGTGAAAAGTTCCAATGACGCCACGCTTCAGCAAACTCCAGAAGGCTTCAATATTGTTCGTATGAATGTTCCCTCTGACATATTCCTTCTCGCTGTGTTTCACGACCTCATGCGGGAAGAATCGTTTCAGTGGATCATAACCATAGGCTTCGTCAGTGGCCACCAAGGACACCTTGTCACTGACCGCCTGCCGCACGAATCCAGTCATCGTCGTACGGTCAGTTCTCTCGATCATCTGGCAGACCACATTGCCCTTGCGGGCGATAGCGCCGATGACGGCGATCTTCTCGGAACCGCCACTAACATGCCGCTTCTTATTCCAATGACGGTTTTTATCTTTCCCGCCAATGAAGGTTTCATCTACTTCGACTTCGCCAATCAACTTCGCAAAGCCTCCATCCCTCATCGCCGCACGAATGCGATGGCACATGTACCACGCGGTTTTATAGGCCCCGCTACCGATCAGTCTCTGGATCTGCAAGGCGCTGATCCCTTTCTTGCTCTGAAGCATCAGATAAATCACTTCAAACCACGTCTTGAGCGGATAGTTTGTGTTTTCAAAAATCGTTTTGGTGATGATCGAAAAGCGATAGCCGTTCCGACCGCCGCATATCTTGGCTTTGCAGATCCAATGAAACGGGCGGGCCTTCAGTGCATAGACTTTCTCATTATTACAGCGTGGACACTTCACACCGTTGGGCCAGCGCCGTTGCTGCAAGAATTGTTTGCAGGCTTCTTCGGTGGAGAATCGACTCATCGTTTGAGCAAGGGTCATATTGGGTTTCATGATCTGGCCTCCGTGATGTTGAGGCCATTCTACCTGAATCTAGGACGGGTGTCAAGTAGGGCACAATCGCCAAAGATCGCGGGCGTCAGGTACCGTGTTGACTCCTCGGCGGGGGAGGGGTTCCGAGCACGGCGTTCACCGCTGCCAGAAGCGATTCCCTCTCAAACGGTTTATGAAGGATGTGGTCGGCCCCGAGAAGTTTTGCCGGAGATGCGATCTCCATCATGCGGGTTTGTCCTCCTCCAGTCATGGCGATGAGCTTGGTGCGAGGGTACGAACGTTTCAACGCCATGACGACCTCGATCCCATCCCTGTTCGGCATGAAGATGTCGGTGATGACCACGTCCGGCAGGTTCTTGTGGCACATGGCGATGCCGGCCGCACCATCCGAGGCTTCCTCGACGCTGAAGCCTGCTCGGGTCAGTATCATGACGACCGTCGAACGGACCAGCGGTTCATCGTCGATCACGAGAATTCGAGGCATGGCTTCCTTCCGAATGCCCAGAATGAGTGCCGGGCTACACCTTCCGCGGTCGCACGGGTGGCGTAGGCGAGGGCGTCACTTCGAGGACGGCGAACCGCGGGACTGGAGCTCGGCAAGCGGAGGCAACGCGAGCCCTTTCCGGAGAAAGTCGGTGACCCCCAGTGCCCTCGCTTCGCGTTCCACTGATGGGCTATCCCCCCCTGTAAATACCATGACTCTCGCCTGAGGGTCGATGGCTCGGATTTCCCGCAAGACGGTGAGCCCGTCGATGTCCGGCATGTCGATATCCAGAATCGTCAGATTCGGGCGTTCCTTTTTAAACATCGCGATGGCCTCCTTGCCCCGGGCTGCCAGCACCACCTGGCGCCCCTCTTGTTTGAGCATGGTCTGGACCAGCGTACGGATATTGTCCTCATCGTCGACTACTAGAATCTTATATGGCATCATCGCCCCGCTCCCTTTGTTGTGTTCCAGTCCATTCGTCCTCCATCGGCTCCCATGCGGATTCGTGTCAGACCCAGCGTGGGACCGGTCAACTTGTTGCCGGAGGAACCTGTGAGACCATGGTCCAATAGAGCTCAAATTTCTTCACCACATGTGCAAACTCCTCTACGCTCATCGGTTTTCGAATGTACGAGCACGCGCCGTCGGTATAGGACCGGACGATGTCGTCTTCTCGGTCGCTCGTCGTCAGCATCACCACGGGCAGTGATTGAAGAAGCGGGTCCGCCTTCATGGCTTGGAGGACTTCAAAGCCGTTCTTCTTCGGCATATTGATGTCCAACAGGACGAGTCCTGGTCTCTGCGTGTGTGTGTATTGTCCTTCTTGCCGTAAGTAGGCCAAGGCTTCTTCGCCGTCCCGCACCTTAAAGATAATGTTCAGCAACTTCGCCTCGGCGAAGGCTTCTTCGATCAGGACACTATCGTCTTCGTTATCCTCTACTAAGAGCAGCTCAACCGGCTCACTCATCATTGCGGCAGCCTCCCGAAAAGGTATTCAGGCTGAACGGGTTAGAGTTTGACTCCTCATGCACGGCGAGCACTCTTCCGAGTATCTTGATCGGCTGATAGCAAGACCAGACTCAGTGCCGCCCCCAGCTCATGAAGTGAAAACCCTTTGGCGAGAAACTCCGTCACGCCTAACTCACGAGCCTGCTGCTTCCGTTCATCTGTCCCCGCGCCGGTCAGCATGATGACGGGTGCGCGCGGATCAACCGCCCGAATTTCTCTGAGAACCGCCAGCCCATCCCTGTCGGGCATCTCAAAGTCCAGAATCGTGATGTGTGGTCGCTCCCGACGAAACAATTCAATGCCTTTTTGACCAGAGCTGGCCGTGATCACATGGTGTCCCTCGCGTCGTAACATGACGTGCAGAACTCGCGGACCTTCTCGTCGTCGTCCACGGCCAGAATGTTCGCCATGGTCTATCCTCCTATGAATCTCCGGATTCGACGCTCTTCTATGCCGCTCGTTCTGTACGATTCGGCGGCGGGGCCGCGAGTAACTCGCGCACCTTGTCGCCCAACGTCTGTGGCGTGAACGGCTTCTGAAGAAAGGCGGTCCCTAGCTCCAGGGGAGCGGTGTAGGAAATCACCTTGTCCGTATAGCCGGACATATACAGCACCTTCGTGGCCGGACGAATGGCGAGGACCTGTTGAGCCAGCTCTGGCCCGTTCATTCCTGGCATGATCGTATCGGTCAGCAAGAGGTGGATGGCGTTGGGCCCCTCTTGAGCGAAACGCAGGGCGTCCTTGACATCCATCGCGGCGAGCACCGTATAGCCAATCCGTTCAAGGATCGCCTGGGCCAGCGCACGCACCATTTCCTCATCCTCCACGAGCAGAATGGTTTCAGATCCGCGGAGCGCCGCATGGGGTGCGGAGATCGGTTCGAGCCGCTCGCCTGCCCCTTCGATGCGTGGGAGGTAAATTTTGAATGTGGTACCCTTGCCCAGGTCGCTCGAAACACCGATGCTCCCGCCACTCTGTGTGACGATCCCATACACCGTCGCCAAGCCCAAGCCGGTCCCCTTTCCGGGGCCTTTGGTCGTGAAGAACGGCTCGAACATACGGGTTTGCGTGTCCGCATCCATCCCGCACCCCGTATCGCGCACTTCCAGCATCACGTAAGAACCTGGCTCTATGGATTGATATTGGTGCGCATCGACGCGGTCCAGTTCCACGTTCATGGTTTCGATGGTCAACTGACCGCCTCCAGGCATGGCATCGCGTGCATTGACGGCCAGGTTCATGATGATCTGTTCCACCTGTCCCGGATCGGCTTTCACACGTCCCAGCGCGGGGTGGGGACAGAGCACCAAGGCAATGTCCTCGCCGATCAGCCGTCGCAGCAGTTTCGCCATATTGGACACCGACTCATTCAAATCCAGAATCTTCGGCTCCAAGACCTGCTGGCGGGTGAACGCGAGCAGTTGTCGAGTCAACGAGGCGGCTCGATGTCCGGCCTCCTTAATCTGTTCGAGCCCGTTTCGTACAAAGGGGTGGTCGACCCCGACCTCTCCCAACAGCATGTCGCTGTAACTATTGATGACGGTCAGGAGGTTGTTGAAGTCGTGCGCAATCCCCCCGGCCAACCGCCCAATACCCTCCATTTTCTGGGATTGGCGCAGCTGCGCTTCGCTCTCCCGCAGGGCCCGCTCCCCCTGTTTCCGTTCGACGGCATACCGCACGGCGCGGGCAAGAAGGTAGCCGTCCAACTGCCCTTTGACCAGATAGTCCTGGGCGCCCCTGCGGACCGCCCGGTTCGCCATCGCTTCGTCATCAAGCCCCGTGAGCACGACGATCGGCACGTCCGGCGCGAAGCCCTGAACTGTATCGAACGTCTCCAGCCCATGACTGTCCGGCAGAGAAAGATCCAGCAGCACCAAGTCGCTTTTGCTTTGCGCCAACTGTGCCAGTCCTCTGCTCAGGCGGTCGACCCACTCCAGGAGGATGCCGGCTTCCTGCTTCTCCAGCAACATTTCTCGTATGAGATAGGCGTCGTCCTCGTTATCTTCGATGAGTAGCACATGCATAACGTCACTTTTACCTTTATGGATGATGACTAGGGATTCTTGAGATCATGGTCCAATACAACTCAAACTGTTTGATGACCGCCTGAAACTGGTCCAAATCGACAGGCTTCTTGATGTAGGAGCAGGCGCCATTGGCATACGACCGGATAACATCTTCGTCACGGTCGCTCATGGTCAGCATGATGACGGGAAGGGACCGCAATCGCGGCTCCGCTTTTATCGCCTGCATCACCTCAAAGCCGTTCTTCTTCGGCATGTTGATGTCCAGCAGAATGAGATCAGGCTGAAGCACAACTTTGTATCGGCCTTCACGTCGCAGATAGGTAAGGGCTTCTTCTCCATCGCTTACAGTGTTAATGA
>Ga0099828_10001573_pt1 | contig 15397 bp, 10 predicted proteins | sample CZO8metaG_2_FD_79338 | JGI IMG/M metagenome (GOLD analysis project Ga0099828, IMG submission 79338) | Vadose zone soil microbial communities from the Eel River Critical Zone Observatory, Northern California, USA - CZOApr15con2H1.8 metaG | ecosystem: Environmental > Terrestrial > Soil > Vadose...
CAGGATTACCACGCATTGCTGGAGTGTCCGCGAATTGCTGTCGTTTCATGTTCCGCCGCCGCCATGGGTGCCACCAAAGCGACCCGGCCGCCCATCGCGCGCACTTCAACGACTCATCGAGCAGTGGTGTCAGTGACCACAGTTTGGTGTGGAGCTACCTGCCAACGTTTAACCACTCCCAATCATGGAATATTTTCCTGGCGAGACAGCTAGCGGATATCGCATCGACCCTAAGCTTCACGTAAGCGTTCAGGGGGGGATAGTCACATGCCAGCCCCTGAAAAATCAGCTTCTGCGAATGAGGTATGGTGAAATCTTTGTGAAATTTCCGTACCCCAATCTCTAGCAAGGAATGGCTCACAGCAAGCAGGCCTGAGTTTCCTGACGTTTCTCTCCTCTTGACCGCTTCGTCCATTTGAGCCTACCCCCTGAACGGTTACCAAAAAGAGTCGCACATTGGGTTGATTTCTATCCCTAAATCACTGGCCATGGTTTCCCTCTTTCTATGTGTCCCGGGAGAACAACTACACAGCACGGCGCAGGGATGTGCCAGGAGAGCTCTAACAAGGTAGCGTCCACTTCTCCTTCGGTGAGGCCATCATGAGTGACATAGGCGTAGGCAGGAAGACCAGGATGCACGGTCACAGTCACTCGGCCATCTGCTGTATACAGCGTGTATGGTGCAGTTCTCAGTAATTGTGCCAGGGGATCCTGAGTGTAGTCTATTCGTCGCATAGCAAGCTTTCACTTCCTGCGCATTCGCTCTCAGGGCCGGGCGCGGTCAGTATCAATGAGGCCGGCGGCTGCCAAGGTATCGATCTCAGCCTGCATCACCCCAGCGACGAGATCGAGATGGCTGAGCTGTAGCTCTGTGCGCGAGCGCATGGCGTCAAGTAGTTCAAGGATGGTGCTTTTTCCACCTCGATATGCATCTTCGGCCATCTGCCGCAAGGTCGGCAGCCGGCTTAGCACCTCGCGTTCAAACGTCGCTAGCGTAGCCCGTCGCTGTGTGAGCAAGCCTACGGCACGCTCCAACTCAGCACGAGTCTCGGCAGTCACCGCTTGCCGCAGCAGCGTTGCCGTGTGTTTCTGCGCTACCGCCTGGGCGATTGGTCCCTGTCCCCGATCAAAGAGGGGCACGGCAATCGATACTCCAACAGAGGAGGCAAGACCGTAGGGATCAGTGGTGAAAAGCGGCCCCCAACTCACCGTTGGGACGGGCCAGCGTTCGCGTCGGGCGCGCTCGATGGCAGCATCAGCGGCCAGCTCGTCCCTCCGCGCCGCTTCAATAGAGGGATTCGCCTGCTCTGCTTTTGTCCACAGCGTTTCGATATCGAGGTCCACGCCAAGCGGGCCAAGCTTGCCCATAGCTCTTGGGCGCCACCCGGGCAGACCCAAGAGCGCACCGATTTCTCCAGCACTGTTAGTGACCTCGGCGCGCGCATCTGCCAGACGGGTGTCCAACGCCACCGCCTCAAGAGAAATGCGCAGGACATCGTACTCGCTAGCCGTGCCGGCGTGCGCACGTCCGCTCACGATGTCCTTAATCCGCTCAAGGCTGCCGCGCGCTTCGTCCAGCGTGCGTACTTTCCCCTGCCCCGCGAGGATCTGCACGAAGAACTGCCAGACCTGGTGAGCGAGGTCAGCGTACCGTACTTGTACTCGTGCCTGAGCCGCGCTGACCCCGCGCTGGGCCGCCTCCCGCCGTGCTGGCCGCTGTCCGGCAATGAGCAGCGGAATTTCAATGGTACCCTGCTGCTGTAGGTTGCCTTCGAACAAGGTGTTTTTCTTTCCACCCACCATATTCGCGCTCTCGTAGTTGATGGACGGGTTTGGCAACACTTCCGCTGCTATAAGATCAGCGGCAGCAACATCGATCTGGGCGCGCTCGGCTGCCAGCCGCGGGCTGCGCTCGCGGAGCAGCTGCAAAAGTTCATCAATGGTCACGTCTTCCGGAAGATCAGAGGCCCTTGCCACGCGAGGGAAATTAGCGGTGCTTGCTGCCAGCATCATAATAAGCACCACACTTCGGATCAGAGAGGGGCGCACAAGCCCGATCACACTGCAACCGTCTCCTTTCATAGCTCGTCGGTCTCTTCTGGCGTCAACAAGCGCTGAGGGGTGATGAAGGTGTAGAGCACAGGGAGCACGAAGAGGGCTACGAGCAGCGTGGTCAGCATGCCGCCGACGATAACTACCGCGAATGGGCGCTGGGTCTCGCTGCCAACGCCAGTCGAGACAGCCATAGGCAGTAGGCCGAGCATGGCGAGCGACGATGCCATGAGAACAGCACGGAAGCGCTCGCTCGCGCCAGCGGCGACAGAGAGAAACAGATCTTCCTCGCTGGTGCGCCGCCGCTGCTCGATCGCGCTCAAGACGAGTAGCCCCATCAGGGACACCTGACCGAGCAACGCGATGAAGCCAATCGTAGCGCTGACCGACAGGGGGATTCGCGCCAGGAACAAGGCGAACACCCCACCCGTGAGGGCAAAGGGGGTGACTGCCAGAATCGCTGCCGCGCTGCGCCCAGAGTTGAGCGCCCCATATAGCAACGTCGTCACAATCAGGAGCGCTACAGGCACAATGACCCGGAGGCGAGCCATCGCGCGTTGTTGGTTCTCAAACTCCCCTGCCCACACAAAGAAATTTCCCTCGGGAACCTCGACCTCGCGCGCTACGACGGCCATAGCGTCGTGCACCACCGAGCCCATATCACGCCCCTCAACGTTGAACTTCAACGCCAGGTAACGGCTGTTGGCCTCACGGTCAATTGATGCCCGCCCCATGGCGACCTTGATGTCCGCCAGCTCGCGCAGTGGGACACGCGCGCCCGACGGCGCCGGAACGGCGATCTCGCCGATACGAGCGTCATCGGTCCTCTCCTCACTAGGCAGGCGTACACGCACGGGGACCGGGCGCTCACCTTCCCACCATTCGGTGACGATACGCCCGGCGAGCGCCGTTTCGACAACGGCCTGTGCGGCATCGATACTGATGCCCTCGCGCGCAAGGACGGCCCGATTGAGGGTAATCTGCAACTGGGGCACTGACGCGTCCCGATATAAGTCGAGGTCCACGATCCCGGCAACCTTCTGCAGGACGTCTTTTGCGTGATCAAGGGTGGTGCGCATCTGATCCAGGTCGGTCCCGAAGATCTTGAGCACAACCTTACCTCGGACGCCGCTCATCGCCTCCTCAACGTTGTCCTTGATCGGCTGCGAGAAATTGTAGCGAACTCCGGGGATCTCCGTGAGTGACGCCCGCATTGCGTCTACGATTTGGTCCTTGCTCCAACCCGGCCGCCACTGAGACGCCGGCTTAAACCGCACGAAGGTTTCGCTCATGCTCACTGCTTGGTTGTCCGTCCCGTCCTCTGGTCGTCCCTGCTCACTCAGCGTGCCCAGCACCTCCGGGAATTGCAGGATCCGGCGCCGGACTTCCTGGAGGATGTCCTGGCCATTCTCCAAGGAGATGCTCGGCGGCATCTCGACAAAGATGTTGAGGTCCCCTTCATCCAACTCAGGGAGGAACTCAGTACCCAGATGCGCGCCCAGGAGGCCTCCCACGATGAGAAGGACCAGCGCACCGCCCAGTGCCACCAGCCGATAGCGGAACAGAAGACCGAGCCCGCGCCCATACCCCGCGCGCAGCTTCTCCAGGAGCACGGGCTCTCGCACATCTGCCTGCTGAGGCCCTAACAGCAGCGCACACAGCGCAGGGACGGTGGTGAGAGCGAAAACAAGTGCACCGACAAGAGCGAAGCTGTAGGTCAAGGCGAGCGGCCGGAAGATGCGACCCTCCACGCGCTCCAAGGTGAACACCGGGATCAAGGCCGCAATAATGATCATCATGGCGAAAAAGGTGGGCCGTGCAACGTCGAAGGCAGACGAGGCGACGAGCGACAATATCTCCCGACGCGAACGGGGCCGTTGTACTTGTGTCTGGTGGATCACATTTTCCACCAGCACGACCGCGCCATCGAGGATAATGCCAAAGTCGATCGCCCCCATGGAGATCAGGTTGGCGGGAAGCCCGAGCAAGTACAGACCACTAAAGGCAGTGAGGAGGGCCAGGGGGATCACGGTTGCCACGATCAACGATCCGCGCAGGGTGCGGAGGAAGAGCCACACAACTCCCACGATAAGCAGAAAACCGAAGAGGAGATTGTGGTAGACGGTCTCGAGGGTAAGCCCGACCAGATCACTGCGATCGTAGAAGACCTCGATGCGCATGCCCTTCGGCAGGACCGAAGTATTGAGTTCCTCTACCTTTTTGTGAACTCCCGTCAAGACGTCAGAGGGATTCTCGCCGCGACGCAGGAGCACGAAGCCTTCGATGATCTCCTTCTCCGAGTTCCATCCAACGGTTCCGCGGCGCGGGGTATAGGACTGGATCACGCGCGCCACGTCGCCGACGGTGACGGGGGTGCCATCATGACTGCGGAGGACAATGTTTTTCACGTCGTCCGGCGCGCGCACGTAGCCGATGCCCCGGATCGTCAGCTCCTGATCGCCGTGCCGCAGGAATCCACCGCCCACGTTGACATTAGAGTGTGCGAGCGCCGTCGTCACCTCTTCGAGCGTCAGGCCATGCGCTACCAAGCGGAGCGGGTCTACCTCTACCTGCAACTCCTTGAGATAGCCGCCAAAGTTCACCACATCGGCCACGCCAGGCACCTGCCGCAGCAGTCGTGACACGTTCCACTCGAGTTCCGAGCGCAGTTCGTAGAGCGTGTGCCGGTCGCTTGCCAGCCGGAACTGGTAGATCTCCCCGAGGGGCGTATCATCAGGGGCAAGGCGGGGAACAACACCGTCAGGAAGGTCGGCTGCCGCCATGCGCTGGGCAATCTCCGTACGGGAATGGAAACTGTCAACGGCGTCGTCGAATGTCAGCTTGATCAGCGACAAGCCGAACAGGCTCATGCTGCGCATCGAGATCACCTGGGGAGTCCCGTTGAGCACCCGCTCCAGAGGAATCGTGACTTGCCGTTCGATCTCCTCGGGGGCATACCCGGGCAGCTGGGCGATGACAGTAACCTGAGTATTGGTGACGTCCGGATACGCCTCGATCGATGTGCGCAGATAAGCGTGGACCCCGTAGGCAGCTACAGCCAGTGTGAGAGCGACCGCGACCACGCGCCGGCGGACGCATTGTTCGATGAGGGCGTGCAGCATGGAGTACGAAGATATCCGGCTAGAGCAACTGTTCAGCCGCCCCGTCGAGCAGAAGCGCGCCGCGCACGACTACTCTTTCACCGGGAGTGACGCCGGACATCACCTGAACATGGCCGTCAATGGACTGACCTATGATAACATCCCGAGGCACGAACGCGCCGTCGCTGTTTTCCACATACACAATGTTGCGCTTGCCGTCCTTGATGAGTACAGCCGTCACGGGAACCATCACACCCTGGCTGGAGGCGGCGTTGATAGTGATACGGGCGTACATACCAGGACGCAGGGAGAGCCCCTGCTCTTCAATGGCTACGTACACCGGCGCTCGGCGTAGTTCAGCCTCCAAAGCGGCGCCGACCGCAGCGACACGGCCACGGGCTGGGGTTGGGACAGAAGCAAGTTCGACGGTTGCTTCAGCGCCTTCGTGCACAAGGGGGAGGTCGCGCTCGAAGACGTCCGCAACCACCCAGAGGGCCGAGGGATTACCGATTTCTACCAGAGGCTGCCCGCCCGACTCGACGGTTGCGCCGACCGTTGCCGCACGGTGAAGGATAGTCCCATCAATCGGAGCACGGATGATGACCGTTTCTCCTGTGCCCTCCCCCAAGGAAGCGACTACTTTGCTGGCGCGTTCCAGCTCCGCCTGAGCGTCCTTGAGACGCATGTCAGCTGAGAACTTTTCAAATTCGAGGCCCACCCCTTTTTGCAACATATCGGATTGCCGCTTGACTAATTCCTCCGCGGACTGCATCTCGACGCGGGCGTGCGCTAGCTCCGCACGCGCCGCAGCTGCGCCAGGGCAACTGAGGGTCACTAATGGGTCGCCGGCACGCACCCGGTCGCCCGCTTGCACATGGGCCTGCAGGACCCGTCCCGCGATTGGTGCGCCGACGCTGGAAACGGCCTTGTCACGAAACGCTACACGGCCGGGCGCGCGCACGACGGCTGTGGTAGTCTGGGCATCCACAGCCTCAACCGTGATATAGGGGCGAGATGCAGGAGGAACCCGAACCACTCCGTCAGTTGGAGATGCCTCTATCTCTCCACTTGTTCCCGACATGGGAGACTCTCCCACGTGCATCACTTGAGATGAACTAGCTCCCGTCAGCGAGGTCGGCTCCCGCTTACAGCCAGGCAATGTCGCCTGGAAGAGACTTCCGGCTACTATTATCGCAGAAAACGAATGCGGAAAGGTCCCTTCCCTGATTCTTCTCAAAGCCTTATCGTACCAACCTTGCAGATTTTGGTTGCTCATCACCACTTTGACCTCTTGCGTCTTGATCGGTTCTTTCGTCAACAATTCTCCACCGCATACAGAGTCGTCATGGTCAGGCCTGGTCTGCTGGGTACCGGCGCTATTGCCCCGATCCAGCACGCACCGCACGGGGCTCGAGCACTCAAAGTCCCCCCTCACGCAGAAGGGGATCTCTCAATCACCTGAGGGCACGTGCTCGGCCACCGCATCGAGTCGTGCGCAGTCTCACGCAAATACCCCCCTCTACCTGTTAGATCTCGATGGCGATAGCCTAGCTGACCGCGTGACGCTGGGAACGACGGGCGTGCAGCAGAGCATCGAGCTCTATCTGCGCCCGTTTCGCGGCGTCAACAAAGAGCATCTGCATCATTACGTTGCTGTGTACGAATGGGCCTGCAACTTCAAACGGGTAACTGATGACTTCCTGCGTGCCATCATGATGCCCTTCACCTTGAAACCTACATGAGCCAAAACAGCTAGGCTGAGCGACAACTCCCTAATTGCACCACTGCGTTAAGTCCCGCCCTAATAATGCACTCAATCGTTCCACCTCGGGCGCAAACTCGGCCTGAAGTTGTCGCTGCAAGTCCGGATCCATCGGCGGCCGCGTCTCGTACCTGGTGTTGAGGCGGCGCACCCAGCTTTTGAATCCGTGCCGAGCTGACGGGCCTAAAAGTTTCAGCAGCCAACTGACCGGCCAGGGAAGATAGCGTAAGAAACTGCGCAACGCCGGGCTGTGTACCCCCTTGTTCGCATTGACAATGCGGAACTCGGGCTGAAAGTGGGGGTCCACCTGCAAAAACTCACACGTGGCCTGGTACACCTGGGCTGTCGCGCGGGCGAAGTCGTCGAAGATGATGACGTGCACCTGCTCCCGCCCAAACACGTCGAAGTACCGTTGCACTTGTGGTGTGTAAGTGGCCGCTGCACGGTACGAAGCGCCTTTGACATCAAAGCTGTCTTGATAGGGGCGCACTCCTTGTCGCCGCTTCTCCTCTACCTCTAAAGCCTCAGCGAAGTCGATGATATCTTGCTTGCCGCTATACAAGCGTTGGCTATGCATTGAGTACATCATATCGACGGGGTTGCGCAGCATGATAATAATCTGCGCCGTCGGGCTGAAAGCCTTGATCTCCGTAGCCGCTTGTTGGGAGTACAAATACCACACCGACGCCTCCCCGAGTCGTTTCTCAGCCTGTGCCGGGGCAAAGTATGCTATATACTCTTGCTCGGTGATCCTCTGTGTCCGACGAAGCACCAAGTCCGATCCGAAGAAATGGATCTCTTTCCTCGCTGGAATGAATATCTCAGGATGGTCTTTCAAGTATTCGCTCATCGCGGTGGTCCTACACTTGGGGGCGCCAACAATAAAGAGGGTCTTCGCATTCTTCCCCAACTCCTCCTCCGAAGGTCCCGCTGACTGCTGAAGATTCTTGTGCCTGGGTGCGGGTGTGGGTGCCTGATACGGCACTCCCCGCGCGTCGTGTCGGAAGATCAGAGGCTTCACCGCCAAGGGGAGACCTCGATCGTCCCTTGGGTGTGATTGGCTACTGCCGCCTGACAGGCAACGTGCAGCGGGCGAATGTCACGGAAATGAGGTCTCCCTGGACGCTAAGGGGGAGACCAGCGGCTCTGCGATGCGTTTCTCGATTCGCTGGCAGAACGCGAAGCTTCGCGCACTGAGTTGGTCACCCTACACTCATCGCAGGGAGGCTAAGAAATGCTTCAGCCGCCTGCTAGCAGAGCAAGAGAGGCGGGCTGCGATTGGGGGAGAGGCGCTTAAGACTGGACGATATCCAAACGTACTCTGGCCTGCGTGCTCCAGGGGTTGCGGCAACCTCGGAGTCCCATCTGGGAGTGAGCCCATACCCCGGGGAAGAGGTACGCTTCAGGCTCAGGGCACTGGCTGGACGGCGGCGGTGAGACGTGTTGACACCTGGGCCACTAAGAGCGAATCCCCGGTCGCGTGGTTCCGGCGGACAGAGGCACTCGAACCGCCCCGTACCATCATTCAGCCAGACCATGACCTTGGGCAGTGGCAGAGACTCCTGCCAGAGCAGATCCGTGTCGCCGTCGCCGTCGAGGTCTTGCGCCGAGAGTGAACCGTCACCGTCCGCCTCGGCACTGAAGGCCAGTACTACATGCTCGTCCGTGCGGCTCAGATGGAGTTCGATGTCGGGCTGTAAGCCCCCCGGGTCGAGCATCACCGGGTCAGCCAGGCCGTCACCATCGAGATCGGCCAGTGCCTGGGATGTGCCGGAAGGGGACTGCGCGCGCCCTGGGGATGGGGTTCCGTCTCTCAGCGGCGGAGAGACACGGACGCTGTAAACCCCAAGGGCCAGCAGCAAGAAGACGAGTCCACTGATGCACGAGCGCGCACGCATATAGAGAATACTGAAGCAGATTTTTCTGCACCGCGCAATCTGCTAAGTAGGTTGCAGGAAATTCTTTTACAACTCTCTTGACCAAGAAACATGCGGGTTTGCGGCGATGTCGATTGACAGGCAGCCCTTTATTTTTCTGCAGTGGCTTAATCAGCCCGTGAACATTGGCTTTCGCGCGCAGGGGTTTTCGATACGATGTCCTCCGCTCGCTTAAATCTGCAAAAGCCATGATCGCGCTCAACCGCATGTTTATTGATGATTTGAGTGGATCACCACGAGTTTGTGAAAAAACTTTTTGCAGCTTACTTAGCAAGCAGCGCGCAACGGCACTGTCAGGTATGAAAGGCGAAAGCAAGATCACACACCTCCTATCCGAATCGAAATCTCCGTTTTGATTTCGCAGGGCGATTCCCCTGAACACGATTTGTGATACTACGGTCGCGCTTCTCCTTATTCTTACGTCCTCGTGGAGCGAATGCCATGTTGCAAACCCTCCCGAACCGTGCCCCTGGGGCAGATGCGTATGACGGCACGATCCGGCACCTGTCGTCAACACACTCACTGGTTTCCTACAATCTGGGAGCGAGCGTCATTTTCGCCCTTTTCCCGCGATTCCATCTGATGTTGGAATGGATTGGCCTTTTTGAGGAGGGTCTTAACGAGCAAGGGAAAAAAGAACACGGCTTTGATGTAGAGATCGGTCCTGGCATACGAACCGCGGTCGTCAACCGAGGTGAGTTACAGATCGTGCTTGGAGTCACCGTACCAGTCGGGCTTACCCGGCCGGCGGATGATCACGCTGTGTTTCTTTATTGTTCTGTCGAGCACAATTTCTTCTGAGCGGCCAGTTTTTCAGCTCAGGGGTAAGGGTCGTCTAGGTGAGAGACTGCCATAAGGTTTCTCACCCTAAATAAAACCTCTTGAAGGAGAAAGTGCTTCACTTTTAAGGTCCTTCTAATGAACTTTGACGATCAAAATCGGTAATATGGAGCCATCTCAGCCAATAGAAGCAGGGAGATGGCAACCCGACGAACTTTGAGGCTAAAAACGCGCGAGCAGCGAGAGCTGGAACACTATCGCGATCATGATTCCCGTCCCTACGTGCGCGAGCGGTGCGGGGCGTTACTAAAGATTGCGGGGGGCAAGCCGCCGCATGCCGTGGCGACGCAGGGATTGCTGAAGCCGCGGGACCCGGACACGCTCTATGGATGGTTACAGGTATATGAAGACGAGGGCGTGGCCGGACTCTTGGCCCACCAACACGGGGGAGAGCGGCGGAGGTCTCTTCGAGGAGCGCGAGGCCGTGAAAGAAGAACTGCTTGAGACCCTGCGGGCCGGGCCGGGCGAGGCTGCCCGCCAGGAAGTGGCGGTGGAGGAGAGTGGGCCGGCCCCCAGCCGCTGGACGCTGCGCACGATTCGCGTATCGGTGGAGTGGCTCACGGGGTACACCTTGAGTGGGGTGTGGCGGGTGCTGCAGGTGTGTGGTCTGGGGGTGCACGCGTCGTGCGCCCGGTTGTTCAGTCCCGATCCTGACTACCGCGGCAAGGTGCGACGGTTGCACCGCTGTTTGCGCGACGCGGCGCGCCACCCGGACACGGTGGTGGCGCTGTTCTTGGATGAATTTGGGTATCAGCGCTGGCCCGAGGTCGCGCCCACCTGGGGGCTGGAGGCGGCGGTGGCGCAGCGAGCCGGCAACAATCAACAATGGCGCACCATTGGGGCCCTCAATGCCGTGACGGGGCAAGTGAACTATTTGGATGGCTACATCGTCGGCCGCCAGCAGGTGAGTGCGTTCTACCCGCAGCTTGATCGCGCCTATCGGGCGGCGGACCTCCTCTACGTGATCCAAGACAACTGGAACATTCACACCCACCCCGACGTGCTGACCGCCTTGGAGCGCTACCCCCGGATCAAACCCGTGTGGTTGCCCACCTATGCCCCCTGGCTCAATCCGATTGAGAAGCTGTGGCGCTGGCTGCGCCAAGACGTCCTCAAGATGCATCGCTGGGTGGAGGACTGGCCCCAGGTCAAGCAACGGGTGCACGATTTCTTGGATCAGTTTGCGCATGGCTCTCAAGACCTGCTGCGGTACGTGGGCTTGGTGGGCAAGGGAAAACTTGCCACCGTGATCAACACCTCATGATTACCGAACTTGCTTGTCAAAATTCATTAGAAGGAGGGCGAGGCAAAGAGCCGCCGCGGCCCCTTGCCTTCGCCGTATCAGCCAGAGAGCTTGCTTGCCTTGCGCTCTGCTGGCGCGGCGCGCGGCGGCGGCACGGCGCTCACTGGCGATGCCGCCCCTTTATTTTTTTGCCACCGACTAGACAAAAGGTGTTCTTTTGTCTCATGTGGGAACGGCTACCCATTTTTGCAACACAATGAGACATTGTGTTGCAACTGGTATAATAGCCAGTAGAGAAGAGTCGTCTATCTATGCAGCTATTTGTCGATGAGTCGGGCGACTTCAACATTCAATCTGGGCATTCCGTAGCAGGAGGGTAAAAAACAACGCACTGTCTATTAGACCGGAGGTGAGGAAGGAAACGACCGTCACGCTCCACGAATGGTGTTGACGAAAAGGACTGTGTTTTTTCCACGAATAATGTTGAATTTTGAGCGATTCGAGGTTTTCTTCCACACTCCCAGCGATTGCCTCAGAACTGGACAGAGCCTTTCCCTTGGCCGGTGTTCCAGTCAGGAAGTAGCCGTTCAAAAGCTGAGGCCAGAAAGGAATTTAACGACCTGGGCAACTCGGATCGTTGGATTTTACCCCGTTACGGATACTGTTGCCGAATTCCTCCTAACGGTTCAGGCGGCCAGCGCGGCAAAGTGAGAGACCCGTGTTTTTGCTCGGGGTTGCCCAGTAGTCCAGGCGGCAATGCGCCGGGCGTTGAGTGCCGCGGCGGTGGCGAGGTGTTGCAAGTGGGTCTTTGCTAAGCCGATATACCGGGCCCGGCGTAAGCCAATAACCCGCACGCCTTGTGAGATTGTTCCCTCAATTCCCGCGCGCTTTTTATAGCGCTGCTTCCACTCCGCACTCTGTTGGGTCCGGCGTCCCTGCTGAATCGCTTCCTGCTCCGGCTGATGGCGTAACGTCAGGCTGCGTGCCGCTGTCTTCGATTTGGTACAGCGCGTCCGCTCCAGACATCGAATACAATCCCGATAGGCGAATTTCACCCGAATGACCTGCTTCCCCCACGGGTCCTGGTAGGGCGTCCAGGAACTGCTGACTTTCCCTTGGGGACACGTGACTTGGTGCTGCTCCCAATCCACCCCGAACTGTGGGAGCGTCAAGGCGTCCGGCGTACGGGCTTGCCAACTGACATACGGTCGGATCGGCCCCACCAGCTCGACCCCATACTGCGTCTGACTGTGTACGAGCAGCCCCGCGTCGACGAAGCCTGTATCGGCCAGATGTTCGTGAGGGAGCAGCTGTTTGGCTTCGAGTGCTTGATGGATCAGCGTCGTCTGGCTGACATCCGCGGTCCCGGCGAAAGTCGTCTCGACATGGGTGATCAGGTGGGGAGCCTCATCATCACAACTCTCAGTGAGGTGCGCCTTATAGCCTGTCCAAGTCAGACTCCGTTTGTTGCCAAAATGGGCTTCGGGGTCATACGGCGAATCCATCCGCATACTGGCGGGGGGCAGGTCTTTGGCATCGCGGAACCGCACCTGGCTGTGATCGTGCCAATACTGATACAGCCAGGTCTTCCGCAGGATCTCTATCATGGGCAACTCCCGCAAGCCCGGGGGAGCACTGGGGCTGTAGACGGCATCCAAGAGGTGGTGGCCATCGGCGCCGACCTGCTCGGCATACACCTGGCGAGCCGCCAGCCCCTGCGGCAGCCGGGTTTCTTCCGCCCGAGTGGCGTAGCGCTCAAACCAGCCCACCGGCACCCAGCTCTTGAGCCACTCCGGCGCGGCCTCCGCCACTTCATTCAGCGCCGCGCGCAAGGTCTCCGTGATACTCTCTAGCCGATTCAGGACTCGCACTGCCGCAAGGACATGTGTCGAATCCGTACGTGCCCGCCCTCGAGCCTTGAGGAGTTTTTGCTCCTTGCAGGCTGCCAGTAACGCTTCGAGCAGCAGCTCTTCCTCCTGCCCGGCCAGGAGCCGTGACCGAAACTTGCAGAGCACCGAGTAGTCAAAGCCAGGATCTGTTAGCTCCAATCCAAGAGCATACTTCCAATCTATGCGCCCGCGGACCGCCTCCGCAGCTTGGCGATCGGAGAGATGCTCTGCAAACTGTAAGATTGTTACCAATGCTAGGCGCCACGGGGCCTCGGCGGGCTGCCCGCATCGAGGGAACAGCTTGGCAAACATCGGATCCGCGAAGACGCTGCCGAGCGTGTCGCGCAACTGCATCGCGAGCGTCCCTTTGGGGAATGCCGCTCGGGTTACGCGAATGGTTTCTTCAGGAATGGATATGGAATCAGTGGGCTGGAGTGACATCAGCGACCTCCTTCTTGGCCGCCTCAGTTTATCCTCTCTCCTGCTCATTTCTCAATTCGGCAACAGTATCCGTTACTACGGGAAGCCCAAATTGTCTCTCCAGCGGCCCCGCCAAAAAGCTAAACAACGCCATCCGAGCGTGGCGGCCTATGCATGGCGCGGAGGCCGGGTCGAAGGCGTTGCTCGCGCGGGCGCGCGACTACGGCTCGCGCCCGTCAATCAGGACGGCGGCTATCAGCGCCGGCTCTTTGCCCTTATTCACCCAGGCGTGATTCGTCCCGCGCTGCACCACCACGTCAAAGGGCTTCAAGTCCACCTCGCCGTGGTCGAGCAGCAGGGTGACTTCGCCCGAGAGCAGAATGACATAATCAACCGTGCGCGTCTTATGCATGCCCGGATGCCGGCTGGTGTCCGGGCGGCAATGTTCGGCCTCCATCTGGGCGAACATGCGCGCGATAGCGGCCTCACGATCTTTAGCCGGGACGTTGGGGTCTTCGGGAGGAATCAACGCGTAGCGGAAGATGCTGCCCGCCGGCGGAGGCTCGAGTTTCCGCACCGATTGAGCGGCGTCGGCGGTCGTGCGGTTGTCGGCGGGCGCACCCTCGGTCTGCCAAAACGCTCCGAACGCGCTTGGAGGCCCATCAATGACCACGATCGACTTCCCTTCAGCATCATGACCGGTGACGATTCGACGAAACTGCGGCGCCATCGAAAAACCCTCCTTGCGGGAACGATTCACGTGGACATCGGGATCTTGCTCTTTCTCGCGGTAATTGGTGTTGACCACACACTTAAGCGCCTGCTAACGGGCCGCGCAGTAAGCGGCCGGGCAATGCTCCAGTGGGTTGATTCTCGCGCAACAAAACCTGGCCATTGACGATGGTCGCCAGAATACCGGTCGATTTTTGTTTGAGGCGCCGGGCGCCGGCCGGTAAATCATATTCGAGCGTTGGCATCTCTGGCGCGACCGTCGATGGATCAAAAATGGTCAAGTCGGCAAAATAGCCTTCGCGCACCAGACCGCGGCCCTGCAGTCCCCAGAAACTCGCCAGATCAAAGGTTATCTTGCGGATTGCCTGCTCCAGCGTCAGCGCCTGCTGCTCTCTCACCCAGTGACCCAACAGATGCGTCTGGATCGATGAGTCCATAATCTGTGAAACATGGGCGCCGGAGTCGGAGAAGGTGACGACGGACCGCGGGTGGCGCATCATCGCCAGTACCACATCCTGATCCTCATTGACGATCGGTTGAATGAAGAACTGCTTGAGATGCTTGTCGAGGGCGAGATCGATCATCAGGTCAAGCGGGTCCTTATTCGATTCTCTCGCGAGCTGAGCGAGCGAACGCCAGGGCGGCAGCGGTTTATCTAAAACGAAGAACCAGTCGAACTCCGGCGGCCGGGCTTCGGCACCGATCGTGCGATGCGGGCTGCGCATGTATTCGCGCGCGGCCTCGGTCAAGTGCCCGCGCATCTCCGGATTTCTTAGCGCGGCCTCCTGCTCGGCCAGCGGCAACTTGCGGAGATCGCGCCATATCGGTGCTTTGTCGAACGGCATCACGCTTTCGAACGAAAGCAGGGCGCTGATCCAGCGGCTCGAAGTCTGCACCAGCATCCTGCCGCCGGCGGCGACGGTTTCGTCCGCCAATTCGAAAAACGCACGCCACATGTTCGGATGAGGAGATTTGCGCGACGCGCCGCCGCCGAAAGTCACCGGCACGCCTGTTTCCAGGGCCAATGCTTTGAGCCGGCCATGAAAATCAGCCATTACTGCCGGATCGCGGTCGATATCTTCCTGCGCCAGCTCGAAGACTCCAGCGCGCAATTCGCCCATCACGCTCACCAACTGCCGGACCTCGTCCCAACTGGCAAGACGGCTGGCAACCGGGCGGTTATCGGGCGTTTCGTGATTGCGGTTGCGCGAGGTGCTGAAGCCTGCCGCCCCAGCCCGGATGGCGTTGCGCAATTCGCGCTTCATCGCTGCCAGATCTTCGGAAGTGGTATCTGCAGTGAAGGCGCGCTCGCCCATGACGTAGGTGCGCAGCGCCGAATGACCGACATAAGCGGTATAGTTAATTCCCTTCGGCAGCCGGTCGACGGCGTCGAGATACTGCGCGAAATTGTCCCATGACCA
>Ga0099828_10001583_pt1 | contig 15363 bp, 9 predicted proteins | sample CZO8metaG_2_FD_79338 | JGI IMG/M metagenome (GOLD analysis project Ga0099828, IMG submission 79338) | Vadose zone soil microbial communities from the Eel River Critical Zone Observatory, Northern California, USA - CZOApr15con2H1.8 metaG | ecosystem: Environmental > Terrestrial > Soil > Vadose...
AACGCGCGGGGCGCCGGCGAACGCGACAACGGTCACGCCGGACCTCGCGTTCAACACCGCGGCCAGTTTTCTCACGAACACCAACTGGCAGGCCTATGGGGGCGAAACGACACTCAGTTACTTGGTGCAGATGGCGGCGCTGACCGTGCAGAATTTCATCTCTGCTGCGGCGGGAATGTGCGTAGCGCTTGCGCTCGTTCGCGGGTTTGCGCGGCAGCATGCCGGCGCCATCGGCAACTTCTGGGTGGATCTGACCCGATCGATCTTGTACATCCTCCTGCCGATCTCCCTTGTCGCCGCAGTCTTCTTCTGTTCACAGGGGGTGATTCAGAACTTCAAACCGTACACTCTAGCCACAACCCTGGAAGGCACTGCCCAGACGATCGCGCAGGGACCGGTCGCTTCGCAGGAAGCCATCAAGATACTTGGAATCAACGGCGGCGGTTTCTTCAATGCCAACTCCGCCCACCCGTTTGAGAATCCCACGGCGCTGACAAACTTCATCCAGGTGCTTCTGATTTTCCTCATCCCAGCGGGGCTGACGTACACCTTTGGACGTATGGTGGGCGACACGCGCCAGGGCTGGGCACTGTTCTCGGCCATGGCCGTACTATTCCTTGCCGGAGTCCTCGTGGCCTACCCTGCGGAGCAGTCCGGCAACCCGGCATTGACACGCCTTGGAATCGAAGCCCGAGCGACGGAATTACAGCCAGGCGGGAACATGGAAGGGAAAGAAGTTCGCTTCGGAATTGCCGCATCGGCGCTGTTCGCCACCGTGACCACCGACGCGAGCTGTGGCGCGGTGAACAGCATGCACGACAGCTACACCCCACTGGGGGGCCTGGTACCGATTTTCAACATTCAACTTGGCGAGGTGGTCTTTGGCGGGGTGGGCGCTGGGCTTTACGGCATGCTGCTCTTTGCCATCGTCGCTGTTTTCATTGCCGGCCTGATGGTGGGCCGCACGCCGGAATATCTCGGCAAGAAAATCGAGCAGAAAGAAGTGAAGATGGCCATGCTGGCGCTGATTGCCATGGCGGCCAGCATTCTGGTGTTTGCCGGGATCAGCTCGGTCGCCTCCTTTCCCAAGAATGGCTACTGGAACCCCTCCGGGCCAGCCACTGCGAATCTGAGCAATCCCGGTCCGCACGGGCTGAGCCAGATCCTCTACGCCTACAGCAGTGGAACGGGCAACAACGGCAGCGCCTTCGCGGGACTGAACGCAAATACACCGTGGTACAACCTGACCATCGGTCTGGCCACGCTGATTGGTCGTTTCTTGATGATGATTCCGCTGTTGGCCGCAGCGGGAAGTCTCGTGTCCAAGCGCCGGGTGCCGGTTTCCGCAGGCACGTTTCCTACCCACGGGCCGCTGTTCGTGGGTCTGCTCATCGGGACGGTGATCATTGTCGGCGTGCTCACGTACGTTCCTGCGCTCGCGCTCGGACCGATCGTGGAACATCTCCTGATGCACCAGGGGAGGTTGTTTTCCGTGCTGCTCATGCCGGTGGGGCTCTAGGTTATGGAAACGACCATCGTCCCCAAAAGGTTCGCGCGGGCCCGGCCGCTGTTTGATCCCGAGATCGTGAACCGCGCGATCAAGGGCAGTATCGTTAAATTGAATCCAGTGACGCTAGCGAAGAACCCGGTCATGTTCGTTGTGGAGGTCGGCGCGTTATTGATCACCATCTTCCTGGGCAGCGATATCGTTCGCGGCGGCGCGGGCATTTCGTTCACCTTGCAGATCGCGCTCTGGCTGTGGTTCACCGTGCTGTTTGCGAACTTTGCGGAAGCCATGGCCGAAGCCCGGGGCAAGGCCCAGGCGGACGCGCTTCGCAAGACGAAGACAGACACCATAGCCAAGCGGTTGACGAGCGGTGCCTGCGTCGAAACTGTGCCTGCCTCCAAACTGCGGGCTGGCGACATCGTCGTTTGCGCGGCGGGCGACATCATCCCCGGCGACGGCGAGATCATCGAAGGCATTGCCACCGTGGATGAGTCGGTGATCACCGGCGAAAGTGCGCCAGTGATTCGCGAGTCCGGGGGCGACCGCAGCGCCGTCACCGGCGGCACCCGCGTCCTTTCCGACCAGATCAAGATGCGCATCACCTCAAATCCAGGGGAGACCTTCCTAGACCGCATGATCGCTTTAGTCGAAGGCGCCGAACGCCAGAAAACCCCCAATGAAATCGCGCTCAACATCCTCATCGCCGGGTTGACGCTGATCTTTTTGCTCGCCGTGGTGACCTTGCAACCCTTCTCCATCTACAGCGTTGCTGCCGCCGGGGCTGGTCAGGTTCCAAGCGTGGCTGTGCTGGTCTCGCTGCTGGTTTGCCTAATCCCGACCACCATCGGCGGACTGCTGTCCGCCATTGGCATTGCCGGCATGGATCGCGTGATGCAGCACAACGTGCTGGCGATGAGCGGCAAGGCCGTGGAAGCGGCGGGCGATGTGAACAGTCTTCTGCTCGATAAGACTGGCACCATCACTCTCGGGAATCGCCAGGCCGTCGAGTTTATTCCCGCGGATGGGGTTGGGGAAGACGAGCTTGCCGATGCCGCACAGCTCGCCAGCCTTTCCGACGAGACCCCCGAGGGCCGATCCATCGTTGTCCTGGCCAAGGAAAAGCACAACCTGCGCGGCCGCGAGGTGGCTTCGCGCGAAGCGCGTTTCATTCCGTTTTCCGCTTATACGCGCATGAGCGGCGTCGATCTGGACGGACAGCATCTGCGCAAGGGCGCGGTGGATGCCATCATTCGGTTCGTGCAGCAACAAGGCGGGGCCGTCCCGGCGGGCTTTGCGGAGACGGCGGAAAACATCGCGCGGCAGGGGGGCACGCCGCTGGGGGTCGCCGACGGCGCGCGCGTGCTCGGGCTGGTCCACCTTAAGGACATTGTCAAAGGCGCGATGAAAGAACGCCTCGCGCATCTGCGGGCAATGGGCATCCGCACGATCATGGTCACGGGGGATAATCCGCTGACCGCCGCGGCGATTGCCGCAGAAGCCGGCGTCGATGATTTTCTTGCCGAAGCCACCCCGGAACACAAGCTGAAATTCATCAAGCAGGAGCAGGCCCAGGGCCGCCTGGTAGCCATGACAGGCGATGGCACCAACGACGCTCCCGCCCTAGCCCAGGCCGACGTCGGCCTGGCCATGAATACGGGCACGATGGCCGCAAAGGAAGCCGGCAATATGGTGGATCTCGACAGCAATCCGACAAAGCTGATCGAGGTGGTGGCCATCGGCAAGCAATTGCTGATCACGCGCGGGGCGCTCACCACATTTTCCATCGCCAACGACGTGGCGAAATATTTCGCGATCCTGCCCGCGATGTTCGTCGCTACCTATCCGGCGCTGGCCAAGTTCAACATCATGGGCCTGCACACGCCACAGAGCGCCGTACTCTCCGCCGTCATCTTCAACGCGCTCATTATTATTGCGCTCGTGCCGCTGGCGTTGCGTGGCGTGCGCTACAAGCCGCAGGACGCCGCCTCGATGCTTCGCCGCAATCTGTTGATCTATGGGCTGGGCGGAATCATCGCGCCTTTCCCCGGAATCTGGTTGATCGATCAGATCATCCACTGGCTGCGTCTTGCCTGAGGAGATTGCCATGCTGCAGCAGCTCGCTCCCGCACTGCGCATCATGCTGGTTCTGACGATTCTCACGGGACTTCTTTACCCCGGGCTGGTGACGGGAATCTGCCAACTGGCGTTCCCCGCACGGGCCAATGGCAGCCTTGTCTTTCGCGAGGGCAAAGTGATCGGTTCAGTGTTAATCGGCCAGGGCTTCTCGAAGCCCGAATACTTTCATCCGCGGCCATCCGCGGTGAACTACGACGCCAGCAATTCGGGCGGCGCGAATCTCGGTCCGACCAATCAGGCGCTCATTGACCGCGTCAAAGGTTCGCTCGTGAACTTCCGCCGGGAGAATCCCGAGTACGCGGGCCCAATCCCTGCCGATCTTCTGACCGCGTCCGGCAGCGGCCTCGATCCCCACATCAGCACGGCCGCAGCCCTGGCGCAGGCCGCGCGCATCGCGAAGGCGCGCGGCGTAACCGTGCCGGCCGTTCAAGCGCTTGTGCGCGCAAAGACGGAAGGCCGCGCGCTTGGGCTACTTGGAGAACCGCGCGTGAATGTCTTGCTCTTGAATCTTGCGTTGGACGAGCAGTTCTCCCTCAAGCGATAGCCGCTTGCGGCTATTGGTGTCTTTACGATTGCGGCTTAAAGAGAGGGCTTCATGGGCTGTCTTGCGGCTTTGACAGGATCCGGCTTGCTCACTGCGTCATTTCTCTGTGCCCCGGTGACATTCGCGCAACTTCCCGACAAGGAAGCTGGAGGCACAAAGTGCGCCCACGCGAGCTCCCGCAACGCGGCTCGCACGGCAATGGGGATCGGGGCGGCCGTAGCTCAGGATCCCCTAATAACCCAGAGTGAGCTTCGAAATGGCGCATCGGAATCATCCACGCCCGAAGAACCGGAGACAAGACCATTGAAGCCTAAATGGCACTATGGCGGCTTCTTTGACCTCGGCTACTTGCTCGATTTCAACTATCCTTCAAATCACTTGTTCCGAAACCGCGGGACCACCCCGCGTGTGAATGAATTGAATCTGAATATGGCTGCGGTGTATGTCAGCAAGGAGCCTTCCGACCTGTCGCGCTGGGGCATGGAGTTGACAGTCCATGCGGGCGAAGATTCCAAGGCTTTTGGATTCTCCGCCACGGCGCCCAATCTTGGCGGCTCCAATTGGCTCCGTCATTTTGGCCGGGCGAATGTGTCCTATCTTGCGCCCATCGGCAACGGGCTCACTGTACAAGCTGGAATCTTCAACAGTCTGATCGGCTATGATTCGCTCTACGCCAAGGATAATTTCACCTATACCCGGCCCTGGGGAGCCGACTACACGCCGTATTTGATGTTGGGCATCAACGCGAGCTATCCCTTCAACAAAAAACTGACTGGGACGCTGTACGTCATCAATGGATACTGGCACCTGGCCCACGCCAACATTGTTCCCAGTTTCGGCGGCCAGCTTGCGTATAAGGCCACCGAGCGGGTGACATTGAAAGAGATACTCCTTTACGGTCCCCGGCAGTCCGATACCTCGCTCGAATTCTGGGGCTTCTTTTCCGACAGCATTGCCGAATGGAAGGGAAAACAAGTAACCGTCGCAGCCGAGTATCAAGTGGGCACGGAAAAGGTTGCCGCTCCGGGAAATCCGCGTGCCTTCTGGACCGCAGCCCAATTGCCCGTGCACTGGGCCCTTGGCGGGCCATGGAGTCTGACAGTTCGCCCTGAGTTTTACTGGGACCCCGACGGCCGCCTGACGGGATTTGAGCAGTTCATCAAAGCCTTCACGACCACGGTCGAGTATCGCATCCCGTACCGATGGACCAACACGATCCTGCGGTTGGAGTACCGGTATGACGACTCGCGGGGCAAGGGTGGGGGATTCTTCAAGGATGGTGAAGTGCAGCCAGGTGTGGTCGGCTTGAGGCCCGCGCAGCACCTCTTGATTTTCGGACTCATCTGGACGCTCGATTCACGGTAACTGAACAAATGCAAGCCACCGGCGTCGTTGCGTTGCGCGACCACTTCCTGGGCGTTACACTCATGCCCGAGGACTCTCAAAATGCGTGTCTCTGAAGTCTCGCGGTCCGACCCCGAACAGCTCCTCCGGCAGGTGCAAGCCGAAGAGAGCAAGCAGAAGCGTGCGCGGTTGAAGATCTTTCTCGGCTACGCTTCCGGTGTCGGAAAATCCTACCGCATGCTCGATGAGGCCCGCCGGCGGCACGAACGCGGTGAGGATGTCGTCATCGGTGCCGTCCAGGACCGGCAATCCGAGGAGGTTCAGGCGTTGCTGGGGAAGTTGGAAGTGGTTCCACCACTGCCGACGTCCGGTGGGCAGGTCGTCGATGTGGAAGCAATTCTTCGCCGTCGCCCTCAAGTAAGTGTCATTGATCCGCTCGCTTGCGACAATCCCCCAGGCAGCCGCAATCGCCACCGCTGGCAAGACGTAGAGGAGCTTCTCCGCGGTGGCATCTCAGTTCTAACCAGCATCAACCTGCTGCATATCGAGGAGTTCCGCGAAAGAATTGAAGAAGTCACCGGAAAACACACCACCGAGACGATTCCGAAGGCTTTCCTTCTCGCCGCAGACGAAATCGTTGTCGTTGATGTGCCACCCGACCTCGCCCTGGCACGCACGGGCGAAAAGTTTACGCCAACCGGAATCAGCACCGACCAGGAGCGCCAACTCTCTGAGCTTCGGGAGCTGGCTCTTCTGCTGACTGCCGAAGTCGTCGAGGCTCAGCTAGAGTCCTATCTACGCGCTCACGGGATTGAACCGCTCTTTGGCACGCACGAGCGGATCCTGGTCTGCATCACTCCCCGCTCGGATGCCATGGCCATGATTGCGAGCGGCGAGCGCAACAAGGAACGCTTTCATGGGGAGCTTTTCGTCGTTTATGTCCGTCAGCCCAACCTCTCCGCTGAGGACCAGGCCGCCGTCGATCGCTACTTGACCGCTGCACGCGAAGCCGGCGCCTCTGTGGAGATACTGGGGAGCAGCGATCCTACCGCCGCCATCATCGAATTTGCCCGCCGCAACCGCATCACCCAAATCTTCATCGGCCACAGCCTTCGCAGAAACTGGCGGGATCGGCTCCTCGGCGATCCGGTCCAGCAACTGATCCGCTCGGCCGATGGCATGGACGTGCGGGTCTTCCCTCACTAGCTGCGACTATGCCGGAGCGAGACGCGACGCGACGCGGCAGCCTGAAAATCTACTTGGGCTATGCCGCAGGTGTGGGCAAGACATTTCAGATGCTCGCCGATGGCCACGCAGCAGTTCAACGCGGCACGGATCTCGTCGTGGCCTACTTCGAGCCTCATGCTCGCCCGGACACGATTGCCCGGGCACAGGGCCTGGAGATGGTTCCACATCGCAAGATCGAATATCGCGGAAGTGTCTTCGAGGAGATGGACACCGAGGCGGTGTTGCTCCGTAAGCCTCAAGTCGCCCTGGTCGACGAATTGGCACACACCAACGTTCCCGGCTCCGAGCGCGGCAAGCGTTGGGAAGACGTTCAGGTTCTGCTCGATGCCGGCCTCGAGGTTTGGACGACCGTGAACGTGCAGCACATCGAAAGCCTAAATGATCAGATCTGGCAGATTACGGGAATCCGGGTGCGGGAAACAGTGCCCGATTGGGTCGTCAAACAAGCCGCCGAAATCATTGCTGTCGACCTCACGCCCGAGGCGCTTCTCAACCGCCTGAAACGCGGCGCTGTGTACGACCGGCAGCTAGTGCAGAAAGCACTCGATGGCTTCTTCAAGGAATCGAACCTGGGCGCGCTGCGGGAGCTGACACTCCGCGAAGCAGCGCATGAGGTGGAAGTGCGGCAGTCCGTCTATGACGAAACGAGCGGTCTCCAGGCGTCTCGCATTCCAGAATCGCGCCCAAGGGAAGCTGCAAGGGAGCAAGGAAGAGAACGCATTCTCATCCATGTCACTGCGGACCCTTCTACCGCCATGCTTATCCGCCGCGGCCGTCGCATCGCTGATTATCTCCATGGCGACTGCCTGGCCCTGTTCGTCCACCAGACGCCGCAGTTCAGTGATTTACCCCCGGAGGAACGCGAGGCCGTGGAAAAGCATCTGCACTTCGCGCGAAACCTCCAAATTGAAACCCGAATCTTGCAAGGCCATGACATCGCTGAAACAGTCGTCGAGTTTGCTCGCCGCAATCAGGTCACGCAGATCTACGTCGCACGGCCGCAGGCTCGTTTCTGGCAGCGATTGCTCGGCGGAAACTTTGTTGAGGACATCGTCCGCATGGCCCAGGACCTACAGATCACCGTCGTCGCCGATCGCAGTCGCAGGCAAGCCTCCTAGGGGCCCGTTCGCTTTCGGCCTCCGCGCGGGAGCAGCATTGCGCCAAAAACAGGTCGTTTGGACGCGCTCTGTCACTTGCGCTCCGCCAAAGTAAGAATCTTGGTGGTATAACCCATATCGCAAGTCGGGCAATCTTGACCGATTCCTTGGTAGCGCCGCACACCTTCCCAAACGCCATGAGTTTGCACAAGTTCTGAAAGGATAGCCGCGCCCACGCGCAGATTGTCGCGGTCGTTGAACAGGTTGTACTCCCCGGCGATGTCATACCGATCCTTCCACACACGAGGCATGACCTGCATATACCCAACCGCGCCTCGGCTGCTGATCGCGTATTGATTGCAACCCGACTCCACAACTACCGTGGCCGCCAGCATGCGCGGGTCTATGCCGGCCCTAAGAGCTTCCTGCGCTACAAGGTCGATAAATTCCGGGTCCGCTTCCGCGCACCTTTGTGAGCGCCTGAAAACTCGCGCGACCTCGATTGGGGCCGCGTGATACGGACTAAATTCCAACTTGGGTACGCCAGGAGCCAGCCGACGCAGCAAAAATCGCTGGTGGGCTTCGATGCCTAGATCCCCGGCATAACTGATGGTTGAGAAGTATTCTGTAACACCCAACGTAGCCGTCGCGAGCAGGATCGCGATTACCAGCCCAACCACAAAATCCGATGGTTTCAGATTCATCATTCCTCCCGGAACTATAGGGGTTGAAATCTAAAACGGATGCAGACTAAGGTAGGGCGGAGATAAGCTCCTCAAACTACATAGGGGCAAGTCAGATACCACGTGGCGAGTGGAAAGTAAGTGTTCTAGCGTCCACGAGTTAGCAGCCAAGCGGACTATGCACGAAGGCTTAGCAAGTGTAGGTGCTGCGGGAGAATATTACCCAACCTCGGCAATCAATGGCCTAACTAACCTACCCGGCTTCGCGCCCGTGGGAAACGAGGAAAAGTTGGTAGGGGCGGATGGGGATCGAAATTAGGTCACTCCACTTGAAGTCCCATGTTTTCAACGCGGTTGCACCCGCCCTACCGGAACAAATCAGTACAAATAGCACAGGCGGGCCGAGACTATTGGCAAGATTTCTTCCGCTTTCACCGCAGCTCTGCGCGGGGAAACAACGAAACCCACAGCGCATGAAAATGGTAGGCCCGTGCGGGCTCGAACCGCAGACCTGACCGACCGGGTCGGCCTGCTCTAACGAAACGAGTCGGCATCAGAAATGCATGGTAGGCCCGTGCGGGCTCGAACCGCAGACCTCTACCGTGTCAAGGTAGCGCTCTAACCAACTGAGCTACGGGCCTAGGAAGCGGGCCCTATCTTAGCACACAGGCTGGGCGGGCATGACACTGAGTGACAACGTCCGTTCAAATCGACGACTTCGCGTGCCAACCGAAAGAGTAGGCAACGCCGGGCGATTACGGTTTCTTGATGAGGGGGCCTGCCTGGGTGATGCTGCCTACTGCCAGGTCTGTCTTGAGCTTGAATTTCTGATTCGGGAGCAAGTTGAGTTCCGTCTCAAAGGTTTGATATCCCGGCAAAGCGATCTTGATCCGATGTTTTCCGGGGCTGACCAGCATCTTGCGTCCCACCCCACCAAACTCATGGATGTGGCCCACAAAGTTATCATCCACAAAGACCGCTGCCCGATCCGGTGTGACTTGAAGTTTGACTTCCGCGGCTGCTCTAGGGAATTGCCATCGAGGGTCTCTCTCCATCGCGACGTGCAGAACGAGCTTCTGCCTGGGCTCGATAAGCACTTTGCGAATGAAATCCTTGTACCCTGACTGGCGGACGGCAATCTCGTGCTCGCCGGGCAAGAGCAGAACTTTCTTGTCTCCCTTGAGCTCGTCCAGGTAGCCGACATATTGTCCGTCAACCCAGACGCCCGAAGTCTTCTCCACTTTCGTTGCTCCGGTAAACTGGATCTCTCCAAGGACTGCGTTCTGCGCAGGGGCTGGAGCCGCGAGAAACAGGAGGGAACCGAAAACGGCAAAAGCCGCTATCGCGTGTAGTTTGGGGACAGCCATCATCGCTCCTCCCGAGGGAAGCATCCCTGCCGGTCTTAAGTTTCACACAACCAGCGCACGCCCGCCACCTAGTGTTTTTTTCCGTTGCCTTTCGATTTACACCCTTGTTCGATGATTGCAGAGCGGAGTGGGCCGCGATTCTTGGGCCATCTTCGGGACAAGGGCGGCCTGCCAGACTCGAAAGAAAACATGCGACGCCCTGCGCGGGGTTTGCGATAGAATCCCGCCCGAAACCGTCGCCGAGCGGTCCCCATTTTTCAGTTTTTGCCGGTGGTGAAGGCCAGGGTAAGAAGCGTTTTCTGCTCAAGCTCATGGGCCTTGGCCGAGCCGGTGGCCGGGCTGGCGCTGGCCGAGCGCTTCACCGAGCGCACCGGCCGGCTGCCGGCGACGCGCTCCAGCCGCGGCACGACGTAGAACAGCGCGCCCATGTTGGCGGGCTCTTCCTGCACCCAGACGATCTCGCGCGCCTTGGAGTGCCGGGCAAGCTCGGCGGCCAGGTCCTTCTCCGGGAAGGGGTAAAACTGCTCGAGGAAGACGATAGCCGTCGAAGTGTCTTTGCGCTGCTTGCGCTCGCGGCGCAGCTCGTGGCCGATCTTGCCGCTGCACAGGAGCACACGACTCGCCGCTTCGATTTTCGTTTCCGGGATCACGGTGAGGAAGCGCGGCCGAGAGAATTCCTCGAGGGATGAGGCCGCGTCAGGATGCCGCAGCATGCTCTTCGGCGTGAACACGACCAGCGGCTTGCGCCAGGGCCGCAGCGCCTGCCGCCGCAACAGATGAAAATACTGCGCGGCGGTGGAGGGTTGGCAAATCTGGAGGTTGTCTTCCGCGGCGAGCTGCAAGTAGCGCTCGATGCGCGCGCTCGAGTGCTCGGGCCCCTGGCCCTCGTGCCCGTGCGGCAGCAGGAGCACCACGCCCGACGGCAAGTCCCATTTGTCTTCGCCCGCGCTGATGAACTGATCGATGATCACCTGCGCGCCGTTGGCGAAGTCGCCGAACTGCGCTTCCCACAGCACCAGCGCCTCGGGGTAGTCGCGGCTGTAGCCGTACTCAAAGCCCAGCACTCCCGCCTCGGAGAGCGTGGAGTTGTAAATCTCGCCACGCGCCTGGCCGGGCGCGACGTGTTCGAGCGGGATGTATTCTTCTTCGGTCTCGGTATCCAGCAGCACGGCATGGCGCTGGTTGAACGTGCCGCGGCGCGTATCCTGGCCGGTCAGCCGCACCGGCGAGCCCTGGCGCAGCAGCGTCCCGAAAGCCAGCGCCTCGGCCATGCCGTAGTCCACCGGCCGCTTGCCCTGACCCATCTCGGCGCGCTGCTCGAGCAGCTTTTTGACTTTGGGGTGGATGGCGAAGCCTGCGGGATAGCGCGTGAGCGCCGCGGCAGTTTCCTCGAGCTCTTCGCGCGATGCGCCGGTATCCACCTCGCAGGCAGGATCGTAGCGCCCGCGCTTGTAGGCGGACCAGTAGGCCGGCAGCTCGCGCAGCACAGGTTTTTTCCGCATCGCGCCGGCTTTTTTCCGTGCGGCTTCCAGCTCGCCGCGGACTTCCTTGAGCGTCGCGGAGGGATCGGCGCCGATTTTTTTCGCATACGTCTGCCACAGCGGCGGGTGGTCTCTAATCTTGCGATAGAGCAGCGGCTGGGTGACGGTGGGATCGTCCACTTCGCTGTGACCGTGCCGGCGGAAGCCGATCAAGTCCACGAGCACGTCGCTCCAGAACGTGTAGCGGTATTCCAGGGCGAGCTGCGCTGCGCGCATCACCGCGGCAGGTTCCTCGGCGTTGACGTGGAAGATGGGAATGGGCTGGCGTTTGGCCAGATCCGAAGCAAACCGCGAGGAATGCAATTCCTCGGGGCGCGTGGTGAAGCCGATCAGGTTGTTGACAACGACGTGCACCGCCCCGCCGACCGAATAGCCGTTCAAGCCGGCAAGGTTCAGCGTCTCAGCCCAGATGCCCTGCCCGGCAAACGCGGCGTCGCCGTGCAGTTCGATGGGCAGCACCTGCGCCCGACCGTTTCCTCCGCGGCGCGCCTGCTTGGCGCGCGCGCGACCCAGCGCGACCGGATCGACCGCTTCAAGATGGCTGGGGTTCGAGACCAGATGAATGCGCAACTTGCGACCGTCGCGCGTGCGATATTCGCCTGTCGCCCCAACGTGGTACTTGACGTCACCGCTGCCCAGCACGCTGCGGGGATCCACGTCCTCGAAACCGGCAAAAATGTCCTCAGCAGCCTTGCCGGCGATGTGCGTCATGACGTTCAAGCGCCCGCGGTGGCTCATTGCCAGCACCACTTCGACGGCGGCGCGGCTCGCGGCTCCTTCGAGGATTGCGTCGAGCAGCGGGATCAGCGCGGCCATGCCCTCGAGGGAAAACCGCTTGGTGCCGGGATAGCGCGCCTGGAGCACCTGCTCGAAAAGTTCTGCGCGGACCAGGCGCTCGAGGAGGCGCGCGCAGTCCGGGCGCGGCGCCTCTGCCTCAAGGCGCTCGGCAATCCACCGGCGGCGTTCCGGGTCAGGCAGGTGCATGAACTCCGCGCCCATCGCGCCGCAGTAGCAGCGCCGGGCAAGCTCAGCCGCTTCGCCGGACAGCGCGAGCTCGGGACGAGGCTGCGGGCGGAAGAACCCCAGCGGGTCGAGCTCGGCTTCAAGGTATCCCCAGCGGCGAAAGGCGTCGAAGACGCGCTCGCGCTCCTCGCTCGACACTTCCAGGCTTTCACGTGCTTGTGTGGGCTGCGCCATAAGGAAAGGTCCCGCGGTCCTGGTCTCTTCATTGGATTCTACCAAACCTCGGCGGTTGCAGGCCGGCCGGCTTCCCGTCTACGCTGAGCTGACCGGGCCAGGGGAGGAAAGGCGTCGTGCAGTTGCCTACGGTTAATCTCCCGCAATCATGCGGCGCTTGTAGTCCCCGTAGTCCGGGACCAACCGCTCGTACCCCTCGGACATCAGCGGCGACGAAATCATGAAGTCGGCGGAGGCTCGATTGCACGCCACGGGAACGTTCCAGACAACCGTGATTCGCAAGAGCGCCTTGACATCAGGATCGTGCGGTTGCGGCTCCAGGGGATCCCAAAAGAAAATGACGAAGTCGATTTCCTGCTGGACAATTTTCGCGCCGATCTGCTGGTCGCCGCCCAACGGCCCGCTTTCCAGGATGTTGATTTTCAGGTCGAGCTCCTGCTGGAGCAGGCTCCCGGTTGTTCCCGTGGCGTAGAGGGTGTGCTCCGCGAGCACATCCTTGTTGTACTTCGCCCACTCAAATAGATCGCGCTTCTTGTTATCGTGCGCCACGAGGGCAATCTTTTTCTTCGGTTGCATCCCCAACTGTGCTCGCCGCATGGCAAACTCCTTCCCCGAAGGGCAACTTCGACGCCAAAGATCATCCCTGAACAGCAATTAAATTCTGGATTCTGTCTGAAAGAAACCACCTGCGCAAGCTCCGCCTAGAGAAGCCCTTGAGGTCGCAAATCATTTCCAGCGGATAATGCCGAGAATATTGGAGAAATCGTCGGTCCATACCCTTTTTTCGGACCGACCAAGCAGCGCCTGCCATCGCTCGTCCTGAGCCAGGCTACGCAGATCGTCTCGCTTGCGGGCCATCACCACCCACTGCGAAGCAAACTTGCCGTTTTCTATCTCTGCCGGGCTGACGTTGGTATCGTTTTGACCCAGGCACAACAGTCCTGCATCGCGCGCCAAATCGCCGAGTATCGGCTGCAGGTTGAGATACCGGCTGGAGATGTGGAAAGCGAGGATCCCGTCATCGGAAAGTTTTGCGAGATAGAGCCTCAGCGCTTCGCGGGTGACCAGGTGCAGGGGGATGGCGTCGGAGCTGAAAGCGTCCAAGATAATCATGTCGTAGTGCCGGTTCGGCGCCTTCACCAAGGAGAGCCGGGCATCGCCGAGAACTACATCAATCTTCGGCCGGCAATCCCGCAGAAAAGTGAAATAGCTTGGATCCCGGGCGATGCGTTCAACGCTCGGGTCGATCTCGTAGAAGGCGAACTGCTGGCCCGGTTCGCCGTAGCATGCGAGCGACCCTGCCCCGAGGCCGACCACGGCTACGCGGCGATTGATCTCCGACCCAGCGAATGCGGCAAAGACCTGGCCGATGGGGCCGGTCCGGGAATAATAGGACAGTGGCTCGCGTCGGCGAGAAGGGTCGAGGCTCTGCACCCCATGGATCGTGCTTCCGTGAACGAGCATGTGGTATTTTCCTTCCGCGTCTTGCGTAACCCGGTGCACACCAAAGAAACTCCGTTCGGTGTGCAGGGCGCGGCCGTAGGGACCCACGTAAAGTGTGCTGGCCAACAACAGGGCGCCCACGCCGAGTCCAAACCGAATCGGGCGACGAGCGAAACTCAGGCAGAGCATCATGGTTGGGGCAAAAAGCAGGATATGGAGGAGTTGGCCCGGCTTCAGGCCACCGGCCTGAAGACTCCAAATCAGGCCCGCGAGCAGTGCGCCAAGAGCGATGGGCAGCCCGAAGTCGAGCCAGCGCGCAGAGCGGTCCTCCTCCGGGCCGAGGCGAGGACGAAGCAGGGAAGCCACCACCAGCACGAGCGGGCACTCCACCACCGTTTTAAAGACCGCTGGCGCCACCAAGGAATTGAGTATCCCGCCCAGGACACCCCCGGCGGACATCCACAGAAAGAAAGCGGTGAGGTGTTCTGCTGGGGGGCGGCTTCTGGCTAGTTCTCCGTGGCAGACCATTGCCACGACAAAAAGCGTCAGCAGGTGCAGGGGGATAAAGGCCCAGATTGCCAGGAGAGCTTTGGAAACGATCGGAATCGTCGAGGCCAGCACGAGAAAAGGCATCCGGCGAATCATCCACTCGTGAGAGAGAGCCGGTTTCTTGGCGAAGACCAAAATAAAGGTAAGCAGGTAGACGGCCAGCGGAATGACCCAGAGAAGGGGGATGGCCGGGATTTCAGTCGTGAGGGCAGCGGTCGCACCCAGCATCAAGCTCGAAGGAACAAATGCCAATGCTACCCACCGGGCACGCTGGGCCATGGTAAGGCCGGCGACATTATTGGTCGCGGAAGAGGCGTTCGGGGAATGAGGGGAGACCGTCCCGCCGGAGTTTTGCGCGGCGATGGCTGGGGATTGCCACAGCATGACTGCACAACCTGACGCGAGCACTACGAGCAGCCCATATCCACAAGTCCACACCCAGCTCTGGTCGGCCAGCGGCAGGTTTGGCTCCAAAAGGACCGGATAAGCAAGCAGGGCTATCATGCTGCCCAGATTGCTCGAGCCATACAAGAAATACGGGTCTTTTGCATAGGGATGGCCTGTGTGGGCGTACCACATTTGAAGAGTCGGGGCCATCGTGGAGAGCATGAAGAAAGGCAGTCCCACCGATACGACCAAGACTGCCAGCAGCCATGGAAGGGGGTTTTGGTGCGCCGGCGGAGGCCAGCCCGAGGGAACGCGGATGG
>Ga0099828_10001587_pt1 | contig 15343 bp, 10 predicted proteins | sample CZO8metaG_2_FD_79338 | JGI IMG/M metagenome (GOLD analysis project Ga0099828, IMG submission 79338) | Vadose zone soil microbial communities from the Eel River Critical Zone Observatory, Northern California, USA - CZOApr15con2H1.8 metaG | ecosystem: Environmental > Terrestrial > Soil > Vadose...
CGCTCGCGGCGGCCGGCGCGCCGGACCAGGATCTTGCCGAGGAGGAAGCGCGCCGCCTCGACCGGGGGCTGGCCGAGGCCGGCGAGCAGGCGCTTCCGCTCGGCCGGGCCCGGAGCGGCGAGCCGGAGGCGCGCCTCAGCGGCTGGCAAGGACCTCGTCGAGGACCCGCCCCGCGGCGCCGCTCGGCGTCTCGACACCCAGGATCTCGGCCAGGGTGGGCGCCACGTCGTTGACCGTGATGTCGCGCCGGTACGTGCCGGGGCGGATGCCCGCCCCCATGAAGATCACCGGCACGTGCGTGTCGTAGCCGAACACGCTGCCGTGGGTCGTGCCCTTCGCGGCGAACATCCAGTAGGGCTCGAGGAGCACCTCCACGTCGCCGGTGCGCTGGGCGCTCACGCTGTTGGCGAGATCGCGGCCGACGGGATCGTCGGATACGGAGCCGGAGAGCAGCTCGTGAAGCGTGTACGCGCGCAGCACGTGGGGCAGGCCCTCGGCCGCCTCCTTCGCCGCGTCCTGCACCTGGTCGAGGTCGAGCTTCTTGGCGGCGACGAGCTTGCGGTCGATGTAGATCGAGTGATCGGACGGGCTCACCACCCACTGGCCCTCTCCGAAGCGCTGCACGAGCGAGGCCTGGACCGCGTCACGCACGGTCCCGGCGGGCAGCCGCCCGCCCGGCATCCGGCGCGCGGCCTCCACCTCGGGCAGCGGAGCGACGCCGTGATCGGCGGTGAGGGTGACGAGCACGTTGCGCATCCCGATCCGCGCGTCCAGGTAGGAGAAGAACCGGCCGAGCGCGGCGTCCGTCCGCACCGAGATGTCACGGACCTCGGGGGAGTCGGGCCCCTTGTCGTGACCCACCGCGTCGTTGGACGAGAAGCTCAGGGTGAGCAGGTCCGTCTCTCCACGCTGTCCGAGCCGTTCCGCCTCCACCGCGCGCTCCGCGAGCGCTTCGAGCAGGTCGTTGCCGAACGGGCTTCCGTAGACCGCGCCGTAGAGGGCCGGTCCCGCCTCCCTTGGCAGCTCGCCGCCCTTCCAGCTCACCCCGCGGTAGGCGTCGGCTTTGCGCTCATCGTTCAAACGGGCGACCCAGTCCGGCAGGACGGCCGCATAGAAGGTGCTCGTGACGAAGCGGCCGGTCTGCGCGTCGTACCACAGCACGAGGTCGGCCATGTGGCCGGCGGGGAGGATCGCGCTGCGGTCCTTCAGCGAGAGGCCGATCACCTTGGATTTCGACGCCGTTGCGATCTTGAGCTCGTCGCCCACGGTGCTCACGAGCATCCTCCGGGGCGAGGCGCCTTCTCCCGCGCCCCCGACGATCTTCTCCGCCGGGTCGGACACGCTCGTGACCGACCGGCCCGTGGCCCGGTCGTACCAGTCGTTGCCGATGATGCCGCTCACCGCGGGAAGCGCCCCCGACAGGTATGTGCTGTGGCCGATCGCGGTGACGGTGGGGAAGTGCTGGAAGCGGGCCCGGGTGAAGACCGCTCCCTGATCGAGCAGGCGGCGCAGGCCGCCGGTGTACTCGGAGCGGAAGCGGGTGAGGTAGTCGTAGCGGAACTGGTCGATGGCCACCGCGAGCACGAGCTTCGGGCGCGCGGGAACCGGCGCCGGCGTCGGCCGCGCGGCGGGAGTGGCGGCGGCCGTCGCGGCCAGCAGCAGCGACGCCAAAGCCGTGGTCATCCCATGAGACTATATCGAAATGGCTCGATCGGATCGGCGGCCGCAGGCGTTCCGGCCCGTTCCCCGCACGGGCGTGATCTACGTGATGGGGGAGGCCGCACGCTGCGGGTACGCCCCGTCGTCGCCGGAATGGAGCAACCTCGGCCAGGGGATGCCGGAGACCGGCGCGCTGCCCGGCGGACCGCCCCGGGTGGATCACGTCGACGTGGACCCCGCCGATCTCGAGTACGCGCCCATCGCGGGGATCTGGGAGCTCCGGGAGGCCGTCGCCGAGCTGTACAACTCGCTCCATCGCCGCGGCCACGCGAGCCGCTACCGGGCGGAGAACGTGGCCATCGCGGGCGGAGGTCGCGCCGCCCTGACTCGGGTGGCGGCGGCGCTCGGAGGCATCAACCTCGGCCACTTCCTCCCCGACTACACCGCCTACGAGGAGCTGCTCGAGATCTTCCGCGCGTTCAGCTCCATCCCCATCCTGCTTGACCCCGAACAGGGGTATGCGTTCTCGGCCGCCGAGCTGCGCCGCGAGATCCTTGGCCGCGGCCTCGGCGCCGTGCTCGCTTCCAACCCCGCCAATCCCACCGGGCGCGTCGTGGCCGGCGCGGAGCTGCAGGGCTGGGTCGACGCCGCGCGCGAGCTGGAGTGCTGCCTGATCCTCGACGAGTTCTACTCACACTACGTGTGGGAGGGCCCGGGGGCGCCGGTGATGAGCGCCGCCGCGTGCATCGAGGACGTGGACCACGACCCCGTCCTGATCCTCGACGGCCTCACCAAGAACTGGCGCTATCCCGGATGGCGCGTGAGCTGGATCCTCGGCCCCCGCGACGTCATCGAGGCCGTATCCTCCGCCGGCTCCTTCCTCGACGGCGGGGGCTCGCGCCCGCTGCAGCGGGCCGCCCTGCCGCTCCTGAGCCCCGAGCGCACGCGGGCGGAGACCGAGTCGTTCCAGCGCGTGTTCCGGGCCAAGCGCGACCTGATGATGACCCGCCTGAAGGAGATCGGCGTCCGCCTGGACGTGCCCCCGGAAGGGACGTTCTACTGCTTCGGCTCGGTCGCGGGCCTGCCCGAGCCGTTCTCCACGGGCATGAAGTTCTTCCGGGCCGCCCTCGAGCAGAAGGTCATCACGGTGCCCGGGATCTTCTTCGACGTGAACCCCGGCAAGCGGCGCACGGCCCGCCACTCGCGGTTCGAGTCCCACGTGCGCTTCTCCTTCGGTCCCCCGGAGGACGTGATGAAGGCGGGCCTCGACCGCCTCGAGGAGATGGTGCGCGCGGGCGGCCGCCGCGCGCCCCCCCGGCCCGCAGAGGAAGCCGCTCGGCGTTGTTGAGCTGGGGCGTCGCTCGCAGCCAAGTGGCGGCAACCCATCAGGGCGCCGCCGCCGGTCGTGGGCGGAACAGGTCGTAGGGACCCAGGTGAGCCGTGGGCTCGTAGCGGCGGTCCAGACAGGCGTCCATTCCGGGGATGTCCCGAAGCCGGTCCTCGTACACGATCAGATCGAAGCGGCCCTCTTCGCAGTCGGCGACCAGCCGGTCCGGCCGCCACAGGCCTCTACGGGAGAGCAGCAGCATCCCGAAAGGCTCCACGAGCACCGGCTTGCCGTTGCGCACGAGCACGCTGAGGTTCTCGGAGAGGATCGGCCCGGAGGTGGCGGCCACCGCTTCGTCCAGCTCCCGATATTCCGTGGCCTGGCGCGGGTTCCGGATCGGCCGGGGCAGCCGCGCGGCGTGATGGTCGGCGACGAGCGCCACCGCCGCCGCCACGAGCATGAGGACTGGCCACCAACGGAAGACCTCCGGGCTGCGCTCGCGAAGGGCGCCGAGCGAGAGGGCGGCGAGGAGGACGGTGGCCAGCCACGGCTCGACGAGGTAGTTCTGCGCCGCGCCGGCCTTGGCGGTGGTGACGAGGGCGCCGAGGTTGAGCAGCCAGTAGAGCGCAAAGGGCCGGTCGGGGCGGCCGAGGAGCCGGCCGGAGCACGCCCCCAACCCGAGCAGAATGACGGCGAGCAGGGGAGCGGAGCAGACCACGAACGATTCGTACCCCTTGCCGAGCGCGGTCAGGCTGTAGTCGGCGGCGGCCGTATAGGTGACGAGGTGCGACCACGCTTGCCCACGGGTGGCCAGGACGAGGACGAGGAGCACGGCCGCGGCCGGCAGGACGAAGGCCAGGAAGAAGCGCGGGATGAGCCGCCGGGCCGCCGGCTCGCGCAGGAGCGAGAGCAGCGCCGCCGCGGGGGCCACGAGCGCCGTCTGCTTGGTGAAGGCGCCGAGGACGAAGCAGGCTCCCGACGTCCACCATCGCCAGCCCCGCCCATCCTCCGCCGTCGCGAAGAGCCAGAGGCCGGCCGCGGAGAAGAGGCACGCCAGCATGTCCACCCGTCCGAGCGGCGCCCACGTGACCACGAACCACGGGGCGACGAGCAGGAAGGCGGCGCAGAGCGCGAGCGATCGGTCGCGCCACCGCTGCCGCACGATCACGTAGACGATCACCATCAGCGCCGCCGTGGAGAGGAGCGAGAGTGCCCGCGGGGCGGCGAGCGCCGGGCCGAAGAGGCGGAAGGCCACGGCGCTCAAGATGAGGAACACGGGCGGGTAGTTGCCGTGGATCATCGGGTACTCGGCGACGGGACCGAAGTAGCTCCCGTGCTCGGCGAGGAGCCGGGTGAGGGCGAGCACAACTCCCTCGCCGTAGTCCCGGCTGTAGGGTGAGCGCAGGTAGGCGAGGCCGTCGAATACGAACCGCCCGACCCCGGCCGCGAGAAGCGTCAGGCAGGCCGCCAGGGCCCACCGTGGCCCGAACGGACGTTGGATCACGCCCAGACTCTATCGCGGCGCTCGCTCGCTTGCCTTGGGGTACGCCCCGAGCTATGATCCGCGTTTTGCCGCCCTCCCGAGGGGCGGGCCGGGGACGAGGAGCCTGGAAAAGAGATGAAGCAAGCGTCGACGAGACTGGCGATGGGGGCGGCCCTCGCGCTGTCCATCGCGTGCGGCGGCGGTACGCCGACGAGCACGATCCTCCCGAGTCCCGTGCCCGTTCCCACCACGACCCCCACTCCGGCGCCGGCGCCCACGCCGGACCCGACGCCGACGCCCTGCACCCAGGGCCTGTGCGAGCCGAAGGTGGTCAACGACTCTCCCGCTGCCCGGTTGACTGTGCGTCTCTATACGATCGAGGACGGCCTGGGAAACTTCATCTCGAACCCGGACCCCAACGAGGGAATCCGGGTCGGCGCGATCGCCCGCATCGACGCCACCGCCAAGGACGAGGACGGCAAGGAGACCAACGGCCTCGGGAGCATCGAGTTCTTCTTCAGTGACTCCAGCCTGGTCAAGATCGGCGGCGGCAACGGCCCGCAGCAGCGGAAGCTGAAGGTGCTGAAGTCAGGCCGGCTCGTTTGCTGGGCGGTGCTGGACGGCATCCAGTCGAACCTGCTGACCCTGTACTTCACCAACTGACGAAAGCGTAGAGCCCGCCCCATCTGGGGCAGGCGGGAGGCCGTTCGAGCCCCGGGGTCTCTGGCGTTTCGCCGCAATCCAAACAACTTAAGGTTCACGACGGGTGGCCGGCGCCTGGCACTCCGCTTGCTCATACTTCGGCGAATCCGGGAGCTCACGCCTTTTCCAGACTGATTGCGAAGGAGGAAAATCCGACATGAAGAGACTTTCGCTGGTTCTGGCCCTGGCCGTTGCCGCCTACATGGCCTCGGCCCCGGTCGCCTCGGCGGCCACCCACCACACCAAGTCCGGCACCGCCAAGCTGCACGCGATCAAGGCCGACGGCGAGGTGGTATCGGTCGACACCGCGGCCAAGACCGCCACGGTCAAGGTTGGCAGCGAGGAGATGACTCACCCGGTCAAGGGCAAGGCCGCCATCGCGGAGCTCAGCAAGCTCAAGGCCGGCGACAAGGTCCACCTCACGGTGATGGCGAACGCGGCCAACGAGCACCAGTACATCTCGTCGATCCGCCCGGCCACCGCGGCGGCGAGCACCAAGACGACGACGTCCAAGAAGAAGAGCTACTAGTCTCCACGTCTCGACGTGCTTCGGGGCGCCTGGCGACGGCCAGGCGCCCTTTTTCACGCTTTGGGCGCGGTGGGGACCACCCTCTCGGCGGCTTCGTCGAAGTAGAGGACCCGGCCCTCGCGGTACGATTGCACGGCCATGCCGATGGGCACCATGGCCCGATAAGCGGTGTCGGCGTCGAGGACCGGGGTCTGCCGCGTCCGCACGCAGCGGAGGAAGTTCTCCATGTGCGACTCGCGCGGCTCCGTCTCGATCTTCATCTCGATCGTGCCGTGCTTGTCCTTGAAGGCCTCCTTGGCGATCGGCTGCGGCGTCACCGTGATGAACTCCACCCGCCCCTCGAACTTGCCGTCGGGGACCATCACGATCGTCCCCTCGTGGCCACGGATGAGGCCGGGGATGTGGGTGTCGTTGGCCATGCTGGAGCTCAGGACCAGCGAGTGGCCCTTCGGGTAGTCCGCCGTCAGCATGAACGTGTCGGGCACCTCCCGGCCGTCGTCGGTGAACACGTAGTTTCCGCCGCTCCCGTTCACGCGGCGCGGGAACTGCGCCTCGCCCCAGCAGATGTTGAGGGGGGCGACCACGTGGTAGAAGAGGTCCGTCGCGATCCCCCCCGAATAGTCCCAGTACTTGCGGAAGCGGAAGAAGCGGTCGGCGTCCCACGGCCGCGGGGGAGCGTCGCCGAGCCACATCTTCCAATCCACGAAATCGTCCCCGTTGCCGTCCGGTCCCGCGGCGGGATCGATCGTCCAGTTCCACTCGCCCTTGTCGGAGTTGCGGTGGTACGAGCCCTGGCTCATCAGGAGCCTGCCGATCATTCCGTCCTGCATCGCCTTGCGCGCCTTCCACCACTGGTCGGAGCTGGTGGTCTGGGAGCCCACCTGCAGCACGCGGCCGGTCTTCTTCACTCCCGCGGCGACGCTCTTCGCTTCCTCGACGGTATGGGTGACCGGCTTCTCCAGGTACACGTCCTTGCCCTTGGCCATGGCCTCGAGGGCCATGCGCGCGTGCCAGTGGTCGGGGGTGGCGATGATCACCGCGTCCACGTCGGGGCGGTCGAGGACCTGGCGGTAGTCGAGGGTCGAATCGCACTTGGCGAACTCCGCCGCCGCGTTCTTCCGCTTCGCGTAGACGTCGCACACGGCCACGACCTGGGCCGCGAGCGCGGGATCGGGTTCCTTGCGCTCGCGGGGGGGGCCATAGAGCGGAGGCGGGGGGGTGATCTGCCCTCCGGTCTCCATGACCCACCGCAGCAGGTAGGTCCCCCGGCCGCCCACGCCGATGACGGCCACGTTGATGCGGTCGTTCGAACCCAGGACGCGCGCCTGGGCGGGGGTGGCGCGGCCCAGGGCGCCCAGGGCCACGCCCGCCCCCACCGCCGACTTCACGAAATCCCGGCGCCCCAGCCTGCGATTACCCACAGTTGGTCTCCCCTTAGAACAGTTGGACGACTCTGCGATCCTCAGCACCCGTCGCGCAGCGAAAGCGCGAGCACTGTCTTGATTAGGAGCGTTCGGCGCGCGCAGCGGAGCGTTTCCTCTGCCGCCTGGCGCCGGATTCACTCCGGCGCCAGGCGCTTGATGACGAGTCACGCGCAGCGGAGCGCGCCGCATTCGGTACTAAAAGCTGAATTTCACTCCGAGTTGTACGTTGCGCTCGCTGGTCTTGGTGAGCACGCGGCCGAACGACGCGCTGCGCGGATCGATGCTGACGCCGCCGTTGGTCGAGTCGGTGGGGTTGCCGCCGTTGGGGTCTCCGAGGTTCGGGTGGTTCAGGAAGTTGAAGAACTCGGCCCGGAGCTGCAGCCGGCGCTTGCCGCCGATGGCCACGTTCTTGAAGAGCGCGATGTCCCAGTTGGTGAACCAGGGGGCGCGCAGGATGTTGCGGCCCGCGTTGCCGAACGTACCCGGCGCGGGAGCGGCGAAGGCCGCGGGGTTGAACCAGAAGTTCTGGTCCTTGTTCACGCCCAGCGAGAACTGCGGGTTCGCGACGTGCGGGTCTCCGACGAGGTTCCAGGGCTGGGGGGTCGTCTCGCCCACCCCCGCGATGTCGTCCCCCCGCCAGATCGTGAGCGGCTTGCCGGACTGGAAGAACGTGACGCCCGAGATCTGCCAACCGCCCAGGACCTTCTTGAGGGTCGTATCCTGGTTGCGCCAGAAGGGTAGCTCGTAGAGGTAGTGGAAGTTGATCACGTGGGTGCGGTCGTTGTCCGAGATGCCCCAGTAGCCGCTGTCGTCGTAGGCGTTGAACAAGATGTTGCGCTTGCCCGAGGCGTTGTCGCGCAGCTTGGAGAACGTGTAGGCGGCGCCGAAGCCGAGGCCGCCGCGGAACCGGCGCTCGATCCCGATCTGCAGGCCGTGATAGATCGAGCGGCCGGCGTTCTCCGACAGGCGGATGACGCCGAAGCCCCGGTAGGGACGCAGGGCGTTGACGTTGACTGTGGACGGCAGAGTGCCGGGTTGGAGCTGGTTGATGTTGCGCTCGCGCTGCAGGTGCAGGCCCATGCGCCCGACGTAGGTGACGTCCAACGCCACGTCGAAGGCCAGCTCGCGCTGGAACGACGCGCTCCAGTCGTAGGCCGTCGGATGCTTGAACTCCAGGTCCTGCATGGTCATCGGGAACGCGAAGTTCTGGCGCTGGGTACCGGCGGGCTGGTCCACCACGCCGTTGGTCACCCCCACCTTGAACTGGATCGGCGGGTTCCCGCCGAGCAGGGTCGAGTCGTTGAGCAGAACGCGCGTGTGGAAGATGCCGCCCCCGAGCCTCACGACGGTCTTCGGGTTGATCTGGTAGGCCATCCCCATCCGCGGCTCGAACGTCGTGTAGTGGGTCTGGGAGAACCCGCGCGGCAGGCCGTGGAACAGCCGCTGGTAGTCGGCGTTGCCGGCGGCCTCGATCTTGCCCTGGGCCGCGGACGGGAAGCCGTCGCCGGGCAGGACGATGCCGTTCAGGCGGTCGCCACCGATGATGGCGCCGGTGCGGGGATCGATCACCGCCGCCACGCTCGGGTTGTAGAAGGCCGGGTCGAACATCGCGATGTTGTTGAGCTGAGCGTGCCAGGGCGGCCAGAGTGACCAGCGTAGCCCGCCCTCGAGTGTGAAGTCGCTCCGGACCTTCCAGCTGTCCTGCACGAAGGCGTCCAGGGCGAGGGCGCGCCAGCTCGTGCGCGACTTCGCGCCGATCTCGCCGTAGTTCGTGAAGAGGCCCATCGCGGTGTTGGCGATGGCGTTACCGGTGCCGGCGCCCCGGGTGTCGCTGAACTCGAACCGGCCGTTCTGGTTGTTGGTGTCGCCGGGCTGGGCCTGCACGTTGATCTGGTCCATGTCGTCCTCGCCCGAGTACTCGACGAAGACGCCCGCCTTCAGGTTGTGGCGCCCGCGGATGTGGGTGATGTTGTCGGAGAACGTCCAGATCGGCCCCTGCGAGAAGGCGGGGTAGGGCCCGCCGTCCGCCTCGGAAAGTCCCGCGATGGAGATGGTGGGGATCTTGTCCGGGATCAGCTTGCTGTCGGGAAAGATGTAGGGATAGTTGATCCCGTACTTGCTGCGCTGGAAGACGTCGGTGCCGCGGAACACCTCGATGTAGACGCGGTCACGAGAAAAGGCGAAGTTGGCCTCGTTGATGTACCGGGGCGACAACGTGCTCGTCCAGCTCAGGGAAACGCTCTCGTTGGGCCGGCTCCAGTCCGTGCGCGCCAGCGGGAACGTGCCCCGGAAGGCGTCCACCGACTTCCAGTGGAAGAGCGATCCCCGGATGGAGATCGCGTTGCTGCTGTTGGGCAGGAAGTCGAGGCGCAGCGTGTCCTTGCGCGTGTCGCGGGGGTTGGGGCTGGTGCCGATCCAGTTGGACGTGCCGCGCTGGAAGCCCGGGGTCGGCAGCGGGTAGGCATTGAGCAGCCCGACACCATTGGGACTCAGACGGTTGCTTGGGATGACGTTGTTCGGGAACGGCTGCCCGGTCAGCGGGTCCTTGATGACGACCTGTTTGCCGTAGAACGGGTTCGCCGGGTTCAGGAGCTCGCTGAAGTCGCCGTTGCGCATCGCCGCGGTGGGGACGATGCCCGTGTTGGTCCCCACGCGCGGGTTGTGGATCCATTCCTGGGCCCAGAAGAAGAAGAGCTTGTCGCGGTTGGCGTTGAACTTGCCCGGGATCGGCCCCCCGATGTCGTAGCCGAACTGGTGGAACGTGTAGTCGGCGGGCCGGCTGTTCTGCTCGGGCAGCGGGCTGGCATTGCGGCTCCAGGAGTTCGCGTCGAGCTTGGGGTTCCGGTAGAACTCGAACACGTCGGCGCGGTAATCGCGCCCGCCCCCCTTCGTCACGAAGCGGATCTGCCCGCCCGAGGACCGGCCGTACTCGGGCAGGTAGCTCGCGGTCAGGACCTGCATCTCCTGCACGGTGTCGACGTTCACCGTCCCGATCATCGAGCCCGCCGACCGCGTGCGCGTGGCGATGGCGCCGTCGATCGTGACCAGGTTCTCGTCGCCGCGGGACCCGTTGATGCTGAACCCGCCGTCGGTGAGGCTGTCGGGCTGGAACGTGTTGAAGGCGCCCGCGCGCACGCCGGGCTTGAGCAGTGCCAGGTTGATCGGGTTGCGGCCGTTCAGCATCAGGTCCTGTATCTGCTTGGCCTCGATCGTCCTCGACACCTGCCCGGTGTTCGCTTGCAGGGGCGTGGCCTCCCCCACGACCGTCACCGCTTCCTGCATGCCGCCGGCGAACAGCGTGGCGTCCACCTGCAGCTTGGAGTTGGCGTCCACCTTGACGCCGGTCTTGACGAACTTCTTGAAGCCGCTCAGCTCGACCGAGACGTCGTAGATCCCCGGGAGCAGCGCGGGCGCGATGTAGAAGCCCGAGTTGTCGGTCGTGTAGGTGTGCTCGAGCTTGGTCTGCTGGTTGGTGACCTTGATCGTGGCGCCGGGAACGACCCCTCCCTGTTCGTCGCGCACGAAGCCGCTGACCTGGCCGCGGTCGAACTGGGCGAGGGCGGGAAGGGCGAGAAGCACGAGGCCGAGTGTCAACGCAGCGCGCACGCGCATGTGATCCTCCTCGAGCGAAGGGCGGAGCCCGAGAGCGGTCGACCGGCGGTCGAGGACCCGCGGGGGCGCCGGACTGGTCAATATGGTAGCTAATGGCTTTTAGCACGCGCCTTCGGCGGGCGTCAAGGCCTCCGCGCGATTCCCCGGCGTCATCCTCTGCGGGATGACGCCGCGGAGGGCGGGTGCGACAATCGCGGCCGTGACTCCCCTTTCCGGGCGCGCCCTGAAGCCGATCGAGCGCGGCCTGCTGTTCAGCCGGAGCGCCCCCGACGATCCGCTGCCGGCCCCGCGCGACCGGCTGATGGCCGCGCTGTCCGTCGTCGGCGTGGTGTTCCTCGTCCCCTTCGCGGTGCACGACTTCCTGAAGGGGAGGTACCCGCTCGCCGCCGCGATCGTCGTGGTCGTGCTCACCCTCGCCATCGACGCCGTCGCGATCCACCGGCGCAAGTCGCCGCCGATTCCGTATGCGCTGCTGCTCATTCCCATGGCGGTCGCGATCACGATCTCGCTGCGGACGCAGGGCGTCATCGGCGCCTTCTGGTGTTATCCCGTCGTCCTCTTCTGCTTTTTCGTCCTGTCCCGCTGGCCGGCCAACCTCTGCAGCATCGCCCTCCTCGTCGATGCCACCCTGATGGTCCACCGCTACCTGGGCATGAGGATCACGGTGCGGTTCTGCGTGTCGCTGGCGATGACGATCGTGATCATCAACGTCATCCAGAGCATCATCCGCGACTTGCAGGGACGGCTGCTCGTCCTCGCGATCACCGATCCGCTGACGGGCGCGTTCAACCGCCGGCACATGGACGGCCGGCTGGCGGAGGCGATCCAGATCGCGCGCCGCAGCGGGCGCCCGGTCTCCGCGCTGATGATCGACATCGACCACTTCAAGCGCGTAAACGACGAGCGGGGCCACGAGGCCGGGGACGCCGTGCTCAGGGGGCTCGTCTCGCTGGTGAAGGAGCGGTCGCGCCAGATCGACCTGATGTTCCGGATGGGCGGCGAGGAGTTCGTCCTGCTGCTTCCCGCCACCGGCGAGGCCGAGGCGGCCCGGCTGGCGGAGGAGCTGCGGGCGTCCATCGCCGGCGCGCCGCTCCTCGGGGGCCGGCCGGTCACCGTGAGCGTCGGGGTCGCCGAGCTGCGCCCGGACGACACCCGGGAATCGTGGATCAAGCGCACGGACGACGCGCTCTACGCGGCCAAGGAGGCGGGACGGAACCGGGTCGCGCGCGCCCGCGCCTGAGGCGGTGAAGGCCTACCTGTCGCCATCCTGCCGGCGGTGTTGCTGCTCGCGGGATCAGCGATCACGGTCGCGGAGCCGAAGCCCTTCTACGCGGAGGCCGTCATCATCCACGAGACGCTGCACTCGCTCGGCCTCGGCGAGAACCCGCCGACGAGCGACGAGATCACGTGGCGGGTGTTCTCACGCTGCGGTTAGGGTGAAGTGGGGCAACAATACGGGCCGTGCTCGATCTAAGTGCGGATCGCCGATCTCCCCTCCTCCTGACGGCGGCGTTCCTGTCCGGGGCGTCGGCTCTGATGTTCGAGACGCTGTGGTTCCGCCTCTGTGGGCTCATGCTCGGCAGCGGCGTTTGGGCTTCCAGCCTGGTCCTCGCCGGCTTCATGACGGGCCTTGCCGTCGGCAACGGCCTGTCCGGGCGCGTTGCCGCCAGGCTGCGCCGGCCACTCGCCGTCTATGCCGGTCTCGAGGTGGCCATCGGGGCGCTGGGACTCGGGCTCGTCTTGTTGTTGCCCCGCCTTACTGAGCTCGTGGTGCCGTTGTTCAGATCAGTGGTGGCGCAGCCGCTGGCGTTGAATGCCATACGCCTCGTGGTCGCGTTCGTGTTGATGCTGGCTCCGGCGGTGGCGATGGGCGCCACGCTTCCGACGCTGGTGACCGCAACCTCGACCGGCGAGAGCGTGTTCGGCTCCGTCCTGGGACGCCTCTACGGATGGAACACGATGGGGGCGGTCGCCGGGTCGCTCGCGGGTGAAATGTTTGCGCTCGAGGCCTTCGGCGTGCGCGGCACGGGCGCGCTGGCCTGCCTGTTGAACCTCACCGCGGCGCTCATCGCCCTGCGCCTCGCCCGGGGAACGAGCGCGCGCCCCCCCGCGCCATCCGTTCAGCCCCGCGACGACTCGCCCGTCTGGTCGAAAGCGTGGCTTCCCCTCGTGGCGGCATCCGTCTGCGGCGCAATCCTCCTCGCCCTCGAGGTCGTGTGGTTCCGGTTCCTGACGTTCTACATGCCGCCGACCGGCCTTACGTTCGCCGTCATGCTGGCCGTGGTGCTGCTTGGCATCTCCACGGGCGGGCTGCTGGGGGCCCGGTGGTGCCGCCGCCATCCGGGAGCGCCCGCTTTCATACCCCACCTGGCGCTGCTCGCCGGATGCCTCACGATCGCCACCTACGTCCTCTTCGAGCCTTCGGGAATGGTGCGCTACGTCCATCGCCCGCGCGATGTCCTGCTCGTCGCCCTCCGTCTGTGTTTCCCGGTCTGCGTCGTGTCCGGGCTGCTGTTCGTGCTGTTGGGCACGGTCATGGAGCGGAGGACGGGCGCCCGGGCGCAAGTCACCGCCGCGGTCACCGTGGCGAATACCGTCGGGGCGATGCTGGGGGCAACCCTGGCCGCGCTCGCCCTGCTCCCGAAGATCGGGACGGATGCTTCGATACGGACGCTGGCCCTCGCCTACGTCGTCGTCTGCGCCGCCACCCTGCGGCCCGCGCCGCGCGGGCAGACGCTCAGCCTGCTCGGGCTGGCGGGAGCGCTGGGCGTTGCGGCGGCGCGCTTTCCGACGGGTCTGGCGGAACGAGTCATGCACGCTCAGGTTCCGCCGTACCTGCAAGGCCAGCGGGTGGTCGCGATCCGAGAGGGCGTGGCGAGTACCCTCGTCTACCTGCGCGAGGACCGCTGGGAGGAGCCGTTTGCCTACCGCTTGATGACCAACGGGCTCAACATGTCCGGCACGTACGTCCAGGGCCGCCGTTACATGAAGCTGTTCGTGTACTGGCCGTTGGCGCTGCGTCCGGACAGCCGCCGCGCGCTCCTCATCTGCTACGGCGTCGGCAACACCGCTCGCGCCCTCGCCGATTCCCCGGGCCTCACGTCGATCGACGTCGTCGACATCTCTCCCGAGACGCTGGAGATGGGTGCCATCGTGTTTCCGCCGGGGGACCATCCGTTGGCAGACCCGCGGGTCCGCGTGCATGTGGAGGATGGCCGTTTCTTCCTGCTGAGCACAGACCGCCGATTCGACCTCATCACCGCGGAGCCGCCGCCGCCCAAGATGTCGGGAGTCGTCAATCTCTATTCGCGCGAGTACTTCCAGCTCGTGCACGACCGTCTGACCGACGGCGGAATCGCCACCCACTGGCTGCCGGTCGGCCAGCTCACGGTCAACGACGCCCGGTCCATCGTGGCGGGCTTCTGCTCGGTCTTCGCGGATTGCTCACTGTGGTCGGGGCATGGCCTCGAGTGGATGCTGGTGGGCACCCGCGGCCTCGCCCACGGCCCGTCCGACGTCGCCTTTGTGCGGCAGTGGCAAGAGCCGTCATCGGCGCGCGAGCTGCGCGCGGTGGGACTGGAGCTGCCGGAGCAGCTTGGGGCTTCGTTCCTGGGCGATGCGGAGGTCCTGCAGGCGTTTGCGGGCGATCATCCGCCCCTCGAAGACGACCATCCCCTCCGCCTGTCGCCCCACGAACCCGAGCGCGAAGACCGGCAGCTCTTCCTGCAGATCCTGGACGCACGCGGCGCGCGGGCCCGCTTCGAGCGTAGCGGCCTCGTCCGGCGGCTGTGGCCGCCGAGGCTGCGGGAGCGCAGCCTCGCGTTCTTCGCCGTCCAGGATGCGCTGAACCGCAGCGCGCTCAACCCCACCCGGGGTGTCGAGCGCCTGGAACAGCTGCGGTTGATTCTTGCCGGCTCGTCCCTGCGCACGCTCCCCCTGTGGCTGATGGACACGAACGAGGACGAGGTGCGCCTCGCGGAGCGTGCCGCCGCCCGTGGAGTGAAGGACCCGGTCATCGACTACGTGCGGGGCCTGTCCGCCCTGGCCGATCACGATTGGGAGCGGGCCCGTGCGCACATGGACGCGGCCGAGAAGGTCAACGCGCCCGTCGAGAACCTGCTGCATGCCCGCGTGATGGCCCGTGCGCTCGGTGGCGACCGTGACGGTGCGCTACGCCTGGCCCGGGAGCGCGGTGCGCCGGCCGAGTTCGTGGCCTGGCTGGACGGGGCGTTCCCCCCGACCCGCTCGGTCTCCGGTACGTCGGTGCCTGCCGGCCGGTGACTTCCTCTCCCAGCGCTCGCGTTCGATTCTGTCTGGTGTGACGGCAGCCGTTCCGTCACCGCGACCATTCAGTCGGGGTGGCGGTCAGTCCCACACTCCGCGCCGATGCGCTTCGGGGAGGCAGGCCGCATTGGCGGCCCATCTGTTACCCTCCCCATTTCCAGCGGCCTCAGTACAGAGCCCATTGGGGAAACGAGCCGAGAGCTGGAGGGATCGCGATGAAAAAGCTCGGTTTGTTGACAGCCTTGCTCGGCTTCTCCATCTCTGCAGCGGCCAGCCAAACGAAAGGGGTGACGACGCCAACACCGCGGGCGACGCCCGCCGCA
>Ga0099828_10001590_pt1 | contig 15332 bp, 9 predicted proteins | sample CZO8metaG_2_FD_79338 | JGI IMG/M metagenome (GOLD analysis project Ga0099828, IMG submission 79338) | Vadose zone soil microbial communities from the Eel River Critical Zone Observatory, Northern California, USA - CZOApr15con2H1.8 metaG | ecosystem: Environmental > Terrestrial > Soil > Vadose...
ATCCTGCCGGGCCTCACGCCGGTCACCCAGGGCGTCACCAATCGCCCCGGGTTCACGGGCGAGGTGATCGGCATCAACGGCAACGGCGAGTACCAGGGCGGGGGGGGGAACAACCAGAGCGCCATCGGCAACTTCAGCGCCAACGGAACGCGGACGCAGTCGCTGGACATCACCCTCGACGGCGCGCCCGGAGCCGACCCCGGCTGCAACTGCGCCACCTCCGTGAACCCGAACACGGAGTTCGTGCAGGAGTTCAAGGTCCTGCAATCGAACTTCGGGGCCGAGCATGCGAAGGGACCCAACGCGATGTCGGTCGTGACCAAGGCCGGCGGCCGGGAGTTCCACGGTTCGATGTTCGGCTACTTCCGTGACTTCCACCTGAACTCCAACGAGTGGTTCGCCAACAAGGTCAGCCGCAACCGGGTCCAGAACAAGTTCATCTATCCCGGCGGCACGCTGTCCGGCCCGCTCAAGCAGGACAAGATCTTCTTCTTCGTCGGCTACGAGTACTACCGGCAGCGGCTCGACACGGGCTTCATCAAGTCGTGGGTGCCGACCTCCGCGATGCGGAACGGCGACTTCAGCAACGCGGCGCAGGTGGGCAGCGGCGGGTTCGTCAACACGCCGCCCAGCGGCTTCCCGAACGGGATCATCCCGGCGAACCAGATCGATCCCGGCGGGAAGGCGCTCCTCAACACGCTCCCGCTGCCCAACGTCAGTCCCTCCGCGTCGGGCGGGTTCAACTACGTCGACGACCTGCTCGTCGACCAGCCCAACCATCAATTCCTGACGCGGCTGGACTTCAACCTGAGCGACAACACGAAGATGTTCGTGCGCTACAACCTGCAGCGCGAGACCCAGCCCTTCGTCATCGGCCTGTGGTGGCGCAACGGCGACCGGCAGGTGCCCTATCCCTCGTCGATCTCGGCCCCCAACAAGTCCGACTCGGCGACGGTCAGCCTGACCCACGTCTTCGACCCGACGCTGACGAGCGAGTCCATCTTCGGGATGACCTACATCGACTTCCCCAACCAGATCGACGACCGCACCAAGGTCTCGCGGCAGGCCCTCGGTTATCCCTACCAGGGCGTCTTCGGCCAGAGCCCCGACCAGATCCCCTCCTTCGACCTCGGGGGCTGGGGCTCGAACGGGCCGCTCCTGTTCAACCCCGGCGGTTTCGACCCGGTGCTGTTCGCCACCAAGTGGCAGTTCAACGCGGGGGAGAACCTGACCAAGGTCTGGGGGACGCACACGGCCAAGGCCGGGCTCTACTTCGAGCGCATCACCAACACCCAGCCAGGCAGCGGCAACAGCAACGGCTTCATGATCTCCGAGACGTGGGCCGGCGGCTCCACCGGGAACACGTTCGCGGACCTGCTCCTCGGCCGCACCAACTCCTACACGGAGCAGTCCAAGAACGCGCTCCACGACATCGCCTGGAACCGGTTCGAGGTGTTCGCGCAGGATTCCTGGAAGGTCAAGCCCAGCGTCACGCTGAGCTACGGAGCCCGGGTCTCGAACCTCGGACCCTGGACGGACCGCCAGGGCAACGGGCTGGCCGCTTTCGACCTCGGCCGCTACGACCCGAGGGCCCCGTCGAGCGCCTTCCCGGGTGTCGTCTGGCATGCCAAGGACTCGAGCGTGCCCCTGACCGCGGTCACCACTCCGTGGTTCTTCCAGCCGCGCGTTGGCTTCGCCTGGGACCTCAAGGGCACCGGCGAGACCGTGCTTCGGGGTGGCGCCGGTCTCTACTTCACCCATGATGCGCAGGGGCCGTATGCCGACCTCATCGACATCGGCGCCGGAGTGAAGAGCTTCACCCGGGACCACACCGGCTCGTTCCAGCTCAGCAGCCTCGAACGCCTGAGCAGCGGGGACATTGTGTTCAACGGTTCCACGATCGACATCAAGGACCGCAAGCAGCCGAAGACCTATTCCTGGAGCATAACGCTCAACCAGAAGCTCCCGTGGTCGACCAGCATCGAGCTGAGCTACGTCGGCAACACCAGCCGGGACCTGATGAACTTCGACGTGGCCAACTACAACGCGGTCCGGCCGGACGGAACGCGGCCGCTCACGCAGCTCGGCGACCTGAGCGTGTACCGCCACAGCATGTCCCAGAACTACCATGGGCTGCAGGCGCTGCTCGCGCGCCAGCGGGGCGACCTCAACTTCACGCTCGCCTACACGTTCTCGAAGAACCTCGGTTTCCGATCGGGCATCGGCGGGAACCAGTCGGTTGGCTCCGAGTACCTCTTTGGGAACAACTACCGCGCGGTCAACTATGGCGTCCTCAGCACCGACCGGACGCACGTGGCTACGGCCGCCTATAGCTGGAACATCCCCGGCGCCAAGGGAGGCGGGGCCCGGGAGGCCGTCCTGGGCGGGTGGCAGCTCGCCGGCATCACGAGCTACGTGAGCGGCGCCCCCCTCCCCGTGATCAACAACTCGAACTTCGACATCCAGGGGACGCTCGCGGACGGGAGGGACATCGGAAGCACGCTCATCACCGGCACCCCGAGCATTCGCGTCCAGCCCGTGCTGACCTGCGACCCGCGGGCAAACGTGCCGAGCGGGTTCCTCTTCAACAACGCCTGCTTCGCGGCGCCGTCGCCGGGGAGCAACGGCAACTACCTGCTTCCCTACATGAAGGCGCAGGCGTACTGGAACGTCGATCTTTCGCTCTTCAAGAACTTCAACCTGGGCGGGGCGAAGAAGCTCCAGTTCCGCAGCTCGGCCTACAACGCGCTCAACCACCCGATCGCGTTCCCCGACCCCGGCACGAACCTCACGCTGCGGTTCGACCACGGCAAGCTCGCGAACGGCAACGACTTTGGCCGGCTGCCGCAGGACAACAAGTTCGGCCGCCGGATCATCCAGCTCGCGCTGCGGTTTACGTTCTAAGTCAATTCGGGGGGGGACGAACCGACAGAAGTACCCCCCCGCGCGCATTCGCGCTCCCCCCCATGTCGCTCCGCGCCGGGGTGAACCCGGCGCTCCGCTGCTACTGGCTACGGCTCTGGGCGGGAAGACAGCAGCAGAGGGCCACGCGCCCTATAATCCTGGTCTCGCTCCCTCGAGGCCGCCCGTGATCCCTCTCGCGCCGATTGCGCTGCTCCTGCTGACCGCCCAGGCCCGGGCCTCGCCCTCGTCAAGCGCGGCGAAGCCGGAGGACTTGCAGGCACTGTTCGCCGAGGCGGTGCGGCTCCATCAGGCTCGCCAGCTCGACGCTGCCGCCGACGCCTACGGCCGCTTCCTGAAGGAGCAGCCCCGCAACGTCGAGGCCCTCTCGAACCTCGGAGCCGTGCTCGCCGCCCAGGGACGCTACGATGACGCGATCGCCCGCTATCGCGACGCCCTCGCCGTCGACGCGCGCCGCACCGCGGTGCGGCTGAATCTCGCGGTCGCGCTGCAGAAGGCCGGGCGCGCGGGGGATGCCGCGGCCGAGCTCGAGCGCGTCGTGGCGGAGGCGCCGCAGAATCGCAATGCCATCGTCCTGCTCGCCGAGTGCCGCGTCCGCCTCGGCGAGTACGGCAAGGCGGCGGCGCTGCTCACGCCGCTCCACGATCGGAATCCCGAAGACCGGGCGGTGGCGTATCTGCTCGGGGTCGCGCTCGTCGAGGACAGGCTGGTCGAGCGGGGCAAGCTCGTCCTCGACCGGATCCTTCGCGACGGCGACTCGGCGGAGACACGCCTGCTGACGGGAGCGGCCAAGCTCAACGCCGGCGAGTATGCGGCGGCGCGCGCGGACCTCCGGCGTTCCGCGGAGATGAACCCCGCCCTGCCCATGGTCCACGGCTTCCTGGGCCGGGCGCTCATGAACCTCGGCGACCTCCCGGGGGCCGCCGAGGAGTTTCGCCGCGAACTCCAAAGCGACCCCAACGACTTCGACGCCAACCTGTTCCTGGGCGTGCTGCTCAAGCAGGACAACGCGCTCAAGGAGGCGATGGCGCGCTTCGAAAAGGCGGCGGCACTGCGTCCGGGCGAGCCCGCGGCCGCGTATCAGGTCGGCGCGCTTCGCCTCCGGTTCGGCCAGACGGACGGAGCGCGGGAAGTGCTCGAGCAGGTCGTGGCCTCGGCGCCCGACTTCGTCGAGGCCCACGTCTCGCTCGCGCTCGTCTACTACCGCCTCAAGCGCAAGGCGGATGGAGACCACGAGCAGGACATCGTGCGCGAGCTGCAGCGCAAAGCCCAGGAGCAGCAGCCGGGAGCCCGCGCCGGCGGCGAGGCGTATCGGGGCGAGCCGCGCCTGCCGGCGCCCGTGAAGAAGCCACCCCGACCGTGAGCGCGCTGCTCGTCGCCGGCATGCTCCTGTCTGCAGCGGCCACGTCGACCTCCGCCCCCTCCTTCGCGGACGTCTCGCGCCGGGCGGCGAACGCGCGGGAGGCCAACCGCCTGCCCGAGGCCATCCGGCTCTACCGCCAAGGCGTGAAGCTCCGGCCGCGATGGGACGAGGGCTGGTGGTACCTCGCGACGCTCTTCTACGACAGCGACCGCTATCCCGACGCGCGGGAGGCGCTGCGCCGCTTCCTCGTCCTGAAGCCGGACGCCGGCCCGGGGTGGGCGCTCCGCGGCCTGTGCGACTTCCGCGTGGCTGACTACGAGGGCGCACTCGAGCACATCGACAAGGGCGTGCAGCTCGGAATCGGCGGCAACGCCGACCTCCTCCGAGTCGCCCGCTATCACCAGGCGCTGCTGCTCGTCCGCGCCGGTCAGTTCGAGCTGGCGACGCACCCTTTGACGCTGCTCGCGCGCAACGAGGCGGACGGCACCGGCCTCATGGATGCGATCGGCCTCATGTTGCTCCGCATGCCCCTCCTCCCCGCCGACGTCGCCGACGACAAGCGCGACCTCGTCCGGCGCGCCGGGCGCGCGGGCTATCTTCATCTCGCGCGGCGTGGCGAGGAGGCCGGCAAGGCGTTCGTGGACCTCGTGGCGGCCTTCCCCACGCAGCCCTGGGTGCACTACGCGTATGGCGTCTCGCTGCTGGCGAGCGACGTCCCGAAGGGCCTGGCCGAGCTGCGCCGCGAGACCGAGCTGCAGCCCGAGGCCGTCTATCCCCATCTCGAGATCGCCTTCGAGCTGCTGCGGCAGGGGGACAACGAGGGGGCGAAGGCCGCGGGCGAACGGGCGGTGGCGCTGGCGCCCGGACTTTTCGCCGCGCACAACGCTCTGGGCCGCGCTCTCGTCGAGCGGGGCGAGCTGGAGCGCGGCACCAGCGAGCTGGAGACGGCGGTGCGGCTCGCGCCCGACAGCCCCGAGATGCACTATTCGCTGGTCCGCGCGTTCACGAAGGCGGGCCGCGCCAACGACGCGGCACGGGAGCGCGCCGCCTTTACCGAATTGGAGCGCAAGCGCCGCGTCCAGCGGGGCGAGCCGGGCGTGGAGAGCCCGGGGGACAAGGAACGGCCGCGCTGAGACGGTGGGCCGCCCTCGCGGGCGCGCCGCTGGCCGCGCTCTTCATCGCCGGCGCGGAGCGCGACGCGCCGCCGGCGAAGCCGATCTTCGTCGACGTGACCGTCGCCGCCGGCATCCGGTGGAAAATCGCGCGCATGGCATCCCGCGGCTGGAACCTCGTGGAGACGATGGGCGGTGGGGGCGGCTTCGTGGACTTCGACCAGGACGGGCTGCTCGACATCTATCTCGTGTCCTACACGCTGGAGCCGCAGGCCGACGGGACCGTGCCGCGCGACGCGCTCTACCGCAACAACGGAGACGGGACGTTCACCGACGTGACATCGCGCGCAGGCCTGGGAGGACCGATGCGCGGCATGGGCCTGGCCGTCGGCGATTACGACAACGACGGCTGGCCCGACCTCTACGTCTCCGGCTTCCACAGCCAGCGCCTCTACCACAACAACCGCAACGGCACCTTCACCGACGTGACCGCGGCGGCCGGCCTGAGCGCGTCGGGCTGGGGTACGAGCGCCGCGTTCTTCGACTACGACGGCGACGGCGACCTCGACCTCTTCGTCTGCCACTACCTCGACATCGATCCCGACGCCCCGCTTCCCTGCCAGATGATCGGCGACCGGCCGTTCTGCTCGATCGACAAGCTGCGCGGCTCGCGGAGCGCGCTCTATCGAAACGACGGCGGCCGCTTCACCGAGGTCGGCGCCGCCGCCGGCGTCGCGCTCGAGGGCGGCAAGGGACTGGGGGTCGTGGCCGCGGACCTCGACGGGGACGGCCGCGTCGACCTGTTCCAGGCCAACGACACCGCCCCGAACTTCCTCTTCAAGAACCGCGGCGACGGCACGTTCGCCGAGACGGGTCTCGCGTCTGACGTGGCGTTCGACGCGTCGGGGCGCGCGCGGGGCGCGATGGGCGTCGACGTCGACGACTACGACCAGGACGGCCGGCTCGACCTCTTCGTGACGAACTTCACGCGGCAGGGTTACTCGCTCTTCCGCAACGCGGGCGACGGGACCTTCCGGGACATGGCGCGGGAGATGGGGCTCGTCGAGCCGAGCCTGCCCCTGAGCGGCTTCGGCGCGCGCTTCTTCGACGAGGACGGCGACGGCTGGCCGGACCTGGTCGTCGCCAATGGCCATCCCTTCGAGCCGGTGGCGACGGTCTGGCCCGGCATCCGGTATGCCGAGCCTGCGCTCCTGTTCGAGAACACCGGACGCGAATTCCGGCGGGCGGCCGAGGCGCGGGCGGCAAGCCTGGCGCGGCCGATGGCGGGACGCGGCCTGGCCGTGGGCGACATCGACAACGACGGCGACCCCGACATCCTGCTCCTCGGCGTCGGCGAGCCGCCGCGCCTTTTGCGCAACGACGGGGGCAACCGCAACCACTGGCTGGGCGTCCGCCTCGAGGGCACGCGCAGCAACCGCGACGGCGTCGGCGCCGTGGTGCGCGTGACCGCCGGCGGCCGGGAGCGCTTGAAGGTGCGGGCGGGAGGCACGAGCTACGCGTCGGCCTCCGATCCACGCCTGCTCTTCGGGCTGGGATCCACGCCGCAGGCGAGCCGCCTTGAGGTACGCTGGCCGAGCGGCCTCGTCAGCGTGATGACGGACGTGCCCGCCGACCGATACGTCATGATCAGGGAGGGCGATCCGCGATGAAGAGACTCATCGGCGTTGCCGGAGCGGTGTTGCTGGCCCTGGCCTGGCCGCCGGCGTCCGGCGACGCCGCGGCCCCGCGGCGACCTGCCGCCCGCGAGCCCGTCGAAGTCGTCTTCGACACCGACATGGCCCTCGACGTCGACGACGTGGGCGCGCTGGCCCTGCTCCACGCTCTGGCCAACCGCGGCGAGTGCCGCATCCTGGCCGTGGGCGTCAGCGAGAGCGCCCGCGCCTACGACGGCCTGTGGGCCCCGGCCATGGCTGACGCGATCAACACCTACTACGGCCGTCCCGCGATCCCGGTGGGCGTCTACCGCGGGCCGCACCAGGAGATGCGCGAGAAGGGGCGCTACGCGGAGAAGACCGCGAAGGCCTTCCCGCACCGGCTCCAGAGCGGCGCCGGCGCGCCGGCGGCGTACAAGCTCTACCGCCGCGTGCTGGCGGGGCGGCCCGACGGCAGCGTCGTGATGATCAGCGTCGGTTTCCTCACGAACCTGGAAGCCCTGCTGCAATCGGGTCCCGACGAGCTGAGCGCGCTCGATGGCGTGGAGCTGGTGCGCCGGAAGGTGAAGCACTGGTCGTGCATGGGCGGGCGTTTCCCATCCTCGGGAGACGGGAGCGAGTTCAACCTCGCCACCTATCCCGAGGCGACGGCCTACGTGCTGGGCCACTGGCCGACGCCGGTGACGTTTTCCGGAGGCGAGTTGGGGGAGAAGGTGCTGACGGGGGTGCGCCTGATGAAGAAGTACGACCCGGCGCGGAACCCGGTCGCTCGCGCCTACCGCGAGTACACCGGCGGAAAGGACCGCATGAGCTGGGACCAGACGGCGGCGCTCTTCGCGGTGCGTGGCCTGGCCTACCAAGGCCAGACCTACTTCACGGCGGTGACCGAGGGCCACAACCGCTTCGAGCTGACCGTGGGCCCCCCCGGCGGCCCCGGACCCCAGGCCTCGCACAACGCGTGGGTGGCCCAGCCCGACTCGGAGCAGGCCTACCTGGTGGCGGCAATGCCGCCCGCCCAGCTCGCGCGGGTCATCGAGGACCTGATGATGCAGGAGCCGGCGCGCGCTCGGCGCTGACGCGTAGAGGTCCTACGGCAGGCCGGCGGGCCGCACCCGCACCTTCGTGTCCTTGCGCGCGACCTTCACCTCGATGCTCCGCTTCTCCGCGGCCGACGGCGTCTCGTAGACGACGAGCCACGGCGCGTCCAGCTCGGGGGCCAGCTTCTTAAGCGTCTTCCCGACGCCGGACGCCGCGCCGATCTGCTCGTAGCGGCCGCCGCTCCATCTCACGATCGAGTCGAGGCCGGACGCGTAGTCGCCCGCGCCCTGGAACTGGACGGCCAGCACGACGGGCATCGCGCGCGCGGCGGCGTCGAGCGCCTTCTGCCGGTCGTCCTCGGCGAAGCGGTCGGTCATGACGACCACGATCGCACGGCGGCTCGCTCTCCTGTGGGCGAGGCGGTTGCACGCCTCCGCAATGCCGTCGTAGAGCGAGAGCTTGCCGAAGGGAGGCGTCGCCCGGAGCGCCGTCCGCGATTGGACCGGGTCCTGGAGGCTCACCACCTCGGGCGGCGTGCCGATCGTCATGAGCGTCCGATCGACGTCCGGCGGCAGCGACTCGAGGAAGTCCATCACCGGGTCCGCGAGGTCCCTCAGGAATCCCTTCCCCAGGGCCTCACTGGAATCCACCAGCACGGCCAGGGCGAGGGGACGCCGGTCGCGCTCCACGCGCTGGATGGCGCGCGTCTGTCCGGCCTCCTTGAGCGTGACCTCCTCGGCGCGCAGGTCGGTCACCATCGCTCCTGTGCGATCGAGCACCGAGATGGACACCGCGCCCGTGACGCCGGCCGCGAGCAGTACCGCGATCATCGTTCACCTCCTGCGCTCAGGGCGTACGCGCGACCGGCGGCGCGATGCTCACTTCGACCTGGAACGGCTCCCGAGCCTCCACCGTGCGGCCCGCGATCTCGTCGCGCGCGCGGAGCACCAGTTCGTAGTCGCCGGGCCCCGCCCCGGCGAGCGTGATCCCGTGGAACCGCGTCAGCGCGCCGAGCGACGTCGGCCGGATCAGTGTGGGCGCGCCGGTCTTCAGGATCGAGCCGTCGGCGCGGCGGATCTCGTACCCGCCCGCGACCTTCGGCATCCGGGTCGACGGATCCTTCGCGGCGCCGAGGACGCCGTACTGCACGTAGAGCCGGGAGCCGGGCGCGAACGTGCGCCGCACCTGGAGGACGGGGCGCGGAGGCCGCGTGTCGTCGGCGGCCTTCTCCTGCAGCGTGTCGGCCAGGATCGGCGAGCTGATGCGGAATGCGGCTTGATCGGGCACCTCGAAGTCGTGGGTGACCGACCCCATGCGGACGCTGCCCAGGTCCCGCACCACGACCTTGACCTGGTAGCCGCCCTTGGGGAGCGTCAGCTCACGCGTGAACAGGTACCACGTGCGAGCCAGCGAATTCCTCGTCTCCGGCAGGAGCGCCATCTCGATCTTCTGGTCGTCGTAGTACACCTCGCCGGTCTCGCGGTGCTGCGCTTCGAGGAGGAAGGCCAGCTCGCCCTTGAAACGGCCGTCCTCGCTGCGGAAGGTGACGTCGCGGACGTCGATCTCCGTGGCCACCATGACGATCGATTTCTCGAGCACGCCCTCGTCGAAGGTGTAGGCGGCGACGCGGAGCGGCACCTCGCGCCGCTCGAACGGGGAGTCGAGGGCGCGGGCGATCGCGGGATCGGTGGCCGGCTTCGCGACCGGCGGTCCGCCGTCACGAGGCGCGTAGTAACCGCGCCGCGCGCGGACCTTGAGGCCCTTGGCCTTTCCAAGGGCGAGTCGGACCTCGATCCGGCGGTACTTCCCATCCCGGCGGGGGTCGGAGGGCGCGTAGCCGAGGAGGTAGTACGCCTGCGACTCCGAGGAGACGCGCAGGATGCCGCTCTCGATGTCGTTGGTGTTCTTGATGACGAAGCCCCCCGTGTCGAGCGCGAGCGCCTCCGAGCCTTCCGCTTCCCGCGTGATGTCGGCGAGCACGGCCGCCGTGTCCTGGACGTCGAACCCGGTCTTGAACTCGGCGGTCATGAAGTCGGGCAGGGCCTGCAGCCCGCGCGTGTCGATGAAGTAGACGGGCACGTTGACGCGAAGGGAAGCCTCGACGAGCTCCTTCATCTCGGCGAAGTCCGGCTCGAAGACGAAGCCCTGCGAGACGAGGACCATCGACTTACGGCCGCGGCTCTCCGCGAGCGCGCGCAGCGCCCGCGTCATCACGGACATCGTGATCCGGCGGCGCGACAGCGCCTTGATGTACGCCTCCTGGGCCCGCGAGCGGACGTAGGGGTCGATGAGGCCGACCGACGAGCTCGCGCCCCGGCTGTCCGCGTACTGGCGGTCGCCCGACCGTTCTCGGCCGACGGCGCCGTAGGAGTCGAACCGGCGCTGCACCGAGTACGCCACCTCGGGATCGTCGTAGGCCATGATGCGGAGCGCTTCCCAGTCGGTGATGCGGTCCGGAGACGGGTCGGGTACGTAGCGGCCGTCGAGGCGCTTGAGGATGGCGACCAGCGTGTCACGGCCCTCCGGCATGCGCGCGCTCCACCACGCGCCGCCTCCGGTGGCGATGAGCGTGACCCGGTCGCCGGGTCGGGCGCCGGTGCGCAGGAACTCGCCGACGGCGGCCTTGGCCCGCTGGGCCTGGGCGACGGAGAGATGGATGTCGTCGAAGACGAGGACGAACGTGCGGCCCTGGCGGGCCTCCGGGGACTGGTTCGTGGAGAACGGCAGCCGGTGCGCGAGGGGCGGCGCCGCGCTCTCGGCGGGAAGCTGCACCGCCTCGAAGCTGGTGATCGTCTGCGGCACGCCACTCTCGAGGACGGTGAAGTCGGCCTGGGTGAACCCCGGCACCGCCCGTCCCTTGGCGTCCACGACGACGGCGTCGACGGTGACGAGCTCCACCTTCGAGGGGAAGGCGGGCGCCTCGGCCGGCGCGGTCTGGGCCTGCTGCGGGAGGGCCGCGGGAGCGGCCGACAGCAGCGCGAGGACCAGGAGCCCGGGCGGCTTCACGGAGGCCTTCAGGGCACCAGGGTGAACGGCGCCCTCTCTTCCCATCGGCCCGACGCTCCGCTCAGCGCCACCCGCACCTCGTAGCTGCCCGGCGTGAAGCGCTCGATCGGGAACGTCCCGACGTAGCGGATCTTGCCGTCGGCCTCGGGGGCGGGCAGCTCGGGCTCGGCCTTGCCGAGCGCCTTGCCGTCGCGCCAGAACTCGAGGCTCACCCTCGGTTTTTCGGCGGCCTGCGGGTAGGCGATGAAGAAGAGCGACAGCTTCTGGTTCGCGGCCAGGGAGATCGGGAGGTCGAGGTTGGGGATGACACGAACCCCGCCGACGTCGAGCGGGTCGTCGGTCTTGTCGGCGCGGGGCGGGGCAGGCTCGATCCGGCGGATCAGGGCCACGCTGCTCATGCGCGGCCCTTCCTTCAGGGGCGACACCTGGAACGCGGCGCGCACGGTGCCGATCTGGTCCCGCTCGCGGTCCTCGCCCGCGACCTCCAGCGTATACGAGCCGGGCGGAAGCGTGAAGCGACGCTTGAGCACGATGTTGCCGAGCTTCAACGCGTCCGCCCTTTCGAGGGGGCCTTCGAAGGGATAGTCCTCGCTGAAGCGCTCGACGACGGAACCGCCCTTGTCCTTGACGAGGGCGAGCAGCGAGAAGTGGATGCGGTAGGTCTTCTTCACGTCGTCCGTGATCATCTTGAGGCTGCCGACCTTCGTCTCGACGATGAGCCGGTGCTCCCGGCCCGTGGGAGAGTCCTCGAAGTGGAGGGCGCCGGCCCGGATCTCGAAATCGTGGGGCGGGTCGGTCCGGCCCAGGGCGGCGAGCAGCGGCACCTCGTAGGCGAGCAGGGCGGTGGACTGGCCGGAAGGCAGCGCGAAGTATCCGCTGCGGGTCTGGACCACGATGCCGCCGCGCGCGACCTTCACCTCGATCTTGCGGAACCGGCCGTCGTAGGTGACCAAGGGGGGCTGGTACGTCAGCTCGTAGTGGCCCGACAGGTCCGCGGCCAGGCGCTCCGCGGCCTGCTTGAAGTCGTTCGTGTTGGCGACGAGGAAGCCGCCCGTGCTCTCGGACAGGTCGGCCAGGGTGCCCTCGAGGTTGAGCCGCAGGGCCGACTCCGCGGTGTCGGCGGAATAGATCTCGTCCTTGCTGACCGCGCCGCCGCTGCGGCCCTGCGTCGTACGCTGACTGGCCCGTTGGGCCTGGGCGAGCGCATCGCCTGACGCGGCCATCGCCCGCTCGACGTTGAGGCCGCGGGCGTCGATCGCGTAGACGCTGACGTTCGCGCGGTTGGCGGCGCTGATCGTGGAGCGGAACACCGCTTCGAGGCTCGGCGGGACCTGCAGGCCTTCGGACAGGTAGACGAGCGTCTTGCGGCCGGCCAGCGTCTCGTGCCCCCGCACGAGCGCGAGCAGCGGATAGAGCGACGTGGTGCCCTGCTGCTGCCGCTGGAGCGAATAGGACAGGCGGATCATGTTCACGAGCGCCTGGGCCTGGACGAGCGCCGCGAAGTGTGCACCCGACGCGGGCGCACCCCTGCCGCTGGTGGCGGCGTCCGCGACGGCACTGTCGGCCAGCCCCTTCTGCGCCTGCTCCATGGCCGCCTGCTCGTCGATGACTCCCTTGTAGGTCCCGGTCGTGGCCGAGGCCACGGCCTGCCTCAGCTTCGCCGCGTCGTTCGTGAACGGCTGGAGGAGCGCCAGACGCTGGTCGATCTGGAAGACGGCCACCCACGTGTTGGGCCGGAGGCCCCTTTCGAGGAAGCTCGTGGCCGCCTTGGCCGCGAGCCGTCGCCCGTCGGGGCCCAGCTGGTCGAAGACCAGCGAGACGAGGTTGATCTGGCGCGACGAGTCCGGCACCTTGGAAGGCGCGGCGGCTACGCCCTCGACGGGCGGCGCCGCCGTCTCGACCCAGCGGAAGCTCTCGACCTTCTGCCGGGCGCCGTCCTCGTAGACCTCGACCTCGTCCGGCTTCACGTCAGGGACGGGCCGCCCCTTCTTGTCGCGGATGACCACGTCCAGCAGGACCACGGCGGTGCCGGTGCGGAAAGCGGGCGGGCTGGCGGCCGTTTGCCTCGGCGCTTGCGCGGCCGAGGGCGCGGTGAGGGCCGCGACGAGGACCACCGACACGGAGCGCATGTCAGCCCAGACTACGCCCCCTCTCGGAGGCCGGTCAACCGTGAGCGGCGCTTCAGATGCAGGCGATGCAATCGATCTCCACCAGCGAGTTTCCGGGGATCCCGCCCGCGGCGGCGATGGTCGTCCGCACGCCCGGCTCGGGCCCGAACTTGCCCAGGAAGACCTCGTTCATGCCGGCGTAGTCCTTCAGGTCGTTCAGGTAGACGTTGACCTTCAGGACCTTCTCCATCGAAGAGCCCGCGGCTTCGAGCTTCTTCTTGATCTCGTCGAGCACGTGCGCCGTGTGGCTCTTGATGTCGCCCTCGAAGTGCGCGCCGATGCCGGAGATGAACAACAGGTTGCCGTAGGAGACCGCGGGGCTGAAGAGCGCCTGCTTCTCGGGCCGCTTGCCGTCGGTCCACAGCACCTTCTTCACCGGCTTGTTCTTGTCCGTCTTGTTGCCCTTGTCGGCGGCGAGGGCCGGCGATGCGGCGGCGGCCGCCGCGACCGCCACCGCGGGCGCCTTGGCCAGGAAGCTCCTCCGGCTCGACTTCGCCATCTTCACCTCCCCTCCCACCGGGGGTCGCCGGTGGACTTGTAATCCCTGGGCAGCGTGTCCCAGTCCGGGCGGGCGAGGCCGTTGAGGTCGTAGGCGACCTTGCCGTCGCGAAGCGTCAGCTCGCAGACGAGCTTCTGCGTCCCGCGCAGGCGCGCGCCGAACGAGTCGACGAAGCCGAAGCGGCCCTCCTCGAGCCGCAGCACGGCCACGTCGGCCCCGGCCCCGACCGTCAAATGCCCGAGGCCCTCCTGGTTGATCTCGCGCGCGGGGTTCCAGGTGGACCACCGGACCACCTCGGCCAGCGGCTGGCCCATGGCGAGGAACTTGCTCATCACGTTCAGCATGTCCTTCATGCCCGCGTTCATGCTGCCGATGTGCAGGTCCGTCGAGATGGAGTCGGGAGTGAAGCCTTCCTTCACCGCCGGCACCGCGATCCGCCACGCGAAGCTGCCGCCGCCGTGGCCGACGTCGAAGATCACGGCCCGCTTGCGTCCCTCGAAGAGCCCCGGGTTCACGCGGCCCGACGGGTCCTGCTCGCCGCGCAGCCCCGAGTACACGTGCGTGTAGATGTCGCCGGGACGGAGCTTCTTCGTCACCAGCTCGGCCAGCGGCCGCTCGGGCTTGTTCGCCCCGAAATCGACCATGACCGGGATGTTCGCGATCGTGCCCGCTTCCACCGCGTGCTCGACCGGCGTCCACTCGGGGCCGGCGTAGTGGGCGGTCTTGATCCCCACGATCACGCCCGGATACTTGAGCGCCATCACTCCGGCCGGCACCGCCGCCATGTCCGTGAGGTCCTGCTCCCACGGCCCGCCCCGCATCCCGTTGCCGACGATGTTGAGGAAGGCCAGCACCCGCGTCTTCGCGCGGTCGATGATGCGCGTCTTGAACTCCTCGAAGTTGCGCCAGCCCGCGCACCCCGCGTCGGCCACCGTGGTCACGCCGGCCCGCAGCGTGAACCCGTCCGGGTAGACGCTGTTGTCGCCGGCGTACGAGCCCTTCTCTCCGCTGCCCGCGAACACGTGCACGTGGATGTCGACGAGCCCCGGCGTGACGTAGAGGCCGGAGACGTCGATCGTCTTGAACGCGTCGGCCGGGTCGATCCGCGGCGCGACCGCCGCGACCTGCCCGCCCGCGATCGCGACGTCGCGCAGGGCGTCGACGCCGTTCTTCGGGTCGATGACGTGGCCGCCGCGCAGGAGCAGGTCGTACTTCGGCTCGGCGGCCTCGGCCGTCGCGGCGGCCAGAAGCAGCAGTAGACCGGCCACACGAACGGCCGAGGGGATCACCCGGTCACGCTCCCGACGGCACGCGCCGCCGGGCCGTCCATCGGGCCCCCAGGTACTCGCCCATCTCGAGCGTGCCCGCCATCCGGTCCCCGGTGACCTTGCCCGAGAAGCTGTAGCTCAGCGCGTCGCCGTGGCTCTCCCCGTAGTTGCTGCGGAGCTTCACGGTGTCCCCGTCGATCGTCCCGACGAGGTCGCGGGAGATGAAGTCGCCGCGGTGGGCGCCGTCGATCTCGTTGCCGCGCTGGCGCAGGCTCAGGCCGTG
>Ga0099828_10001601_pt1 | contig 15308 bp, 9 predicted proteins | sample CZO8metaG_2_FD_79338 | JGI IMG/M metagenome (GOLD analysis project Ga0099828, IMG submission 79338) | Vadose zone soil microbial communities from the Eel River Critical Zone Observatory, Northern California, USA - CZOApr15con2H1.8 metaG | ecosystem: Environmental > Terrestrial > Soil > Vadose...
AGCTATGGCGGCGCGTTGGTACGTCATCCACGTCTATTCGGGTTTCGAGAAGAAAGTCGCCCAGTCGATCCGCGAGCAGGCCGAGCAGAAGAGCGTGGCCGAGAAGTTCGAGGAAGTACTGGTGCCGACCGAGGAAGTCGTCGAGGTCAAGCGCGGCGCCAAGGTCAGCTCGGAGCGCAAGTTCTTTCCCGGCTATGTGTTGGTGAAGATGGATTTGACCGACGAGACGTGGCACCTCGTCAAGAATACGCCGAAGGTCACGGGCTTCCTCGGCGGCAAGGGCCGGCCGGTGCCGATCTCGGAGACCGAAGCGACGCGCATCATGCGCCAGGTCCAGGAGGGCATCGAGCGGCCGAAGCCGTCGATCACCTTCGAGGTCGGCGAGCAGGTGCGCGTGTCCGACGGGCCGTTCACCTCGTTCAACGGCTTCGTCGAGGAGGTGGACGAGGAGAAGGCGCGGCTCAAGGTGGCGGTATCGATCTTCGGCCGGGCGACGCCTGTCGAGCTCGAATACTCGCAGGTCGAGAAGGTTTAGGGATCAGATCATGGCGAAGAAGGTCGTTGGCTACATCAAGCTGCAAGTGCCGGCCGGCAAGGCGAACCCGTCGCCGCCGATCGGCCCGGCCTTGGGTCAGCGCGGGCTCAACATCATGGAGTTCTGCAAGGCGTTCAACGCGCAGACCCAGGGGTTGGAGCCGGGCATGCCGATCCCGGTGATCATCACGGCTTATGGCGACCGCAGCTTCACCTTCATCACCAAATCGCCGCCTAATTCCTACTTCCTGATGAAGGCGGCGGGGATCGACAAAGGCTCGCAGACGCCGGGCAAGGGCACGGTGGGCAAGGTGACGATGACGCAGATCCGCGACATCGCGAAGAAGAAGATGAAGGATTTGAATGCCAAGGACATCGAGGGCGCGGCGCGCATGATCGCCGGCTCCGCCCGGTCCATGGGCCTCGAGGTGGTGGAGTAGAACCATGGCTCACAAAGGAAAGCGTCTGAAGAAGGCGGCCGAAGGCATCGATCGCGATGCCTATTACCCGCTCATCGAGGCGGTGAAGATGGTGAAAGGGCGCGCGAACGCGAAATTCGACGAAACCATCGAGGTCGCGCTCAACCTCAACATCGATCCGCGCAAGGCCGAGCAGAACCTGCGCGGGACGGTCATGCTGCCTGCCGGCACCGGCAAGTCGCTGCGCGTCGCCGTCTTCGCCAAGGGTGAGCGCGCGGAGGAGGCCAAGGCCGCCGGCGCCGACATTGTCGGCGCCGAGGATCTGGCGCAGAAGGTGCAGGCCGGCGAGATCAATTTCGATCGCTGCATCGCCACGCCCGACATGATGGCGCTGGTGGGGCGGCTCGGTAAGGTGCTGGGCCCGCGCGGGTTGATGCCGAACCCGAAGCTCGGCACGGTCACCACCAACATCGCCGAGGCGGTCAAGGCTGCGAAGGGCGGCCAGGTCGAGTACCGCACCGAGAAGGCCGGCATCATCCAGGCCGGCGTCGGCAAGGCGAGCTTCACGGAGCAAGCCATCCTGGAGAATGTGCGCGCGTTTGTCGGCGCGATCAGCCGGTCCAAGCCGCCGGGCGTCAAGGGCACCTTCGTCAAGAAGGTGTGCCTCAGCTCGACGATGGGGCCCGGCCTCAAACTGGAGCTTTCGAGCATCGCCGGCTGACGGCGGTCTCTAGAAATCGCCGTCCGGCCCGCCAGCGGGCGGGGCGGCGTGCGGGGTGTCCCCGTGCTTCCTGACAGGGAGGCGGGGCCATCCCGGTCCTGTCCGAGATTGCCGGTACCGGCGCGAGCCGGCCTAAGGCCTCTAGCGAGGCGCCTGCATGAGACAGGGGTTCGGTGCCGCCGGCGCGTTGTCGGCGGCTAGGGACTTCTGGGACAGGCGAACCGGGCGTCTTGCCGACGCCCTCGTGCAACCGATCCCCATCCGGGGGTCACAGTCGGAGACGGAGAGTGGACCGGGCACAAAAAGAGAAGCTGGTCACCTCGCTGCAGCAAGCGCTGTCTGACGTTGCCTGCGTCGTCGTCACCCACCAGACCGGCATGACGGTCCAGGAGGTGACGGAGCTCAGGCGGCAGATGCGTGCGGCGGGCGCCAATTTCAAAGTGACCAAGAACCGGCTCGCGCGCCGTGCTTTTGCGGGCACGAAATTCGAGCAGCTCTCGCCGATGTTCACCGGACCGACCGCGATCGCCTTTTCGCGGGACCCGGTGGCAGCGGCGAAAGTGGCCGTCGAGTTCGCCAATAGGAACGACAAGCTGCGGATCATCGGGGGTGGCCTCAATGAGCAGCAGCTCGACGTCGCGGGGGTCAAGTCCCTCGCAACCTTGCCGTCACTCGATGAGCTCCGGGGCAAGATCCTCGGCCTGCTGCAGACCCCGGCGACGCGTATCGCCGCCGTGCTGCAGGCGCCGGGGAGCCAGATCGCCCGCGTGCTCGGTGCCTACGCGAAACAGGCGCAAGCCGGCTGACGTCTGAAACCCTTGTAAAATTCCCAGGAGTGCCAACATGGCTGATCTTAACAGACTGGTAGATGATCTTTCGGCGCTGACCGTCATCGAGGCGGCCGAGCTGTCGAAGAAGCTTGAGGAGAAGTGGGGCGTCTCGGCGGCGGCTCCCGTGGCGGCCGCCGCGGCGGGCGGTGCAGCAGCGGCGGCCCCGGCGGCCGAGAAGACCGAGTTCAACGTCGTCCTGACCGCGGCAGGTGAGAAAAAGATCAACGTCATCAAGGAAGTGCGCGCGATCACCGGTCTCGGCCTCAAGGAGGCCAAGGACCTGGTCGAGGGCGCGCCCAAGAGCGTCAAGGAAGGTGTCAACAAGGACGAGGCGGCGAAGCTCAAGAAGCAGCTTGAAGAGGCGGGTGCGACTGTCGAGGTCAAGTAAGCTGTTCCAGTTCAAGCCGTGCCGGGCGCTCGGGGATGTCACGTCCCGCCGGGCGCCCGGCGGTCGGTCCGGTCGCCGGAGCGCGCGCCCTGCGCGCCTGCCGGCCTTTGGCGTTGCCGGAACGGCGAAGCGCCCCGCGGGATTTGGGGCGGGACATTGGTTTGCCGATTTTAGGGTATGCGGCAGCCCGCCTCCGCGGCAGGGCGCCCAAAGTTCAATGATGAGGGTCATCCATGGCTAAGTCGTTCACGGGTCGCAAGCGCATCCGCAAGACTTTCGGGCGTCTTCCCGAGGTTGCGCCCATGCCGAACCTGATCGAGGTCCAGAAGAGCTCCTACGACCATTTCCTGCAGATGGGCGTTCTGTCCGAGCAGCGCACCAGCGTCGGGCTGCAGGAAGTGTTCAAGTCCGTCTTCCCCATCAAGGACTTCTCCGACCGGGCGCGGCTCGAATTCGTGCGCTACGAGCTCGAGCAGCCCAAATACGACGTGGAAGAGTGCCAGCAGCGCGGTATCACCTTTGCCGCGCCGCTCAAGGTGACGTTGCGACTCGTCGTGTGGGATGTCGACGAGGACACGCAGTCGCGCTCGATCCGCGACATCAAGGAGCAGGACGTCTACATGGGCGACATGCCGCTCATGACGAAGAACGGCACCTTCATCATCAACGGCACCGAGCGCGTCATCGTCTCGCAGATGCACCGCTCGCCCGGCGTGTTCTTCGATCACGACAAGGGCAAGACGCACAGCTCGGGCAAGTATCTCTTCGCCGCGCGCGTCATCCCCTATCGCGGCTCGTGGCTCGATTTCGAGTTCGACGCCAAGGACCACCTCTATGTCCGCATCGACCGCCGCCGCAAGCTGCCGGTGACGACGCTGCTCTTCGCGCTCGACAACGTCGAGACGGCGAAGCTGCGCGCCGAGCGCCTCGCCGAGAGCAAGACGCTACTGCCGACCGAGGCGCAGGGCATGTCGAAGGAGGAGATCCTCGGCTATTTCTACAACACCACCGTCTTCACCTTCGGCAAGAAGGGCTGGAAGGCGCCGTTCGATCCGACGCGCTTCCGCGGCGTGAAGCTCGCCCATGATCTGGTCGACGCCAAGACCGGCAAGGCGCGCGCCGAGGCCGGCGCCAAGATGACGCCGCGGCTGGCGCGCAAGCTCGCCGAGGATGGACTCGAGGAGATCATCGTTGCGCGCGACGAGCTGCTCGGCCGCTACCTCGCCATCGACGTCGTCAACGAGCAGACGGGCGAGATCTACGCCGAGGCCGGCGACGAGATCACCGAGACGCTGCTCGACCAGGTCGAGGCGGGCAAGATCGCCGAGCTGCCGGTGCTGTCGATCGATCACGTCTCGATCGGCCCCTACATCCGCAACACGCTGCTCATCGACAAGAACGCCACCCGCGAGGACGCGCTCATCGACATCTATCGCGTGATGCGCCCGGGCGAGCCGCCGACGCTCGAGACGGCGGAGGCCCTCTTCAAGAGCCTGTTCTTCGACGGCGAGCGCTACGACCTTTCGGCGGTCGGCCGCGTCAAGATGAACTCGCGCCTCAGCCTGCAGACCGCGGATACCGTGCGCACGCTGCGCAAGGAGGACATCCTCGCCATTCTCAAGGTCCTCGTCGAGCTCAAGGACGGTCGCGGCGAGATCGACGACATCGACCACCTCGGCAATCGCCGCGTGCGCTCCGTCGGCGAACTCATGGAGAACCAATACCGCGTCGGCCTCTTGCGCATGGAGCGGGCGATCCGCGAGCGCATGAGCTCGGTCGAGATCGATACCGTGATGCCGCACGATCTCATCAACGCCAAGCCGGCGGCTGCGGCCGTGCGCGAGTTCTTCGGCTCGTCGCAGCTGTCGCAATTCATGGACCAGACCAACCCGCTGTCGGAGATCACGCACAAGCGGCGGCTCTCGGCTCTCGGGCCGGGCGGCCTGACGCGCGAGCGCGCCGGCTTCGAGGTGCGCGACGTGCACCCGACGCATTACGGCCGCATCTGTCCGATCGAGACGCCGGAAGGCCCGAATATCGGCCTCATCAACAGCCTCGCGACCTATGCGCGCGTCAATCAGTACGGCTTCATCGAAAGCCCGTACCGGCGCGTCATCGACGGCAAGGTGACGGACGACGTGGTCTACCTCTCGGCCATGGAAGAGGGCCGCTACGCCATCGCCCAGGCCAATGTCGAGGTCGACGACAAGGGCCGCGTCAAGGCCGATCTCACCAACTGCCGCAAGGGCGGCGACTTCGTCATGGCGCGGCCGCAGGACATCGATTTCATCGACGTCTCGCCGAAGCAGCTCGTGTCGGTGGCCGCCGCGCTCATCCCGTTCCTCGAGAATGACGACGCCAACCGCGCGCTCATGGGCTCGAACATGCAGCGCCAGGCGGTGCCGCTGATCCGCGCCGAGGCGCCGCTGGTCGGCACCGGCATGGAGGAGACGGTGGCGCGCGATTCGGGCGTCACCATCATCGCCCGGCGCTCCGGCGTCGTCGACCAAGTCGACGGCATGCGCATCGTCGTGCGCGCCACCGAGGAGACCGCGTCCGACGCGCCCGGCGTCGACATCTACAACCTCCTCAAGTTCCAGCGCTCCAACCAGAACACCTGCATCACGCAGCGGCCGCTGGTGAAGGTCGGCGACGTCGTCAAGGCGGGCGACATCATCGGCGACGGGCCCTCGACGCAGCTGGGCGAGCTGGCGCTCGGCCGCAACGTGCTGTGCGCGTTCATGCCGTGGAACGGCTATAATTTCGAGGACTCGATCCTCATCTCAGAGCGCATCGTCTCCGACGACGTGTTCACCTCGATCCACATCGAGGAATTCGAGGTGATGGCGCGAGACACCAAGCTCGGCCAGGAAGAGATCACCCGCGACATCCCCAATGTCGGCGAAGAGGCGCTCAAGAACCTCGACGAAGCCGGCATCGTCTATATCGGCGCCGAGGTGAAGCCCGGCGACATCCTGGTCGGCAAGGTGACGCCCAAGGGCGAATCGCCGATGACGCCGGAAGAGAAGCTGCTGCGCGCCATCTTCGGCGAGAAGGCGTCCGATGTGCGCGACACCAGCCTGCGGCTGCCGCCGGGCGTGTCGGGCACCATCGTCGAGGTGCGCGTCTTCTCCCGCCGCGGCGTCGACAAGGACGAGCGCGCGCTCGCCATCGAGCGGGCGGAGATCGAGCGTCTCGCCAAGGACCGCGACGACGAGAAGGCGATCCTCGAGCGCAGCTTCCACTCGCGTTTGAAGGAGCTGCTCGTCGGCCAGGAAGTGGCGAGCGGGCCCAAGGGCCTCAAATCCGGTACCAAGATCACCGAAGCGGTGCTCGACGACTACACGCCGGGCCAGTGGCGCCAGATCGCGCTCCGCAACGACAAGCCCATGGCCGATATCGAGGCGCTCAAGAAGCTGATGGACGATTCGATCGAGCGGCTGCAGCAGCGCTTCGAGAGCAAGGTCGAGAAGCTCCAGCGCGGCGACGAGCTGCCGCCGGGCGTCATGAAGATGGTCAAGGTCTTCGTCGCGGTGAAGCGCAAGCTGCAGCCGGGCGACAAGATGGCCGGCCGCCACGGCAACAAGGGCGTCATCTCCAAGATCATGCCGGTCGAGGACATGCCCTATCTCGCCGACGGCACGCCGGTCGACATCGTGCTCAACCCGTTGGGCGTGCCCTCGCGGATGAATGTCGGCCAGATCCTCGAGACCCATCTCGGCTGGGCCTCGGCAGGGCTCGGCCGCCAGATCGGCGAGATCGTCGACAAGCTCCGGCGCAACGGCGGCAAGACTGCCGACCTGCGCAAGTTCCTGAACGGCGTCTACACCGACAAGGGCGACCAGAGCGACATCAAGGAGCTCGAGGACAACGAGCTGATGGAGCTGGGCGAGAATCTGCGCCACGGCGTGCCGGTCTCGAGCCCGGTCTTCGATGGCGCGCGCGAGGAGGACATCGTCGGCATGCTGAAAGACGCCGGCCTCGATACTTCGGGCCAGGTCACCCTGGTCGACGGACGCACCGGCGAGGCGTTCGACCGCAAGGTCACGGTCGGCTACATATACATGCTGAAGCTGCATCATCTCGTCGACGACAAGATCCACGCGCGCTCGATCGGTCCCTACAGCCTCGTCACCCAGCAGCCGCTGGGCGGCAAGGCGCAGTTCGGCGGACAGCGTTTCGGCGAAATGGAGGTGTGGGCGCTCGAGGCCTACGGCGCCGCCTACACGCTGCAGGAGATGCTCACCGTCAAGTCGGACGATGTGTCGGGCCGCACAAAGGTCTACGAGGCGATCGTGCGCGGCGACGACAATTTCGAGGCGGGCATTCCGGAATCCTTCAACGTCCTGGTGAAGGAGCTCCGTTCGCTCGGTCTCAACGTCGAGCTCGAACAGCGCAGCTATTGATGACACCGGGCGGAGCGGGCGCGGCCGGCGCCCGCTCCGCCACTACGCGTCACCCAGAGAGGGATTGTTCATGAACGAGTTGATGAACATCTTCGGGCAGGTTACGGGGCCCCAAAGCTTCGACCAGATCAAGATCTCGATCGCCAGCCCCGAGCGGATCCGCTCGTGGTCCTACGGCGAGATCAAGAAGCCCGAGACGATCAACTACCGCACCTTCAAGCCGGAGCGGGACGGGTTGTTCTGCGCCCGCATCTTCGGGCCGATCAAAGATTACGAGTGCTTGTGCGGCAAGTACAAGCGCATGAAGTACCGCGGCATCATCTGCGAGAAATGCGGCGTCGAGGTCACCTTGTCCAAGGTGCGCCGCGACCGCATGGGCCATATCGAGCTCGCCTCGCCGGTGGCGCACATCTGGTTCCTGAAGTCGCTGCCGAGCCGCATCGGCCTGCTGCTGGACATGACGCTCAAGGATCTCGAGAAGATCCTCTATTTCGAGAGCTACGTCGTGATCGAGCCCGGCCTCACGCCCTTGAAGCTGCGCCAGCTCCTCAACGAGGAGGAGTACATCAAGGCGCAGGAGGAGTTCGGCGAGGAGGCCTTCACCGCCAGCATCGGCGCCGAGGCGATGCAGCGCATGCTCTCGGCCATCAAGCTGGAAGGCGAGGATGGCGAGCGCGAGCGCCTGCGCACCGAGCTGCGCGAGACGGCCTCCGAGGCGCGGCGCAAGAAGCTGGTCAAGCGTCTCAAGCTGGTCGAGGCCTTCATCTCCTCGAACAGCCGTCCCGAGTGGATGATCCTCGAGGTCGTCCCGGTGATCCCGCCCGAGCTGCGCCCGCTGGTGCCGCTCGATGGCGGCCGCTTCGCCACCTCCGACCTCAACGACCTCTACCGGCGGGTCATCAACCGCAACAACCGGCTGAAGCGGCTCATCGAGCTGCGCGCGCCCGACATCATCGTGCGCAACGAGAAGCGCATGCTGCAGGAGGCGGTGGACGCCCTCTTCGACAACGGCCGGCGCGGTCGCATCATCACGGGCGCCAACAAGCGGCCGCTCAAGTCGCTGTCCGACATGCTCAAGGGCAAGCAAGGCCGCTTCCGCCAGAATCTGCTCGGCAAGCGCGTCGACTATTCCGGCCGCTCGGTGATCGTCGTCGGCCCGGAGCTCAAGCTGCATCAATGCGGCCTGCCGAAGAAGATGGCGCTCGAGCTGTTCAAGCCGTTCATCTACTCGAAGCTCGAGCTCTACGGCCTCGCCAGCACCATCAAGGCGGCCAAGCGCATGGTCGAGAAGGAGCGGCCGGAGGTGTGGGACATCCTCGAAGAGGTGATCCGCGAGCACCCGGTGCTGCTGAACCGCGCGCCGACCTTGCACCGGCTGGGCATCCAGGCCTTCGAGCCGACGCTGATCGAGGGCAAGGCGATCCAGCTCCATCCGCTCGTCTGCACCGCGTTCAACGCCGATTTCGACGGCGACCAGATGGCCGTGCACGTGCCGTTGTCGCTCGAGGCGCAGCTCGAGGCGCGCGTGCTGATGATGTCGACGAACAACATCCTGTCGCCGGCAAACGGCAAGCCGATCATCGTGCCGTCGCAGGACATCATCCTCGGCCTCTACTACATCACGATCGAGCGGCCGGACATTCTCGGGCCCGAAGTGCACGTCAAGGACGCCGCCGCGCTCAAGGCGGCGGTCGAGGCGCACCAGGTGCTGCTGTTCGACCCGGCCGATCAGGCCGAGCCGATGAAGTCGGGCCGGCTCGCCAATTTCGATCAGCTGCGCAAGAAGTCCGGCGTGTCGTTCCGCCGCGTGCCGTTCTTCGACAACATCGGCGAGATCGAGCGTGCGCTGGAGGCCAAGGTCGTGTCGCTCCACTCGCGCATCCGCGCGCGCCTGCGCACGACCGATGCCGACGGCCGCCACGTCCGCACCGTGGTGACGACGCCCGGCCGCATGATGCTGGCGGAGATCCTGCCGCAGAACGTCAATATCGGCTTCGAGCTGATCAATCGGCTGCTGACCAAGAAGGAGATCAGCAACGTCATCGATCAGGTCTACCGCCATTGCGGCCAGAAGGAGACGGTCATCTTCTGCGACCGCCTCATGAGCATCGGTTTCCAGCAGGCTTGCAAGGCGGGCATCTCTTTCGGCAAGGACGACCTCATCGTCCCCCACGCCAAGGAGAAGCTGGTCAGCACCGCCCAGGACAAGGTCAAGGAGTACGAGCAGCAATATCTCGACGGCCTCATCACTCAGGGCGAGAAATACAACAAAGTCGTCGACGTATGGTCGAGCTGCACCGAAAAGGTGGCCGAGGAGATGATGAAAGTCATCCGCTCGGCGAAACCCGGCGAGCCGATCAATTCCGTGTGGATGATGGCGGATTCGGGCGCCCGCGGCTCGGCGGCGCAGATCAAGCAGCTGGCCGGGATGCGCGGCCTCATGGCCAAGCCCTCGGGTGAGATCATCGAGACGCCGATCATCTCGAACTTCAAGGAAGGCTTGACCGTGCTCGAGTACTTCAACTCGACGCACGGCGCACGCAAGGGTCTCGCCGACACGGCGCTCAAGACGGCGAATTCGGGCTATCTCACCCGTCGTCTTGTCGACGTGGCGCAGGACGCCATCATCACCGAGGAGGATTGCGGCACGACCCGCGGCCTCACCATGCGGGCCGTCGTCGACGGCGGCGAGGTGATTGCGCCGCTTGCCGACCGCATCCTCGGTCGCACGGCGGCCATCGACGTGGTCGATCCCCTGAAAGGCGAAGTGCTGGTCGAGGCTGGCGGGCTGGTCGACGAGGAGGTGGTCGAGCGTATCGATCGCTCCGGCATCGACAGCGTGCTCATCCGCTCGGTGCTGACCTGCGAAGCGCGCGTCGGGCTCTGCGGCAAGTGCTATGGCCGCGACCTCGCGCGCGGCACCGTCGTGAACATCGGCGAGGCGGTCGGCGTCATCGCGGCGCAGTCGATCGGCGAGCCGGGCACGCAGCTGACCATGCGCACCTTCCACATCGGCGGCGCCGTGCAGCGCGGCGCCGAGCAGTCCTCGATCGAGGCGGCCTTCGACGCCAGGGTGCGAATCAAGAACCGCAACGTCGTCATCAACTCCTCGGGCGTGCCGGTGGTGATGGGCCGCAACTGCGAGCTGGCGCTGCTCGACGAGGCGGGCCGCGAGAAGGCGCGTCACCGCGTCCCCTACGGCGCCAAGCTGTTGGCCGATGAGGGCGCGATGGTCACCAAGGGGCAGAAGATCGCGGAGTGGGATCCCTATACCATCCCGATCATCACCGAGAAGGACGGCATCGCCCACTATGTCGACCTCACCGAGGGCGTCTCCATGCGCGAGGTGGTCGACGAGGCGACCGGCATCTCGTCCAAGGTTGTCATCGACTGGAAGCAGCAGCCGCGCGGCAACGATCTGAAGCCGCGCGTCACGCTGCGGACGGGCAAGGGCGAGGTGCTGACCTTGGCCAACGGCCTCGAGGCCCGCTACTTCATGTCGGTCGACGCCATTCTTTCGGTCGAGAACGGCGCCGAGGTGAAGGCGGGCGACGTGCTCGCGCGCATCCCGCGCGAGAGCTCGAAGACGCGCGACATCACCGGCGGCCTGCCGCGCGTGGCGGAGCTGTTCGAGGCGCGGCGGCCCAAGGATTTCGCCATCATCAGCGAGATCGACGGCCGGGTCGAGTTCGGCAAGGACTACAAGACCAAGCGGCGCATCGTCGTCATCCCGTCCGAGGAGGGCAAGGATCCGGTCGAGTACCTCATCCCCAAGGGCAAGCACATCAGCGTGCAGGAAGGCGATTACGTCCAGAAGGGCGACCTGCTGATGGACGGCAACCCGGTGCCGCACGACATCCTGCGCATCCTCGGCGTCGAGGCGTTGGCGAGCTATCTCATCAACGAGATCCAGGAGGTCTATCGCCTCCAGGGCGTGCGCATCAACGACAAGCACATCGAGGTGATCGTCCGCCAAATGCTGCAGAAGGTCGAGGTCGAGGATCCCGGCGAGACCACCTACCTCGCCGGCGAGCAGATCGACCGCTCCGAGTTCGACGAGGAGAACGCCAAGGTCGAGGCCGAGCGGCTGAAGCCGGCCACGGCCCATCCGGTGCTGCAGGGCATCACCAAGGCCAGCCTGCAGACCAACTCCTTCATCTCGGCCGCCTCCTTCCAGGAGACCACCCGCGTCCTGACCGAGGCCGCGGTCTCGGGCAGGGTCGACGTGCTCTCCGGGCTCAAGGAGAACGTCATCGTCGGCCGGCTGATCCCGGCCGGCACCGGGAGCGTCATGGCCCGCTGGCGGCAGGTCGCCGTCGAGCGCGACCGTGTGCTCCAGGCGCAGGAAGGCGAGAAGGTCCCGGCCCTCGAAGAGGCCGCCGGCCAGAAGATCGCCTGACGGCCATTATCGCGAAGACAAAAGGGGCCGGCTCGTCCGGCCCCTTTTTCTTGGGCGAAAGCGCCTGACCGTCGTGACAAGTCCAGACTAGCCCGGCGTCGCTTAATCGCCATCCGTTGCGAGCTGGCACCCGCCGAAAGCCGCGTTCCGAGCGCGGTTGTGCGGGCTTTCGTCCTTGTGGGATGGGGCTTCCGTGCCCATCTGAGGCAAGCCGTTCCCTGCCCGAAACGGCATCTCCGAAAGTGTCGTTGCCGTTGCTTGCGCGTGCCACGTTCGGCCAGCAACAAGGCTTGACGGGGTTAAGGGGCGTCACTAGTATCCCGCGCACCTTAACCGGGGGCTGGCGGTAGGTAGCCATCCTAAACGCAGCCTGGTCGCGCAGCTTCGCTTAATGGCCCGGCGCCGTGGAAGACGGCGCGTTTATCCGGAGTTCCCAGTGAGCCGTATCGACGGTGCGGGAAGCACGTCGCGCGGCCATTGCGCATGATGAGGTCGTGAACGCATGCCGACGATTAATCAGCTGGTCCGCCAGGCGCGCAGACCGCAGGTCGCGCGCAACAAGGTGCCGGCCCTGGCGCAGTCGCCGCAAAAGCGTGGCGTGTGCACCCGTGTCTATACCACGACGCCGAAGAAACCGAACTCGGCCCTGCGCAAGGTGGCGCGCGTGCGCCTCACCAACGGCTTCGAGGTGACGAGCTACATCCCCGGCGAGGGCCATAATCTGCAGGAACACTCGGTCGTGCTCATCCGCGGCGGTCGCGTCAAGGACCTGCCGGGCGTGCGCTATCACATCATCCGCGGTACCCTCGACACCCAGGGCGTCAAGGACCGCCGCCAGCGCCGGTCCAAATACGGCGCCAAGCGGCCGAAGTAAGTAGGAAGGAGAAGGGCGAGCCATGTCGCGTCGTCGCGCCGCCGTCAAGCGGCAGGTCCTGCCGGATGCGAAATTCGGCGATCCGGTGGTGACCAAGTTCATGAACTGCCTGATGTACCAGGGCAAGAAATCGGTCGCCGAGCGCATCGTCTACGGCGCGTTCGAGCGCGTCGCCAAGCGCTCCGGCAACGACCCGCTCAAGATGTTCCACGACGCGCTCACCAATGTGCGCCCGGCGGTCGAAGTGCGCTCGCGCCGCGTCGGCGGCGCGACATACCAGGTGCCCGTCGAAGTGCGTACCGACCGCGGCCAGGCGCTCGCCATCCGCTGGCTCATCGGCGCCTCGCGCGACCGTTCGGAACACACCATGGAAGAAAGGCTTTCGGGGGAACTGCTCGACGCCGCCAACAATCGCGGCAACGCCGTCAAGAAGCGCGAAGACACGCACCGGATGGCGGACGCGAACAAGGCATTCTCGCATTATCGCTGGTAAGCCGGCGTCCTCGGAGTTCTCATGGCACGTACCACCCCACTCGATCGCTATCGCAACATCGGCATCATGGCTCACATCGATGCCGGCAAGACGACGACGACCGAGCGCATCCTTTACTATACCGGCCGCTCCTACAAGCTCGGCGAGGTCCATGAGGGCACGGCCACCATGGACTGGATGGAGCAGGAGCAGGAGCGCGGCATCACCATCACCTCGGCCGCGACCACCTGCTTCTGGCACGACCATCGCATCAACATCATCGACACGCCCGGCCACGTCGATTTCACCATCGAGGTCGAGCGGTCCTTGCGCGTGCTGGACGGCGCCGTCACCGTGTTCGACTCGGTGGCCGGCGTCGAGCCGCAATCGGAGACCGTGTGGCGGCAGGCCGATAAGTACGGCGTGCCGCGCATCTGCTTCGTCAACAAGATGGACCGTATCGGCGCCAACTATTTCCGCTGCATCGAGATGATCAAGGACAGGCTCGGCGCGGTGCCGCTGGTCACGCAGCTGCCGATCGGCGTCGAGAGCGATTTCGTCGGCATCGTCGATCTCGTGACGATGAAGGCGATCATGTGGCAGGAGGAGACGCTCGGCGCCAAGTTCGACATCGTGGAGATTCCCGCCGACATGGCCAATCAGGCCGCGGAGTACCGGCGCACACTGGTCGAGCTCGCGGTCGAGCGGGACGATGCCGTGCTCGAGAAGTATCTCGCAGGCACCGAGCCCGACGCCGAGACGCTGCGCCGTTGCATCCGCAAGGGCACGATTTCCTACGCCTTCGTGCCGGTGCTGTGCGGCTCGGCGTTCAAGAACAAGGGCGTGCAGCCGCTGCTCGATGCCGTCGTCGAATACCTGCCGGCGCCGACCGACGTCACCGCCGTCGAGGGCACCAAGATGGGCTCCGACGAGGTCGTCGTGCGCAAATGCTCCGACGACGAGCCCTTCGCCGGCCTCGCCTTCAAGATCATGACCGATCCCTTTGTCGGCTCGCTCACCTTCGTGCGCGTCTATTCGGGCGTGCTGCCGAGCGGCACGGCGGTGCTCAACTCGGTCAAGGACAACCGCGAGCGCATCGGCCGCATGCTGCAGATGCACGCCAACCACCGCGAGGACATCAAGGAGGCCCGCGCCGGCGACATCGTCGCGCTCGCCGGCCTCAAGAACACGACCACCGGCGACACGCTGTGCGACCCCAGCGCGCCCGTGGTGCTGGAGCGCATGGAGTTCCCCGACCCCGTCATCGAGATCGCCGTCGAGCCCAAGACCAAGGGCGACCAGGAGAAGATGGGCCAGGCGCTGGCGCGGCTCGCCACCGAGGACCCGTCCTTCCGCGTCGCGGTCGATCACGAAAGCGGCCAGACCATCATCAAGGGGATGGGCGAGCTCCATCTCGAGATCATCGTCGACCGCATGAAGCGCGAGTTCAAGGTCGAGGCCAATATCGGCGCGCCGCAGGTCGCCTATCGCGAGACCATCAGCCGCGCGGCCAATGTCGACTACACGCACAAGAAGCAGACCGGCGGGTCGGGCCAGTACGCGCGCGTCAAGATGCGTTTCGAGCCGCTGCCGCCCGGCTCGGGTTTCACCTTCGAGAACGACGTGGTCGGCGGCACCGTGCCCAAGGAGTATGTGCCCGGCGTCGAGAAGGGCGTCAAAGGTTCGCTCGACAACGGCGTGCTGGCGGGCTTCCCGGTGATCGACCTCAAGGTGACGCTGACCGACGGCGCCTACCACGAAGTCGATTCGAGCGCGCTCGCCTTCGAGATCGCGGCGCGTGCGGCGATGAAGGAAGGTCTGGCCAAGGCGGCGCCGAAGCTGCTCGAGCCGATCATGAAGGTCGAGGTGGTGACGCCGAAGGACTACATGGGCGACGTCATCGGCGATCTGCTGAGCCGGCGCGGCCGCATCACCGGGCAGGAGCAGCGCGGCAACGCCGAGGTGATCAACGCCATGGTGCCGCTCGCCAACATGTTCGGCTATGTCAACAACCTGCGCTCGATGAGCCAGGGCCGGGCCCAGTACACCATGCATTTCGACCATTACGAACAGGTGCCTCAGGCGGTCGCGGACGAAGTCCGCGCCAAGATGGCCTGATCGGCGACAAACGGAGATCACACCCATGGCGAAGGCGAAGTTTGCGCGGACGAAGCCGCACTGCAATGTCGGGACGATTGGTCACGTGGACCATGGGAAGACGTCTTTGACGGCGGCGATCACGAAGGTTCTGGCGGAGACGGGGGG
>Ga0099828_10001602_pt1 | contig 15304 bp, 12 predicted proteins | sample CZO8metaG_2_FD_79338 | JGI IMG/M metagenome (GOLD analysis project Ga0099828, IMG submission 79338) | Vadose zone soil microbial communities from the Eel River Critical Zone Observatory, Northern California, USA - CZOApr15con2H1.8 metaG | ecosystem: Environmental > Terrestrial > Soil > Vadose...
CTACCCGGCGCTCCGGTGCTTACCGGGGCGGGACTCGCACCCGCTGGATCGGTGCAGCGCGAGAACGGTTGCCGGCAACGGCTACTGCCGCCCTCTTGAGGACGCACCACGCCTTGATCTTATCGCGCCGCGGGCGGCGGGCCGGGTTGCCCGGTCGCTCCCGCTGCCTTACGCTAGCCGCCATGTCGCCCCCGTCGTTGGCCTACCTGGCGGGCGGACGGCTCCACCTGAAGCTGGGAGAGGCGCCCGTGCGCGCGTTCGACAGCGCCTTCGGGCAGCAGGTGCACGACCGGCACCTGCAGATCCACCAGAAGCACAGTTGGAAGGAGGAAGGACGCGGCGCGCGCTTCATGGGAAACCTGCTGTGGGGCATGCCCGAGCGCGATCCGGTCCTGCGCTTCGCCATCACCAGCCTCGCCCGCGGGGCCCGGCCGGGCGAGCTGCTCTACACGCTCGACACCGAGGGGCGCACCGCGGTGTGCCTCTTCAGGGCGGAGGACGCCTCGGAGCGACGGCTCCTTCACGGCTCGGCGCAGCGCATCCGCGACCTCCGCGCCGCTCCCGGGCGCGAGCACATCGCCTGCTCCGTGTTGCACGCGGACGGCACGGCCAGCATCGCCGTGATGGGCCTCGACGCCACCGACCTGCGCGAGGTCACCGAGGGCGACGCGCAGGACCGCTTCCCGGCCTGGGCGCCGGGCGGGGGGACGCGGCTCGTGTACCAATCGGCGAGCCTGGGCCGCGACAAAGCGGGCCAGGCTTCCGCGCTCGGCGCTGCCGAGGTGCACCTGCTCGACCTCGAGAGCGGCACGCTGGAGACGCTCGCCACCGAGCCCGACCGCGACTTCCTCTGCCCGCAACTGGACGCGGACGGCAACCTCTACTGTGTCCGGCGTCCGCACCGGATCGCGGGCGGCCGCTCCTTCGCTCGGGTGCTGCTCGACATCGTGCTCATCCCCGCTCGCCTGCTGTTCGCCGTGTTCCAGTACCTGAACTTCTTCAGCACCCGCTACACGGGCAAGCCCCTGACCACCGCGGGGGCGCGGAGGAAGGGCGCCGACATCCGCCAGATGATGGTGTGGTCTAACCTGATGGAGGCTGGTCAGGCGCCGGACGGGGACGAGCCGCCCCCGGCCGTCCCCCGGAGCTGGCAGCTGGTGCGGATCCGGCCGGGCCAGCCCGCGGAGACGCTCGCCGAGGGCGTGCTGGCGTTCGACCTCGCCGGCGACGGCTCGGTGCTTTACTCCACCGGCCGCGCCATCCACTACCTAGGAGCCGACGGCCGGCACCAGCGCCTGGTTGGGGGAGAACGCGTGGAAGCGGTGGTCGTGCTCACCTGAGCGGGGCGGCGGGCTCAGGGGCCCTTGATGGCGCGGATCGCGTCCTCAGCGGCGGTGCGGGTGGAGTCGTAGCGGGCGGCGTCCGTGAGGGCCGGCAGCGCCGCGCGGGCCGGAGGCCCGATCTTGGCCAGCGCCTTGGCGGCCCAGAGCCGGACGTTGCCGTCGCGGTCCCGCACGGCGCGGGCCAGTGCGGGTACCGCCGCGGCCGCATCGCGGCCGATGCTCTCCAGCGCCATCACGACGGCCAGGCGCACGCCGTCGTCGTTGTCGGCGAGGGTCTCCGCCAGCGTCGGCACCGCATCGTGCGCCTTGGGTCCCAGGCCCCACAGCGCCGAGGCGGCCGCGTTGCGCACCCGGGCCTCGGGGTCCTTGAGGGCCTGGACGAGCGCAGGAACGGCGGGCTCTCCCATCTCGACGAGCTGGCGCACCGCGCGGTCGACGGCGGCCGCGTCGGGACTGCGCAGGTCCTCGACCAGGTCGGCCGCGCGCCGCTCGGGGTTTCGCAGGCAGCCGGCGGCGAGAGGAAGAGAGACGAGTACGACCGCGAGCCGGAGGGGGGCGCGCATCACGCAAGTCTACGCCCGAGGGGGGGTTGGCCGGAGGTGTTCCCGGTCACTCAGAGCGGTCAGGGATGCTTCGCAGCTTTCTCAACGTCCGCCTTGAAGTCGTCGAAAAGGGCCGGCGAAGAGCGGGAGAGACCACCCGGCCGCTGCTCGCGCCAGAGCAGAGTGCCCCCCTCGTAGACCGAGAGCATGTCATCCCCCGAAGAGGCTTCGACTCCATACGAAGAGCCCGTCATCGCGCCGGATCCCGTTGCGCCGGTTCCTTGACGGCGTCCGCCGATGCGCACGCCCGCTTCAGCGGAGGCACGCCGGCCGGTCCGAACCGCGATGAGCAGCTCCGCCTGCGCGGGACGAGTCGTAATCACGTACCGGCCCCACTTCTCGATCAGGTTGCGGACGCCGTTGAGCGCCTCGCGGTCCTCGGGCAGCACGAGAGCCGGCTTGGCCAGCGCCTCCGACTCGCTCAGCATCGAATCGCCTAGGTCGTAGGCGAGCGCGACGTACCGCGCTTGCGCCAATCGAGCGGGCACCGGGCTGGCACCGGCAAAGAGACCGGGAGCCATGAGAAGGGAGAACGCCACCGCCGGAAGGCAGGAACCAGCAGCTCGGAACATCGGATCCTCCTTTGTCAGCAGGCCCGTAGAACCATTTTACACGGGCACGGGCACGGGCACGAGGCGCGTGCACGGGACGCTAATTCATCTCGAAGGCCACGAACTCCAGGCCGCCGCGGCGCTCCACCTGCAGGTTGCCGCGTGAGCACGGACGGCCCTCCGGCGCCTCCCCCCGCCGGCCCGTAGCCGGTGACGAGGACCTGCACCACCGCCGGCGAGACCTTCGCCGTCAGCTCCTTGAGCGCCGCGTCGAGCTGTCAGTACTGCAGCGCGATGTCGAAGGTCACCCCGTAGCCCGGGCCCTCCGCCACCGGGGTGACGAGGAGCTGGCTGCCCCCGCCCTGGTAGATGCCGTCGCGCGCGTTGGAGGTGTCCGGCTGGCCCTTGGTGCTGTACGGCGATTGTGCGAGCACGGCGGCGGTGACCGACTCGTCGAAAAAGAGCTGCGACGTGAACTCGTAGCCTCCTCCCCCGAGGCTGGTGCGGATCTTGAAATGGAGATGGATCGCGCGGCCGGAGTACCAGCCCGGGAAGATGGTGGTGAACTGCGCCACCCCGGAGGCGTCGGTCGCCTGGTACCCGCGCAGGAACTTCCGTCCGCTGGCCCCCTGCACGTCCGAGTAGGTGCCGAGGGCGTCGCAGTGCCAGACGTCCACGAACACGCCGGCCAGGGCCGCGCACGTGCTGCCCGAGCTGCGCGTCACCCGGAAGGTGAGCCGCAGCGGGACGCCCGGGCGCGCGCTGCCGTCGGCGGGATCGGTCCGGATGTCGGAGCGGTTCAGACGTTCGTCGACGAAGTAGGGTCCCTCGGTGAGCGCCGGCCGCACGACGCAGCCGGTGGCCGCGGGCGACGAAGAGGTGGCCGGCGTCGGCGGGGGGGAAGCGGGCGAGGTCGGGGACGACGTGCTCCCGTTTCCGCATCCGAACACGCCGGCCGCCAGCGAGCCGATGAAGATGACGACCTCTCGCCGCGAGCGGTCGGGTGTGCTCTTGTCGATCTGCTTCACGATCTCTTCCCTTCCTTTTCTGGGGCGCCGATTTTCCTCGGGATCGCACGGGCCAGCCGCGACTCGGCGGGGCCATGGGCGCGGCATGCAATGCGTGTACCGCCGGAATCGGCGCGCAATGCGATGAGGAAGGGGTGAGTCCGGAGAAGGGCCGTCCTCTCCGCCGTACATGCGGCGTCCGCCCCGGGCGACAGGATTCGCTAGGCTACAAGTTCGTCGGTTGTGGTCGAGTCGGGGGCTTCTTCGTTGGGGTCGATGCGCGCCGGATCCGGAACGTAGAGGACGTAGGGGCCGTCGCGATCGATCTCGACGAGGCCCAGCAGGCGCACCGTGAAATCGCGCAGGTGCGGCGAAGCGCTCGAGGTGTCGATGACCACGTACCCGAGCCTCGTGCGCCTCAGGAAGCGCGCCCGCCGCGCGAAGGCGCGGTGACGCTGATGGGGGGTCAGCGTCTCGCCCGCGCTCAGGGTGAAGAGCGCGTCGAGCACCGGGTGGCGCCGGGAGTCCTCGACGAAGCGCTGGGGGACGCGAGAGAGATAGCCGCCCACGACACGCTTGCCGTGCAGCGTCTGGTGGAACTGCGCCGCCGCGCTGTAGTTGCCGACGGACCACGTCCCGTCACGCAGTCCCGTGGGCAGCTCCAGGACGCGCACGTCGCGGGGATCGTCGGCGATCCTGCGGAAGACGCGCGAGATCTCGGCCGAGTACAGCGGCCTCGGGATGGGCGCCAGCTCGAACAAGAGAAGCGCGCCGATGCCGGCCGCGATCAGCCCCGCGTGGGAGTGCCGGCGGCGGAGCTCGGTCACCGCGAGGGCGAAGAGCACCGAGAGCAGCATCATGACGACGACCGCGAAGCGCGCGGGCGAGCGCACGAAGCCGATCACGGGCACGTAGCGCAGCAGGGCCCAGGGCGTCGGGATCCGAGTGTTCACGCCCCCGATCCAGATGAACGGGCCGAGGGCGAGCAGGGCGAAGAACAGCGCCAGGAGCGTCCAGCGCCGCGGCAGCCGCCGGCGTGGCCAGAACGCGACCGCGATCACGAGCGGCGCGACCAGCGTCAGCGCGGCCGCGTTCTCCTCGAAGCCGTCCGCGCGCTCCCGCTGCAGCCAGTCGTGACTCGGACGGCCGAACAGCCGGTGGTTGGGATTGGGCAGGAAGAAGGCGAGCGCGTCCACGCCTCTGGGGCTGCTCCGCCAGAGCACGGGCGGAGAAGCGAAGTCGTGCTCGGCCATCCGCGCAACGGCCGCCTGGAGATAGACCATGAGGCCGAGCCCGGCGGCCACGACGCCCACCGCGCCGATCCACGCCCAGGCGCGGAACGCCACCGGCGTGCCGAGGCGTAACTGCAGCGATCGGCCGAGGACGAACCGGACGGTCAGGATCGAGACAACGAGCAGCACGGGGGTGTTCACCGAGCGCAGTCCGATCCGCGTCGCTCCGACGGCCACGGCCGTGCCGCCCGTGAGCGCTATCCAGACCACCAGGGCGGACAGAAGAACGGCGAGGCCGTCCAATACGCGCAGGAGCGCGCCGTGGGCGCTCGCCGGCCCTGTCCGGGTGGAGCGGACGGTCGCCGTTCCCAGGTACGCGCCGGCGATCAGCAGGCAGAAGACCGCGCAATACGGGTCGCAGTAGAGCGCCCACGCGAGGGTGAGCCCGAGGCCGACGCCGTACCGCAGGCGAGCGTCCTCTTCGGCTTTCAGGAGCAGCAGGAGGAACACGGGAAGCGGCGCGGCGGCGACCAGGCTGAAGTGCGCGGTGCCGCGCGCGGTCAAGAACGGCGAGAAGGCGAACAGCACCCCGGCCAGCGCGGCCGCGACGAGGCTCCCGCTCAGATGGCGCGCGAGAAGGAACATCGCGTAGGCGTTCGTCACACCCAGGGCGAGGTAGAGCACGTTGAACGTCGCGATGAGCCCGAGCCTCGGCTGCAGCGGCAGCGACAGCAGGTTGGTGAAGACGGTGTAGTTGTGGAAAGAGAGGTTGGCCCGGCCGGTGGGAGCGAAGAGGAGCGACGTGTAGAAAGGATCGCGCCCGAGCAGGAGCTCATGCCGGAAATGCCAGAGGTTCCAGACGTAGATCCCGCTGTCGCCGGTGGGGTCGCCGGTCAGGTGCGTCGCGAGATGCAGCGGAAGCGGCCACGAGAGGGCGAGGCTGAGCAGGGCATAGGCGCAGAGGATCGCCAGATGCAGCCGCCAGCCCGAGACCCACTCGCACTTCATGGGCAGACTCTCCGTGCCGCTGGCACCGGCCCGGCACTCAGAAAGGCAAAGCAGTGGTTCAGGCCCGATTTGGGAAGCGTTCCCGGGACGTTAGCTCCGGATGGAGCCCGCAGTCAAGCACCGTGGGCACGGATCCTGCTCCTACAGGCGGGGCAGCGCGGGAGCCGCCTGGTTGCCAAGGGGCGTGGTTCTGACAAGAGACTTGAAACTGCCTCGATGTCCTTGAAAGAATTGGCGTTGATGCCGGCAAGGCTGGGAAAGGCTTTGGCGCCCGTGAGCGCCCCCAGGGGGGCGCTGTCCCCCATCGGGACCAGGGCGTCAACGAGGGATGACATGTCGAGAGCGCGAGTCTTTGCAAAGCTCGCCGTCGTGCTGCTGGTGGCGGTCGCGAGCGTGGCTGCGGGGGTAAGGGCCGCCGGGGTGAAGGCCGCCGAGGATCCCCTCACCACCGCGGACGTTGTCCGCTTCCTGGGCGCAGGGCTGAGCGAACGCACCATCCTCACGGAGTTGAAGGATCGCGGGTTCGGCGAGGCGCTCGACACCACCCGCGAAGCGGCGTTGCGCCAGGCCGGCGCCACCGAGACGTTGATCGTGGCCGTCCGCCGCGTCGCGCCGGGGGCGCCTCTGCCCCCGCCGGTGGCCATCGCGACGCCGCGTCCGCGTCCCGAGGGCGCCGCCACTCCCCCTGTCGAAGGCCCTCACGGGCTCACGTTCGGCGCCACCACCAAGTCGGTGCGGGTGCCGGTGTCCGTCCTCGACAAGCGCGGCGAGCCGGTGCTTGGCCTGAGCGGCCAGGACTTCCTCATCAGCGAGAACGGGCAGAAGCAGGCGGTCACCTACTTCAGCGGCGAGCGGCGGCCCCTGCGGATTGCGCTGTGCCTGGACGTCAGCACCAGCATGACCGAGAAGATGAAGGAGGTGTCGGAGGCGCTCCGCCACTTCATCAACGTGTTGGAGCCGGCCGACGAGATCATGGTGATCACTTTCAGCGCCGACGTGCACGTCGATCAGGACTTCACCTCCGACCGCGAGCGGCTCGAGCGCGTGTTCACGAAGCTGCAGCCGGATCAGGGGACCGCGCTCTACGACGCGGTCATCGAGGCGCTTCGCCGCGTGGCGCCCGGCCCGGCGGAGAGCAAGGCGGTCGTGGTCGTCACCGACGGCGTGGACACGGCGAGCCGCGCGAGCTTCGGGGAGCTGCGCGAGATCGCCCGGCGCACCGAGGTGCCGATCTTCTCGCTCGGCATCGGCGCCGACTTCGGCCTGATGAACATCTTCCGGCCCCGGGGCGGGCTCGGCGGGATGGGCGGAGGCCGCGGGCCACGGGGCCCTGGCGGCGGTTGGCCCGGCGGTGGCGGCCGCTGGCCGGGCGGAGGCGGAGGGCGCGGCGGATGGCCCGGCGGTGGTGGCGGGGGCGGCGGCCGCGGGCCGAGCCCCATCGGCGGGCCCGACCAGGACCTCGACGCGGGCCCGTTGCGGGAACTGGCCGAAGAGACCGGCGGGCGGTGCGAGGTGCTCAAGGGCCTCGAGCACGACCGCGGCAAGAACGACCGCCTCAAGGAGGCCGTCGAGTCGATCGCGGTCACGCTGCGGCACCGGTACCTGGTCGGTTACGAGCCGCAGGCCCCGCCGGGCAAGGCCGGCTGGCGGAAGATCAAGGTCGAAGTCGACCGCCCGTCGGTGACGGTCCAGGCGCGGAAGGGGTACTACACGGAAAGCTGAGAGCAGGGATCGCGCAAGAGCTTCGCACTTCCTCGTTTTCCTACACGGTTTATGTGTAAATCCTGCCGCTCACAGGCGCGCCACGTCGGCTGATGCCTGACCCAGAGTCATCGGCAGCCGGGGATCGAACGGAAACGGCATCGGCTCTCCGATGCTGATGTCGACGAAGGCGGGGTGCGACGGGTTCAGGATGTAGTTGAACTCGTCCGGCACGACGACGCTCGGCACTCTCAGCACGGCGCTGTCGCCCTCCGCCACCCATCGATCGCCGATCGATCTCGTTTCCGGCGGCGGCGGATGATCTCGCCAGCTCGCGGGCAGCTCGGCGCGCTCGACCGCGGTCACCATCGACTCGTCGAAGTCCACGCGCACCGCCGAGTAGGCGGGCAGGATCCCGCTCGGCAGATGCACGAGAACCTCGACGAGGGCGAGCGACAGCGTGCCCGATGCGTATACAACGGCGATCCCGACGCTGTTCCAGCGGCCGCCGGACTTTCTCGCGCCCTGGCCGTCCCAGGCGCCCGCGAGGAGCTTCGTCTTGGTCAACCGCCAGGCCGACAGCATCAGTTCAATACGCCGTGCTCCAGCCGGTCGACCAGAGCTTCCACCTCACGCGCCCCGAGGTCCGTCTTCGCCAGGACCATCGGTCGCTCACCGCCGAGCCCGCGCTGCGGGGTCGCCAGCCACTGGCGGGCCGCCTCGGCGTCGCCTTCGAACAGCTCCAGCGCCTTCCCGAAGATCCTCGAGAGGCGGAGAAGCCGGTCGGACTCCTCCGGCTCGAGGCGGCCCTGCTGCTTGCGCCGGGCCAGGGTGCGCGGCTTGATCGCGACCGCCTCGGCGAGGTCGCTCATCGACACGCCGGTGATCCGTTGAAACCTCACGAACGCTTGAAACGCGAGACCCTTTTCGACGCGCCGGAAGATCCTTATCGGGTTCTGGGGGCGGAGTCCAACGAGCGACACGTACCAGTACGCGTCCGCCCGCCCCCCCTTGATGGCCTCGCGGTACGCCTCGATCTGCGCTGGTTCCGACGACGGGGTTTCTGCGAGCGTGCCCTCCACCATGCTTTCCCTCCGCCATTTGGCAGAGCATACTCTGCCAGATGGCCGACGTCAAGGAAAGATCGGGGTTCCGGAAGAGTCGCGGTTCCTACCAGCTCACGACGAGGACGGCCGCGGCTCCGCTGGCGCGGGGCTTGAGCGTCGCTCGCATGTTCTTCGCGAGGGGGATGTCCACCCAGTCGTGTTGCGGGTCCGCCAGCGCGCTCGCGATCAGCCCGATCGCGGCGCCCAGACCCGCTCCGACGGCCGCGCAGGTGAGGCGTCTGGAGCAGACCGGCTCCTTCTCGTTCGGGTCGTGGGCGGCGGAGCCGACAAAGAAGCCAGAGGCTCCGAGGACCACGGCACCCTCGAGGGTCCACTTGAGCACGGGTTTGTGGAGACCACGGCTCCACTGAAGCCTCTCGATGGCGTTCCGGGGGATCACCTGGGGTCCGGTCGGGGTGGAGAGCCTGAGGAAGCTCTCGTTGGCGCCGTCGAGCGTCCCGACGAGCCGCTTCGGGCTGACCGACGGCGCGGTGACGCGAACGATGGAGCCGACGTGGGCAACGACCGGATCCTGCGCCCAGGCGAGCGGTCCGAACAGCAGCGAGAGGACGGCGGCGGCGGTCACTCGAAGGCTGACCATGTGAGCCTCCTATGGGTCGTCGTCGTCCAATGATGCCCCCATCGCGGACCTAGCGGGGTCCGCCCCCGCGGTGAACGTATTCTTCGCGGGCGCGCGCGAGCTGCGCCAGGGCCGCCTCGCGCTCGGCCGGCGTGTTCCAGCCGGCATGGGCGCTCGCCGCGGCGGCGACGCGGTCTACCCACCGCACGAACCAGGACGCGTCGGCGGGCGAGCGCACCGGCTGGTCGCCGATCTGCACGTAGACCGGGCTCGTGCTGGCGAACGGGTAGAGGTCGAGGACCGGCAGGCGCGGGCGTTCGGCCCAGGCCCGCAGCACGTACCAGCCGCTGCTCTCGGCGGGCAGCGCCAGCGTCGCTTCCGCCGCCGTGCGGTCTCCGTCCAGCCGGACCTCGGCCACGACCTTGCCGTTTCCGATCACCTGCAGATGATCGACCGGCACGGACGAGCGCAGGACGACCCGGGCGTGAAGCGGGCGGCCGGCCGCGAGCCGGATCTCCTCGCCGGGTCCGTGCCCTTCCACCTCGAAGGTCAGAAGAGGCGCATTGGTCACGAATGTCCGGCCGCGACGCAAGCCCTCGAGGAAGGCCCGGTGCTCGAGGCGCGGGCCCGCCCTCACGTAGGTTCGCACCAGGCCCGCCGGCCCCCGGATCGACGCGAAATTGGGGAAGGCATCCGTCCCCGCCGCCGCGGGAACGCGGAAGCCGCAGTTGAGCAGGCGGTACCACACGTCGGAGGTGATGAGGTGGTCGCTGTATCCCATCACCTCGATGTAGTCGACCTTGCCGAGCGCGACGTCCACGGGCAGCGCGTAGCTCATCGGCTCGCTCGCGTCGTCGGGGTCGGGCGCCGAATCGAACGGATGCACGTAGCCCACGAGCGCGCCCTGGGCGTGGGCCAGGTCGGCCACGTCGGCGTTGGTGGGTACGAGGCTGGCCGACGCCGTGTTCGCCTGTCCGGCGTAGTCGGGGAGCAGGTAGTGATCGCGCAGCCCGAGAAGCGCGGTGTGTCCCCAGAAACCGGTATGGAACTCCTGTCCGTGCGCGAGCAGGAACCGCGGCGTGGAGACGGGATCGGGCGTCGTGCGGAACGCGGCGATGTCGGGAATGCGCTGCTCCTTGTTGACGACCAGGTTCTCGATGACGTGGAGGCCTTCCGCCCTGCCCTGGAAGGCGAGGTGGGCCGGCGTGTTGCGGTAGTGCCCGCCGTAGTTCATGTGGACGTGCAGGTCGCCGCCCCACCAGCCGCGCGCCGGCAGGTCGTCGAGCCGCCGCAGAGCGAGCCGGACCGCCCGCGTCTCGCCCGGCGCGAGCTTCAGCTCCTGATGGCGCGTTGCGTACTCCGGCCCGTGCCACGCGTCGACGGTCACGGTCTGGGCGGGGACCGTCACCGCGGAGCGCCCCCGCGTGTGGAAGTAGCCGTGCTCGAACGCCTGCTCGCCGCGCACGAAGGCCTCGTCGGCATGCCGCCACGCGTCGTCGGGCGCGTGGCTCCGGCCATCGCTGGCCGTGACCGAAAGGCGGGCGGGCATGGGTTGGCCGGACGCCGCATCGACGACGGTCACGCTCAGCCGGGCGGTGGGCTCTTTGTAGTGTCGGACGCGCGCGGTCACGCGCCGGCGGCCGCCCCCCGGCACGTCGATCACGAGGAGCGACGTGTTGCCGTCTTCGTTCGAGATGGCGGCGATGCGCCGTCCGTCGCGCGACCAGCGCGGCTCGGTGAGGTCGTAGTCGCCGAAGGTCAGGGGCAAGGGATCGCCGCCGTCGGCGGTCATGAGCCAGAGCTGGTTCCACTGCCGGCCGTGATAGCTGCTGTAGACGACGCGGCGCCCGTCGCTCGCCCAATCGGGGCGCGCCTTCCACGTCGTCTCCTCGTAGTGGATCTCGCGCATGGGGGCGCCGGGCGCGGCGGCCATGCGCCAGAAGCCGCCGGATCCCATCACCCGCCCCCGGTTGCTGACCAGGATCAGCTCCTTGCCGTCGGGCGACCACGTCGGCGAGAGGTAGTGGTCCCAGGCGCTGTAGTAGTAGCGCGGCAGGTCGCTCTTCCGGTCCTCGGTGAGGCGCACGGGCGCGCCGCCTTCCGCGGACGCGACGAAGACGTGCCACCGGCCCTCGTCCCGCGTGGAGACGAAGGCGATGCGCGCGCCGTCCGGCGACCAGCGCGGCTCCAGGTTCACCTGTCCGTTGCTCGTCAGCGGCGTGCTCGATCCGCTCGCCAGATCGAGCAGCCGCAGCTCCACCGCATCGCCGTGATAGGACGCGTACACGACGCGCCGCCCGTCGGGAGACCAGTCCGGCTGGTGGTCGTATCCCGGTCCCGCGGTGAGCTGGCGCGCCTCCTCCCCATCCAGCCGCTGGCGCCAGAGCGAGCCCTGCATGGAATAGATGACCTCGGTCCCGTCGGGCGACCACGTGACGGCGCCCGGCCCGCTGGTCACCTGCGGCACGTACATCTCGCGCCAATAGTAAGGATGGGGCACGCGGACCTGCTTGTACGCCAGCTCGCGCCGCGGCCGGGCGGCTTGCGTCGTGGCGCGAGCCGGGGCGAGGAGGACGATCGCCGCGACGGCGGCCGCGAGAAGCCGGGTCACGCCACGCCCGGTCCAATCACGGTGCCAGCCTGACCAGACAGGCGGCCCCGCCCACGCATGCCGCCACCAGCCCCGAGAACACGATGAGCAACACCGATGCGATCCGATAGAGCAGCGTAGCGTTCATGGTGGCACCTTGAAATAGGAGCCGCCACGGTAACATGTTTGTCCAGTCGGCAACTCTGCCTGAATATCGACGTCCTGTGGGCGCCCTCACGGTCTCTGTGGCCCTTTCCGGCTAACTTGGGGCTGGGGGTGACCCATGCTTGTCAGACATTCTCGGTATCTTCTTGTATTGATTGCGGCTGCCGCGATGCTGCGCTGCGGCGGTTCGAACCCGGCGTCGCCCTCGGGCGGCGGGGTGAAGCTCCAGGGCGTAGTCCTCCAGAACGCCTCCGTCAGCGCGGCCAGCGCGAGCGTCTCCGCCCGGTCCGCGCAGGCCGGCAAGATCGTCGTCACCGTTCAGGAGAATCCCTCCCTCTCGGTCACCGTATCGGGCAACGGGACGTTCGAGATCCAGAGCCTCCCCGCGGGAGGATTCACGCTGATCTTCTCGGTCAACGGAGTGGTGGTCGGCCAGATCACGATCACGGCCGTAAGTGAAGGAACGACGATCAAGATCGTGGTCAAGCTCTCCGAGCAGGAGGTCGAGCTCGTCGACCTCGAAACGGACGGCGACAACGGCGGCTCGAGCGGCGGCGACAACGGCCCGAAGACCTGCATGATCGAGGGCGGAAAGGCCGGCAGCAACATCGAGCTCGAAGGCAACGTCGACTCCGGCACCAGCAGCCAGTTCAAGATGCGCGCGAACGGGAACCGCTCCAGCGCGCTCGTGGACGTCGCGGCCACCGCCGCGAGCTACAAGTGCAATGGGGACAAGGGCAGCGCGGACTGCAAAGCGAACCTGAAAGCGGGGGTCAAGGTGCATGTCCGGGGCAACCTCACCATCTGCACCACGAGCACGGCCAGCGTCACGGCCACGGAAGTGATGATCCAGAAGGATTGAAGACACCGGCCTGGACGCTCGGCCTGATCCTGCTGACGGCCGACTTCGCCGGGGCGAGCGCGGCGCCGCGCTCGCCCCGGGCGAGGCCCGACGCCACGGGCCCCGACATGTCGGCCTCCTACTCCTTTCTTCGCGCCGGCGAGGCACACCTCCATGGCGCCGATCTCTCCGCCTCGTTCCGCCTCCGGCCGAGATGGCGGCTGCTGGCCGACCTCAGCGCCCATTCCGGGTCCTTCGCGGGAGCGAACCTGAGGCAGACGAACTTCATGGTCGGAGTCCGCCGGCTCTTCAGTCCCGGCCGGCACTGGCAGCCTTTTGCCCAGGCCATGCTCGGCGGCGCCCGCTCGACGAGCCGGTTCGAAGGCTCGAACGTGCTGATCTCGAGCCAGACGAGCGGGGGCGGCGCGCTGGGCCTGGGTACCGACTACCGGCTGTCAGCCCACTGGGCACTACGCGGCCAGGGGGACTACCTGGTCCTGCATTCGGGAGCCGGCTGGGACCGGGATCCCAGGTTGTCCGTCGGACTGGCCTACCGCTTCTCGCGCTGAAGCTCGCCGCTGGAGAGCTGATCCCGCTTGGCCTCTGCGCGAGTCAATGCAAGCGGAACGCCACCACGGAGTCGCCGGCTCCCCAGACTCCCCCACCCCCGACCGAGATCGCGACGAATTGCTTGCCAGAGGCGAGCCGATAGCTCATCGGCGTCGCCTTGCCGCTCTCGGGCAGGGCACCCCGCCACAGCTCACGTCCGGTCTCGACGTCGTAGGCGTGGAGCCACCGATCGAGCGCCGCGCCGATGAAGACGACACCGCCCGCGGTGACGACGGGGCCGCCGAGGTTCGGCGAGCCCCACCCGGGGGGAACCTTCGCCGCCAGCCCGGGGTCCAGTGGGCGCGTGAACGATCCCAGGGGCACCTCCCAGAGGCGGCCCCCCGTCTTGAGGTCGATGGCGACGAGCGTGCCGAAGGGCGGAGGGGTGCAGGGCAGCCCTGACGGAGCCAGCAGCATCCGCCGCCGCATGAAGTACGGCGTTCCCTGCATCGAGTTGTACCCGAAGTCCTGTCCGAGCCGTTGGTCCGCGGCCCGCGCGCGCTCCTGATCGAACCCCTCGCGCGGGATGAGCTGCACCATCACCGCAACCCTGTTCACCGGAACGACCGCGATCTCCCGCACCGGGTCGATCGCGAGCCCGCCCCAGTGCGCCCCGCCGATGCTCGAGGGCATGACCAGGGTGCCCCGGACGCTGGGCGGCGTGAAGATTCCTTCGTTGCGCAGCCCCTCGATCGCCGCGCGGCACGCCGCGCGATCCGCGTCGGTGAGCCCCCAGACTTGATCCACGTCGAATCGATGCGGGCTGAGTGGCGGCGTCACGGCCGTGAAGGGCTGCGTGCGCGAGGCCTGCTCCAACGGAATGTCGCTCGGCGGCACCGCACGCTCTTCGACCGGAAAGACCGGCCGGCCGGTGTCCCGGTCGAGGACGAACAGCATGCCGGTCTTGGTCCCCTGCACGACGGCCGGAATGCGCGTGCCGTTCCGCGTGACGCTCACGAGCGCCGGCGGCGACGCGTTGTCGTAGTCCCAGAGATCGTGGTGCACCGTCTGGAAGGCCCAGACCAGCTTGCCGGTCGAAGCCTTGAGGGCCACGATGGAATTGGCGTATCGGTTGCCGCCCAGCCGCATCGCGCCGTAATAGTCGGGCGCGGCGCTGCCCGTGGGCACGAAGACCAGGTCGCGCTCGGGATCGGCGGCGAGCACGCTCCACGCGTTGGCGGCGCCGCTCTTGTGGGCCATCGCGCCGCTCCACTCGCCGTACGCCGCATCGCTGGGATCTTGCGGAATCGGATCCCACGTCCACGTGAGGGCGCCGGTGCGCGCGTCGTAGGCGCGCACTTCACCGCTGGCGGGGTTGGGGCGGGTGTTGTCGGCGACCGAGGACCCGGTCACGACGAGCCCGTTCACGACCAGCGGGGGCGAGGTCATGGAGTAGGCCCCGGGCTCGAAGGGCGGAATCCGGAGGCCCGCCTTGAGGTCGACCATGCCCGCCCGGCCGAACCCGGAGCAGGGCCGCCCGTCGCGCCCGTCGAGCGCGAAGAGCTGCGACTGCGCCGTGGCCACGAAGATGCGGCGGCGGCAGGCAGCGCCCGCGGGCGCCGATTCGTCGAGCCAGGTCGACACCCCGCGGCTGGCGAAATCGCCGTACGTCACGTCGCGCTCGATCCTGGGGTCGAACACCCAGCGCTCCCGCCCGGTGGCGGGATCGAGGGCGATCACCCGCCCCAGCGGCGTGCCCAGGTACATCGTTCCATCCACGACGAGCGGCGTCGCCTCGAAGGCCGTGGGCTTCTTCGTCGCGAACCGGGCATCGGTCTCACCGGTGTGATAGGTCCAGGCCACCTCGAGCCGGCTCACGTTTTCGCGGGTGATCTCCGACGCGGGCAGGTAACGAGTGCCCTGGACGTCGCGGCCGTTCGCCATCCAGCCCACTTCCTGGGCCGGAAGCGCGGTCAGCGCCGTCCCGAGGAGCAGCGCCGTCAACAGTGTTCGCACGTTGCCTCCCGGA
>Ga0099828_10001605_pt1 | contig 15274 bp, 17 predicted proteins | sample CZO8metaG_2_FD_79338 | JGI IMG/M metagenome (GOLD analysis project Ga0099828, IMG submission 79338) | Vadose zone soil microbial communities from the Eel River Critical Zone Observatory, Northern California, USA - CZOApr15con2H1.8 metaG | ecosystem: Environmental > Terrestrial > Soil > Vadose...
CGACGTCAGGATGATGAAGTACATCACGAGGTTGGAGAAGAGCATCCCGATCACGATGTCGGTGCGGGCCGCCTTGAGCTCGGAGCGTGTGACCCCGCGCCTTTCGGCCTCGGTCACCTTGCCCGCCGCGCGCATCTCGTTGACCTCGGATGTCGCCTGCCAGAAGAACAGGTAAGGCGAGATCGTCGTGCCGAAGATCGCGACCAGCGCGGCGATGAACCCTTTGCTCAGCTCGAGGTGTGGAACCACGCTGGCCAGCGCGACCTGACGCACGTCTGGATGTATCAGCAGGCCGGTGATCACGTACGCGAACAGCGTGACCGTCAGCCACTTGAAGACCTTGAAGATCACCGAATATGTGACGAAGAGCTGCAGCCCGAGCACCAGTGCCGCCACCGGCGCGACAAGCCATACCTGATGCAGAGCACCTTTTGTGAGAAGCGACCCGCCGGCGGCAACGGCGCCGAGGTCAGCCCCGACGTTGATGGTGTTGGCCACGAACAGTGCGGCGATGCAGATGCCAATCAGCCAGGTCGGAAACTTGCGACGCAGCGCTGTGCCGAGGCCGACCCCGGTTTGCAGCGCGATGCGGGCACACAGCTCCTGGACCGCGGCCATCAACGGAAACGTGAAGACGGCCGTCCAGAGCACCGAGTACCCGAACTGGCTTCCAACCTGTGCGTAGGTTCCGATCCCGCTCGGGTCATCGTCGCTGGCGCCTGTGATGAGTCCAGGTCCCAGCAGCTGCAGCCAACCAAGAGGTCCCCTCCTGGTCGCCTCTTCGAAGGTGCTGCGCCCGGCGGGCGGCGATCCTGCGCCTGCCTCACGGCCGGCCTTGTGATCCCGCTTCAGCAGCTCTTCGCGGGGCGGTTCGGCGTTCGGACCGGCGGGAATGGCCTGGAGGATCGGATCCTGGATTTCCCCACCCGCATCCGCAACCTCGTCGTCATCCGGCTCAAAGGCCGGCTTCTTGTCCGTCACACCACTGGGAACGCCGTTGATGATCGGTTCGACTTGTTAGGGCCAGGAATGGCTGGAGGGCTCGGCCATTGCTGGCCAAGCTCCTCCAATTCACTAACGAGCGGGGCAAACGGCCTACCGAACGTTTTCTGCAGCAACGTTTTTTGGCGAACTTTTAGGCGGCAGCTTTTTCCGCGCTGAGTAGATGTTGCGTCTATGTTGTTAAACTCTTGATGAGGAAGGTCGGGGCTGGTCCGGATTATTTCTGGACTGGGGAGGGGTATTTCATCGAGGATCTGTTCAAGGCTGGAGGCGAGGGACCGGTGTACGCGGACAAGCACCTGCTCGTAACCCGCACCGCGACGCCGCCGGGCGTGCGCTTTGCCGGCGAAATCGACATGACCAACTCGGACGAGGTCATGAAGGGCCTGAAAATCGCATTTCCAGATGGCGGCGACCATCACCTCGACCTGAGCGCGCTGAGCTTCTGCGACATCAGCGGTATCCGGGCCCTGGTCGAGATTGCGACCGAGCTTGGCGACGGGAGCCGGCTCCTGCTTCACGGCTTGCCCGACCAGCTGCAGACGGTGATGCGGGTCACAGGCTGGTCGGACATGCCCAACCTCTCGATCTGCAATTGCGGAGCGAGGGCGGTATGAACATCCCAGCGGAGACCAGGTTCCGGCACGAAGCCTTTCTTTACTCCGGCTGGGCCGAATTCGTCTCCGGGATGGTGCCCTTCATCAAGGGCGGCATCGACGCCGGCGAGCCGGTGCTGGTCGTCGAATCTCCCGAAAAAATCCGGCTGCTGCGAGAAGCCCTTGGCCAGGATGGCGAAAGCGTGATGTTCGCCGACATGGCCCAGGTGGGCGCCAACCCGGCGCGGATCATCCCGGCGTGGCGCGACTTCGTCACCCGTCACGGCACGGAGAACCGACGCCTCCGAGGGATCGGGGAACCGATCTGGAACGGAAGGACCGCCGACGAGCTCGTGGAGTGCCAGCGCCATGAATCGCTCCTCAACGTCGCCTTCTGGCAAGGTAAACCGTGGTGGCTGGTGTGTCCATATGACGTCGAGCACCTTGATCCGGCTGTCATAGACGAAGCGCGACGCAGCCACGAATTCGTCAGGGGTGGTAGCGCCTCCGCCCAGAGCACGGACTTCCGTGGCGTCGAAGCCTGCGGCGCCTGTTTCGATGTGCCGCTCCCGGCGCCGAAAGCAGGTTCACGAGAGCTGACCTTCGAGGCAGAGAGTTTGCTCGAGCTGCGAGGAGGGGTCATGCGTTTTGCGACATCTTCAGGCTTGAGCGCGGCGAGGGCGACCGAGCTCGTCACCGCCGTCAACGAGGTCGCCACGAACAGCATCCTTCATGGCGGCGGCAGAGGAACTCTCCGCATGTGGCGTGACGGCGGCAACCTCGTTTGCGAGGTCCGAGATGCCGGACGCTACGACCTGCCGCTCGCCGACCGTGCCAGGCCCGGACCGGATCTCCGCGAGTCCCGCGGCCTGTGGCTCGCGAACCACCTGTGCGACCTGGTCCAGATTCGGACCTTCGACGATGGCACCGTGGTCCGCCTGCACATGAGGGTGGACCCCCGACATCACCTGCGCGTGGTCCCGTCGTAGAGGAGCAAATTCGGCCTCGGCCAGGCCCAGAGCCTTGAGTTTTCGAAGCGCTTCCCATGCTTCGAAAAGGGTCCGGTAAATGCCCTTCCCCCAGGCCCGGGCAACGCCTATCCTGTGCCTTCCATGGCGATCCGGTCCGAGCTCGCCGGCTACAGCACCGCCCAGGCGCGGCGCGCGCTGGAGGGCCTCCCGCGGTGCGACTACGACGTCGTGATCCAGCCCCTGCGGTATCGCTGGGCTCCCCACCTTGCGGCTCGCTGCGAGTTCGAAGAGCGCCGCATCGTCCTCCAGGTGCCGATCCCGTTTCGGCCCTTCAAGGAGCCGGTGATATACGCGGCGCGGCGGAAGCGTGGCGAGGGCATGCGCTTCGCCTGGGCCTCTGAGACGGTGTTCTTCCGGGGCCGGCGCGACGTGCTGAGGTTCCTGTACTGCCACGAATGGATGCACTGGTATCTGCACGAGGTGCTGGGCAAGGGGTCGGCAGCGGAGACTGCCTGCGATCGCTTCGCGCTGCGCAATTTCCGGCGCAGGTTCGTCACGTCGGACGACGCCGACGCCGCCCTCAAGCGGCGGACGCTGAAGGTGCGCGCGTCGTACTGACGCCCGGTGCGACCGGCTAGGAAAACGACTCTCGAGGGTCCTTGCGCAGCAGCACGATCACCGCGACCGGCAGCGCGATGTTCACCAGCAGAGAGACCGGTCCGTGATTCGCGCCGATCGGGATCAGCAGCAAGAGCGCAGCACCGAAAAGGCACACGACCTCGAGCGCGATGGCCAAACCTCGCGCCCTTCGCCGGCGCCACAGCACGCCGATGCCGATGAGGCAGGTCCCGAGGGAAAGCAGCAAGGTGACCACGACCAGCCCGGCAATTGCGTATTCGCCCGCGAGGACGAAGGGAGCTGAAGAGATGGCGGCGATGAACCAGAACAGGCTCTGCATGCCAAGCAGCACAAAGGCCGCTTCCGGTTTGCTCGATGAATCAGCTTTGATCAATTCGTCTCACCACCTTGTCGTCGATGTCGACGGCGAATCGTCCGCCCGGGTTGTCGACGATCCAGACGTGCAGCATCGGTGACGCGCTGATGTCGATGGCGCCGATGGGGCACGTCGCGGTCGGCGTCATGAAGCTGAACTCGAAGCCGAACGGCGTGAAGCAGATGTTTTCGTGCTGGTGCCATGCCGTCAGCGGACCGCCGGGATCCGGACCGAACTGTCCGATGTGCTGCATCTGGAACATCGCCCCGAGCAATACGGGTCCATGCTTGGTGTTGGCGTAGACGAGGCCCTGGGGATGCTGAGGGTCCATCACGTAGCCCGCGTCGACGTTGCGCTGATTCACCCAGTGCGTCGAGGGCATGTTCTGCGGGCCACCCGGACGAAACCCGGCCGCCCACGCGGCGTGCCAGTCGCGGTACGGCGCGATGGCCGTCGCGGTGGCGTCGTACAGCCGCTGGGCCGCCGCGACCTGCTCAGGGGTAGCGACGTCGTTGGTCGCCTGCAGCACCGCGCCCGCGTGCACATGCTGCGCGTCTGGCCTGGCCAGGTCGTCGATCCAGATCACCGACAGGGAGACAACTGTGAGGAACGGGACAGCCGCGCCGAGTGTGCCCCAGCGCCACCGGCGCAGTCTCTGCTCGCCCCGCACAGGTACCAACACGAGGCCCAGCGCAGTCAGCTCGATGAGCTTGGTCGCGAGCGCCACCTGGTCCGGAGTGTCGAAGCCAAGGATGACGTAGCCGAGATAGCCGAGCAGCGTCATCGTGATGAGCGACGCGGACGCGATGCGCCACCAGCGCCACGTAAACGCTTGCGCCAGCGCGATGTAGGCGAAGGCGTTCATCCCGAACAACGCGGCTGTGATCGTCTCGCCCAGGTGCGTCCACACCAGACCCAGGTGGATGGCGCCCGCCATCGCCATGAGGACCGAAGCTCCGAGCACCGTGCCCGGCACGGTGCGCCGCGACGGCCGGAGCCTCAGCGCGAGAAGTGCGAGCGGGAGAGCGGCAAGCCCGAAGTAGAGGCCGATCGCGTGATCCGGTGAGATGTCGAACATGCCACGATCGTCGGCGCCCGGCTTAAGAAGCGCGTAAGAGAGGAAGGTCGACGATGAGCGCGGCGCCGCCCGCCGGCGATTCGCCGGCGAGGATGCGGCCGTGTAACTGGTCGACGATCCACCGCGCGATCGCCAGGCCCAGACCGGAATGGCCTCCCGAGCGCGACGGATCGGCGCGGTAGAAGCGCTCGAAGACTCGCTCCCGTTCCGCAGCGGCGATCCCCGGACCATCGTCTGCGACCAGCACTCGGGCCCATCCCGATTCCGTCGACACGCGCACATCGACCTTGCTCTTGGCGTGGCGAAGCGCGTTGTCGAGGAGGATCCAGAGGAGCTGGCGCAGCGCATCCTCGTCGCCGTCGATGGCTGCGGGAGAGGCCTCGACCGTGAGAATGCGATCCGGACGCAGGGTGGCCGCCTGCCGCGACACCTCTTCGACGATCGGTTTCAAATCGGTCGGCGCCAGGGACAACCGCAAGCCGGAGTCGGCTCGCGCGAGCGTAAGCAGGCGGTCGACGAGGCGCGCCATGCGCGCGCTTTCTTCAGCGATGTCTGTCACAGCCGCGGCGCGGACATCGTCCGTGAGTGCCGGTCCTCGGCTCAAGAGCCCGGCGTTGCCCTGGATCGTGGTCAGCGGCGTCCGCAGCTCGTGCGAGGCGTCGGCCACGAAGCGGCGCTGGGATTCGAAAGCGTCCTGCAGCTGGTTCAGCATCCAGTTGAAGCTGGCCGCCAGCGTCGCCACCTCGTCGCGGCTGCGCGGTTGGGGCAGCCGCCGCCCGAAGTCGCGCGTCCTGCCGATGCCGGCCGCCGCGCCGGCGACCGATTTCAAGGGCGCCAGCGCGCGGCCGGCCACCAGCCAAGACGCAATGAGCGCCGCGAGGAGCGCCGGGATGGCGGAGATGACGAGGAAAACGACGATGCCCGAGCGGTTCGACTCCGGGACGCGCGTGGACTGGCCGGTCATCACGTAGCCGTTCGCGAAGGGCAGGAGGTAGAGCCGGAGCGAGCCCTGGGTGGCGAAGGCACCATGATGCTGCTGCGCCTGGCTGAGGAGTGGCCGGCTCGCTGCGGGAGGCGAGCCGTTCAGGACGCCTGTCGTGTAGACGGCCGAGCCGTCTTGTGACAGGACCTCCACGAAGACGTCGGTGCTGGTCGCCAGGTCGGCGGGCGCGACAGCCGGCTGCGGCGCCGGGGCGGTCCCCCCGAGCGCGGCCGCGGCGTCGTGGGCGCGCGTGCGCAGCGCGTCGTCCTGGTTGGTGTAGGCGCCTCGCGAAAGCAGCGAGAAGAGCAGCAAGCCGAACACGACAAGGGCGAGCGCGACGACGCCCGCACCGAAAAGGGCAAGCCTCAGGCGAAGCGGCAACTACTCGTGCAGCGCGTAGCCGGCGCCGCGCACCGTGTGCAGCAGGCGCGGTTCGCCGTCCAGCTCCAGCTTCTGGCGCAGGTAGCCGACGTAAACCGCGACGACGTTGTCGCTGTCGGCCTCGCCCTTCCACACGGCGTCGATCAATTGCTCGCGAGACAGGACCTGGCGGGGATGGCGCAGGAAGTGCCGGAGCAGGTCGAACTCGGTCGCGGTCAGGTCGATCGCGCGCTCGCCGCGCCACGCGCCGCGGCTCGCCGGCTCGAGGCGGAGGTCGCCGAAGCGCATGTGGTCGGCGGGCGCCGTCCTGCGGAGCAGCGCGCGCACCCTGGCCAGCAGCTCCTCATTGGCGAAGGGCTTGACCAGGTAGTCGTCGGCGCCGGAGTCGAGGCCGCGGACCCTCTCCTCCGTACCGCCGAGCGCGGTCAGCAGAAGGATCGGGATCGCGCCCGTCGAGCGCAAACGCCTGCAGACGGCGATGCCGTCGAGGCCCGGCAGCATGATGTCCAGGACGACCGCGTCGAACGGGCGCTCGCGAGCCAGGCGCAGCGCCTCGTTGCCGTCGCCCGCGAGCTCGACGTCATAGACGTCGGCCCCGAGCACACGACCGAGGGTCGCGGCGAGCCGCGCATCGTCCTCGACGACCAGGATCCGTGAGCCACTCATCCGAGCGATTTATAGCCCGCCGGATGTGGATTTGATAAGAGTGTCGAAATCGCCTGGATCTGTTCGTCGCATGAAGTGAGTCCAAAGGACATCACGCGCAAGGAGAGACAGGCATGGCGAACTTCGTACTTCTGTATTCGGGAGGCAGCGCCGGGACGACACCGGCGGAGCGCGAGAAGATCATGGGCGCCTGGGGCGCCTGGTTTGGCAGGCTCGGCGACAAGATCGTCGACGCCGGCAACCCCTTCAGCGAGCACGCGAAGAACCTTTCCAATGGCGCCGTCCACGACGGCGCGGTCGGCAACCCGCCCGCGACCGGCTACTCGATCCTGAAGGCGGACTCGTTGAACGCCGCGGCCGAGCTCGCCAAGGGCTGCCCGGTGCTGCAGTCGGGCGGCAAGGTCACGGTTTACGAGATCACGCCGGCGATGTAGTTCGGTCTACTCCACCTCGACGAGCGAAACCCGTTTCGTCGCGGTCAGCCGGCCTCGGGCGCCCGAAAGGTACGTGCCCGAGGTCGGCGCCACGTCCAGGTAGTCGGCGCCTACCGCGACCGTGACGTGGCCCAGCCCGCCGCGGCTGGCGTGGGTGGGATCGAAGGAATGGGCGATCGCATCTCCGGTCCCGTCGTGGGTCGGGAGGATGACCTCGACCCACGCGTGGGTGCCGCCCTGGCCGAGCAGGTGTCCCGACACGTAGCGGGCGGGCAGGCCGCACGCGCGGCACAGCGCCAGCATCACGTGGGCGTAGTCCTGGCACACGCCGGCGCCGATCTCCAGCGCCTCCGCGGCAGTCGTGCGCACGGCGGTCACCCCGTACCGGTAGGTCATCGACTGGTAGACCCAGTCGTTGATCCTGTCGGCGAGCGGCAGCCCGTACTTCGCCGACGTGGCGAGGTCGTCGGCCGCCCGCATGATGCGGTAGTCCGGCTCGGTCAGGACCGACGGCTCGAGCAGGTAGGCCTCCGACAGCCACCCGTCCTGGAGACGATTGGGTTCCTCGGCGCGGCGCTCGACCGACACCTCGGCGACGAACTCGATCGCGTCCGCCACCTGGGGCGCGAACACGTTGAAGATCACGTTGCCGAAGCGATCGCGACGGTCTTCGAGCTGCGCGCCGGGGCCGCCCGCGCCGATCGACACCTGATGCCACAGCCTGCGCTGGTCGCCGAAGCGCTCCGGCGGGATCACCACGAGACGGTGGTTGAGCTCCCGAATCGGCTCCGGGTACTCGTAGCGGAACCTCTGCAGGACGCGATACGACGCGCGCCTGGCTGTCGCCCATTCGACGGAGGCGGGGTTGATCGCCATCACGAGTCCCTGTCCGCCCACACTGTCATCGACTTGAAGGTGGCCGGCCCGAAGGTGGTCAGCATCGCCACGTCCAGCGCGTCGCGGCCGCGGCCGATCAGGACCCGGCCGACCCGCCGGACGTTGTTGCGCGGGTCGAACGTCCACCAGCGGTCGTCGAGATACACCTCCATCCAGGCGGCGAAGTCCATCGGGGCGGGGTCGGGCGGCACGTACAGGTCGGGAAGATAGCCGAACACGTACCGTGCAGGGATGTTCAACGCGCGACAAAACGTGATCGCGAGGTGAGCGAGGTCGCGGCAAACGCCTTTTCGCTGCTCCAGGACGTCCGCGGCCGTGGTCAACGGGTTGCTCGAGCCGTACTGGAACGTGATGTTGTCGTGGACCCAATCGCAGACCGCCTGGACCCGCGCCCCGCCCGGCGGGGTATGTCCGAACAGCTCCCAAGCCATGCCCATGAGCTGGTCCGACAGGCAGTAGCGGCTGGGCAGCGTGAAATGGAGCACATCGCCCGGGATCTGTTCGACCGGCAGCTGCCGGGCCGCTATGGCGTCCAGGTCGGGCTCGTCCGGTACTGCGACCACGGCGTCATAACGCAGGAGGAGGTCGCCTTGCGGCATGACCAGTCGCTTGACCGGGTTGCCGTAGAAGTCGGCGTACTCGTCGATGGGCACCGGCGGCTGGGTGGACCATGACTCGGTGACCAGCTGGTGCCGGGCGTCGGAACGAGGGCGCACCTGGACGGTGGCGACAGTCGGGGCGCTCACGTCGTACTTGAACTCGCAGCCCACCCGTAGATCGATCGTTTTCGCAGGTGTGCGGATGGCGCTGAAACTATAGCTGTGGGTTCCGTGCTTCTCGATGCCAACTACCAGGTCAACGGCTTCTACGACGAAATGCTTGCGGCCGCCGGGCAGCCGCGGCCCGCCTACCGTCGACTCTACGAGCACCTGAACCGCCTCGGTCCTGACGAGCTGCAGCGGCGCTGGGGCCTCGCCATGGAGATGTTCCGCAACCACGGCATCACGTTCGCCGTGTACCCCGACGCCCAGGGCACCGAGAAGGTCTTCCCGTTCGACATCATCCCGCGCGTGATCGAGGCAGCCACGTGGCGGCGGCTCGAAGCGGGGCTCAAGCAGCGCCTGCGGGCGCTCGACCTCTTTCTCGAGGACGTGTACGGACGCAAGTTGATACTCGAGCAAGGGGCGATTCCGCCCGAGATCGTGCTCAGCAGCTCGCTCTACCTGCGGGAGATCGCGGGCCTGAACGTGCCGCACGGCATCCACTGCCACATCGCCGGGATCGACCTCGTGCGCAACGAACGGGGCGAGTTCTTCGTCCTGGAGGACAACCTGCGCACCCCATCCGGGGCGTCCTACGTGCAGGCCAACCGCTACGTGATGAAGCGGATCCTGCCCGACCTGTTCGCGGGCTACCCGGTTCGGCCCGTCGAGGGATACGTCCACGAGCTGCTCCGCCACCTGCGGTGGCTTGCCCCCGAGGGGATCGACGACCCGACCGTCGTCCTCCTCACTCCAGGGATCAACAACGCGGCCTATTACGAGCACCTCTACCTTGCGAAGCAGATGGGCGTCGAGCTCGTCGAGGGCACTGACCTCGCCGTCGACCAGGACCACGTCTTCATGCGCACGACACGAGGCCTGCGTCCTGTGCACGTCATCTATCGACGCATCGACGACGAGTGGCTCGACCCGATCTTCGGCCGCCAGGAGTCCCTCGTCGGCGTCGCGGGGCTGGTCAATGCGTATCGCGCCGGCAACGTCGCCATCGCGAATGCGCTCGGCAACGGCGTCGCGGACGACAAGGCCGTCTACGCGCTGGTGCCCAAGGTGATCCGGTACTACCTCGCCGAAGACCCGATCCTGCCCAACGTGGAGACGTACCTGTGCGCCATCGACGACGACCGCCGTTACGTGCTCGACCACCTGGACGACCTGGTGGTCAAGACGGTCGACGCGTCAGGGGGCTACGGCATGCTCATCGGACCCATGTCCACGCGGGAGGAGCGCGAGGACTTCCGGCGGCGCATCATCGCGCGGCCGCGCGCCTTCGTCGCGCAGCCCGTGGTCGCACTGTCGGTGCAGCCGGTGTTCGACGGCGGACGCCTGCGCCGCGGCCATCAGGACCTGAGGCCCTTCGTCCTCACAGGCCCCGACGTCTACGTCACGCCGGGTGGCCTCACGCGCGTGGCCCTGAAGCCGGGGTCGCTTGTGGTCAACAGCTCGCAGGGCGGCGGGAGCCGCGACACCTGGGTGATGGCCGACGACGGCCTGGAGCCCGCCGATGCTTAGCCGGGCCGCGACGTCGCTGGCCCTGATGGGCCGCCACCTCGAGCGGGCGGATCACCTGGCGCGGATCCTCGGCGTGCATGTGTCGCTGTCGCTCGACCGGACCGACGAGCCGGGTCCCGATTTCTGGGTCCGCTTCATGGAGCTCGCCGGATGGCGGGGCAGCGACACCGGCCGGCGCGAGCAGGCGATCGAGATGGTGGTGGCCGGCACCCTTGGGCCATCGGTCCGCGCGAGCGTCGCCGCCGCGCGCCTGGGCGCGCAGGCTGTCCGGCCGTCGCTTCCGAGCGAGCTGTACGAGCAGGTGAACGCCCTGCACTGGCGGGCCCAGCAGGCCCCCTTCCAGCGCGACCTCTATCCCTTCCTGATGGACGTGCAGATGAGCATCCGGCTGGTCGACGGGCTGCTCGAGGACACGATGTCGCACGACGAAGCCCGCGACTTCGTCCGCCTGGGCAAGTTCGTCGAGCGCACGGGCAACGTCACGACGGTGGTGACCCGCAAGACGGCAGAGCTCGTGGAAACTCCGGAGGATGCGCTGGAGTGGACCGCGGTCTTGAAGTCGTGCTTTGCGTTCGAGTCGTACCAGGCGCGATATCCGGGCGGCGTGACGGAAGACCGCGTGATCGAATGCCTTCTCCTCGACCGCTCGCTGCCGCGCTCCGCGCGATTCTCGAGCGCGATGGCGCTCGATGCGGTCATGAGGATCGAAGGCAAAGCACGGCATTCCAAACCCCTCCGCCTGCTGAGCCGCTTGAACGCGATTTACCAGAACGCCGACACGAAGTCGATCGCCGAGCACCCTCTCGACTTCGACGCCGAGTGCCGCGCGGTTCTGCGCCTGCTCGAGGTAGCGCTGCGCGAGTCGTACTTCCACCCGAGCAAGGTGCCCGCGGCGGTGATGGGCGAAGAGGGGCGCGGCATGCCGCAGCAATGAAGCTCGAGATCATGCACAGCACGCGCTACAGGTACACCGGTCCGATCGCCGAAACGGTGATGGAGGTGAGGCTGCGTCCGATGGACGGCAATGGGCAGCGCTGCCTCGACTTCAACCTGGAGCTGAGCCATGGGATCGAGGCGCGCAGCTACATGGACGGCTACGGCAACAACGTCCACTACTTCAACCTCGTGCGCCCGCATTCGGCGCTGAACGTGATCAGCCGCTCGACCGTCGAGACCGGCCTCGCGCCGGACAGCGACCCCGGCGAGGAGCTAGTGCTGGACTTCCTGCGCTTCCGATCGCCGGTCAAGGAGGTCGAGGGCGTGAAAGACCTGGCGCGGCAGCATGCGATCGGCGACCCCTCATCGCGCGAGGCCGTCGAGAGTGCGATGGAGGAGCTGACCCTGACGATCAGCCGCAACTTCGCCTACGACCGCACGGTCACCAACGTCTACAGCGCGGTCGACGACATCCTCAAGGTGCGGGCGGGCGTGTGCCAGGACTTCGCCCACCTCTTCATCGCGGTCGCGCGAGCCATGGGCGTGCCCGCGCGCTATGTCAGTGGATACATCCACTCGCCGGGCGAGCGCACCGCCGCCGCCTCGCATGCCTGGGCCGAAGCGTGGATTCCAGGCCGCGGCTGGGTCGGCTACGACGCCACTCATCCCGTCCGCACCACCGAGCATCATGTGCGACTCGCGGTGGGCCGCGACTACACGGACGCGGCGCCCACGCGCGGTGTGTACGTCGGGTCGGCGACCGGGTCGATGTCGATCAGCGTGAAAACTCGCGCCATCGGGTAACCCAATTCCGCCTCGTTGGATCCACCGGCGCACATCCAAGGCCGGGATTGGGCCCCGTTGGCGCAAGCGGTGCGTTATGACGTCTAGAACCGTTTGCCGCGCACGTGCTCGATGGAGAACTTCGCCGTGTCGGCGATCAGCATGACCGCCATCACGCCCGCCTCGACCGGGTCGCTCACCACGACGTCGGCCGCGTCCGGTACCGACCCGGCCATGCTCGTGCAGAGGACGAGGATCCCCGACTCGCGGATCTCACGCACGGCGGTGGTGATGTCGCCTCCCATCAGCGCGCCCGCGAGCACCAGGACCCGCGCCCGGTGCAGCCGGGCAACCGCCCGCACCGCGTCCGCGAGCTGCTCTTCGCCGACGAGCGGGATCGTGTCGACGGAGATGCGCTCGCCTCGGATGTTGTGCCGGTCGGCCTCCGAGATCGCGCCCTGCGCCACCATCCCGACCTGCGCACCTCCCCCGATCACGATCACCCGCTTGCCGTAGATCGTCTGGAAGGTCGGGACCACACTGACTTTCGTCACGCCCTGCACGCCTCCGAGGTCGGCGATCAGGCGTGTTTCGTCAGGAGCTCCGGAGACCTCCAGCTGCAGCTCCGCGATCGCATCGCGGTGCCCACCTCCCGCGACATAGGTGATGTTGGCGCCGTGCCGAAAGATCGCCTCGGTGATCCGGTAGAGGACTCCGGGCTCGTCACGGCACTCGACCAGCAGACCGGTGACTTCAGGCGCAGCCACTGGGCGAGAACGATAAGGCGACCGGTCGGGCTTGAGTCCCCACGAATTCGGAGGCTTCGCCTGCGAATTCGCGGGGGCCCCTTTTAGCCTAGGCTTCGGCTGCGTACGGCCAGCGCGGGGCACCGAGCTCGCGCGACACGCCGCGCGCGGCTTCGCTCACTGCGGCGCCCAGGCCGCGCGCCAGGCCCCTGGGGAAAATGCGCTCGGTCGAGTCGACGACGCCGATCGCTCCGACCGCCTGCCCACCATGGTCGAAGATCGGGGCCGCGGCGCTCGACTCGCCTAGCACCGCCTCGTCGCGCTCGGTTGCGATGCCCGAATCGCGAATCACCTCGAGCTCATGCCTCAGCTCGGCGTCGCTCAGCGTCTGCTTGGTGAGTCGCGGCAGCGGCTCGGCAAGCAGGTCTTCGACCATCTCCGCCGGCGAGTAGGCCAGGATCGCCTTGCCCAAAGAGCTCGCGTGAAGCGGCAGCTGGATCCCCACCTCGAGCACCCCGAAAGCCGCATCAGGCCGGAACACGTGGTGGACGACGACGACGCTCGACCCGTGCATGACACCGACGCGCACGGCCGCGGCGGTCCGGGTCGCGAGATGATCCGCGTACGTGATCGAGCGGGCGCGCAGCTCGTTCAGGTCGAGGTACGAGTAACCGAGCTGCAAAAGCCCCGGACCGAGCTGGTACTTGTCCGAGTAGGCGTCCTGCTCCACGAAGCCGTGCGACTGCAAGGTCTGCAGAAGGCCGTGGACCGTCGGTCGCGCCAGGCGCAGCCGTTCCGCCAGCTCGCTCACCCCGAGGCGGCGCGGGCCGCTGGCCAGGGCCTTGAGGATCGCCGTCGCGCGGTCGAGCGACTGGATCGACGAACGGCGCTTTCCGGGTGGGGGATTATTCGGCATTGCTGAATTGCTGTCGGTAGTGTAGACTAGCGCCGTCGTTTGGAATCAGCCCGGGCACCCTCGGAGTGTGATTGATTTGGTCGGGATTGTACTGGTCTCCCACAGCTTTGAGCTCGCCCATGGGCTCGCTGCGCTGGCCTCCCAGGTCGCTGGGAACGAGGTCCGCGTCGAACCGGCGGGAGGGCACCCCGACGGGACGTTGGGCACCACCGGCGACATCGTGTGGAAAGCCATCAAACAGGCCGACTGCGGGCAGGGCGTGGTCGTCCTGGCCGACCTTGGCAGCTCGATCCTGACCGTGCGCCACCTGCTCGAGGACGGGCGGGCCAACGGCCACGTCCGCCTCGTCGACGCCCCATTCGTCGAGGGCGCGATCGCCGCCGCGGTCATGTCGTCGGCCGGTCAGGCCCTCGACGAGGTGGCGCGGGCCGCCGAGGAGGCGCGCGGTGCAAGCAAGTTCTGACTCGGGTGAGATCCACGTGGCGCTCCCCGAAAACGTGGCCCTGCATGCGAGGCCCGCAGCGAACTTCGTCAAGACCGCGTTGCGTTTCCGCTCGCGCCTCACGGTCGGCGTCGATGCCAAAGTCGCCGACGCGAAGAGCATCCTCGCAGTCCTCGCGCTGGGAGCCACCGGCGGCACGCTGCTCAGGCTCAAGGCCGAGGGCGAAGACGCGCCGGCCGCGCTAGACGCGCTCGCGACCTGCGTGTCCGGGCTCGCGGAGTAGCTTCTCCGACTCCATCTGACACGCGGCAAAGTCGAGGGAGCGGATCCACTGCCTGACCTGGCCGACACGCGCGGCCGCCACGCTGACCTCGTCGACGCCGAAACCGACCATGATCGGAAGTGCCTCGGCATCCGAAGCAGCCTCGCCGCACACGTCGACTGGAATGCGAGCCGTGCGCGCCGCCCGCATGGTCTTCGCGATCAGGCTGAGAACGCGGAAATCCAGCACCGGCGCCCGTCTTGACTGCTCGCGGTCGAGACCGAGCACGAGCTGGGTCAGGTCGTTCGTGCCGATGCTCAAGAAATCGGATTCGCTTGCGATCTCATCGGCGCTCGCCGCCGCCTGAGGCGTCTCGATCATCGGACCAACCTGCGCATCGATGCCCAACGCCTCGCGAACAGCGCGCAGCTGGGCGGCGCTCGTCACCATCGGAACAAGGATGCGAAGGTCGCAGCCGCGGCCGGCTTCGACCACCGCCTGCAGATGCGTCCGCATCGCATCAGGAGCCTCGAGCAGCACCTCGATGCCGCGGGCGCGGATCCCCCGGAGGAAGGGCGGCGTCTTGTCTCCGCCGAAATCGAAGAGGCGCACGGTCGCGGTCTGACCCGCCAGCTGCGCGAGCACCGGCCGGAAGACCTTCACCTGCTGCCGCAGCGAAGGCCAGCTCGAGGCTTCGAGGAACAGCAGCTCTGTCCGCATCAGGCCGACGCCCTCAGCCCCCTGGCGGGTCGCCTCCTGCAGCTCCGCCGCCGTGGACGCGTTGGCCAGGACACGGATGCGGCGGCCGTCCTTCGTCTGCGCCGGTTCGAGCCGCCTTGCGACCGCCGTGTCGCGCTCGACGCGGCGACGCTCGGCGGCACCGCGGGCCGATGACAC
>Ga0099828_10001608_pt1 | contig 15248 bp, 22 predicted proteins | sample CZO8metaG_2_FD_79338 | JGI IMG/M metagenome (GOLD analysis project Ga0099828, IMG submission 79338) | Vadose zone soil microbial communities from the Eel River Critical Zone Observatory, Northern California, USA - CZOApr15con2H1.8 metaG | ecosystem: Environmental > Terrestrial > Soil > Vadose...
CATCGAGGTCGAGGTAATCGATCCCCGCACCCTCAACCCGTTGGATCTTCCAACGATCGTGGCCTCGGTCAAAAAGACCGGGCGTCTCGTGATCGTCGAAGAAGGCTGGCGTTATTGCGGGTTGGGTGCGCAGATTGCCGAGAGCGTGTACGCGGCGGCATTCGACTACCTGGACGCCCCCATCCAGCGCGTTACCGGAGAAGATGTGCCGATGCCCTATAGTCGCCCATTGGAAGATGCCGCCCTCCCTGACAAGGCGCGCGTCATCGAAGCCGTCAAAGCACTGTACGGCGTACAGTAAGCGAAGGAGGCACGATCACCCATGTTTGCACAAACCCAGGCTCCCGGTCATATCGAGATCACGGAGACGCTCGTTCGGCTCTATGTGTTCCTGACGCAGTATCTCGACCGCTGCCTCGATGAGGCAGCCAGAAAGTCATACCCGGACGAGGAACTGCACGCGCATCTCTCCACGACGCGCGCAACGATGGCGGACATTCTCGCGGTGAATCCCGTGGTCAAGAGCAAAGTCGAAAAGGAATGCAAGGACGTGCTTGCCCTCGGAGCCGCGATCTTGAAAGGCGGCCATGAGCGAGCCTCGGCGATGGAGCCGATGCAGGTGCAGCGCGCCATCCTGCGGAACAAGACCATTGCATTGAGCGATCTTTTGGCCGTGTTCCGGGCTCTCTGACATAAGGAAAAGCGTGACGCGCGGGATTTGCGAGAAAGGCGCGACGTGGACAGATTAGATTTCCACCTCGTTTGCTCGTCCCGCCCGTCTCGCACGGCTTTCTATCCGGAATTTGCTATGTCAGACCAGGCACAGGAGAAACATCAATTGGCCGGCCTCGATACACGCGAACGTGGCTTCAGTAGGCCAATCGTGTTTGAGCAAGGCGACGGAGGATATCAAGCCATTCTGCGATATGAAACGACGCGCGTGGTGACTACGGCGCACGATACACCGGGGGCCGCGCTGGAGGAATTAATTCGCACGCTCCAAGGACAGGGCTACTCGCAACTCCGCAGCCAACTGAGCGTCCGGGGGGGCACCTACTTGGGTTCTCAGGAGCCTTGGATTGAATATCCGGATCCTGCGAGGCAGCCCGAAACACCAGATGGATTGATCAGCAAGTTCTTCGCATGGTTTAACCGCTCTACGAGTTAAATGGTGATGATGATTGAAAGACAACTCCTAATCTTAAGGATGCTCAAAAGGGCCAGTGGTCACACCCGCCCAGCCCCAGGCGCGCCAAGACGCACCTCTTTCCCGGGCGAGGCCGCAGGGAGCGAAAACCCCGAGGCGTACCGCTGTGGTACGTTGAGAGGGACGCGAGACCGAGAACGAAGTTGGGGGACTTTTTCAGCATCCGTGAGGGACTTTTATGGCTAGCCGCGTCGTAATGCCAAAATTAACCGACACCATGGAAGAGGGCGTCCTCCTTGCCTGGAAAAAACGCGAAGGGGATCAGGTGCAGGCAGGGGAGGCGCTCGCTGAAATCGAAACCGACAAGGCCATCATGGATCTCGAGGCCTTCGCCTCCGGGATCCTACGCAAGATCCTGGTGCAGAACGGCGCAACCGTGATGTCCGGAACGTTGATCGGCGTCATCGGCGGAGCAGATGAAGATATTACCTCGGCATTGACCGACACGATCACTGCCGCGCCATCGGTCGGTGGCGGAACCAGGACAAGCGCGCCGCCTGCTGCCGGTCCGGCACCCACCTCGCCCGCGAGTCCACAGGGGACTCGTGTCATCGTCTCGCCCCGCGCGAAAACTCTAGCCGCCGACCGGGGAATCGATCTCTCCACCATCACCGGAACCGGTCCTGGCGGGCGAATCGTGGAAGAGGATGTTGTAAACGCTACGGCACCGCCAACGCAGATGCCGTCGGCCGGAGTAGACCAACCGCTGAGCCAGATGCGGAAAGCCATCGTGCGAGCGACGACACAGAGCAAAGCGCCGGTGCCGCACTTTTATCTGACGAGCGAGATCGATATGGAGCAGGCAGAGCGGTTCCGTGATCAGTTCAAACAGAACCGAACAACGCATCCCTCGGTCACCGATTTACTGATCAAAGCCGTAGCGATCGCGCTCAGCCGCCATCCGGAAATCAATGTGTCATTCACCGGCCAGGCCATCAGGCGGCATGTGCGCATTGATATCGGCATCGCCGTCGGCATCGATGACGGCTTGATCACGCCGGTCATCCGCGATTGCGGCGGGAAGTCGCTGGACGATATCTCGACCGAATCGCGGGCGCTGATCGATCGGGCTAGGAACAAACGCTTACAGCCGCAGGAATACACGGACGCCACCTTCTCGATCTCAAACTTGGGAATGTTCGACGTGGAAAACTTCATTGCGGTGCTCATCCCCCCTCAGGCAGCATCCATCGCCGTGGGCGCCATCCGCGACGCGCCTGTCGTCAAAGACGGCACGGTCAAGGCGGGCCGGCTCATGAAGGTGACGTTATCCTGCGACCATCGGGCTCTGGATGGTGTGCAGGGGGCCGGCTTCCTGAAAGAGTTTAAACGCATCCTTGAACATCCCTCGGAGTTGCTCCCGTCCAAGGAGACTCCATGAGCTTTGTACCCCTTAGCCAACTGAGAACTTCTTCCGCTGATTCATCTCCGCCTATCAGCCATACGCCATCTGCCATGCGCTCTTCGCAGCGCCTTCCATCCTGGTTCAAAGTCAAAGCGAAGACTGGTCCAGACTACCTCGACATTAAGCAGACGATGGACCGGCTCAAGCTTCATACCATTTGCGAAGAAGCGCGTTGCCCGAACCGATGGGAATGTTGGAACGCCCGCACCGCGACGTTCCTCATCCTGGGCGACATCTGCACCAGACGCTGCCACTATTGTTCAGTCGAGACAGGTCGACCGTCGGCGATCGATCATGAAGAACCGCGTCGCGTCGCAGAAGCGGTCCAGGTGTTAGGCCTTCGACATGCCGTGATCACATCGGTGAACCGGGATGAACTGGAAGATGGCGGCGCCGCGATTTTTGCCGAAACGATTCGGCAGACCAGACAGCTCAGCCCAGGCTGCACGATTGAAGTCTTGATTCCGGATTTCGAAGGGAATGAGACAGCCCTCGCGATGGTCTGTGCCGAGATGCCGGAGATTCTGAATCACAACATTGAAACCGTCCGGCGGCTGTTTCCGGCAATCAGACCACAAGGAAAGTATCAGCGATCGATCGAGTTACTCGGCAAGGCGAAGCAATTGGGCATGCGCACCAAGTCCGGGTTGATCCTCGGGATGGGAGAAACCATGGACGAGGCCCGCGAAGTCATGCGCAACCTCCGCTCCGTCGGCTGCGACATCATGACCATCGGCCAATATCTCCAACCCACAAGACAGCACCTGCCTGTTGCGCGCTTCTACGATCCCAACGAGTTTGCCATGTTAAAAGAGGAAGGGATGGCCCTTGGCTTCACCCACGTCGAATCCGGCCCGCTCGTCCGCAGTTCCTACCACGCAGAACAGCAGGTAGCCCTTTAACCGGCTGCGGAAAAACTATGTGGGTACGCCAGAACTTCACTGTTCCGCACGTCTTGGATAACCGGAGAACCGCACGCAGGATGCTCAAAATGGCTGTCCAGCAAGGCCGCAGCGAGCGAAGAGGCGAGGCGTACGCTTCGGTACGTTGAGCCTCTGAGCGTAGCGAGAACGAAGCTGGCAGACTTTTTCAGCATCCTGCTAAGCGTAAGGGATATGCCTCGGCCATGAGCCACCACAACGTCGTCATCATCAGCGCTCATCCGGATGACATGGAAATCGGCATGGGCGGAACGGTCGCCAAACTGGTGGAGTCCATGGCTGTGATTACTTCCGTCGTCGTGACGAACGGTGGCCGGTCATCGAACCCATTCGCGTTCACGGAGCAGCGGATGGCTGAGGTGAGAAGAGAGGAGGCTCTCCGTGCCGCCGGTGTCTTGGGAGTAAAAGACGTGATCTTTTGTGGCGAACCGGACGCGGCGGACGAGATCAATACCACGGCTGTCCAACAGAGACTCATCGAGATACTCGCTCGCCTGCGACCAACCGAGGTCTATACGCTGGATGAGGAACTTGACCGACATCCGGCCCATCGCCTTACCGGCAAGCTGGCGAGGGAAAGCGTCCTTGAAGCCGGCATCGTTCTCAGCGGTGGCATCTGGGCTTACGAAATCTGGAGCCCCTTCGCTACCTGGGACCGCCTTGAGTACATTGACCGTTATGTGGCCAAGAAGATGTCCGCCATCGCGGAACATCAAAGTCAGGTGGCAACGATACCCTATGGGGAAGGAGTGCTGGGATTGAACCGCTGGCGAGCCGTGTTCGCCGATCCCAAGGCCAGCGCTCCTGCAGGTGTGTATGCGGAAGTCTTTCGACGGGTCACGATCTCTCCTCTTTCCACATGAGCTCCGTTTCGCCACCCATTCTTTTACATCACCCCGCAGGATAGCCGAGCGAGAGTAGCGGGACGGGCGAGACGAGGTAGGAGTCCGATCTGTCCACGTCGCGCCTCTCTCGCATGTCTCGCGCTTCACGCGCCACGGTCTGTGGCAAGGATTCAGAATGTCCCTGTTCTTTGCACGTGCGATTCGCGTACCATTGACACGATATGGAAAGCCTTCATCAGCTCGAAACGATTATTTTGCTCTTGATAGCCGTGCTCGCCCTTGCGGCGATCGCGCGCAAACTCGTGATCCCTTACCCCATCTTACTGGTGATTGGAGGGTTGGTCTTAGGCCTCATTCCCGGTGTGCCGACACTGCGACTCGATCCTAACGTCGTGTTCCTGGTCTTCCTTCCCCCTATTCTCTGGTCAGCGGCCTACTTCACCTCTTGGCGTGATTTTCGTTCAAACCTTCGCCCGATTACCCTGCTGGCTGTTGGACTCGTGTTGGCGACAACCGCCGCCGTAGCGATGGTCGCACACATCTGGCTGCCGGGATTGGGTTGGGCTGGCGCAATTGCGCTGGGGGCAATTGTTTCACCGCCCGACGCCGTTTCGGCCACTGCGGTTGCGAAGCGATTAGGTCTTCCACGGCGCGCTGTTACGATCCTGGAGGGGGAGAGTCTGGTGAACGATGCGACGGCGCTCATTCTGTATCGCGCCGCGGTCATGGCGGCGATCAGTGGCACCTATATATTCAGCGACACAGTGTGGGACTTCTTCATGGCGGCGGCAGTGGGTGTCGTTGTCGGGCTCTCGGTCGGCGTGGTGGCCCGCTGGGCGCTGAGATTGGTGGAAGACAGTTTCAGCGAGATTGCGATCACCCTCCTAGCCCCGTACATCGCCTGGGTCTTGGCCGATCAGGCGCACTCTTCAGGCGTGCTGGCGTGCGTGGCCGGAGGTCTCTATCTTCGCCAACATTTCAGCGAGGCCGTTGCGCCTACGACAAGGATTCAAGCGAGGGCCGTGTGGGACTTCCTTGTGTTCGTGCTCAACGCAGTCATTTTTATTCTGATCGGCCTGCAACTCGGTGCGCTCCGTGAGGCCCTCCCATCTGGAATGTTTGTACCGCTCATTCTCAGCGGAGCACTCGTGAGCGTCACCGCAATCGCGGTGCGCATGATTTGGGTGCCTCTGGCCGCGTGGATTCCGAGACTGTTGAGCCCCTCGCTGCGGGCACGCGATCCAATGCCGGCTTGGTCGAGTCTGTTTATTATCGGCTGGACCGGCATGCGCGGGATCGTGTCTCTCGCGGCGGCACTAGCGCTGCCGCTGACAACTGCCGCCGGAGCGCCGTTTCCCTTTCGGGCGGAAATCATACTGATCACCTTCTCGGTGATTTTCGCCACGTTGGTTTTACAGGGCTTGTCACTTCCTCCTCTGATCCGTGCCTTGAATTTAAAGGAAGAGGGGACTCTGGAACGTGAGGAGATGCAGGCGCGGGAACATGCAGCGACGGCCGCTCTCGTACGCCTGGATGAGGTCGCGAACGAAGGGTGGCCTATTCCCGAACACCTCGATCAGATGCGCGTTCACTATGGCAGCCGCGTACAGCGCTACGCCAAGGATGGAACTGCTGCTGATTGTACGCCAGAAGCCACCGAGGTGTTCCGGCGTTTGCGGCATGAGACGTTGACGGCGGAACGCCTTGCGGTGATCGGTCTGCGGAACGACGGTGCCATTAGTGATGACGTGCTGCATCGTGTAGAGCACGAGTTGGATGTGGAGGCGCTTCGACTAGGAATTGGCGAGCGGCGGGTCTCACCTGGAAGTTGACGATGTCCCGGTCACTCGGTATCTGATCGATCCTCCCAATGCACCCGTTTCATGATGTGATGAATACCCGGCGCGAGGAGTAGGGCGGTGACGGCGATCACGACCAACCCCGAATAGAGCGCGAAGAGCCCTGCGAAGACTTTCCCGGGCTCTGACAAATCTACCTTCACGGGCCCCATCCCGCCTAGGAGCATGGCCGCATTCAGAAAGGCATCCCGCCAAGGGAGGTGTTCGTAGTAGCTATAGCCCCACATGCCAACCCCCAGAGACGCCGCCAGAAGAGCGACTGAGAACGCCAGATGAAGAAGCAGGCGTCGAAATAACACATGCGGATTCGGAGCGGAGCGGCGCTCTGTGCTCATCGGGCCTCCCCAAGGAATGGTGTGTAATCGGAGCTGATTACGCTGTCCTGCTTCATGGCCCTCCGCAATCTGTGGTTCCTTCGGCAGATGTCGCTCGTTTTTTCATTTGCCAATTTTAGAGTCAAGGGCTTCGCCCTCGGCTTCACCCACGTCAAATCCGGCCCGCTGGTTCGTAGTTCCTACCACACAGAACGACAAGTGGTCTGAATCTGACCCCTGACCTGTGCCCCTACGCTTCTTCGCTGGTGCTCCTTCCTTCCGTCTCATATTCGTACAAAAAACGGGATGGCCATTAAGATCACTCCGACTATGACAAGCACATAGACGTTCGCAATAAAATAGGGAACGACGCAGAGGACAATTCCGACGCCAAGCGGGATGATGGCCTTTTGCTTTTTCCCATACAGAAAGTAGCCAAAGCCGATGGCCCCGAAGAGCATTCCCCATAGCAAGACAGCTGTGCTGTCCATCTCAAACATTCATGACTCTCATGCCAATTATGGAAGGGACCATGTCCTCTTACCTGCCTAAAGATAGAGCTTTGCCGATCAAAGCTTGGGCCTCGTCCTGAATCCGTCGCAAATGGTCTTTCCCTCTGAAGCTTTCGGCGTAGAGTTTGTACACATCCTCGGTGCCGGAGGGGCGCGCGGCAAACCAGCCTTGCTCGGTGACGACTTTCAATCCGCCGATTGACGCGCCATTGCCAGGGGCTACCGTCAGTTTTGCGACGATTGTGTCGCCGGCCAATTCTGTGCCCTGTACCTGATCTGGTGAGAGTTTCGACAGGGTGGTCTTCTGCGCCGGCGTCGCAGCCGCATCGATCCGCTCGTATACCGGCTCTCCGAGTTCTCTGGTCAGTTCTCGGTATAGTTCACCCGGATCACGGCCGGTCTTGGCCATCATCTCCGCGGCCAGCAGATCCATGATGATGCCATCCTTGTCAGTCGTCCAGACCGATCCATCTCGACGAAGGAACGAGGCCCCTGCGCTTTCTTCACCACCGAAACCGAGCGAGCCATCGAGCAATCCATTCACGAACCATTTGAAGCCGACCGGCACTTCGACGAGCTTGCGTCCGAGCTTGGCCGCTACACGATCAATCAGACTGCTGCTCACGAGCGTCTTACCGATACCGGCCTCTGGCTTCCACCCTGGACGATTGGAAAAGAGGTAAAAGATGGACACGGCGAGGTAGTGATTGGGATTCATCAGACCGGCAGAGCGGGTGACGATCCCATGCCGGTCGTTGTCGGCATCGTTGCCGAAGGCGACATCGTAGCGATCTTTCAGCGCAATGAGATTCGCCATGGCATAGGGCGAAGAACAGTCCATACGAATCTTGCCGTCCCAATCGAGCGGCATGAAGCGGAAGGTCGGATCGACGGCGGGATTCACCATCTCAATGTTCAAGCCATACCGCTCTGCCATCGGCTGCCAGTAGGCCACACCGGACCCGCCCAGCGGATCGATGCCGAGCTTCAACCCGGCTGATTGAATCGCGTCCATGTCGATGATCTGCGCGAGATCACCGATGTAGGTGCCGAGGTAATCATGCTGGTGGGTCGTGCTTGCACGACGAGCCTGGTCGTACGACACACGCTTCGCGCCTTGTAGATCAGCGGCAAGGAGGCCATTCGCACGATCCTCAATCCATTTCGTCACCTGGGTATCGGCCGGCCCACCATGCGGCGGGTTGTACTTGATGCCGCCGTCCTCCGGCGGATTGTGCGAGGGGGTGATGACGATGCCGTCGGCGAGCCCCGATGTTCTCCCTCCATTATAGGTGAGGATCGCGTGAGAGATGACCGGAGTGGGGGTGTACCCACCATCCTGATCGATCATCACCTCAACGCCGTTCGCTGCCAACACCTCGAGCGCGCTCGCACAAGCTGGTTCCGAGAGTGCATGTGTATCCCTGCCGAGATACAGAGGCCCGACTGCGCCCTGGCTGGCTCGATATTCACAGACCGCTTGCGTGATGGCCAGGATATGCCATTCGTTAAAGCTTTGCTTGAAGGAAGATCCCCGATGTCCAGATGTGCCAAAGGCCACTTGTTGCTCACGAATCATTGCATCGGGCTTCTCTGAAGAATAGGCAGCAATGAGCTTTGATACATTGACGAGGATCGATGCCGGCGCTGGCTGACCTGCGAGGGGATGTATGCCCATGCAGACTGTGTAGCCCTGGAGTCTCTCCGCTGTCAACTACGCGATCACAGAATAAATCGATCAACAATCAAGCAGAGACAGGATAGCGATTTCCCTTCACGGTCGCGCAAGCCGCACGGTTGGCAGGGGAAGGTGATCAGTGGTGAGTGTAGAGAAAGAAAAGCGCCTCGGCAAACACCCGATAGTCTCGGTAGTCGATGGGGCCCGAGTCCTGAGGGAATGGAGCACGATCCAAGAGCGAGGTGATCAGCGTGCCGGTAATGGGTATATCACCGGCACGCGGTATGAAAAGCCTGTTGGACAAATGTGTCGGTCTGCCGAAGCGTGAAGTCGAGCCGATCATTCAGCAGAATTTCAAGCATAAGCACCTGTTGACCCCGTGTCGAGCGGATCGCGCCGCCAATCGACTCTGTCCTCAGATATGACGGCAACAGTCGGAGCGGGGACATAGGTCCGTATGTGAATGACTGGATAGGCATGCGTGAGTCTCGCACGCCGAAAACACGAAGGAGAACCCTCTGCGCGATGCTGGCGATGAGACCAGGCCGGTCACTCTCCCTACCGATACACCTCGCGACGATGACCAATCTTGACAATCGTGACAATCCGATGATCATCGTCGATCGCGTACACCACCCGATAGTCGCCCTGGCGAACGCGATACTGCTCCTGGCCGGACAGTTTCTCATGCCCAGAGGGGCGGGGAGTATTGGCCAAACCACGGATACGGTCAGTAACCCGCCGGAGGTCGGCCTTCGGAAGCGCGCGCAGCTCTCGCTCCGCTGATTTCTTGAGAACCAGACTATACGAGTCCGTCACGCTTGAGATCCTTGAGGACCTGCTCAAACGAGCGAGTCGGCTCCTTCCTTCGCTTGTCGAATGCCTCGACATCGACAGCATCTTCTCGGAGTGCTTCAAGAACGGCGGCATTCACGAGTTCCGACATGGATCGATCGGTGGTCGCCGACTTGACCTTGAGCGCTCGGTACACCTTGGGCTGTAAATAGACAGTCATGCGAGTATCGCCAGCCATAAATAGGCCTCCTTGGCAGAACAAGAGTCTAACGCTATAACGTTATAGCAGTATAGCACAGATCGTGAAGATGCGTTGATGATGACCCCAGACAGGGCGGGATTCGACACGTATACCTACAACGTCGGAGATGAGGCCGATCGGATTGAAGATTCCGACGCGCAGGGCAGATCATCTTTCAAGGTCACCGTTTGCTGGGCTGAGCGCGAAAGGTCGGCAGCGAATGCCGCCGTGACCAGAGGACACGGCGGCGGATACCGGTTCGGTATCTACTCCCATTCCATGAACCGGCTGAGCAATATTCTTGACAGGGGGCAGAGAGCTCGCTACATTCGCCTACCTTTCCGTTAGGCAACAGAGGAAATACACGTATTTCCTGCTCGCCCGCCATCGCATCGGAGACGCACCCACCCCATCGGCTATCACACAAGGAGTCGACTCGCATGAGTGAAGCCAAAGACAAGACCATCGCGTTGAACGTTCGATTGAAACCGAGCGAGCCCTCTGCGCATCCACGCGCCACGAACTATACGAACGTCGGTGTGGCGCAGGGAATCGCCTATGTCGATTTCGGCTTCATCGAGCCCACGCTGCTCGCTGCCATTGCCAAAACTGCGAAGGATGGCCAGGCCGCGCCGAAAGGATTGGACGGCACGCTCGTCACCCGTGTGGCGATGGGGGTGGACGTGCTGGCGCGGTTGCATCAGCAGATTCAGCAGGTATTGATTAGCATGCGCGATGCACGGCAGCCCAAACCGAAAGCCTAAGCACGAGAGAGGTGCCGAATGGCAAGTATGCGATTGCAAGACCTGACCATGATTCCGGCACCGTATCGATGGAAAGGAAGGCTGGTGTGTGGACTCGTGGGCTGTGGGTGGCTATGGGCGGCGCTCGTATTCGCCGCGCCGGCCGATGAGGTCATACCCATCGGCTCGATTACCATTAATCCTATGGCGAATAACCGCCGGGCCGTGATCCTCCAAGGCAAGACGAAAAACGTGATTGCCTATCAAGGGCAGGACGGCTTTGGGCGTTTGCTCTGTGGCCAAGGGTTTATTCTGGCAGATGAAACCGGTTCGCTCGACGTACTCTACCTGATCCGGTGTCAGGCAAACGAAACTCCCGTGTTGGTCGGCGAAGGCGAACGAGTGATCGTCCACGCGACCATCGATGTCTCATTCGACAACGTGAAGAACCCGGAAGGAAAAGAATTGGTGTTTAAAGCGGTGGCCACCAAGATCATCCGGGAGAGATAACTCGAGCAGCGAAGTTCAGGAAATCAAGCCATGTGGTTCCCGCTCAGAGGGATGTCAAAGACTCCCACCGTCATCGCCGAATCCTACCAAGCTGGTGAAGGTGCCGGGGAAAGATACCTCCAGCGTGGTGACGACGCTGAGCAGGCAGATACGACAACTGCCATTGGCATTGCGCCGGTCACTAACATGGGATCGTGGGATGGAATTGGCCCAGCACAAACGCTTGACGATCGATACGAAGGTGCAGGTCTATTTTTGTGACCCACAAAGCCCGTGGCAGCGGGGCACGAATGAAAATACCAATCGCTTGCTCCATCAATATTTCCCGTCAGGCACCGACCTGTCACGCTACTCTCAAGCCGACTTAAACACGATCGCGTTACGCTTGAATCAACGCCCACGGAAGACGTTGGGGTTTCAGACGCCGGCGGCTATACTGGAAGCAGCTGTTGCAAGCACCGCTTGAACCTACCGCTGCTATCCAAAGGAAAGTCCGACAAGCTCCTAGCAGGATGCTGAAAAAGTCCGCCAGCGGCGTTCTCGCTTCGCTCAGAGGCTCGACGTACGGCACAAAGTACGAGACTCGCCTCTTCGCTTGCTGTGGCCTTGCTGAGCGGCCTTTTAGAGCATCCTGCGGGGGTGTTCTGCTCTTGTCCCAGACGTGCAGGCTATCGAAGTTCTGCTGCGCCGAAATGGTTTTCCCGCAGCCTCCTAGGCTGCTACTGACTTAGCGGGAATGTGACCATAATTGCACCCATCACGTCATTCTGCTTGAAGTTCTGTTTCGGACTGTCCGGGTGTGCGATGTGGCAGCCGATGCAGGCCTGAGTAACAGCCCTGTCGGCATAAATGGCTTGGAGATACGGGTCCCCCCCCTGCATGACCACTTCGGTATAGGGATGATCCGGATTCCGCAGGGTTTCCATAAGTCCTTTTTGCTCGAATTCGGTTTTGGGCCCATTCCGTTTGTTGATAGGCCAGAGGCTAATGAGCTTGTATCCAACCTTGGCTGGGGTGTTCACCGCCAAACGGGCTGACTCCTGCAGGAACTGGACTGGGAGGGGAAGTGTGTTTGCGGACTGCCAATTTTCCGAAGCGACGACGATGCCCTTCGCCTGCATCCGCTCCACGACATGGACTGTGTAAAAGGTGCGGTGTGACTGGATCACGGTATGCACCATGTCGGCCACTCTCTCTGCAGGAATTCCTCCACAGTCCTTTGCTCCAGACGATGTCCCCCAATACACGAACACTGCGATAAGTATTGATACGGTTCCCAACACGAGGCCTTTCCTGATCATGATGCACTCTCCTTTCTAGCTCATGGACTAGTCGAGCCATAGTGGACTTTGGATGCCCAATCCCGGTCTCGCTGACCCACGGTCTTATCAGATCCTGACCCCATCGGTCTCTCATACCCGATTGATCATCGCTCGTATCCTGACAATGTTCAGAATCAAGATACAAGACCCCTGAGCTTCCCTCTGTTTTTCATCTTCCATCGAGCAGGTTTCATGTCTATAAGTTTGCTGACGGATTCCCGCTCTTGAGGACTCGGACGAAAAAGCTTCTGTTCATCTAGTGCCGACTGAGAATCCTGATACCGGAACACTTCCAGGAGCTTTTTGGGAGATTTTTGAGCAAGTGCGAAAGGCGGTAACAAAAAAACGCCGTGACTAATAATTGCCAAAGTGGTTAACGATAAGCCCTTCGTCATAGTGACACCTCACTTCTGCTTCGCCACAATCTTGTATTTGATCTGCTCATAGGTGGCTCGCGGAAGAATCTTCTTCTGCACCAGCTCATCCTTCCGTTGATACGGTCGCCCCTTGATGATCTTCTCCGAGTATGCCTCGCCAATACCAGGGAGCGCCGTGAGTTGGTCGGCAGTGGCCGTGTTGATGTCCAGGAGATCAGCCTGCTCGGCAGCGTGGACTACCGAGGAATCGGTCGCGGCAAAAGGAAACAACGGGAGCGCAAGCAGGAGCATGCTTCCCAGTCCTACACGGAGTGTCCACCTGACAAGCGTTGATCCCATAGGAGCCTCCTTATTCGTGCGTCGTATTGCTCGCTAGCCGATTCCCATATCAATCAGATGTTTGACTCGGTCCACGATTTCCCTCGTTGATTCATTTAGTAACACCACTTGCGTGGAGTCTAATCTTCTCCTCCACGCTCGCCATTAACTCAGCAAATTGTTCAGGTTGTGGTGTCGTTCTCGGATCGAAACATCCGGCATCCCTTAACGCGTACAAGTACTCAAAATCGGTGAGCCACTTACTCTTTTTGGTTCTTTCTTCGGCAAGACAATAGTAAATCTCGTGGAGGGAAGTCTGAGGCGCTGAGCTTTGTAAGGCTTTAACATCGTTGAGTATGGTTGAAACACTCTTTTTGTGAACGAGTTGCATTCCCGTTGGTGAGCTCATGAAATAGACCAAGGCCGCACCAGCAGCGATGACCGCTAGAACGATAAAGAGGAATTCCATGAACCCCTCGCTTGCTCATACAGCATTCGCAGGGACAAACAGCCGCACTAGCGATGGCTAATCATTGACGGGGAGTCCTTGGCCAATCGCTTCACATAATGCTGAAGCCGCGCATGGGTGTGCAGTTCGACCACGAGATTCTCTACGGCAAATTCCTGTCCCAATGACCACCGCACCACCGCTTGAGGCACCTCGATACATTGCTCATTCGGGAGCGTGACGGTCAACGAGAGGTTTTCCCCTGGACGCATGGGTAGATCACCGGAGAGTCGCCACCTGGTACATGACAGATTCCACACGGTGCCCTGACCCTGGAATGGCCCCGCACTGTAGGTGACAGAGCATTGCACGGCGAAGCGACGGTAGGGACGAAGGGAGAAGGCCATGGAAGCCTCGCAGGGAGGTGTATTGTAGGAGGGGGACGAGTAAACCGCAAGGCGGGCACTCGGAAATGGAGACATAAACACTCTGAAGGGGGTAGGCGAGCGAAGAGTTTACTGGCGCGGATCGCGGGTAGGGTGGAAATCGCTGAGTGCACGCGTCTATCGAGCCCACTTCTATCTCCTTCTCCCCATCATATTGGAGGGGGTGGCCAGGATGAGCCTCCAAAGGCGAGGGTAGAGCCCTGTCTCCAAATCAGCATGGGTGACGGTGGGTCAGGTCGTTTGGCACCAGCTTGGCACCACAAATGTGGCAGTTCCGCCACCCCGACCACGAGACGACTGGTTTTCTTAACTCTATCAGGGTGAATTATCAAGACAGCGGAATGGGTGTTATGCAGACCTGCCAGAAAATTTGGCCGGTCTTGAGGCGTGCATCATTGAAGCCGTCCGGACGACATCCAAGGAGGCAGATTCGCGATAAAGCCCCGCTGTCCTCCACTTGCGTGAGAAAAGTGCCCCACGATTTGCCCGCGATCATTGATCCCAAGGATCTGAGTGTGAATCCCATTGAGAGCATCCAATTGTATAAAGCATGCTGCCATGACAGGCAGAGTACAGAGGAACCCATGCGCATGCCCGCCGGGATCGCGAAACCAGCCCACGATCTGCTGATCGCTGATACCCGTCGCCTGTGTCATCGCCTGCGGCACCCCGTTTAGCGTGACATCGAAGAGAGTAAAGCAGGTCTGGCTCACCGGCAGGAGGCAGAGAAAGCCACGCATCGAGAATGTGGCATCCAGGAAGAAGCCCACGATCGTGGTTGTGGTCTTCCCGCTCGTCGTCGCCACACCAACCACCACGGTGGCCAGCGCGCCGGGAACGTCAATGGGAGTGAAATTTCCCTCGGTAGAGAGATACCCATGGATGCGGGACTGCGCGTCGCGGTAGCTGCCGACGAACTGGCCTTGCTCCTGGAGGCCCAGGATCAAGGTGTCTGCCATGAGGACGTGGTCGATCGTGACATCAACCTGGTGACACTCTAAGTTCGCGGGGAATCCGATACAGAGAAACCCATGGCTCTCTCCCGTGCCATCCAGAAAAAAGCCGGCCATCCGACCCGTGGTCGTGATGCCCTGGATCTGTGTCGACACGGCTTTGGCGCCATTGAACCAGAGATCCAGGGGGGTGAGAAATAGGGAGGAGCACAGCGCGTCCACCGGAGGCGTGCAGGCCAGGCCATGGGTCCCCTTGGCATCATGGAAGGTGCCGACGAGCTGGCCGGTGTTGTTGATGCCGTGCATCTCCGTGCTGGAAGCGCTGGGACCATCA
>Ga0099828_10001611_pt1 | contig 15239 bp, 8 predicted proteins | sample CZO8metaG_2_FD_79338 | JGI IMG/M metagenome (GOLD analysis project Ga0099828, IMG submission 79338) | Vadose zone soil microbial communities from the Eel River Critical Zone Observatory, Northern California, USA - CZOApr15con2H1.8 metaG | ecosystem: Environmental > Terrestrial > Soil > Vadose...
CAGAAAACGGCAAGAAGAGATTCCTCGCCCAGGTTCCGTTCGTTGCCATGTGCGAGAGAGGTCACATACAGGACTTTCCGTGGGCCGAGTGGGTACATCAGTCCGTGACCCCGTCCTGTACAGGGCGGATGCGTATTGTGGCGACAGGCGGCTCATCACTAGGGGCCCAAAAAGTCAAGTGCGAGTGCGGCGTAGAACTCTCGCTCGCACAAATTACAACCGAGAACGTATTGAGCAAAACGCTTGACAAGGACGGCATTCATTACGGCTGCCAGGGGAAAAGGCCATGGCTCGGAACGGAAGAGATATCGTCGTGCGGAGGATCTCTACGTGGTTCACTACGCAGCGCCTCGAATCTCTACTACCCCGACGTGAGAAGCGCGATCTACCTCCCCCGCGGAAACAGCGAGATCCCCGCCGAGCTTATTTCTCTCCTGGAGGAGCCACCGCTTTCTTCGTCCATAAACGTGCTAGCCAGCTTCACGCAAAACATCCAGCCGCGCATGCTGCGCGATATTAACAATACTAATGCCCTCTTACTGCAGCCTTTCACGGATGCACAAATAGAGGGAGCGCTCCAAGTCCTCATGCCGAAGACCCCTGATTCTGCAGAGCTTCCTGGCTCTAGTTTAACAGGAGATGGGCCAGAAATGGCCTTTCGGCGGGAGGAGTTCGAAACGCTGCGAAGGTCGCGGAATGAGGATGCCCTGGTCATTAAAGAAGCACGTGTCGATCGCTATGCCTTTTCCCTGGACAGGTACTTTTCGCGCATCAACCTCGTCAGTAAGCTCAGGGAAACGAGAGCGTTGGCTGGTTTTACACGTATCCTCCCGGAAAATGAATTGTCTTTCGAGGAAAGACAGTCATTACTACGACGTAACCCCCCTGTTGAGAAAAAAGATAACTGGCTCCCAGCTTACGTCGTCTATGGAGAAGGAATTTTTCTCGAGTGGAACGAACAATGGTTGCATACTTGGGAAGCGCGCGCAGATGTCAGTGAAAGGGCCTCTCCACTTGTACAGCAATACCAACGGCTCTTTCAAAGTAATAAAACTAGGCAGAAAGCGCTCGGGCCGCGCTTTATTCTGTTACATACATTCGCACACTTGCTCATCAATCGCCTTACCTTCGAATGTGGATATGGAGCGGCTGCCCTACGAGAACGGCTTTACATTTCGGATACTTTGGATGCTCCAATGGCAGGTCTGCTTATCTACACGGCCGCCGGAGATTCAGAGGGCACTTTGGGAGGACTAGTGCGAATGGGGCAGGTGGGAAAGCTTGAGCGGGTGATTCAGCGGGCCTTGTTAGATGCCCAGTGGTGCTCTGCGGATCCTATATGCATGGAAACGGGACTGAGCAATAGGCAAGGTCCTGATTTTTACAACCTAGCGGCCTGTCACAATTGTGCGTTGATCCCAGAAACTGCCTGCGAGGAGTTTAACCGGTTTTTGGACCGGGCCCTCGTCGTGGGAAAAGTCGAGAACCGCGAACTCGGTTATTTTGACATAAAGGTCCTGGTGGATGGGAAGGAAGAGGTATAGCTCGCGCCGAGCTGGGCACTGTCTCGAAATAATCTCGATGGCGACCACGTATCAAGCCGATACAGGAGAGGAGGGAGGCAATCAGGCTATTATCAGTCTGGATATAGATCATACTCGAGTTACGAGAAGATACCAACGAAGGTTCTATCTATATGTATAAGAAATTACTTGTCTCTGTGGATAGCAGCACCTGGTCATCCTCGTTACAATAGTGTATACTTGTTACGGAGGTAGTACTTGGGTTCTAATTACTCGTTTATTTCTCCGAGGCTATTTTTTGTCGACAAGTCGGCTGGGATGCGTGGACAGAGAGAGGTGGAAAATTGATAGATGGAGTGACGACTTGTATGGATACAACTGTGCCCACATTTATTGACGTATTCGCAGGGGCTGGGGGCCTGTCCCTGGGCTTGATGATGGCTGGTTGGAGAGGACTATTTGCCGTCGAAAAATCTCCAATGGCTTTCCAAACATTAAAGTATAACCTGGTTGATCAAAAGAATGGGCCGTGGTTCGACTGGCCAGATTGGCTACCCGTCGAAGCTATTGACGTTCAGACACTCCTGGAAAAATACCGAGAACAACTAGAACAACTGAAAGGGATTCCTCTACTCGCTGGTGGTCCTCCTTGTCAAGGCTTCTCTACCGCGGGAAAACGTCGATACGATGACGAGCGGAACTTGTTATTTGAGCAATATTTAGAGCTTGTTAAGCTCGTCAAGCCGCTCATGTTACTCATCGAAAATGTCCAAGGATTTGCAAAATCGTTTACAAAAACGGAGAGAGGCGCGAACGGCAAGCAAATCTACGAGACAGATTTTAATGCTGACAAGGAACTAAGACGGCGGCTCGTCGAGGAGATGGATTATATACCGTTCAAGCGCTATATTGTGAAGGCAAAAGACTTCGGTGTACCGCAATTGCGTCCTCGTTACATTCTCATAGCTGTTCGCAAGGAATTACTCCTCTCCGCTCCTCTTCTTGATCCGTTTAATATTTTGCAAGACATGCGTGAGAAGTTCCTATCGAAGCGCGGTCTCGCTGCAGATAAGGAAGTTACCCTGCAAGAGGCAATTTCTGACCTCGAAAGGGCCCACGGTGACATCGAATGTATTGAGCCTGGCATGAGTAACTTCCGCCAAGGTATATACGGACCAATCCAGGAACAAAACACGTATCAGGCGTTAATGCGCCGACATCGGAACGGAGACCCAATAGAAGCAGGTCAGGTAGCCGACAGCCATCGCTTTGCAAATCATACACCCGAGGTCAAAGCAAGGTTTCACAGAATTATTCACGAGTTTCGCCCAGGTATTCAGCTGAGTAGCGAGGAGCGGAAAAAATTAGGGCTCAATAAGCACCGCATCGCACCTTTAGCTCCCAACGAGGCTTGTCATACCTTGACTAGTCTACCGGACGATCTCGTCCACTACAGCGAACCTCGCATCCCGACTGTCCGAGAATATGCACGAATTCAGTCTTTTCCTGATTGGTTTGAGTTCAAGGCAAAGTATACGACAGGAGACAAGCACCGACGCGAACAAGTTCCGCGTTACACGCAAGTAGCAAATGCGGTTCCTCCCTTATTGGCCGAAGCGGTAGGTTTGGCCTTGCAGGAATTCCTAGTAAAAGTATCACTCCTACTCACCCAGGATACCTTTTACTCTGATACAGGAGGAGCATCAACCATCGATATATCATCTATCGTTGATTCAAGATTAGAGCACGGTGAAGAAACTATCTCGGCCGAATCCGGTGTCACGGAAGGACAGACACCCTCGCTGCTTGCTACTTCGTAGACAGTTGTTGCTTCTGCGACGCGTACTATCGGCAGCTCTACTTGTCTAAGTGTACTTTGCTTGTAGAACTTACACTTCGCCTTTAAAGGACATTGTAAGCAGAGCGGGGTACCATTCTTGCATACCAAAGCGCCTAAGTCTAGAACGGCCCAATTCACCCGCAAGCTGTTTTCAGTATTCACAACACGCCGAGCCAGTGTCTGCAAGTAGGGATCATAGCGAATATCAGCGAGCTTGCGTGGGCCGAAAAAGCGCTCAAGGACTCTTGCCATATTTACATCTATTAAAGGTTCTGGTTGGTTATAGAGCGTTAAGAGGGCAGCATTGGCAATATATTGCCCTATCCCTGGAAGTCGCTCTAACTCGGAACGCGACGCGGGAAGCGAACCGCCACGTTTCTCAATGGCAGTGGCAAGTGATTGAAAAGCTTGGGCTTTCTGTAACCACAGGCCTAGAGGCTTGAGATACTCTTGCAGATCCTCGAAGCTTGCATGTGCCAGCGTACTCCAAGAGGGGTAGCGATCGAGAAAAGTGTTGTACACCTGTGCTATTTTGGCTGCTGTCGTTCGCTGAAGTAAAATCTCCGCGACTAAAATCTCATAGGCAGTTCTTCCCTGTTCCCGCCAAGGAAAAGAACGACCATGCATGCTAAACCAAGCTAGTAACTTGGTGCGCAACCAGGGAATTCGGCTGACAATCTCGAAATCCAAATCGTATTCAGGTAGGATTCTGCTTTGTTTCGTCAATTAGGTAAGTCCTTACTTGCCTTGCGCTAGTCATCTTCAGAACAGGTAGGTCTTAGGTTTGCCCGTCAAGCCCTACTTCCTTTTCGTGTATTTTCCTTCGAAGGCGTTCCCGGAATGCTGATGGATCGCAGCCAAAATGGGCTTCTCTGTGACAATTTGGACAAATGGCAGCCACGTTTACCGGTATATCGGGGCCATCGTCTGCAAGGCGGTTGATATGGTGCACCTCGAGAAAGGGCTGGCCATTATTGTCCACGAAAGGTGCAGCTTTTTCGCAATTTTCACAGGTACCCCCTGCCCTAAGCCTTGCATATGTCCTAATTTGGACGCTGCCCTTTCGAAACTCCCTCGTAGTGATGTAACCTCTTTTTGGTCCCTGCTCTCTTTTTAAGAGCTTTTCTCTCAGTGGTTTCAGCGCCAGGTCTTCACCTGCAAGGTAATCCGTGTCGTCATCAACTGTGGTAGTAAGAGCCTCCTTTACTGGTACGAGGTGGAACAGGATGAGCTTGTCACCTGAACGCCTTCCTGTGTCCGGGATGTAGAACTCCCAAGAACCAACCAAAAACGCTCCTTCATGCTTGTAAAAACTCGAGTATCCTCCCTGGGCCTGCACTTCTCTCGCCGTGGGGTGCCTAGTGGTGAACAGGAGAACTGATCTCTGGCCTTCGATCAACAGCCGGTTGGCCGGGCTGTCGGGGTTTTGGTCTCCATTCTCGCCCTGGCCGAAGTAATTCCAGGTGCCGTCAGCATTCTTTGCATCTCCGTATCCAGCACTTTTTGAGTGGCGGCCACCAGACGTAATAATTACGCAACTTGGATCGCCCGGCCCCCATATAATTCCACTTTGACGCTGCTTACTACCTACTACCGCCAAGAGCTGTGAACGAGCATATTCTCTTCCTACTTCAAAAACTGACTCCATTTTTATGTCCCATATCGTCCGATAGAAATGTTATGACCTACCCTCTTAGAGAGCTATACGATGTCAACTAGCGCTTAGAAATGAACCTATCCAATATTGTAGCTTCCCTCCGAGAGGAACATCTTGGTGCTTTTATTTGAAAGCTACACACTTTGTGGTTCGGCGAAAACTAAGGAATCCTGCCCTATGCACCAGCCAAGCAACTCCTTAGTGCTGCGTTCCTCATTGGCACGAATAAAACTCTCAATCAAGGCCTGGAGCCTAAGCAGGCATGTCCTGCTCTTAGGTTTAGCTGACAGGAATGCTAGCGCCAATGAGGAACGCAGCATTAGGCTGTAAGGATAATCTAGCGTAACCTCTTTTGAAGTATATATCTTCTACCTTCGGTAGTAATTTCTCTACCACGCCCTCCTAGCTTTAGAAATCCTAGCCTTACAAGGAAAGGTTCAACTTCTCCAGTAACGCGGTCCTTGTCGACCGTGCCTAACAGATTGAGCAATGTTTGCTCACCTACCGGTTTGTTCTCGTGCTCTAAGAGAGAAAGGTAATCCAAGTCAAGGGAGGTAAGACCTATTTCATCTCTATCACTAGCTTTTCTCACCTCTTCTAAATGCTCATGCAGGCTATATTCAGGGTGTTCCGACACAGTAATTTCAGTGACAAGCTCTTCAGCGAGCTGGAGCGCAATTCTCGGTACTCCGCGGCCTAGCCGAGCGATCTCTAAATAAATTTCCTTGGGCCAATCATATAGTAACTTCTGCTGGAGAATCTCCGCAACCTCCTCCAAATTGTACTCTTGAAGATGAATAAGGGTACAGCGACTCCGAAAGGCTGAATCGACATCAGAGGTCCTGGTAGTCGCGAATAGGAACGTTGCGCTATTCACCTGGGCAACTTGATGAGAAAGTGTTACGGTCCTATCGGCAGCCTCGAGCATGGTCAGGAGGCCTTCTTGTAGCGAGCGGGGAAGCAGGTGAACTTCATCAATGAAAATAACGAGGGGTGGATATTTCATGACTGGTAACCCCGCTTGCTTACCTACTTCGGAAGCAGCCAGTTCTTGCTGACCAAGCTCTCCGCGCACCAGGTCAAAAAGCCTCTCTCGTGAACCTACACTGCGCCCATCCAGCCGCACGAATGGTAATCCGAGCGCTATTGCCATTCTCCTGGCGAGTTCAGTTTTTCCTGTGCTCGGTTGACCGGTAAAGAGATAATTCTTTGAAAGATGAGGAGGGTTCTCGATGAGTGCTCGTAGCAAATCTTTAGTAACTCGATTTACGGCATTCTCATTGCCAACGAACCCTGCGAAGGCATTTCGTACTTGTTCTCTAAGTACGGGAGGTACAGGGGATACAGGGGATTTTATCTCCTGGGATAGTGTTCGAGGAAATTTCTCTTTAGCTTGGTTATCACTGGTGGCATTTTCCTTCAAGGCGCCTGCTTTGCTAGTAAAAGCTTTAACGGGAATTTCCTCCAGCAACTCGCCCCAAAGGGAAAGGTGTTCAAGGGCAGGCGTAGTAGCTGAAGGCACGGCAGTCTCGCTATCAGTAGCAGTTTGATCCTGCTCAGAGACTTCCTGAATACCTGGCACACAAGAGGGGAAAGAAAAATCTAGCAGCTGCACGGCCCTCTGGGCAAGGGTAGAAAGATGTCCAACCCCCGATAATAGCACTTCGGCATCGTCCCGGTGAAGGATTACAGTGTCCTTCAAGCTATCGTTATCTAAGTCTATTATTGACGTGGTGCTCGATCCGCCGAAAACGAGCAGGCGCCCTTTCCTATTCACAGATATTGAAGCTCTGCCGTTAACAACCTCTTCGAGCACTTTTTGGTGCTTTTCAGCCCATTCTCCTGGAAGCATTTGGTGTATTTTAGTATCAGAATAGATACGAAAAGCAAAATCAAGACACTGGGCTAAGAGAGCGAATCTACAAGTCTCCCAGAGATCGCTTTTCGCGGTATTGCACCAGAGCTTTTCCAACAATTCGCCCATGCTCTCAGCCTGCTGTAAAAACTCGCGCAATACGAGGACAAAATTCTGGTCTTCATCCGATATAACCCGGAGGGATGTTGTCCTTAGGTCTTCGCGGAACTTGACTTCGACTGGAGTTATCTTTAGGGCAAGGGGCTCGTTCCCGTTGCCAAAGTGTATTGCAAATACCAGCAAGTCCGGTCGTTTCGTACCAGCTCCAGCATCTAGAGCAGAACGAATGAGGTCGAAAGGCCCTTGGTATGGGTCAACAGGCAAGAGTAGGTGTATGCAGTTCTCGCTCTGTACAGGAAGATAAATTTTCCTGTCCACGCCGCGAAAAGCATCTTGGAGAAACCGCACGGCAAGCAGTAGTCCAAGTTCAGCACGAGACTGGGATCCGCCTCTTGCAAACTGTTTAAGAATGGGTATTCCCCGTTGCGAAATTTCCTGCAGAAGAGCGTCTATATCGGGAGGCACTGCTGTTACAAGTCTAGTAGCGCTCGTAATAGCAGTGCGCATAGCCGTGGAGGGCTGTGCAATCAAGTAGTAACCGGCGCTATCTTCGTCGGCGCCTAGTATTCCTGGTAGCTCGTAATCCCAGAGATAAGCACTTTGGTGTTGAACTCCTCTAACGATACACGCTGGGTCTATCTGGCTAGATGTCACGGCCAAGTAGATAGACTGGCTGATACGCTTTCCGATCGCCTGTTGGTTTGGCTGGAATTGGAAATGAGTTATCCCGGTCGTGTCTGTGGCTATCCCTTAAAAGCTGTTATGGACTTCTCGAGAGATCCAGCAAGGCCATCTGAAAAGTGTAATCTTTTCCCAACACGTGACTCCTTTAAAACCAAGGCGTTTTCGAGGTCTTCTCGCAAACGTATACGATACATACCACCAGATCCAATGGGAGAGCGCGTCACGCCATCTCTCCCGGAGGATAGCTCAATACCCAGTTGATCTAGGATGACAAGGTCGAGCTTTTGAGAGGCGCGAATATCCTCTAATTTGTACCACTTAATCCTTTCCTGTGTCTGTTCAGACAATTCTGCCAATTTTTCCGGGGAAGGATAAGTGTATTGTCGCATATCGTAAATTTCGGCATCGAAAGACCTGACCTCGTCCTGCGCATCATCGCCAAAGGTTGAGCACCATTCGATAACTCCGTCGACGCAAGCGGGTGAACTCTCCTCTGTTCCGATAATACCTATGCGTATAGTAGCGCGCCCTGGTAAAAGCCTAGACACTTCGTTTAAGCTATTGATGGCTTGTTTACTGCTAAATCCCCCTGATATCTCCCTGGATGCTAGGCCCATATCCGCAAGGTTCCCTAGGACTGCGCTTCGCCAATTCGCCTGATTATGATAGAATGCATTCCAAAGGACGGACCAGTGAGGATTATCACAAGATGCTGCCTGGAAAGAGCGAGGAGTACTAACTCCACCTGCTTGATTAAGATACCAGGTACCCATATCCGGGCAACGAGCCGGGTCCAGGAGGCCTACTGCTGGACAAGGATCTTCTAGCGAGCGTTCCATTTGTTCTTGTGCAAGAGAGTGCCATGCAATTTTCAAAGGGTGAAGAGGGGATAATAACATAGCTACAGGTTCTTCAGAAACAGAATAACCTGTGGCCTGGACGTTCGTCCAGCAGGCGTGAATTGCTATACTATCCAGCCACGTAGCTTCTTGTGGTGCTGCTTGTAGCCAATCCATGTAGGAACTCAAATATTGCTCAATCAATGGCACTAGTTGTGGGTTATTGAGATCGATCGCGGCTATCGACTTGGGATCCTTCTGCCCGACTTCCTCCAGCAATTTGTTGCGAAGGGCCTCCCTAGCTTTTAGAAAAGGTTGCGGCGGTACGAATCGTGGCCTGGGATCGATGTACGGACTAGCATCACCAAGGCGTGGGTCTTCCCAGTTCACGAGAGATGATTCCACCGCGCTGTGCCAGGATGCTAAAACCGGTTTCCAGCTCTCCTGAGAAGAAAGATATATTAATTCGAGTTCCTGCGCCCAATTTTGGGCTGGAATAGGCATCCGTCTTTTTCCGGGCTCTTGATGTGCTAAAATCAAGGATTGGAAACGTGTCTGGACTGCGCCGGCGGGTTCCTGGATGGAGAAGCTGATATTCCAGTCTCCTATTAAATTACCGGCCTTGTCTTTCAACACTACTTTTACTTCGTCATCATCTTCGACATTCAGTGGTAAGCTAATAGGGGGCGGTGATTGTACAGTGAAAACATTGCTAGGGACAGTCGCGCCAGGTGGCACCCATACCTCGACGCTGGCTACGCCTAGAGAGAAATAGATGTCAAGGTTGATCGAGCCTCCGTGAATTAGGCTTAAAACCTGTGTCCATTCCTTCTGTGATTTAGGCTTGGTAGGCAAGCGATTCCTGACAGCCCTGCGTGTTCTGGCAAACCCATGGCATTCGAAACTTTGCAAGCTCACTACATCTATCGAGTTTGCTGCAAATGTCGCAGCTTCTACACTGTACCTGATAGGTTTATTATGGACAGGGGGAGTGGAATCTAGGCAAGCGGTTATATCGCCTAACACGGTAGGGAGCACCGTTAGAGCGCCCTCGTATTTTCGGCTAAAAGCAGGCGTAGGTAACTGCCCGCCTCTAAGCGCGCTAGCCCGTAAATGCACTTCGTTTAAAACGACGAAGGGTTCTCCTTTAATGAGGGGATGAAGGTTTAAGGCATTTTCACATCGCAGTTCAAGGGGTTGCGGCCTGGGTCCTTCTATTTCGTCTAGCATTTGCTCGATTCGCTCTGCATTGAGAGCTTTCCACCAAGCTGGTGCAGCTGATCCAGGTAGATAAAACCAGGTTGGTGCAACGGCAAACATGGCACTAGATACTGCGCGTTGCTTAATATGGTGGAGTAAATCGTCGAGATCTCTTTGCTGCGAGAGAGATTGTGCAGTCGACGTTGCTTTGAGCTTTTCAAACGCATCAATTAGCCCATTTTCTACAAGAGTTCCCCTGAGGCGGTCCAGTATAGAGAGCGAATCTTTTAGAGAGAGACCTGTATCGCCAATGGATGGCAAGCCGACAGCAAGCGTCACTATGTCTGCTGAAGTTAACGTAGGGTCTGGCCTCGCTAGAAGATTATCTGCGATGACCCAGGGCACTAGGTTATTTACTGCTGGCTCGAGATCTTTAGATTGCTTTGTTACTTCCTTGAGCACCCAGCGTATTTCCGCTGTATTAACACCTGTATTCGTCACTATGCTCTGAATTATAAATTTCCACAACGAATCTCTAAAAATATCCGATCCTTGATTCGTGAGAGCAGAGCCCAGGACCTCAGTTGTATTCGCCAGCGAGTCTTGTAAGTTAATCCATGTGGACAGGTCCACGAGTATAATTACACGCTGCCTAGTATTTCGTATTGTCACTGTGTAATCCCAGTTGCATTCGCAACTGGCATATGACTGCACAACGCTGGGTGAAGGTACGCTTTGTACTTTCGAAAGGCCGCGAACTAGTAGCACAGAGACATCTATCAATGAACCGTTGCAGCTAATTTGCCAATCGCTAGTACCATTAGCTGTAAGTTGGTTAAAGACTAACTCCAAGGCTTCTATTGGTGGTCCAACCAGTATGGCTCGGAGATACGCGTCATTATTATGTCCTAGCGTAGATAGCGCATATTGTTCTAGAAACTCTTGAAGAGTTTGAGAGAGATTGATCAAGCTCATATAGGTCATCTACCTCCAGCTGAAGAGCTTTAAAACGGATTGACCAGAAGACGCCCTCCCGCCGCATCTGGACTATCTACAACCAACCCCAAACTTTCCAAGTCGCGTACCATCTTTCCAGTAGTAAGCTCACCAGCGAGTACAGACAAGCCATAATCGTTCAAGTGAGAGCGGAAATCTTCTAAACTCGCGGGGATTCCATCACCTTGTGCTTTGCAACACGCGTACACGAGTAATATGAGCATCGCGGGCCCTGGTTGCGCTGGTGACGAGGATCTTCTAGCCTGTTGCTTATTCAGAAGGAGGTATGACTGGTCGTAGGAGCTTTTCATCGGTTCAAAAGTCGTTATACGTCCTAAGCTAAACTGAGCAAAATATAGCATATTCCTGGTAAAACCGCTAGTGAAATTGAGTAACCCGGTTCGCGAGTCCAGCAGGTCAGAACACTTAGCATTTAACCACCCAGGCAATGCGCCTGCAATGGCATCTCGGTGATCAGCGACGTGCTTTAAGAACGCCTGGATGGTAAAGTAAGCTGACTGGTTAGAGGTAGATGAATATCCAATTATCTCGCCTTGAGGCCATGGACAACTTATTTCATCTAGTAAGAAGAAGATTAGATTCACCCCAATTCGAGCGTAGAGCTGGCGCAATATTATTTGTTTGAGGAGAGAAACTGCATCGCGTCCAATTTCAAGTAAAGGTCTAGCACCACGATGCGCTAGCCATAAATCTTCTTCAATTTGCGCTTCGGAAGGAACAGGGTCGCCATCCATCACCTTGAGTGCGTATTGCCAGCAAGTATCATTCACATGGCATATCCAAAGTACATGCATTCCCAAGCCCAACCTTAGCAGCGCCTCGACAAGAACAGTCCATTGGCGGCGCGTGAGCTTCTTCTTGAGAAGTATCACGGCCTCCATGTCTCTGCAGAAACGCTCTGCAGGTGTACATCTCATTGATCTCTGCTTTTCACGAAAGGCGCAACTATCTTCATCATCCAGGATGGAAGAGGAATTTAAATAAAGCTGCGGGGTAGGTGAGGCGGGATGACTGGGTGCATTGAGTCCGCGCGCTATGAATCTCGCGAAGACATCATCGTTTTCGTCTAAATCAAGTGCTTGGCCCAGCGTTCTAAGAAGCTTATCCCCCTCGTCTTTACCGAGACCAGCCCCAACAGCTTGCAAAAGCAAGTTACCTGGGAACCAGCGGCTGCGTTTTTCTCCTAGCACGCAAGCAAACCATCCAACTCCTGGTACAAAAGGCATGAGTTGGCGCAGTCGAGCTGATTGCTTGGCCCGGCGTGGGCTTTCAAGACCTTGCAGGAGTAACATTTCCCATAGTTCTTCCCCTCCTAAGTTGGGGTCTCCCGAGATATCCTTCGAAAGGTGATCAATATCTCTCAAATCCACCGAAGCATCTCTGTTACCCAGGATCAATTTTCGATAAGTAGAACCTAAAAGGACCTCGCTCGTAGTATCCTCTGGCGCCTCTATACTAAAGATAGATGCGCTGTATGTTTTGTGAACCGTTTCGGTCGGTTCTTTCAAAAATTTCTCCAAGCTCATCTTCCGGCATCTCCTAGGCGCGAAGCTGTTGGGTCTGCGTCGCTTTCGCTTAGCTCTATGCTGAACTTCTCCCCGACCAGGATCCTAGCTGTACTGTCGATAAATTTCTCTTTTTTCCTACACAGTTCTCCAGCATAGAGATGCCTAATACGATCAACAGAGGCTCTCACACTAGCAGGCAAGCTACTGCTTGCGCATCCCTCCCTACGAAGGCACAAGGCTAGAAAGAATTCAAAGGTTATAGCGATATAATAATTCATGCCGCTGATGACCAGCCGTGGTATATCGTGACCTGGATATTGTTCATTCCCCAGTGGAGCCGCAACGAAACGTAATCCCGGGACATCACCCTCCAGGGTAATGAGACTGCCCTTGTCCGCCCTTGGTTGACCAAAGCTCTCAACGAGGTTGAATCTGAACTTTTCACCGCCCAGGAGTGGCCGCATAGCTTCGTTAAGCTGCCTGAGCTTTCCTGGATCGTGAAGGGCTTCCTCGTAATCTGTTAAGTACTGTTGATTGGCATGATACCCCCGCCGCGTACCAATGGAACGCTTAGAAATTACCGCCGCCAGACTTCTTAAGAAACGTGTGAAACGCGCTGCTAGGTGCGCCCGGTTTCCCAGGGAATCTGGGTACCATTCCTGTTCTGTTTTATCCAGTAAGTTGAGAAATAAAACTTCTAGAGCCGCCAGTCCACGTCTTTCTGCTTCAATTTTACCCAGTTCCACGGATTGACTATAGTTCTCCTCGATTTCTCGAAGTAAATGAGAAGGGTCAGCGGGTGTAAAAATTGCTGGGTCCAACCTGCTATAGTCTTCCAATAGCTTTTCGCGGATGGGCTTTGATGAACTGGGTTCATCCTCGGTCAATACCCTGATCAATGCGCGAGATCTCTCTTGTCCCGGGATTTTCGGATCATCCTTGTAGATTCCTGCGAGTTCTCTCCACAGTTCCTTTTGAAACAAGGCGTGAGGATAAAGTCTTCTCACCAGGGCATATAGCGGACCAACAGCAAAATGATTCGTGGAATTTTGCAAGTTGTCTACTTGTTTATGTACCCAGGTACAGGGTTGCCCAAGATCTTTAAAGTCACTCCATTGCCCGACCACGATCTCTGCAATGAGCGAGAATGTATCTCTGAAATTCCAGCGTTGGCCGATAGCCAGTTCACCATGTCGAAGAATCACTTCGAGATTCGATACATTACTGTTATCGCGTAACCACTCCGCATTTTGTCGGAATGGGCAGCAACCTCGGGAGGTACAGTCATTGCATCGAGAAGAGATTTCCCATTTTGCGTATTCGGTAGCAACATGCAGTATCTGGCGTACAGGGGCTTCAACGGCCCCGGTATGTACAAGCAGGCTCTCAAAGTCCAAGGGCCAACAAGCTACTCGCGCGTTAATTTTTAATTCCTTTAATTCCATTGGCCAGCACGAATGGGGTTGGTCGGCAAGCGCTTCGATGCCGAGGCTTGAAACTTTGATTAACTCCGTGAGTAACTGAACAACATGGTCTTCTTTTCCCCACAATTCATAAGCATCTTTGAGAGCTCTCGTGAGGAGGCCGCGATTAGCGCAGACAACAAAAACAGGGGATGCCTCTCCTGGAGCACGGAGTAAATCGGCGATGTCATAACAAAGTTGCTGGGCAGCATTTCCAAGAGCATCTTCGGTTGCAGTGGCATCTTGTATTACAACAAGATGACCTACTCGCTCTTTGAATATCCCTGGAGCAGCAGGTATATCTGTACTTTGTACAGAAGCACGACGTTTAATAACTGGTTGAGGGGCAAATTCACTTTCCAAAAACCCTACAAGCTCTCCCTGCATACCGAGTTCTTCATCTAAGTGCACTAGGAAGTCTTGAACCGTTTCCGATTTACCATTACCCGGGCCACCAATTAAAAAGATCCATCGTGGAGCCTCTGCATCACCAGCCGCGATGAATCTAGCAAGAGAGCGCAATCGTTTGACTAGCCCTGTTTCAATTGTTTTTACAGGCTTATTTCTACGCGCTTGAAAGGGAACATGTACCCCTCCACGGTCTTGACCATGCCATGAAAGTAACTCAGCAACCCAGGGATTTACATTCTGTGGCATATCTCTGCTTCCATCACATCTTAAACCTCGTTACATTTAAGGGTATCTCGAGCGTGCTGCTGGCGTTTTCAAGCTCTCTTATTCATATGTTGACTCGTTAACCCATCGCCATTATATACGGTGGGTTAAGCACTTTCAAGCTATTCCAAGTAACTTTGACATCCGACAAAATGACAATGGCGATTGTCACACCTATTTGGCAGTAGCTCAGCAGTATTGAGCGTGGAGTCGCTCTTATCGTCACAAATATTTAGCAGCTTTTTCCACGAATATTTGGCGAAACCCCGCTTATCGTCACAAATTTCTGGCCAAACCGTACCTGTTTTGGTCCACAAGCATTTGCATGAAAGCTCTAGGATGCCTTTGTAGAGCGGTACACATGAATTATTACGATCAATTCATTACCGCCCCTTAAAGTTGGCCTGGCGTCGCTCCATGAAGGACTGGATACCCTCTTGCATATCCTCGCTCTGCATAATTTCTTGCAGATCCGGCAGAAATTGCCGGATCGCTGCCTCTTCACCCTCATCAATGGCTAAGCGTGCCGATTTGAGCGTGGCGCGCACACCCAGTGGAGCCTGCGCAGAGACGACCTGAGCCAGTTCTGTTGCGCGAGCAAGCTGCTGCCCCGGTTCAACCACCTCCTGCACCAGACCGATACGCAGGGCCTCGTCTGCGTTGAACTCATCACCGGTCAGCAAATAACGCATCGCGTTGCCCCAGCCAATCTCGCGTGGCAAGCGGATGGTCGCACCTCCAAAAGGAAAGAGGCCGCGCTTGATCTCTATTTGAGCAAACCGTGCATTGGAAGCCGCAATGCGTATATCCGTTGCCAGCATCAACTCAATACCGATGGTAAGGCATATGCCCTGCACC
>Ga0099828_10001612_pt1 | contig 15232 bp, 10 predicted proteins | sample CZO8metaG_2_FD_79338 | JGI IMG/M metagenome (GOLD analysis project Ga0099828, IMG submission 79338) | Vadose zone soil microbial communities from the Eel River Critical Zone Observatory, Northern California, USA - CZOApr15con2H1.8 metaG | ecosystem: Environmental > Terrestrial > Soil > Vadose...
CCGACGCCCAACAAGGGGACGACGTAGTGACCAGTCTCGTCGGTAGTCGCTTCGCGGGAAATATTTGTCGCCTGCGCAGTGATGCTTACCTTGGCGCCTGGGACGACCGCGCCAGAATTGTCGGAGACAGTGCCGGAGAAGCTTCCCGTTGCCTGACCGAGCAGCAAGGGGCAGACAGGAAGAAGGAGTGAACAGAAAGACACTACGAGCAGGCTCTTCTTGGTCAACATCAGAACGCTCCCCGGCGGCCCTGGTTACACACAGAGCTCACCCTACCCACACCTGAAAGTTTGGAATCTGATCTGGCGCAAGACGATATGACGAGTCACGCCGCCTTGTCAACCGGAATGCTGGAAGAACCGGAGGTGAGGAGCATCGTTTTTTGCATTATTGGGATTTGCTTCGCGTCGTCCACTCGGCGTTGTAGCGAGCGCGATCGTAGAAGGACTTTTGGGTTCCGACGCCGGTGGTGGAAAGTCCCGCATAGAGATTTGCGCGCAGGACGGCTTCGTGCTCGGGCAGGCCCTCGCCCAGAAATACGGCGAAGCTTCCGATGAAAGCGTCGCCGGCTCCGGTGCTGTCCACGCTTTTCACGGGGAAGGCGGGAATATGCTCAATGCTTTTGCGGCTTGCCAGCACTGAGCCGTTCGAACCCAGTGTAAGGATGACTCCCGACAGGCCATTCGCGAGAAGCTTCTCCGCGCACTTCTTCGCATCGTCGGGAGTGCGGACAGGCATTTTGGTGATGGCCTCGGCTTCGCTCTCGTTAGGGATGAAATAGTCGAGACCGGCGAGGCCGCTCATCTCGATCGGCTGGGCGGGAGCTGGATTGACAATGCAACGAATGCTGTTTTTGCGAGCGAAGCTGACGGTGTAGTACACGGTCTCGAGCGGGATTTCGAACTGCAGGACGATGCAATCGACGGTCTTGAGCAGGTCGGCGGCGGCGTCCACGTCGGCGGGCTTCAGCAGATCATTTGCGCCCTTCACGACGAAAATGCGATTCTGCCCGTCAGGTTCGACAAAAATCGGGGCCACGCCGCTAGAGACTCCTTGGATCTGCTTCACGTGGGTGGCGTCGATGCCAAGCTTCTGAAAGTTCTGAATCGTCGCGGGTCCGAAGAGATCGTCACCCACACGTGCAATCATGAATACGTCGGCCCCGCAGAGTCGGGCAGCCACGGCTTGGTTCGCTCCTTTGCCTCCAAAGCCCAGATCGAACTTCTGACCGAAGATGGTCTCGCCCGCTTTCGGGAAACGGTCGCTGAAGGTGGTCAGGTCAATATTTGCGCTGCCGATTACTGCGATGCGCGGACGTTTGGCCATAAGAGATCGACTGTAAACTACGGCATCCAGAATCGAAAGTCGGGAACGCCGAGTCTAGTCAGCGCGTTCAATGATTGTCAATGGACTTTGGCTAGCAGGCGAAAGGGTGTGTTACTCGCCGTACGGGACCCAGATATTTTTTATGTGCGTGGCGTGCTGCAGGAACCAGCGGCCTTCGCCTTGCATCGTCTCGAACCAGTCAATTGTGCGCCCTTCATTGGTGAAGACCTGCTTCAGGTTTCCGGTCGAAAAGGATTTTGCCGCTGCCGCACTGGCCTCGTCGCGGAAACACCAGATGGCATCCACGTCCTCATGCTCGGCAAGGACCTTAAGAAGTTGCGAGATGTATCCAGTGACAATGCTGACGGCACCGGGCAGATCGCTGGTGTCGAAGAGTTGATACAAGTCCCCAGCGATGAGCGGATAAGTTTCCGAAGGCACAGCGATCACAGTATTTCCCATCGCCAGCGCCGGCATGACGAGCGAGACAAAGCCAAGCAAGGGTGTCTCGTTTGGGCAAACAATCCCCATGGTCCCGACTGGTTCATTCATTGCGATGGCGATATTGCGGAACGGTGGATTGTGCACAGCGCCATCGAATTTATCGGCCCAGGCAGCGTAGGAGAAAATTCGCTCAATACTCGAGTGAACTTCTGCGGCGGCCTGGGCTTTTCCCACAGCGGCAGCCAGGCGGTTAGCGATTTCCTCGCGGCGCTGAGAGAGATTTTCGGCCAGGTAATACAGGATCTGGGCGCGGTTGTGTGCCGTGCTCTTGGCCCAGCTTGCGGCTTTACGGGCAGCTTCGACGGCGTTGCGAATGTCTTTGCGGTTACCGAGCGGGGCTTCTCCGATCAGTTGGCCATTGCTGCCGCGGACTTCAATGCTGTAGCCAGAATCTGGCCTTGCCTGCTTGCCGCCGATGTAGAGCTTGACCGTACGATCGATTGCGGAGCCTGCGGATTCTATCTCGCGGCCTGAACTCTCAGGAGGAAGCGCTTTCGCTGCAGAAAGCGCAGGCGCGTTCTTGAACCACGTGGGCTCCAGATACTCGAGCAAGCCTTCTTTGCCGCCCTCGCGTCCGTATCCACTTTCGCGATAGCCGCCAAAGCCGCAGCTGGCGTCGAAAAGATTGGTGCAATTCACCCAGACCACGCCCGCTTTGAGTTGCGACGAGACATCCAATGCAACGTTGATGTTCTCGCTCCAGACAGAGGCGGCCAGACCATACTTCGTGTTGTTGGCCAACTCGACGGCTTCCGCGGGAGTGCGGAAGGTCATGGCCGCCAGCACGGGACCAAAAATTTCCTGCTGTGCGACGATCGACGTCGGATGAACATTGCTGAGCAGGGTTGGTGGGAAATAGAACCCGCGAGACGGCATTTGTATCTGGGGCTGCCAGCAAGTCGCGCCCTCTGCCATGCCTTGATCCACCAGACGCTGGATGCGATCGAGTTGCACCCGCGCAACGATCGCGCCAATGTCGATGGCTTTGTCGAGCGGTGGTCCTGCGCGTAGAGTGCTCATGCGATCGCGGATCTTGGTGATCAGCAACTCGGAGATGCTTTCCTGCATGAGGAGACGAGAGCCGGCGCAACAAACTTGCCCCTGGTTGAACCAGATTCCATCGACCAGACCTTCGACCGCGCTATCGAGATCGGCATCGTCAAAGATGATGAAGGGAGACTTACCGCCCAGTTCGAGGGAAAGGCGCTTGTGACTCTGCGCGGTCGCGCTGCGGATGGCGCGCCCGACTTCGGTCGAGCCGGTGAAGGCGATTTTGTCGACATCCGGATGATTGACTAGCGCCTCGCCGGTGGAACCGTCTCCGGTGACGATGTTCACTACTCCAGCCGGCAGTCCAATTTCATGGCAGATTTCGGCGAATGCAAGCGCGGTCAGCGGTGTGAATTCGGCCGGTTTTAAGACTACGGTATTGCCCGTCGCCAGTGCGGGAGCAATTTTCCACGCCAGCATGAGCATGGGGAAGTTCCACGGGATGATCTGCCCTGCGACGCCGCATGCGGTGTAACCGGGAAACTCCTGGGGTAGAAGCTGGGCCCATCCCGCGTGATAGTAGAAATGCCGCGCAACCAGCGGGATGTCGATGTCGCGGCTCTCACGAATGGGCTTGCCGTTGTCCATTGTTTCGATCACGGCCAGCCGGCGAGAATGCTTCTGCACATGCCGCGCAAGAGAGTACAGGTAGCGTACGCGCGCGTGAGGCGTAAGAGCTTGCCATTTGGGCAGTGCGGCACGGGCTGCCTTGACCGCCGCGTCAATGTCGGTGGCTGATCCTTGGGATATGCTGGCCAATTTTTCGCCGGTGGATGGGTCAGTCGTGTCGAAGTACTCGCCCGCAGATGGTTCCATCCACCTGCCGTTGATGAAGTGACCAAAGCGGCGCTTATGGTGATCGAGCCATGCGAGCGCCTCTTTGGGGTCTTCCGGTGCTGGACCGTACTCCATGGCCACGAATTTTTCGGCAATGCTCATTCGATGGATCCCCTGTCATCAACAACTATGCAATCGGATGACGATAACTGGCGGAATAGCGTCCGGTAGCGTGGTGCTCCAACTGCCGTTCTATGTCGTTCAAAAGGCTACTGGCTCCGAAACGAAACATCTCTGCCTTCATCCACGAGTCGCCGAGTTCTTCTTTCATCAATGCCAGCCAATCCAGCGACTGTTTGGCGGTGCGAATACCACCAGCGGGTTTGAATCCGACTGCCATGCCAGTTTCCTGAGCGTATTCGCGGATCGCTCGCGTCATCACGAAGCCGACGGGTAAAGTGGCGTTTGTAGTCTCCTTGCCGGTCGATGTCTTGATGAAGTCGGCTCCTGCCATCATGGCAACGAGACTGGCTCGGGCAACATTGCGAAGAGTGAGCAGATCTCCAGTGCCGAGGATGACTTTCATGTGTGCCGGAGTGCTGGCTTGCTTAAAGGTGGCGATCTCATCGTAGAGTTCTTGCCACCGGCCGCCGAAAACATGGGCGCGAGTGATCACAACGTCAATCTCATCAGCGCCGGCTTCAACAGAGCGACGGATTTCGCCTACGCGCTCGGGCAACGGAGAGAGCCCGGCAGGAAAGCCGGTAGAAACAGCGGCCACTCGCACACCGCTGCCTTCGACCGCCCGGCGCGCCGTTTCGACAAATCGGTGATACACGCAAACCGCAGCAACTTGAATCTTCAGGTCTTCGATTCCAAGTTGCTGAACCAGATCATGCTGGATGGGTTGTCTGGCTTTGGCGCACAGGCGGCGCACACGCTCGTCGGTGTCGTCTCCAGAAAGAGTTGTGAGATCCATGCACGTGATGGCTCGTAGAAGCCACGCGGCCTGCCAGTCTTTTTTTACGGTGCGTCGAGCAACATGCGACTGGGCGCGGCGATCCACGGCGCTGGTGTTGACGCGGACTTGCCTGACCCAGTCCAGATTGAGCGGGATGCCCCGATTTGACAGGAGCGGACGTCCGCCCAGCAGCGCGTGCGGATGTTGGGAGTTACGAGGCAAATCGTCGGTGGTAGCGAGCGCAGCATTAACGAGGCCGTATCGCCTGGGCTTCTCCATGTCCATCTTCATTTGGATGTACTCCGCCGTAACCGCGATTCGCGGGTCGCTTGAAAAAGTCAAAGCTATGCCGATTGATTGTACGGCAGAACTTGGAATCAGGAAGCTGCTTAGCCGCGAATTTCGGCGATGGGTGGGCGTCGTCATTCGGCAACCGTCACAGTTTCACCTTGACACTCATAAAGCTCGACGCTAGGCTACATCGCCGAATATTTCCTGCTAACAATGAGAACTCCCCAGTCTGCTGAAGCTTTGTGCCTCGGTCGCTTGCTCAGCATTCGCTTAGCGCTATTTACGACCTTCCTGGCTGTGGCGGTGGCCGCGCCGGCTTGGGCGTCCAAAAAAGTTATCTTCGATACCGATCCGGGTACTGACGACGCGCTTGCTTTGATGCTGGCGCTCAACTCGCCTGAACTGGACGTACGCGCGATTACCGTTGTGCCCGGCAATGTCACGGCGGAGATGGGCCTCGAAAACGCATTGCGCATGGTCTCGCTGGCTAACCGCTGCGACATTCCGGTAGCCGCGGGTGCACATCAGCCACTGTTCCAGAAGTTGATCACGGCGGAGTTCTGGCATGGTAAGAACGGCCTGGGCAATGTGGAACTGCCTGCGAGCAAGTGCAAAGTTGATCCGCGCTTTGGGCCCGACCTCATCATTCAACTTGTTCACGCGTCGCCAAATGAAATTACGCTGGTCCCGGTCGGACCGCTCACGAATATTGCGCTCGCGGTGGAGAAGGATCCGTCCATCGTTCCGCTGGTGAAAGAAGTAATCCTGATGGGAGGTTCGATCAGCGGCGGCAACGTGAATGCCGCGGCAGAAGCCAACATCTTCAACGACCCGGAGGCCGCGCAAATCGTCTTCCAGGCAGGATGGCCGTTGACCATGGTCGGTCTTGAGGTTGGGGATAAGGCTCTGTTCACGGCCAAATATCTTGAGGAGCTCAAGAAAACTCACGGGCCCGTAAATGACTTCATCGTTTCGGTCGCCAGCTTCATGGTCAATCTCTCGGGATCGTTCGGCTTTCCGGGATCGCCGATGTACGATCCGTCGGCGGTTGCAGTCGCGGTTGATCCTACGCTGGTCAAAGTGCAGGAAATGCACGTGGATGTTGAGACCAGGGGCGAATTCACACGCGGGGAAACGGTTGGGAACCGGCATGGGGGAGTGGAGCGCAACGTGCTTCACGGGGATCGCTATGTGATTGAGGGCGTCGACAAAGTTACGCCGAACGCGAAAGTCTGCGTCGATGTCGATGCCGATCGGCTGTTGCGGCTTTTTGTTTCCAGAATTCGCGGTAAGTAGTTTGCAACGAAGTCCGCTATTCGACGGAGAGCCTCGCTTCACAGTGATCGCGGGTTGGGCCATTTAAGGAGAAACGATGTTCACACCCCATAATTTGAACATTGCGCTGTTGATGATGATCACGAGCGCCATCTGCTGGGGTTCGTGGGCTAATACCTTCAAGGGCGTCAAGAATTATCGCTTCGAGTTGTTCTATTGGGACTACGCAGTTGGAATTTTCCTGATTTCCCTGGTTCTCGCCTTCACCATGGGCAGCACGGGGAATAATGCAAACAGCTTCTTGAATAACGTTCGTTCCGCGGACACCTCGAATATCGTTTCCACGATGGTGGGCGGTGCGATTTTCAATCTCGCGAACCTCCTGCTGGTGGCTGCGATTGACATGGCAGGGCTGGCGATTGCCTTCCCCGTTTCGATTGGAATCGCGCTGGTGGTGGGCGTGGTTTCAAGCTACATCCTGCAGCCCAAAGGAAATGGGGCATTGCTTGCGGCCGGTGTTGTCTGCGCGCTGATCGCGGTCATCCTGGACGGCAAAGCATACGGCAGCCTGGCTAGCGCAGGTCGCGCTGTTTCGAAGAAGAGTATCGTCACGTGCGTTGTTTCTGGAGTTCTGATGGGACTTTGGGCGCCGTTTGTCGCACACGCCATGACTACCGGCAACACGCTGGGGCCCTATAGCATTGCCGTGTTTCTCACGTTGGGCGCACTGCTCTCCTGCTTCATCTGGAATATTTACTTCATGAAGAAGCCGCTGGTGGGGGAGCCGGTAAGCTTCAGTGGCTACTTTCGGGGACCGGCCTCGGGACACATGCTTGGCTTGCTGGGCGGCGTGATCTGGGGCACGGGAATGGTCTTCAACCTGGTCGCGGCAAACTTCACGGGTGTGGCGATTTCCTATGCGATTGGCCAGTCTGCGCCCATGGTGGCGGCGATGTGGGGAGTGCTGGCTTGGAAGGAATTTGCTGGGGCGGGCAGTAAAGCAAAGCTCTACCTCGGCCTGATGTTCGTTTTCTACGGCCTTGCGATCTTGTTGGTGGCGAGAGCTAACGGATAATTCCGGCGGCGATGTCAGGCTCAGACTACGGACGTTCGCCCGCTGCCAGCGGAGCCCGCGCGAGTTCACGGATCTGGTTCAGATACCCCACGTAGATTGGGATTGGGATGTCTGGTGAGTCGCCGTCATTCAGGAAATGTTCCAGCCGAATCTGCAACGGAATGGATCGAATCACCTCCCGAAAACGGGGCATCTGAAGAAATTTTACCTTCCAGACTTCGAGCATCAAACCGCGGAATTCTTCGCTGGTGAAACCCATCTTACGATCGCCGAGGTAAATGGAGTCAAAATGATGTCGGGCCAATTCACTTCGGATGGGATCGTCTGATGCAGAGAACGTGTAGACCAGGTGAAACACATCGGCCAAGTCTCCCCACCAGACTTTTTCTTGATAGGCACTGAAGCGGAACTTCGTGTCCCCACGTTGTTGTAGGTGACGGGCGCGGTCCGCGGACCGCAGGTCGTTCCGTGCTAGTTCGGCACTGAACCAACGAAGGCGGTCCTGGGCCAGGTTGTGGCGCAGGAATTCCACCGCGTAAGCGTTCGGTAAATATGTTTTGGGATCTCGATCCAGACGCTCGATCCAGGAGTTCCAGTCTCTGGCCTCAATGCTGCCTAGGAGGTCCAGCACTTCGGCGACAGTGACGTCAGGGGGATACTTCACCGCTTGCCAGAAGTGTTCGGTCGAGTCGTAAGTGGCCCCGTAGAGTTGGATGCCCTCCTGGATCGGGTACCAATTGGAGAGAACGCGTCCCTGAATCGAGGGAGAAGCACTCCAACAGTTAATTGCGTGCTTCCATTTTTCCTGTACCGCCAAGAAATCCTCGGCATACCCGGATGGAACGGGTTCCTTCACCCGCGCCAGGGCTTGCTGCAGTTCCTCGGCTGTATGCGTGACCAGCAACTCGAGCGGGCGCTCGTCGATCATGGAAACCATACGGCTCTCGATTCCGCGACGCAGCAACTGACGCTCGAGTTCGCGTCCTTGGCTCTCGTTCATCTGTTCGGGCTTCCAGCGGTCGGTCTGCGCCTTGATGTAAGGAAATAGGTCAGCGAGCGATTTGAATTCGATGAAGCCGTGGACGGCAAACGTGACGACGTGTCCGTCTCTTGAAATGATGGTAGAAGGCGTGACGAGGGATTGAAGCGAAACGTCCTGCCCCCGCAATGGGGACCCCAGAGTTAGTATCGCGAGGACCATTGGCGCGATGAGGCGAAACATGGCGAAGCATTGTATCAACACTGACAACCGACGCTCACGTCTGCTTGACGTAATAAGCCGCTTCGACAGGCCGCACCACGCGTGGAATCCACAACGGACGCCGCAGGCCGCCCGGGCCTGGTCCGGGGCGGGCCAGGGCTTTCCATCGTTGATAGACGGCGTGGGAAAGATTGGTGTCGACAAAAATGTCGCCGTAGCGGTCTTCGGGGGCCGCTCTTTCAACGCGCACCATTTGATGCCAGCAGTGCATGCCGCTAATGGGGTCGGGGTGCACGGGGAATGTGATGTCTTGATGTACGCCGGCATCGCTCCACCAGATGCGTTTCGTGTCCGGGTCGTCGCTATCGTAGGCTTTCACGCCTGAAACTTGCCGCATCTTCCATTGGCCCTTACCGACTTCTTTCAGGTCGACCCATGCGCTCGACATGCGCTCAACCTGCTCGTCTTCGTTGATGCGCCAGCGGCCGAGATGGTGCGAGCAGGCAACCACGCCGGGCGTCAGTCCCTCTGTGACCCAGGCGTGCAGCACGAAGTAGCCGATTTCCGTATGTACTTTGATCAGGTCGCCCGTGCGAATGCTGCCCAATTGTTTGGCGTCGACTGGATTCACCCACAGCGGATTCTTGTGTGAGATTTCGTACAGGAACTTCGCATTGCCGGAGCGAGTGTGGATCAGGTTGGGCAAACGAAAAATGGGAAGCAACATGTATACGTCGCCGCGGGCGTCCGACGGCCATTGGACTACAGGCGTGTACTGTGGATCGAAGTCTTCGCCGGGACTACCGATGGACGCGGATTGCGCCGAGCCATGAATGTGGCTGCGATAGTATTCGGGAAGAGTGAACTCCGGCCACTTCCAGTCTGCCATCGTTTTTGAGAAGAGCTCCAGCTTGCGTGAAGGGGTCTTGTAGCCGACAACCGCTTTGCCGTCGATCATCACTCCTACGGGCTTGCTTTCTTTGGTGATGACGCCCCCCGTATCGACCTGGGAGCCCGCCAGATCCTCCGCCGTTAGCGGCTTCTCGTTGAGTTTGTACACATCGCCCGGCACTTCGAAAGCCCCATACTTGCGCATGTATTCGAGCGGCGTCAGACTTTCTTTCTGTGCCTCCTCGGGCAACCCGGGAACAGAATTTTCGAAGATCCAGCCGTAGTATTCGTCGACGGTAAGCTTTTGCCCCGGCCGGTATGGCGATTCGAACCATTGGCGAATGCCCATCGAACCATCGGGATCGATCGCCCACGAAAGATTGATCCAGAACTCGTCTTCTTCCCAGACTTCACCGGGATTGGCCTGATAGGTGTACTCGAATTTCTCTCCGGCTCTTTCGCGCAGAGTGCGAAGAACGGGCTGACGAAATCCAATCCACTTGCCGGCGTGAGTTTCCTGACTCATCAGATCGTGACGCTCGGAGCTGAAGCCCATTGGGAGGACGTAGTCGGCGAACCATGCGGTCTCGCTCCAGGTGGGAGTGAGTGCGGCGTGCAAGCCGATTTTCTGTTCGTCGCGCAGCATCTCGATCCATGAGAAGCCATCGGGATAGGTCCAGACTGGGTTGAAGACTCGCGTGAAGTAAGCTTCCAGGCGGCCGCGGCCTTCTTTCAGAAAATGCGGCAGGAGAAATGACATTTCGTGGGTGCAGAGGGGCCACTCGGGCGGATACAGCAGTTCGTTCCAGTGTTTCTGCGGTGGAGGCACCTTGAACGGGCGGGGAACAAACTTGTTCCATGAATTGAGGTTGTGTCCGCCCTCGGTCCCCACCGACCCAGTGAGCACGTGCAACAGCAATAGGGCGCGCGCGGGTTGCCACCCGCCCAGATTGCCGGAGGCCGCGCCGCGCCACAGGTGCGAGGCGAAGCGACTTCCGGCGCTGGCGATCTCGCGCGCGAGCTTGACCACGGTTTCGGATTTGACCCCGCTTTCCTTTTCAGCGAATTGGGGAGTGAAGCGGGCGTAGTGCTTCTTCAAGGCCTCGATGACAGCTTCGAACGGCTGACCTTTGGCGCGGAATCCATCGACTTCGAGTTCTTCCCAGTTCGTCCAAGTCTTGACGAAGGCGGCATCGAAGCGGTTCTCATCGAGAATCACCTTAGCCATGGCCAGGAGCACCGCTGCCTCGCTACCGGGATAGGTCGGCAACCAGTAGTCGGCCATGCTGGCGGTGTTGGACAGTCGAGGATCCATGACAGCAAGTTTCGCGCCCGCCATTTTTCCGTCGATGATGCGCTGCGCGTGCGGATTGAAATAGTGTCCCGATTCCAGGTGGGCGGAAAGTAACAAGATGAACCGAGCGTTGGCGTGGTCCGGCGACGGCCGGTCGGCGTAGTGCCAGAGCAAATATCCGAGACGCGCAGAGGATGAGCAGACGTTAGTGTGAGAGTTGTGGCCGTCGATGCCCCACGCCTGCAGTGTGCGTTCCATGATGAAGTCGTGACCGGGCCGGCCGACGTGATACATGACTTCTTCGCCGCGGCCTTCCTGAAACGCCTTTCGAATCCGGCTTCCGAAGGTTTCGAGCACCTCGTCCCACGAGACGCGCGCCCACTTGCCGCCACCGCGCGGTCCGGTGCGCTTCATAGGGTAGAGAACGCGGTCGGGATCGTGAATCTGATTGATGGTCGCCGGTCCCTTGGCACAAAGACGCCCGCGACTCGCGGGATGTTTGGGGTTGCCCTCGAATTTCGCAACCTCTCCGGTTTCCTTGTCGACATAGGCCAAGAGCCCGCACGCCGATTCGCAGTTGAAGCAGATTGTGGGAACAAGCTGATAGTGCCTCTCGACACGGCGGGGCCAAGCCTGGGGGTCGTATTCAACCCAGTCATCCCACTTCTCGACCGGCGGACAAAACGACAGGTGGCTGCCGTCTCGCTTGAAGTCCGTCATTGCAAAATCTCCATACGTATTCCTAACTGTTGGGCACGCTCTGTCCCGCCATTACGAAGCACCATTCGAAGATCAGAAGACCTGCTAATGCGAGGACACCGGCGAGTCCCACGACTAACCGATTCGACAAGCTCATCAACAGAAGGAGCACCGGGAGTATCCCGCCAATGCCAACCGCGCCTGCCCAGAACGCGCCACGAAACGGCCCATGCGTCATGAGTCGGGCGGCACAGCTTGCGTTGTCGGTTGTGTGGGGCATTGTGACTTCGCCGAGCACCATCAGCAGGTGCAGGCTCTGGCAGATGACCAGCACGAACGCCGACGTCGAAGTTATTACGAGACTGCCCCCGCCCAGCCTTCCGGGGAGCAGCGCCAGGACCGCCGCTCCACACAGCAATGCTTGGACGATCAGATGAACCGGCAGGAGCGGAGTCTGCCACAGGTCGCGTCCCTCGCATTGTCCGAAGAGGAATGCGGTATACATCGCGGCAAGAAAGCCAACCAACACGGTGGGCCAGAGCAGGACTGCGGCTATCGCGGAAAATCCCGTGACCGCGCCCAGCCAGAAGGCTCCGCACAGGGCGCTATAGGCAATCAGGATGAAAGCGCCGCGTGCCAGCCACGACTTGCTTTGCGGCGTGAATACGACTCGCAAGAAACGTTCCTTGTGGTCCAGATCCCACACCAGCAGGACCGTCGTGAGTGCGGTGAAGAGCAGCGCAATCGTGGACAGCGCAATGTCTCGAACACGGTCTCCAGACATTCTGCCCAGTGCCATGGCGATCGCAGGTATCGCCAGCACGCCCGAGCCGATCGACTTCGTCCAGCAGTAAGCCGGCACTTGCCATCCCCAGGGACGCGCGTGAGAAACGTCATACGCCGCCAGGGCGCTCTTCTGCAGCAGCGGACTGTCGATGGGATACATCGCGCCGCCGCCGTGGACGGTCTCGTTCCGTTGCGACCACATGTACATGGATTCATGCCGGGCTGCGGTAGGGACGATTGCGCTCTCGTCGGCGTCGATGTAGTAAAGCTTTGGTCTGGTGCCTTGTTCTGGCTTGCGCACGCGTACAGTCTCACGCGCCAAAAGTTGCGCAATCTCTCCGTCACATTCGTCTAAATCTCCGGCGATGATGGCGTGTTCGGGGCAGACCACAACGCACGAAGGCTCCAACCCAACTTCAGTCCGATGCGCACAGAAATGGCACTTGGCGGCTGTGCCACTGTCCGGGTCAATATAAATCGAGTCATACGGGCATGCCTGCATGCAGGCTTTGCAGCCGATACATCGGTCGGAGCTGAAGTCGACAATGCCGTCCTTGCGCTGGTACATCGCGGTGACCGGACAGATTGTTACGCAGGGAGGATTCTCGCAGTGGTTGCAGCGGGTTACCTGAAAAACGCGCCGCGTGTTGGGAAACGCGCCCTTTTCTACGTACTTCACCCAGGTGCGATTGACGGTTAGCGGCACGTGGTTTTCCGTCTTGCACGCTACGGTGCAGGCGTGGCAGCCGATGCACTTGCGGTTATCAATGATGAATCCGTATCTCATGAATGGGGTCGGGTTGCGGATTGGCCCATCCACATTAACAAACCAATCGGAACTGTGCTTGCCGGATTTGGGGCCGTTTCCGAGGTTGGTGCGGGAAGGCCCATCACTGCTATCGTTTGAGGCGTTTTGTACTGCTGTCGGTAGATCATTACACCTTCGTAATTTGAACCAACAGTGGGTAGAGGTGGATGATCGGGGAAATGTCAGCCTCCCCGAACACGCGCCGCTGGCCTCGGCTTCCCGTCGATATACCCGTCCGCGTCGTCACCGCGAAAGGCTTCTCCACAACCGTAGTGGAAGGTCGCGGAACGGAAATCAGCGAGGGAGGAATGGTTCTCTACGCTGGAATTCTGCTCAATCCCGGAGACCTGCTGGAAATCGAGTTCGACATGCCCACCCACTCGCGGATGACGGCTATTGTTCGCTCGAAGACTGGGTTCTGTTTCGGCTTGGAATTTATTGCGCCGCTGCCTGCCTGATTGCCCACCTCACTCTCGTCCTGTAGCACCGTTAGGGCATAGCAAAAGCTGAAAACTTGTTCTAGCATTCCTTGCTGGCGAGGAATGGTCATGTATTTCGAGCAGTTTTACCTGGGCTGTCTGGCGCACGCATCGTACATGCTGGCTTCAGAAGGCGAGGCGGTCGTGGTGGATCCCCAGCGCGATGTTGAAATGTATCTGAAGGCGGCAGAGGAACATGGGGCCACGATCCGTCATGTCTTTGAAACGCATCTGCATGCGGACTTCGTCTCCGGGCACCAGGAGCTGGCAGCGCGCACTGGTGCAAAAATCTATATCGGCGCCGAGGCGGGGGCCACGTTTCCTCACGTTCCAGTACGCGACGGTTTTGAATTGAAGGTGGGCAAGCTATCATTGCGAGTGCTCGAGACCCCGGGCCATACGCCGGAGAGCATCTGCCTGGTGATTACGGATCACGAAAAGTCGGCACTGCCCTGGACAGTCTTGACCGGGGATACACTTTTTCTGGGGGACGTAGGACGTCCCGACTTGTCCAAGAAATACACGCCTCCGCAGCTTGCTGGGATGCTCTACGACAGTTTGCACGATAAGCTGCTCAAGCTTGCGGACGATGTCCTGGTTTATCCGGCTCACGGAGCGGGTTCACTGTGCGGCCGGAACATGCGGGCTGAGCGCTCTTCGACGATTGGCACCGAACGAATGACCAACTACGCTCTGCAGTTCAAGAGCAAGGAAGAATTTGTGGCGCAGCTGACGAGCCATCTGCCGGCGCGTCCCGAATATTTCCTGCAGGACGCCGAAATTAACCGCACGGGAGCTACTGCCCTGTCTGACCTTGCGCCACTACGCGCGATCGAGACTGCCGAACTGAAGACCATGCTGGAGAACGGCGAAATTGCGCTCGACGTTCGTCCCGGCGAGGAGTTTGCTGCGGGACACGTTCCCGGGTCAGTCAACATTGCGCTTTCCGGTCAGTTCGCAACCTGGGCCGGTACGGTCGTTGGCCTGAGGGCACATCCGGTACTCATTGCCGGATCAGGGCAGGATTTGTCGGAAGCGCGCATTCGGTTGGCCCGCGTTGGCATTGAGGAATTGGACGGACATCTTCGTGGAGGCGTTGCGGCCTGGAAAGAGGCCGGACTTCCGCTGAGTACAGTTCGCCAAGTTACAGCGACCGAGCTAAGTGAGCAGATCGGGACGCGGTACCTGCAGGTGCTGGATGTCCGCCGCGAGCCCGAGTGGGAGGCAGGACACATTGAATCTGCAGTGTGGTGGCCGCTCGACAACTTCAAGATCTCGCCTCCGGAGATTGACCGGGATGCGCCCCTCGCGGTCCACTGCAAGGGTGGTTATCGCAGCATGATCGCTTGCAGCTTGCTGCAGCGCGCCGGCTTCCACAATGTCACGAACGTTGTGGGCGGGTTCGATGCCTGGCAGCAGGCAAAACTACCGTTCGTCAGCGACCATCCCGTCAACGCGTAAGACCATGATCTAGGGACGCTAGCCTTCCTCTTCTAGTCGTTCGCCTTGACGTGCAACGGTCCGCACCAGGTCTTCCATCTGACCGTCTGACAGTGTCGGATTCATACAAGTGAATTTCAGGCACTGTCGTCCCTGGACTCGGGTATGTCCGATGACGGCGACGCCGCTATCAAACAGACGCTGCCGCAGCGTAGCATTCAGACCGTCGACATCAAGATCAGCACGTGAGGGTTTGTAGCGGAAGACGGCGGTGCTCAATTCCGGTTCATGAAGTAACTGAAGGCGGGGGGTGTTCCGGATTGCCTTCGCCGCGCACGCGGCCACGTTTATTGTCCGGTTGATCATCGCAGCGAG
>Ga0099828_10001618_pt1 | contig 15219 bp, 10 predicted proteins | sample CZO8metaG_2_FD_79338 | JGI IMG/M metagenome (GOLD analysis project Ga0099828, IMG submission 79338) | Vadose zone soil microbial communities from the Eel River Critical Zone Observatory, Northern California, USA - CZOApr15con2H1.8 metaG | ecosystem: Environmental > Terrestrial > Soil > Vadose...
CCTAGACTATTGACGGGTCTCTCGTTGGAGTTCACGTAATGTCCGCCAGCCTTTTCCACGAGGCGAGCCTTCAGACTGTCTTGTGGTCGAGTAGCCACCGCGGTGACGTCAAGCCCTTTGATGCGAAGCAGAAAGACCGTTAGAAGTCCAAGAGGGCCGGCGCCTAGAACGAGGGCTTTCTCTGGCTGCCAGACCATTCTCTCTTGGATCTTGAAACTTTGCAAGACGGCTTTTTCCGCCACGCTCATCGGTTCCAGCAAGACCGCGACGTTGGTAATGTTCGTCGGAATTTTCACTAGAAAGTTGTAATCTGAAACAGTGTATTCGGAGCAGAATCCATGGAGACCTTTGATTCCATGTTCCTTGTAGCCTCCTGTTAGACACATGTCCGACTCGCCCTTCTGACAGTTCAGGCAATTGTCTGGGCGACGAACCGTGGGGACTACTAGATCGCCCTTCCGTAGTTTCGTTGGACCGGTTGGAATCTCCTCTATTGTGGCTAGGCATTCGTGTCCGCAGATTAGATAATCTGATCCTAACGGTGGTTCACCGTAACCTCCCTGATTAATTTCCAGGTCAGTTCCGTCGATACCGATCTTGTGGACTCGGAGAAGCGCCTGCGCGTCAGTCGCTTTGGGTAGTGGGACCTCGATGATGCGAACGCTGTTGGGCTTGCTCGGCGTTACTGCGATTGCTTTCAGGAGTTCATCGCATCCATGCGCATCGTGATGCTTTGGCCCCTAAGGGCCTCTTTGAGAGAAGATGGCGAAGGCTGGCCTTAAGAGTAATTTTGACGAGACTCCGTTATGATTCATCTTGGACTTGGGTAGTCTCTTAGGGAGCTTCGAATTTCTAAGGCTTCGTTTTCTGGAGCGTTTCCAGTCTGGTCTTGACGGTATCCACCAGGCCCAGCCGGAGTTCCTCGCCGCGAAGTTTGTTCTCTTTCAAAGCTGAGACCTGCTTAGCTAGAGTGTTGTCGCCCAACATCTTGATCCAGTTTTCGAAATCCCCGCGTCCAAGATGGAACTGTAGGGAGGCAACGTCAATAGAATTCAGGAGACCTAGAAAATCGGAGAGGTTGCGAGCCGCGGCTCCAGTGGGAGCACCTATGGCTCGGTAGAAGTAGAAGGCGTTTTGGGGGGGAACGCTTCGGAGTATATTGGAAGCTACGTCTCTCAATATCTTGCTTTGTGGCAAAATTTCACCTATCCTTGTTTCCTCTAATCGTATCGCTTAGCTATCAAACTTTTTCTCTTTATTTGCTGGGGTCATGTCCTATCTTTCACGAATGCGTACCAGCAAGACGGCCGTTTCATTGGGCTCAACAATGGAAGGAGGTCGGCGTATAGAAAAGGTCTGGATGTTTGCGCACGAATGCGCAGGGTTGGCTCAAGCAGGAGGGCTGGGTGAAGCAGTTGCTGGACTCTCCCAGACCCTTGCCGTCGATTCCAAGCTGGAAATCAGTGTTTTTCTCCCCAGCCACGGCAAGCATCTGGATCAAGGGGTCAAGGAAGCCTACGGTCTCGAAGATGTATCCACGTTCATCGCCAGGGGCCATCGAACAGGACTAAACGGGGCGCACTACAACTATCTCGCAGGGTTGGAAAGAGGCGTTCGGAACAATGTTAGCTACTTTCTTGCCAAGGGTCTGGATGCCCAGACAAGCCGGTGGTTGGACGATCCAGTACTGTATGACCAAGACATCGTGTTTGAAAAGATGGCCTTGCTCGCGCGGACCCTGAAGAGCTATTCTGAGTACTTGTTGTCAACGGGTAGAAAGACTGAGTTGCCTGATTTGATTCATGCTCATGATTGGCACATGGTCCCGGCCAGTGTTGCCTTGAAACAGCATCTGCAGGAGAGGGGTGTGACCGTCCCTCTAGTATTCACTGTGCATCTGCTTGGTCATGTAATTCTACCCTGGCACTACGCGTCAGAAGATTGGTGTGGGATCAGGGACCTTCAACACTGGTTTAGGATCGGGAGGAATCAAGTCGTCAACCTGAATCATCGCCATGTCTGGGAGGACTTGTGCCACGGTTCCGTGGAAAGATTCGGATGCTATGAAGCAGATTATGTAACATCCGTGAGCGATTCCTATCTGACCAACGATGTTCTCGACTACGTTGGAAACGTGATAAAAGGAAAAAGTGGCCACATTTACAACGGTTGCGACTGGGATTACCCCACGATCGAGTCAACCTTTCTTAAGCAGCAATCGGACTGGATAGGGCCTGGTCCCGTAGACGAGAACGTTAACCGCTGGGACCTGAGAAAATATCTGCTTACCAACGGCCTTTCTCAAGCAAGACCAGTAACCGCGGCCGGCGAAAGTCCAAGATCGTTGCGGGATTCTAGGAATAACGACGACGGGGTAGTCGAGGCATTCCATACAGACGGACCACTCGTACTCATGACGGGCCGGCTGAGCCCTCAGAAGGGCGTGGACCTCCTCCTTGAGGCTGTCCCTTCGATCCTAGAAGTGATTCCAGAAACAAGATTTCTGCTCTTCCTATTACCTTCGAATGATGAGAACCAGGTTAACTCAATCATTGCCACCGCTGCGGACTATCCTGACAACCTACGGCTCATCTTCGGCAGAGACCGGCCAATCTATCTACTCTCCCACATCGCCGCAGACGTCTACGCCATGCCCTCCAGGTCCGAACCCTTCGGCATCAGCGCCCTTGAAGCCATGAGTACGGGAAACCCGGTGGTCGGGAGCGATGTTGGAGGAATCAGAGAAACTGTTCTAGACATAACGCGCCACGGGGACTCGGGGACTGGGGTCCTCGTTCCTCCTGAAGATGCCGTGACTCTTGCGGAATCGATAATCTCTATTCTACTCGTGATGCAGGTTGACGAGCATTTTCTCCGCGGCAAAGAAAATCCGGGTGGACTTATTCGACGTATACCTTCCAAGCCGATGATGAAAATGGTTAGCGAGAACCCTAGGCTCGGTTCGAGGATCAGAGAGAACTGCAGGAGCAGGGTTGAAGAGAACTTCAGATGGAGAAACGCGGGTGAAATGGCTCTCCTTAGGTACAATGCTGCAAAGAAGTTGGCCTCTGAAAAGGGTCGAGCGAAGAGAGCTCGATCTCGGACCAATAACTAGATCAGACACGGTTGTTCTCAATTCTCGCTCTTGAAAAAGAGAGCGCTCAATGGCGGTAGGATTATCGAAACTGAAGAGTCCCTGCCATGAAAGCGATGAGCCTCAGCAGTGATGCCCCCCAGGTTGCCTTGTCCGCTACCTCCGTATTCGGATGCGTCGCTGTTGAGGATCTCCTTCCAGTATCCGCCTTTCGGAACGCCAACTCGGTAATTTTTCCGTAGGACCGGAGTGAAATTGCAGATTACGATAATGGGGTGGTCTGGGCTCTTGCCCCGGCGAAGGAAGCTTATGATGCTCTTCTCCCAGTCTTTGATGTCCAGCCATTCAAACCCGCGTCTTTCGAAGTCCAGGTGGTGCATGGCCGGCTCTGTTTTGTAGAAGCTGTTGAGGTCTTTGACCCAGAGCTTGAGTTTTCTGTGGGACTCTTGAATGGCCAGGTGCCAGTCTAGGCTCTTCTCAAAGTTCCATTCGTCCCACTGTCCGAATTCTCCACCCATGAACAGAAGTTTCTTCCCCGGGTGGCCATACATGTAACCGTAGAGTAGTCTCAGGTTGGCGAACTTTTGCCACGGGTCGCCGGGCATTTTCTCTAGTAAAGAGCGCTTTCCATAGACGACTTCGTCGTGGGACAATGGTAGGATGAAGTTCTCCGCAAAGGCGTACCAGAGGCTGAACGTCAACTGGTCATGATGATGTTTTCTGTGTACGGGATCCTTGGTGAAGTATTCGAGAGTGTCGTGCATCCAGCCCATGTTCCACTTCATCCCGAAACCCAGCCCTCCCACATACGTAGGGCGTGACACCAGGGGCCAGGCTGTTGATTCTTCCGCAATCATCTGAACGTCTGGATGAGCCCGGTAGACTGCCTGGTTGAGGTCCTTGAGGAAGGACAACGCTTCCAAATTCTCTCTCCCTCCATGCTCGTTCGGAGACCACTCACCCTTCTTCCGTGAATAGTCCAAGTAGAGCATTGAGGCTACCCCATCGACTCTCAGTCCATCAGCGTGGTATTTGTCAAGCCAGAAGACGGCACTGCTTATCAGGAATGAACGGACCTCGTTCTTTCCAAAGTCGAAGATGAAACTCTTCCAGTCAGGATGATGTCTCTTCTGAGGATCTTCGTACTCGAAGAGATGCGAGCCATCGTAGTAGGCGAGTCCATAGGCGTCCGATGGAAAGTGGGAGGGGACCCAGTCTAGGATTACTCCAAATCCTTTCCGATGAAGTTCGCCAACGAGATAGCTAAAATCCTCGGGTATGCCGAACCGGCTGGTTGGCGCGAAATATCCGAGAGTCTGATAGCCCCAGGACCGACTGTAAGGATGCTCCATTACGGGCATGAATTCGACATGGGTAAACCGCATGTCTTCCAAGTAACTTGGTAAATCTCTGGCTGTTTCTCTGTATGTTAGCCATCGCTGATTGTCCTCGGGGACCCGCTTCCAGGATCCCAGGTGTAACTCGTAGATGGCAAATGGTGACTCTGCAGAGTTCTTGCTCGAGCGGTCTTTCATCCATTCCTCGTCATTCCAAGAGTGTTTCAGGTCCCAGACTATCGATGCTGTTCGTGGTGGGACTTCCCAGGAGAGTGCGAAGGGGTCGCCTTTCTCCATTGAATATCCGCGATGGGCTTTGGATTCGATGTGGTACTTGTAGAGTGCTCCTCCCTCTAGTCCTGGTATGAATCCTTCCCAGACTCCAGAGCTGTCGTTTCTAAGTTTCAGAGGGTGACTGTCGTTCCGCCATTGGTTGAAATCTCCAATCACGTGAATCTCTTTGGCATTAGGAGCCCAAACCGCGAAATGCGTGCCTTCTTTCCCATCGACTTGGATGAGATGGGAGCCAAGTTTCTCGTGGAGTCTGAAGTGCTTTCCTTCTTTAAAGAGGTAGATGTCGTATGGCGTCAGTAGTTCGTGTTCGATGACTTGGTCCATGGTCGGGAAAACGCCTCTGCTTTGGACTGGCAATCACGGCTAAGACTTACGTCTTAGCGGCAACTGTCGCTAGGGGCTGATCTGTCATTGTCACTTGGAAGTCTGTTCGCTCCCAGTTGTTAGCGTTGGGCCAGTAGAACGTGAAGAAGATGTTCGATTCAGGTGATAGTCTGCTCGTGGGCAAATCCACATAGTGTATTCCGAGTCCTGTGTCGATGCTCTTGCTGTCGTTCGTGGTCTGCCAGTTGTCATCGCTCCAGCGAACCATGGCAGGGGCTAAGGCCTCAATCCTTAGAATTTTTCCGACAGGAATTGTCCGGCATTTCTGGTTGAATCTCCAGGACGCGACCCTGGATCTCGTGTTGTTCTTTTGATAACGTGACACTGGTTGAGGTGGCATATCGAAAACCTTTCTTTCATGGATTGACCGGACGAGTTTGATGTATTCCGCATGGGCCCAGACCAGGGGCATCGCGGACCCTGTTGGTCGGCCGTTGTGCAGGCCTCTCTTCGGGATGTCTTCTGCCTCCCAGACTTGTTCGGGGAGGAGTCCTCCAGAGCTGGCTTGGGCTTCCATAACATGCAGGAGCCGTTGAGCTTCCTCGACGTCTCCAAGTGCGAGTTCATAATGCGCTCGTTCGCCTGCTAGCAAAGGCCATCCTCTTCCAACCCCTGTGCCATCGAAGGGTGAGCCATCATCGTGCTCGCCGTAACCGTCAAGGTTGTACCTGTGCCAGACTGGGCCGGTCTTCGTGTCTTTTCTCAAGATTGCATCTATTACTTTGACCGTGTCGAGTATTTTTTGGTCTTGAGGAGCTCTCAAGCCGAATCGGACCAGAGCAAGTGCATCGACGCTCAGTATCTGCTCTCCCGGTAGAACGTCTTGCCCTAAGGGCCGATTCTTTATGGCCACGAAGGTCGAAGTTTGAAGTTCCGAATCGGCGACGTTCGCAGATGCGATCCTAACGTAGTAGCCCTTGACCCCGACCTTCTTGGCCAGCTCTGTTCCAGCAATGTAGGTCCATCTTTCTATGTTCTCATTCCAAGCATCAGCAGTCTCCTTGAGATATGTGGCCAAGCCATAATCGCCCTTCTCCTCTGCAAAATCGGCTGCTGCGAGCAGCCCGGCTATCTCTGCGGCGAGAGTGAATGGTGAGTATCCGCCGTCTTCTTCCCATCTGTCTTGTTCTGTCACGGGTCCATTGCGTACGAGGTATCCCGCGGCTCGGCGAATCGTCGGCCATATGTCGAAGCTGACGAGGGCGTTGACTCGTTTGAGCTGGTCTGCGATGAGTATCGGGAAGGCTGTCTCGTCCATTTGTATTCCTGCCCAGTAAGGTGATCCATCTAGCCACATGTTCTGTACCCAATGGCCGTCTTCTTCTTGAGTGGACATGAGATAGAGCAGGGTTTCCTTTGCATGTTCTACGTCTCCAGAGGCGATTAGCCCACCGGCTGCCTGAGCTAGATCTCGGGGCCAGACGAGATGGTAGCCGCCGAGATCATCGTCTCCTTTGCTGAATCCCCAGGGTATAGATAGGCTGGCGATTATCGCGCCAGGATACGATTTTTCTTCATGTGTTCGGAGAACAGTGTTGCTGACCCGGTACATGTCGAATCCTGTTCCGCTCATGCTGCCAAGGTCCATGATATTGGACTGGGCTTCCTTCCAACCAGTAAGGTATGCTTCCTGAACACTGTCGAAATCTTTCAAGAGGGCATTCCGAGCCTGTTGTCCAGCTTCCTCAGGAGTTCGCCCAAACGCTAGAGCTACAACACACTCTCCGTCATTCTTCGAGAGGTCGATTTCGCCTGTGAGGGCGATGTTTCCATTTGAGGCGTTGGAGTAGAACCATGTCATACGCTTGTGAGCAGTGATATCTTGCCAGCCGTCACTGACGCCAACGTAGCCGCAACTTAATCCCTTGAAAGGTGTTGAACAGGCCAGAGCTAGCGCAGTTCCCTCTCGCTGAGCAAAAGCCATTGGGACGCCCTTGTATTTTCCCGCCCAGCCGTTGTTTCCGTACCCGCGGTTGCCGATGTGGGGGGCTAGAAGAGCGTAGAGACTGTAATCTTCCAATGTGCGATTGAGAGGGTCGAAGTGGATTTTCTGGAGGAGCACATCTCTCTCCGGGTCAGTGATTATGGTCTTCGTTATTCGATATCGTCCCTGCTTGCAGACGTTGACAAGCTTGTAGGCGGGTACGCCTTGCTCTAACGGTGAAATCCTATGGTTGGTGTCTCGCTTCTCTTCGGAGAAGTATTGGTCACCATCAGCGACGAGAAATTCCATGTCCCTGGTGTTGGCTTGGTCTATCCTAGGGTAGTAGACTTCGTTAATGATTCCATGAGATATTGCGAACCAGACTCTGCTTTGATAACTAGCGGAGGTCCCTACCCCCACCTTGGCGCTGGAGGTCCAGCGGGGAGCGATACCAGGCCAACCAGGAGCAGCAATGTCTTCATTGGGAGTCACGTGATCTTACCCAGCTGGATTCAGGTTCGTGCAAGTCTTAGGTTCATCGCAGGTAGATAGCTTGTAGCTCACTCGTGGGTCGCACTGTCTACCATCTGGCACCTCGGTGGGGTTACGCTTCGCCCTTATTTGGACTCGGCGTAGAATGAGGGTATTATGTCGCGGGAGAATACCAAGAAGACCCTGGGCCACGTCAGGGTAACTTTGCTGTTACTGTTCACCATAGTAATCGCTCTATCAGGCTGGGCCGTCGTTGAGTACCTGCACAACGTCTATCTTCAAGCCTACGTAACTGCCTTCGTCAAGTCCAACTCTTCTATCCTTCGCGTGGCCGGAGTAGGCCTTCTCGCGGGGCTCGCGGGAAGTGTTGCGTCGATACCAATCTTGAGATCGGGACGGCCAAAACGAACTCAACAGGCGCATCCCGGCCCGACCAGTACGGCACAGTCGACCTTCGGGCTCCGAAAGCAGATTCATCTCTTGATGATGACACCAAGGCCCGCCCGTGATTCCTCGTTCATCATCCGCAAGACTAAGAATAGGGGAAGGATCGCGAGAAACCGGGACGGAGAAAGACTTCCACCCAGCGACGTGGCATAGAAAGCAGAATCCTCAAACAAGACCACAAATCGGCCCTACCCACCCTGAAGGGGTCGGGCTGATGCCTCTCGTTGATTGAAGCTAACCACGGTGCAGAATTGTCTCTTGCAGGGTCAGGACTAAAGGTCATCATCTTTGACATGGACGGAACCTTAGTTAGCAGTCTTTCCCTCATTCATCATTGCGTAAATCGAATCTCTCGAAAGTACATCAACAAGTCGTTGACTCTGGAGGAGGTGATCTCTAATTTCGGCCCACCCGCGCGTACGATAATCAGGAACCTGACCGCCACTCTCTCCGGCGATCTTCAGAGTCGAGCAGTGTCGGACTATTACGAATGTTACAGAGAGAACGTTTCTAGGAAGGCCCTTGTCTTTCCAGGGATAGTCAGTCTCCTGCAAAGGATTAGGGCCTCTCGCAAACACCTTGCCCTGGTGACGGGAGTGGAGAAGACTCTCATGGAGTACACGCTCAACGCGTTCGACTTGTCCAAGTTCTTCGAGACCCTAATCACTGGAGACGATGTTCGAAACGGCAAGCCAGACCCAGAAGGCATAAACTTAGCACTGGCACGAATCGAAGCGAATCCAAGAGAATCTATTCTCATTGGAGATTCTCCAGCCGATATTCTAGCCGGGAAACAAGCTGGGGTCTTGACCGGCGCAGCCCTGTGGAGTCCGGAGAACCGCGGAGATCCCACGACGGAGCATCCTGACTATGAGTTTCGTAGCATTCAGCAGTTGTCGGATTTCCTGTTTCCGAAGAAGAGAGAAGTTTCAGAAGTCTACCTAGCCCCTCGGTGGACTGAAACGTAAATGCGAATCATTGGACAGTTAACAGGCCCATACTGAAAGGTCAAAAGGTCTGCTAATGAGCATCGAGAGTTCAGATTGAAGATTACTAATGTTGATGTGTACCAGCTTGGAGAACCAGCATCGCCTGGAAGTGCGACCTGGGCTGGAAATTCTATTCTGTTGAAACTGACGACCTCGGATGGAACAGTCGGCTATGGCGAAGCTGTTCCCACGCTTAGAGTCCAGCCTGTGATCCGGTCTCTTCACGAGGTGGCACGCGTGTACAAGGGCAAGGACCCTCTCGACATGGAGCTGAACATTCACGAATGGCACAAACACGATTTCTATCTTCCTGTTTCGTTCGAGTCAATGACAGCCGTTAGCGCGTTCGATGTTGCTTGTTGGGACATCGCGGGTAAGCATTTCGGTGCTTCAATTCACCAGCTCATCGGAGGCTCCTTCAGAAGTAGCGTGCGGGTCTACGCGAACGGATGGTACGACAAGTGCGTCACGCCGGAGCAGTTTGGGGCGCGAGCCAAGAAGTTCGCCGGGATGGGCTACACTGCCCTCAAGTTTGACCCCTTTGGGACCCACTATGACAGCATTGACAGGACCGGGTTGGAGCGAGCCTATGAGCGAGTCAAGGCTGTGAAGGACGCTACGAGTGGTAGAGTCGAGCTTCTCATAGAGCACCACGGAAGGTTCGCCCCCAACTCCGCGATAGCCATTGCAAAGAAGCTTCGAGAATTCGATCCGTTGTTCATGGAGGAACCCGTTCATCCTGACAATCTTGAAGGACTCCGAAAATATAGAGAAGCAACCGACGTGAGAGTCGCCTTAGGCGAGCGAATACTCACCAAGGAACAAGCGGCCTATGTACTATCGAACAACCTAACCGACTATCTACAAATTGACATTATCAACATCGGCGGAGTAACCGTAGCCCGGAAAGTGGCCGCCATCGCAGAAGCATATGGTGTGGAGATGGCCTTTCACAACGCCTTCGGACCCATCCAGAACGCCGTGTCGATTCAGGTGGATGCTGCTATTCCAAACTTTCTGATTCAAGAGTCGTTCTACGACTGCTTTCCGGCATGGAAGAGAGAACTCGTGAAGGACCAGTCGAAGGTGGAGAACGGGCAGACGAAGATACCGACCAGACACGGTCTTGGAGTAGAGATTGACGAGAAGCTGTTGGAAGACCACCGGGCTGAGGGCCAAGAATACTTCAACCCCGACGAACCCGTCTGGGTCGTCAAAGACACTTGGAAAGACTAACCAGAAGACTCCGAGTTCTGTCCTAATTTGTGGCTTGAGATTGACTAACTGAGAGCCCGTGACTTTGGATGATCAAGGTTCACGCCAGACTTGCCTCCGGCCGTGCCCGCAGCAGGTTACATCGTGATATTCTAGCCGCAATCGACAAGGCTATCTGGGCTGCTCAACCGGCGAACATCATTCCAAAGCACGTGATGCTGGAAGGAGAAGCGCTTCGAGCCGATGGCCTCAGCTTTCCCTTGAAGAAGTATCGGAGAATCCTGGTAATTGGAGGCGGGAAAGCCTCAGGCTACATGGGTGAGGAGATTGAGAAGATACTTGGGAAACGGATCAGCGACGGCCTCGTAATAGTTCCAGACTATCTGAAGCCTAGACCGGGGGATCGTCGGATCGACTACCGTCCTTCCACCCATCCAGAGCCATCACTCAAAGGCATGCATGCAGTCCTCTCCATGCTAGATTTGGTGAAGAATGTCTCACCCTCTGACCTTGTCATAGTATTGCTCTCTGGAGGAGGCTCGGCTCTAATGCCGCTCCCCCTTGAAGGAATCAGTTTGCAAGATGAGCAACGGCTTACTTCGCTTCTCCTAAAGTCTGGAGCTAACATTCAGGAGATCAATACTGTCCGAAAGCATCTCTCACGCGTGAAGGGAGGACGCTTGGCCAATAGACTATTCCCCGCTACCGTTTTGACTCTGATAATGTCCGACGTTGTGAGAGACAAACTGGATGCAATAGCCTCTGGACCAACTGCCCCTGACCACACAACGTACCAGGATGCTCAAACGGTTCTGAAGAAATACAATGTATGGACCAAGGTCCCCGAGACCATTCGGAAAATCATCAAAGATGGCGTGAACGGATCCTTAGCCGACACTCCCAAGAAAGGAGACAAGGTCTTTCGGCACGTGCACAATCTGATTGTGGGAAACAACAAGGAATCGTGCACTGCCGCCAGCTTGGCCATGAGGAAAGTGGGCTATAACACCCAAGTTCTCTCAACGCGGATCACAGGTGAAGCGCGAGAAGTGGGAGGAATCTTAGGCTCGATATTGACTGACATCAGAGACAACGGCCTTTCGCTCAGCCCACCAGCCGCCCTTGTGGCCGGAGGCGAGACAACGGTGACAGTCAAGGGCAATGGCAAAGGCGGACGGAACCAAGAACTAGCTCTGGCGGCAGCCCTAGGGATAAGCGGTTCAAAGGATGTTGTGATTGGGTCAATTGCGACGGATGGAATTGATGGCCCAACTGAAGCGGCCGGCGCGATAGCAGATGGAACAACTGTCGCACGAGGTCTCAAGCTCGGGATGGACCCAGACAAGTACCTAGGCAACAACGACTCGTACCATTATTTTCTCAAACTAAGAGACTTGATGACTACTGGTCCCACCGGGACCAATGTCAACGACATCATGATCCTAGCAGCCGCCATCACATAGAAACCATTACACAGATACTGAGCTACAGTCGCGGAAATCCCATTGGGACGACGATTCGACAAGTCTAAAGCGTCGCCAAAACAGTACTATTTTCCTTTGTATGGGAAGAGGTATGATAGGCTGGGTTTTTCGTTCCAGTCTACGTAGCAGGTCTTCAGCTGAGTGTAGCACTCCAGTCCATACTTTGAGCCTTCTGCGCCGAGCCCAGACTTTCGGAATCCCGTATGGGCTCCCTGCAACTGTTCTGGCCCGACTTGGTTGATGTAAGATTCGCCGAACTTTATCCTGTTCATGGCTTTGAGGACCCGCGTGCTGTCCTTCGTGAAGACGTAGGACGCCAACCCATAGTTGGAGTCATTGGCATATTCGATGGCCTTGTCGAAACTGTCCACTTCGAGTATGGGTACGACTGGCCCGAATATTTCATCCTGAACTATGGAAGATTTCTGTTTCACATTCTCAATAATAGTCGGTTCATAGAACCAGCCCTTGTTCGGAGACACGGGTTTCTCGCCACCCACAATGATTTTCGCACCTTCTTCTCTAGCCTTCTGAACAAATCCGATGCTGGTCTCTCTTTCCTGAGGGGTTATCATAGGCCCGAGGTCCGTATCCGCGTCGAGTGGATCTCCAAGTTTGAGGTCTTTCGCCATGCGAACGAACGCTGGAACAAACTTGTCCTTGATCTTCTCGTCAACATACATCCTTTCCGAGCAGATACACGTCTGGCCACAATTCCAGAACCGTGCCCAGATTGCACACTTCAACGCCCAGGGAAGATCAGCATCATGCCAGACAATGAACGGAGCCTTACCACCCAGCTCTAAGACCAGCTTGGGAAGATGGTTCGAAGCATGCTCCATGATCGTCTTGCCAGCATCCGTACTCCCTGTCATCGTGATCAATGCAGTAATCTTGTTCGTCACGAGTTCCTCTCCGACCTCGGCCCCGCTCCCAGTGACAACATTCACAACCCCCTTAGGAAATCCCGCCTCTTCCATCAGTCTCACCATCTCGATGGTGCTGAGTGGCGTATTGCTCGAGGGCTTGGTCACAACGGTGTTGCCCGTAATCAGCGCCGGCGCAAGCTTCCTGGCAACCGTCGCGGAGGGAAAGTTCCAGGGAGTAATCGACGCCACAACCCCAATGGGAAGTTTGAGAATCATGATCGACTGTCGCGGATTATCACTTGGCAGAATATCTCCTTCGATCCTCCTCGCGAACTCAGCGTAATACTCGAAATTCTGCGACGCACCCTCCACCTCCATCCTCGACTCGAACAAGGGCTTCCCCTGCTCCGAAGTCAGAATCCTCGCTAGCCTCTCCTTATCCCTCCTAATCAGCTGGGCAGTCTTAAACAGAAACGTTGCTCGTTGAAGTGGGGATAGATCTTCCCACTTCGGTTGAGCATGCTCCGCCGCTTCCAGTGCAGTCTTCGCTTCTTCCCGGGTCGCCTTCGGGACCGACGCGATTACTTTCTCAGTGGCCGGGTTGACAATATCAATCGTCAGCTCGGAGTCAGAATCCACCCAATCGCCGTTGACGTACATCTGGTATCGCTTGGCAGAAACCCGGACCGACCTAGTCTTTCCCATTTCCTATCGAGATCCCTTCTTCAGTATCCCACCTTCACGTAGAAACCCTGCGACCTTCTTCCTCTCCTCATCAGAGAGTGGTTGCAGAGGAGGTTTGACGTCACCAACAGGCATCCCAATCATCTTCATGGCTTCCTTGAGTGCGGCCGGAAACTTTCCTATGCTTATCGCCTCAATTAGCGGGACAAGTCTCGATTGGTATTTCCTCGCGGCTTCGAGGTTACCTCGCTTGAATTCGTCAAAAACCCTACTCGCCATCTGGGGTGCAATATTTGCAACTCCGATTATTCCACCGCTCCCTCCAAATTCCAGGGTCGTAAACGTCATCGCATCAGACCCTGTGAAGATAGAGATCAGGTCTCCAGATGATTTGAGGAAACGGAGAAGGTTGAGGAGGTTATACTCAGTATATTTCATCCCTACAATCAACCGTTTCTCAGCCAGCCGCTGAATGATACTAGGGGGAACGTACAGATGAGTCCATTCAGGAATATTATAGACGACCAGGGGCAAGCCGGCCGTGCTAGCAATTCCTTCAAAATATTTGAACAGTGCCTCCTCTCCAATTGAGTAGTAGTAGGGAGGCGTGGCCACAATCGCATCGGCCCCGACATCCTCTGCATCCTTCGCAAAGGCCAAAATGTTTTCCAGACTGGGATCAGAAACACCTGCCAAGACCGGTACCCGGCGATCCGTCTGGTCTACCACCGTATCTATGACGGCTCGTCTCTCTTCTCTCGAAAGCAGCGCAAATTCGCCGGTTGTCCCTAAAGGAAAGAGCCCATCAATACCACCCTCTATCAAGAAATCCACCAGAGCCCTCGTCCTCTTCTCGTCAATCTGTCCGTCAACGGTGAGAGCCGTGGCCATAGGAGCGAAAATTCCCTTAAACTTGTTTTTCATAATGGAGCGGCTGAACCGTATCGGAGGGGGCTTTAAGATTACTAGAAATCGGCCAAAATGGGCAAGAGAGAGGACTCTATATTTTGTTTAGTAAGAAAAGTAACCTGTCCCCCTCTCAAGACAATGGTCTGCCCGTTAAACCAACAGAACCATAACGCCTTGCAGGAAGATCCGGATAACAATGTTAGTCTTCTATGGCATCAGTGAATCCTTCCGTTATGGTTCGCCTCCGGAAAAGAACCATGTCCATTGGGCGTCTTCGCGCAACGCATCCGGCAGTCCCCGAATAGCCAAGTGGCCAAATTTCTATCAAGAAAAAATATTCTCTTTGTGACCCCCGGGAGTCTATTCAAATCTCGCGCGAAACTCCGATCCAGACCCCACGAATCCAAGCTAATGGGTCACCGAAGCGTCCTACCGCGGGTTACGACGTGCCTAACTGGTTGTGCCATGTCTCATGTCACTATCCTCATGGTGTTTGATCTTGAGCGAAATGGGAATAGAGAAAGTAGTTGTTGAGCTAAACGGATTCAGACAACGTTCCGCCATGATCAAAGAGGAGATTTCGAAGGTCAGCAGGGCCCTTGGAGAAAGAGCGGGCCAACTGAACGATCTTGTTGCTAAGAGTCTACGAGACCTTCGAGATCAACTGGGCGGAACCACTCTATCGGGTTACTTGACATTGCAAGGCAAGTACACCTCTGGCGAGCTCAGTGATCAGGATTACAATCAGCAGAGAGATTACTACAGGGGCGAGCTGCAAGGCATGATCCGAAAGCTAGACGAGAGTCGAAAGCTGATGATGATCATGGCCCAGCTTGATTCCAGACAACCGGGTAGTCCGGGACCCCAGGCCCCGCAGAGACCGGCGCCTCAGTAGCTAACTAACCAGACTCTCTCTAGGGTCTTTCGAATCGCCAAGTTCTGGAATTGATCCTATATTCTGCGAGCCTTCAGCCAGTAATACTCGAAGTATCTTTCCATAACTCCCGCGTATTCTTCGTCTGATAATCTAAATGCAATTCTTGATCCCGCTTCGGAAGGCATGTCAAGGTTCCACAAGTAAGTAACTATCGCATCTC
>Ga0099828_10001627_pt1 | contig 15194 bp, 16 predicted proteins | sample CZO8metaG_2_FD_79338 | JGI IMG/M metagenome (GOLD analysis project Ga0099828, IMG submission 79338) | Vadose zone soil microbial communities from the Eel River Critical Zone Observatory, Northern California, USA - CZOApr15con2H1.8 metaG | ecosystem: Environmental > Terrestrial > Soil > Vadose...
ACTGTCTCGCCCTCACCCTGCCACTCCGCTACACCTTCGCGGATGTCCGGCCCGAATGAGACTGTACCTAAGTCTCTAATCAACACCGGTGTTCCGTTCTTGGCATTGACTGGAACGTTCTCCAGATCGGCAAGAGACTTAAGGTAACCCAGCCCCCGGATGTAATAACGTGTCCCACTCAGCTCAAGGACTCGACCTCCGACCTCATTCGTGCTGGTCTTTACGCGGTCAATCACGGTCGAGAGGGGAATGCCATAAGCGAGCAGTTTGTTGGGATCGACCTGAATTTGATACTGGCGGACGAAACCACCGATGCTTGCGACCTCGGCGACCCCCGGAACGGTTTCGAGCTGGTAGCGCAAATGCCAGTCCTGCAGGGCGCGCAGATCAGCCAAGCTGTATTTATGCGTGTGGTCTACCAGGGCGTACTCATAAACCCAGCCTGCTCCAGTTGCATCCGGACCAATCGCCGGATGAACATTCGCAGGCAATCGGCCTTGGATGGTTTGCAGGTATTCGAGGACCCGAGAACGTGCCCAGTAGATGTCTGTACCATCTTCGAAGACGACGAACACATATGAGTCATTGAACATAGTCTGGGCGCGCACAGCCTTGACTTGAGGAGCTGCCAGTAACGCGGTGACGATCGGGTATGTAACCTGGTCTTCGATGATGTCAGGTGGTTCGCCCTCCCACGCCGTGTGAACGATCACTTGCACGTCGGAAATGTCCGGCAGCGCATCCAGGGGAATTCGGTTCATGGACCAGATGCCCGCCATAACCAGCAGGAAAGTTCCCGTAAACACCAGGAATCGATTGCTTGCGCACCACTCAATGATCCACTTGATCACGTTACATCCCTCCTGTGGCGTTCACCGAGAGCTGCTTGCTTGCAATCACAGTCCCGTTTTGACGAGCGACAATGGAAACCTGCCAAGTCCCGCCTGATGCCAGATCACGTTTGCCTTCATACAAACCATCGCCTTTGTCGGACAGATCAACGCTTGTTTTCATCGCAGACATTCCCATTGCGGGCATCGCAGGCATAAAGAATGTCACGCTCACTTGTGCACCACTGACCGGAGTACCGTTGGCGCCGGTCAGCTTTACGTGGAAGACATTGCTCCCCTTGCGCGGAGGTGTTGGGTCGGTCGTTAGCTCGACCTTGCCCTGAGCAGCACTTGGGGGAGCATTCATCGCGGCAGCAGCGCCCGCTCCCAGAGGAGGCGGAACGAACGCTCCTGCGGCAGCCTGCAGCTGGGCCTCGGAGTCAATCAGGAAGTTGGCAGAAGCGACCAGAGATTCGCCTGGCTTGATTCCTTTCAGAACGACGTAGTCATCGCCCACGCGTGGGCCGAGTTCGACTTCACGAGGTTCAAGGTTGCCCTCGCCCTTGTTGACGAAAACGAGATTGCGGGTCCCAGAGTGGAAAACAGACGACGCAAGTATGGTCAGCTTCTTGCCGGTGGGCGCGGCAAATACGACGTTTACAAACATGCCGGGCTTAAGCAGCAGGCCCGGATTCGGAAATACAAGCCGCGCTCGAACTGTGCGCGTATTCATGTCCACTTGGGGCAGAATGAAATCCACCCTGCCTCTAAATGTCTTTCCGGGGTACGCGTCAACCGTTACAGTGGCGGTATCTCCGGCCTTGATTCGCCCAATATCGGTTTGGAAAATTTGCGCGTTCACCCACACGGTGGAGAGATCGGCGACCGTGTAGAGTTTCGACTCCGGCTGCACGTACATATTAGGCAAGGCATTCTTTTCCGTGATGTATCCCGAGACAGGCGAGTTGAAGGTGAGATCGGTAATCACCTTGCCGGTGGTTTCCAGTTTTTCAATCTCACTTGCCGGGACTTCCCACTGCGTGAGCCGCTCTCGGGCGGCGGAAAGAAGTGCCTGTGCGCCGGGACTCACGCCGCTGACGGTACTGGTTCGCACGGCCTCGGAGTTCTTCTTGGCCAGCAGATATTCCTGCTCAGTGGTGACCAGATCAGGACTATAGATGGTGAAGAGCGGCTGCCCCTTGCGGATGTATTGGTAAGTGGCGTCCGCATAAACTTTGCGGATCCATCCGGGAAAACGGGTCTGTACATAGGCAATGCGGCGCTCATCCACGTCAACATTCCCGGTCACCCGCATCTCAGCCTGAACCTGCTTTAGCTCGGCCGTACCCAGCTTCACTCCAATGGTTTGCAGACGCTGGGGAGTAAGCTGCACCGGGGCCAAAGCGGGTTCGTTGCTGACCGTTACGTTGCTCTGGGGGGAATTGCTATTCGCGCCGCTTTCAACGGTCATTTGTGGTGAGTTCGGCGTGGCGGGCTGGGAAGGTCTCGCATGGTGGGAGCGCCACCAAACATAGAGAAGAGCGACCGCCAAAACGCCATTCAAAGCAATGGCGATGACAAGAGCGCGACGAGTTTTCGGATTGCCTTGTTGGTTCATTGGAAACTCACCCCCGTAAGCATTTCGAGGCGGGCCAGCGCTACTTCGTGCTCCGCCAATTCGCGCTGGTATTCGATTTCAAGGTTTAGGACATCCATGAAGGAAGACAGGAGGGTCTGGAAATCCTGCCGGTTGGACTGATAGGCGGCCAACGATGACTGGAACGTGGCGTTCGATTGGGGAATCAGGCCGTCTTTGTAAATCTTCAGTTGTTCCGCAGACGTCTGCGCCACGACGTATTGGTCCTGGACTTCAGCCAGCCGTTGCTGCACTTCCGCTTCAAGCTGCTTGTTCGCTTGGTCTCGGGTAGCCTCAGCCTCGGCAAGTTCGGCTTTGCGCCGGCCACGGTTGGGCAGCGTGATGCTGAAACCTGCCATATAGTAGTCACGGAATTTGCGGTCCGTGTTCTGGTACATGTACTGGACAGAGAAATCCGGGCGGAATTCTTTCTTCGCTAGGTCCACCTGCGATTCCGTCTTGGCCAGCATCGCCTGTTGCGCTTGAACGTCAGAATTCTGCTGTTTGGCGAGACTTAACAAATCAGAGGCGCTGTACGTGAGGGATCTCGCCGCCAGAGGTTCGGTCTGGATGTCAGGACTCTCCTGCGGCCGGTTGAGCAGTTGTTTTAATTGAGCCTCAAGCTGTCCCACCTCGCGGTGGTGCATCGTAATTTCCTGAAGAATCTTCGTGCTCTGCAACTGGGCCTTCAAGACTTCCTGCTGATTGCCCTGCCCCACGCGATAGCGTGATTCGACGATCTGCTCGACATCTTTTAACAACTGGTCGTTGCGTTCGAGCACGGACAAAGTTTGCTGAAGATATGCCAGCCGGAAGCAGGCAGCCTTCAGCTTGTCGGTCACCGTCCGGCGCACCGACTCGATCTGGACGCGGCGCACTTCGGCCTCGCGGCTGGCCACCTGGCCGCGCAGGCCGCGCTTGCCCGGATATGGGATCTCCTGAGAGGCGCCCAAACCGACGTAGGCGAATTCGCTGTTCGTGTAGCCGGCAAAAGGGCGTGGGCTTCCTACCGAGAACTGCTGGACGGTAACTTGCGTGTCTGGAAGCGCCGACGCCTGGCGCGCGCCATGAGTTGCCGCCGCATAACCGTGTTCGGCCACGGCTATCTCAGGATTATTCCGCTCGGCCTCGCCGATTAGATCCTTTAGGCTGACCGGTAGAGCTGAACCTTGAGACTGAGGATCGCCCCCCGCGATAGCATTCTGTTGACCCTGCTGTTGGGCCATACCTGAACTGACCAACAGCAAAATGATTCCGAGGCGCATAAGTGTGACGCCGCGGCTACGAGCCCGCGCCAATTGACGCGGAAAAGCACAAAGGGCTTCCATCTTTCCTCCAAATCGAAAAAATACGATTGTGCGGAGACACAAAGGTCCCGCCAGGAAAGCGAAAGCCGACTAGATTCTCAGAACGGAAGTTTCGACGGGCGGTGATTCCGGGGGAGCGTGCGCATCTGACGAAGTGACAAACTGTGAAATAAGGTCCGGCAGGCCGATTGTTTCATTGATCGGCAGGATAGCTAGCGTGGCCTGAGCGGGTGCAGAAATCTGAACGCGCGAGTTGCTGAGGTAGGGGTCAGTGTCCCGAACTGTCGTCTTGCAGCAGGAGTGCGAAGCCGGCATTTCTCCGCATTCGCCTGCCATCTTGCGACAGCATTCTCGCTCCTCAGTCGTAAGGGCGGCATCCGCTTGCAAGCAGGCCATTAGTGGTGACGCAAATACCGAAAGCGCCAACAGCAGGGCAGCGAGTTTGCAGACTGATTTCACTTGTCGGATAGTGTATCTTTGCGCCGGCCAACATTGCAATTGACGCCGGAGGGTGACTGATGGCATGTGTCCACCAGAGCTTCTCGATACTGGAACCCCGAGTCGCAAGGATGCGCCGTGTGGCGGCGAATGGCTGTCCCGAGCAGTTCAGTTATATCCGAGCCGATTTTTCTCGTTCTCAAGGAACCGCCAAAACTGGACCGCGAATGCGTCCCAATCTTCTAAATCGCTAAACTCGAAGCGGCACGGAATATCTGGAATCCCGCGAGAGAATGGGCCGTCATCCTTTGCGCTCGGTCGCGTCCATTCCCAACTGGATCCCCGCAACGTGCGGATGTTGGCCTCTCTTGGCCGAGGCCGATGGCTTGCAGAATGCGTCTGCAAGCGTTCGAAAGAGGGTGGCCGGAATCGTGTAACCTGCGCGGAAAAGACCGATGATGTCTTGGCGCAGAAGAAGACTCCCAAGAATCAAAACTTTCAGAGTACAAGGCTGAACGTTAATGTCCAGCTCGAACATTCCTCGAGAGAGAATTACCGTTGCTGAGTTCCGTGGCGTGGGAAGAGCAATGCTCGTAGCGCCCGGAAAGCGAAAGATCACAATCAGCTTGCCGGGGTACCAAAGCTTCGAGACAGAACTCAATCTCGTGGCAAATTAGAAGTTCGAAATCAAAACGGATTTGGTCAGGACAGCCGCGCCCCGGCCAGTCCTCTCGTGATCAGAAATAAGTGGCTGGGGAGTTTCGAGACTAAAAAGAACCATTAACAGGAATCAGTACGATTGGATCCTGGTTCCGCAATCCAGAGGAAAGGAGAAAGCGATGCAGCCCCATGCGGTGAATGTACCAGTAATCACTTCTGTGCACATCGAATGCAAATTCTGGCCGGAAGATGACGGATGGAAGGGCGTCTGCGCGGAATTGTCCATCTCTGTCCATGGCGGTAATTTTGAGCACGCCAAGAAGAACATGAAAGCAGCCTTGCAAGCCTTCATCGGCTCAATGCTACGCGAGCGAGGGGCAAGAATCGCCGCCTGAACCCGCGGACCAAGCGGACCAAATCGCGGAATCATGTTCTCCCCGACCTTCCGGTGAAAAACGCGTCGCTTAATGCCTGGCCAAAACTCCTGGAAGGCATTGCTTCCCATTCTGCCTGCAAACCCCAACAGGGTTCGCAAAGCAGCCTGACCTGCGTTGGACTCGCTGCGGGCACGCCAGGTATTTGAAAGAAAATTATTGCCGGAAATGGCGATGTATCGCGCATAAGCTGGTGCAAGTTCGCCGTTGGAGCGATAGGCACCAAAGGTCAATTTCACGATGTTTCGCAGTCTACCGCCAAAAGCCTCCCCATTTGCACGGCTGTAACGTGGGTCCTCTCCCCACAGAGAACCGGCACCAGCTTCAATCGCATTTCCGGTTGAGATGCCAGTTAAGCGCATGCCATAGCGCTTGCCAAAACCCTCCCAAGTGCCACCGTATTCTTTAGGCGTATTCGCAGCCGTGCCGAAGCCCGCACTGAAGATGCCTCCGGCGAGGCTTTGAGGACCAATCGTGCTCTCGACGAACCACTGCACCCGCTGTTTGTTTCCGATGGGTTGATAAGGGGAAACTTTGGCCTGGGCATCGGGGCTCGGGTGGGACCTGCTTTTTTCAGGCTGAACTGTTTGGCCTGACAAAGATGCTGTTAAGGCGAGAAGGACCGCGACGAACTGCCACTGATTTAGCGCGACGATATCGCGCCGCCCGCAACAAACCGCGTCTGAAGTCGTGGCGAGCGTTTGCAACCGTCGTTCAACTAGGCCGAATCTAGCTGTCATGTCACGATTTCCTTCACCAGCACGACGAATGCAAGCGAAAGCCGGGTGGCTGGATACGTGGGTGTGGAATTGGTTAAACAAACCTCGCTAGCGCCACCCTGTGGGAATCAGACTGACCCACTACCGTGGGTTGGGCTTCGTAGGAGACGGGATTATAGGGAAAATGAATGTCTTAACTCTATGCAGCTTGACCATCATTCTCGCGGGCGTGTTTCTCTTTTAAGTGTTGAGAAAATAGGGCGTTCAATTTGCGTTCGTGGTCCTTGCGCTTCCCGACCTTTGAACCTGTATCAAAAACAATGTTAGGACATACGCTACAAATCCCCCGAACCGGAACATTTCCAATCTTTGCTGTTATTAATAACTGCGGCTTATTCTCGCGTACTACCACAAACTATAGTCTAGCTCCGCTTCGCGTGCATTTTCAAGAAAAGCATTGCGGAGTTATCCCATGGGTGCGGGTTTTTGTGTCTGTCCGGTTTTCGGAACAGGAAGGTGCTTCTTTCTCTTTCTGCCTGGACCGGTGCTAGTTTTTCTTTTGCAGGTTATTGATCTAACCGGCATCCTTGAGAATCCAACTAGAGGTTCGGGATGCCGTCAATTCTTAATTCCCGAAGCCCTATAAGAGAGTAAAGTCCAAAGCTGGGCCGGTGGTGTCAGCGGAACACGGCGGACCCTCCCCCATTGCGTCCGCAGATGCAAGTTCAAACCTTGCCCGGCCCAATCTCCTTGACCGCGTGTTTCGCTTTGGCCGAGGGTCATCGTCAGTTGAGACCCGCTTAGAAAAGTTAGAAAACTGGCATCACCGGATTCCCGAAAAACAAGGCTTGCTCAAGCCCGATCACCCGCGATATCTTCTGCCCGGTCATTTCGGCTACAAAAACGGGTTGCCAGCGCGCCCGGATGCCGAAAGGATCCTCATGCGAAAGTCGATCCTTGCGTCGGGAAAACACTAATTTGATGCCCTTCGCGCTGAGGGGCAGGCTTTTGGCGCTTATGCGAGTCATACCAGCATCGATCATCACATGGACGACCCGAGGTTTGCCGTCCATGGCTTGCATCAGGACCCAATCGTCGAGTTGTTTAATCCGGTCTTGAACTTCTTCGGCTCCCTCCGCCGATCCAACAAGCTGGCGTAGTTCTCCCTCATTTACGGATAGAAACGAAACGGCCACAATCCTCTGGTCGGGCAGGCTCAGATGAGTAGTCAGCCTAAGAGTCAGCCCGTGCAAAACAAAGGCTGCACCGATCGCTCCCGCCAGGGAGAGCCAGTAAAAAGCAAGCAGTCTCACTCGGTGCCCGCGTATCCAACCAAATAATCTCCGCACCAAGCGTCCGCCCGGTTCACCTGGCAGAAACATGGAAGTTCGCTGCATTTGCTCGCGGTAGGCCACCCCGTAGCGGGCCTCGATTCGACGCTCTTCGCTTCTCGCCAGCAGGTAATAGAACCAAAGCATATTGATATAGGCGATGAGTAGGATGAAGCGTGGCCAGACGACGAGCAACCCGAGGCCGGCTAGGCCCAGAAACAAGTACTGAGGATGGCGAATATGCTGGTAGAAGCCGCCCTGCACAACGCCTCGCCGCCTGAACTTACCGTAATAGAGTTGAAAAGCACTCAGGAAAAACCCGACCAACCCGAGCAAGAACAGCAACCCGCCAACACTGGGAACTACTTCGGTGGAGAGATGAGGCAGAAAGAAGGCTGACAGCCACGCAATGGCTCGGAAGCTCGAAGAGCCGGAAAGCAGAGGGCTGTAGAAGGAATAGTAGTACAAGGCAAAGGGAGTAACCATGAACAGCATTTCGAGTGTGATGGCTAAGTACGCTAGAAACGCAGCGGCCCGCGCAAACGATTTGAGCATTTCGCCCCCGCCCGTGTTTCTTCTTACATCATCCGGTCACACACCTTGCCATCTTAACTCTGGCTACTGTTCCACTAGCCAATTCAACTCCGGATTTTGGTTCGCAAGACGCGCCATCCTGTCCCTCGTTTTTCGCGAATTCCCTCTTGACTCTGGACATAACTCCAGGGTTTATCCTTGCTATAGATGGCGGGGACCGTTCACATCGGTAAGGCCGCAAAGCTGGCCGGCGTCAGCGTGGACACGATCCGCTTCTATCAAAAACTCGGACTCATCAAGAGCGCGGGTCGCAGCGCGGGCGGGTATCGCTTGTTCGACGGAGAGCAGATTCGCGATCTCACATTTGTGCGACATGCTCAGGAATTGGGGTTCTCTCTATCCGAAGTTAAGGAATTGGTCGCGCTACGGCAAAAGCATCACGCTTGTTCCGAAGTGCAATCCCTGCTCAAGCGCAAGCTGGAGAATGTGCGGGAGAAGATCAACAGTCTCTCCCGGCTGGAAGCGGAGCTTGCAGAAGCACTGTGCAATTGCAATCGTGAGCTGCGCTTGAAACAGGAAATCAAGCATGAGGACTGTTGTCCGCTCCTCACGAGGCTCGGCCGAATAAAGGGCTCCAACGGCACCAAGTATGTCTCAACTGGAAGAAAACCAGGCGACAAGTAAATCCGGGTCGAGGAGCACGGTGGTTGCCAGTCTGGCTGCACTCGGCAGCGTGATTGCGGCCTCAAGCTGCTGCCTGCCGTTGCTGCCGTTTCTGTTCGCTGCCGGAGCAGCGGGCACATCGGCCTTTGTCACCCAGTTGCGACCGTACCTGCTTGTTCTGTCGGTGCTGCTGATTGCCTTTGGCTTTTACAAGTCCTGGCGAGCGAAGCAATGCAATTGCAAGCCCAGCCGGATCAGCACTTTTCTTTTGTGGTTCTCCGCGATTGTCGTGTTTGTATTCATCTTCTTTCCACAGGTGATCGCTAACCTGGTGGCCGATCTTTTGGCAGGTAAATCATGACTCGAAAGCGAATCGTTCTCGTTGTGGTCCTTCTGGTGGCGTTTGGGGCCCTGTATTACTTCTACGGCGGGCACTCGACACCCAAGGGACAGCCGCCACTCGTCAGTTTTTCTTCGGGCGATCTTACGCCTCTGAAGACTGCGTTCAACGGTTCAGCATCATCTATCCGCGTTGTTGTAATGCTGTCACCCACTTGAGCCTATTGCTTGCAGGGGGCCTCTGCGACGGGGAAACTGCTCCGGGAAATCAATAGCCAAGACGTGCAGGTTTATGTGATCTGGGAACCGGTATTGCCGACCGATTTTGTCGCCCCTTCGACCGCTGCACTCGGGCGCATTCCTGATGCGCGGGCCGCACAGTACTGGGACAGAAAACGAGCGTTGTCTCATTTGCTCGGAGAACGCAATCGCTCAACCGTGGTGTGGGACCACATCGCGGTATATGCGCCCGGAACGCTATGGCAAGACGCTCCCCCGAATCCGATCTATTCTGACAACCCGGTCCTGGATGTGATTGGCGGAGCGAAGGAGTCCATCGAGCGCTTACTGGCAACCGGCAAAGCCCCAGCGGGAGGTGAAGAATGACGAAGAACGTAGTCGTTTACTCCCAGCATGGGTGAATGTTCTGCGATCAAGCGAAAGAGTATCTTTCGCAAAAGGGCATAAGGTTTCAAGAGAGGGACATAGCGCAAGATCCTGGCGCTCTGGCCGATCTTAAGAAACTTGGCTACATGACCACTCCGGTGATTGACATTGACGGTTCGGTCATCGTGGGATTCGACGCAGAGAAGATTGATCAGGCGCTTAAGGGCTAGGAAACCGCTCCACTGGCGCGCTGGACGTAGCCAATGCCTTCAACGTGAGATTCCGGGATCAATGGCCGCGAGAATGTAAACCTTTTTTGTAAACCCTGTCTCTCTGACAGACGAATCGCGTCCCAGCTCAGCACGTAAGTCTTTGAGAAGATAAGGACAAATGGAGCCCTGATCTGACACCCTGGGTACTTGGCCAGGGGGTCATTCCAATTCTCATACCACGTAAGTTTCTGATTTAGAATGAGTTGGTCGGGGAGAGAGGATTTGAACCTCCGACCCCCTGGTCCCGAACCAGATTCCAATACTTATTGAAACTCGTAGAATTCTGTTATTGCCAAGTGATTCTTGTTGAATGAGTTGTGGCTCGGTCGTTGAAGCCAGTTGAAGTTTGTGGAAACAGAGTGCTTCGACAGCCTCAATTTTGCCTACAGCTACGTTCCACACAGTTCGTACCGAAGGGGTAAGAGGTTGGTTGCTCCAGTGCGCCCAGCGTTTGTTGGGCACGGGCGCTCGTCTTAAGAGGAGCTGAGGTGATCCGGATCGGAGCAGATTTTGTGCGTAGCATGTGCTGGTCCCCACCCTCGTCTCCTGCGGGCGTTGACAGGCGCAAATTAGTCTTGCACCGTGTTTGAGTCATGTGCTAGCGTGGCGCTCACCAGTTGGCTCGGACGTAAGTGGGGATGAGTGGACAAGGTGCTTCTGGAGTCATCCTGCCCATCCGGTTATACGAACAGGAATAGGTGAACGTACTCCGCGCTGGGAAAATGGCGATCAATGCCGGCGGATTCAGGGAAAATGTCACAGACGTTTTCAACGAAGCTACTGCCCGTTTCTGACCGAGTGGACGCTTGGGAATGGAAAGCGCGGCAAATTTGTGGCGATTGCCACATTCAACTCCCTAAGCGTCACCCGTTTCATGGCTCCATTGATAGCCGAAGGCTTGGTAGCTTGCAGTTGACACGTTTTTCGTCCAGCCCCCTATCCTTCCTGAAACGGCCCTCTGAAAGCGCGCGTTCCGAAAATACGTGTTGTATTGTGATCACCCAGCTTGAGGGCGTGAGGCGTTATTCACAGAATGGGACGGTGGTGACTCTGACACCGGGTGATACCACTTTGATCGACTCTGGATATTCCTGGTCATCCGATTGCGCCACCGAGTGCACCAGACTTTACTTGCGTGTCCCTCGCTGGCTGATGGAGAATCACTTACGGATCAGCGCCCTCCCGATCGCCCGGCGAATTCATGGGAACGCGGGACTTGGGGCTATGCTATTCCATCTCGCTACATCCCTTTATCACGAGGCCGAGATACTAAAGCCAGAAGAGGGCGCTGCCGCCCTTGACGCATACTTCGAAATTTTGTCCGCGTGCATCTGGCATCCCGACGCACCCCTGGGAACTGGACACCACTGTGCTGAACTGTCCGTGCGCATTCAAAACTTCATCGAAGCCCATTTGGCGGAACCCGCACTGGGCCCGGCGGAAATTGCGTCAGCTGTCGGTATTTCCGTGCGACACCTGTATCGCTTGTTCGCACTCAGAGGACATACGGTTGGGGACTGGATTCGCAAGCGGCGTCTCGAACAGTGCCGCAGCGACCTAGCTAATTCCAGGCTTCACGAGCGGACTATCACGGAGATCGCCTTTTTCTGGGGGTTCAGCGACTCTGCTCATTTTAGTCGCTCGTTCAAGAAGCAATTTGGCATTTGTCCTCGCATATTCCGATCGCATGCCGGGCTTAAGTCATGGAATGCGAAAGCAGAAGAAATCCCAGAGTTCCTTGGTGCAGCAAGTACTTATCTCCGCTACCCCAAGCCAAACTGATTACGATCTGCTCAGTGTTTTCCGAGGAACTGGGCCACTTTGGCGTCCTTGGGGCGTGGGCGTCGGTTTTCTGCAGCTGAGTCAATTCGCAGGAACGCGTGCTGCGCATACCTCACCGCAAGCCAGCGCAGCGGCTCTGGTTCCCAATCCGGCGATCTCCTTTGGGCGAACGGCAATGCTTCCAGACCGGTACGTTTCTGGGCAATCAGACCGGCAAGTATTCTTCCTGCGAGGTTGGTCGTCGCGACGCCTTGGCCGGTGTATCCGCGCGCGGTTCCGATGCGCGTGGCCGGATCAAACGCCACCGCTGGCATCCAGTCGCGAGGCATTCCCACCGGACCTCCCCACTCATGGGTGAACTTGATCCCTTCGAGCATTGGGAACCATTCGACAACGGTATGTTGTATGCGGGCGTGCGTCTCCGCGTGGCGGTCCTGTTCGTCGGTGATTTTGGAAGCGAAGCGGTATGGCGCACCGCGGCTTCCAAACAAGATACGCCCGCCGGCTGTTCTCGTTAGGTAGTCCACGGTGTACTTGTTCGAAGCCAGACTTTCACGGTTCTGCCAGCCGATCTGGGACCACTGGTTCTCGGTAAGAGGCTCTGTCAAAGCAATCAGCGAGTACACCGGCAGGAGCGCACGGTGCAACTTCGGAAGACGAGTCAGGTAAGCTTCCCCGGCCAAAACCAATGCCTTCTTGGCGCGCAACTCTCCGGCACGCGTTAGAAGTCGAGGCCTTGCGCCGCCCGCGAAGTCGGTAACCTCCGTCTGTTCGTATATGACTCCGCCGCGCCGCTCCACGGCACGGGCCAACCCACGGACAAGCCGGCCCGGATGCACACTGGCATTTTCGGAGGCGTACAGCGCGCCGTGCACGTGAGTCACGTTCACGCGCTTGGTCGCTTCTTCGGCGCTCAACAAGCGATACTGGTCACCCAGCCCCAGCCGCTCATACCCAGCATGTGCGGCGCGGATCAGCGGTAATTGATGGGCGCCTCGGGCGAAGCTGAGGATGCCACCTTTGTGGAAATGCGCGTCGATCCGTTCTTCCTGACCGACGCGAGCGACCTCATCGACGGAAGCGTTCATGGCGAGCATGAGAGCGCGTGCCGCGTTCCGGCCGAAACGTTGTTCGAGCATCGCCGGGGTCACCGGAAACTTTGACGAGCACCAGCCACCGTTGCGCCCGGATGCACCGAAGCCGACGATCTCCTTTTCGACGATCGCGACGCTAAGGCCCGGATTCTCGCGCAATAGATAATACGCAGTCCAGAGTCCCGAATAGCCGCCGCCCAGAATCGCAACGTCGACATCGTCTGAGCGTGTGAGTGGCGACCGCGGTTTGAGATCTTCGCCGGCGGTTTCCAGCCAGAAACTGTACTTGCTGTAATCGGTCATAGCCGATGGATTACGCCCCTGCTGATGCAGGCTCACAGCCTAGAACCGGGTGTGCGGGCAGGAATGTCCGGCACACCGATCTTGTGCTCAGTGATTTCCTCGCTCCGGTTCCCCGGAACCCTGATCACGGCTCCCAGCCCACCCCAGAGCGCCAGTGCCAACCACTCATACCTCGTAAAGTGACCGGGAACTATAGGAACTACTTTCACCAGCACCATGAGCGACGTGACCAGCAGACCTAACGTGGCGGCCGCGCGACCGCGGAATGGGGGCCTCATGCGGCTGTAGGAGGCGCAGGCTGCCATCCAGCCGATCGCTGACGCCAGCGCTCCCACCTCCAGAATTGGTACCAATCCTGCCTCCCCGAGCAACATGGCGAGCGCCGTGGCAATCCCCACTGTGATCACAGCCGTCGATGGCGTCTGATTTACAGAATGAATGTGGCCCATCCGATGATCGAGCATATTGCGCCTGCCCATGGCGAATAGCAATCGTGAAGAGGCGACCATGTTGGCATTGAACGCTTGCAGCAACGCGACCATTGCCGACCCCATGATCAAGCTCACGATCCAGTGCGCGCGCAAAGCTCGCTCGAAGGCAACGGCGGTCGGAAATTGTTGGTTGCTGTTGAGGGTCTGCCAGGGAGCTACATAGGCGACTGCCGAGATCACAACCCAGAAGAACGCTAGGCCAACCAGGATCGTCAGCACGATCGCAACGGAAAAATCGCGTCCACGGAAATCGGGACTGGCTTCCTCGGCAACCTTACCAACTGATTCAAAGCCCGCCAGGAGCCAGGGAACTACTTGCCAGACCAGCAACACGGATAAGAGAGGACTGTGACTGAAGAGCGGATAAAAGTTGGACACAGTGCCATGTTTTGCGCCCGCCAAAGCAAAGATCACCACCAGAGTAAGGAATGTAAATGTTGTCCCCTTTCCTAATCTGGCGCTGGCTTGTATGCCTCGGCAATTCAACCACGTCAGCAGGACCGTGATGGTGAGTCCGAGCATCACGTGAGGCAGATAAACGGGGTAGCCGCCCAGGCGATAAAGCTCAAGAGTATTCAGTGACGGAAACAAGTAACCGCTGATTCTTCCGGCTGCCAGGGCCTCGAACGGGCAGGTCAAGAAGTAGCTCAGGAACATCATCCAACCGGTCACGAAACTTACGCCCGGAGAAAAGAATCTGGCGACGTAGGCTGCCTCTCCAGCTGCGTCGGGAATCGCCATGACCAACTGTCCATAGACATAACCGATGGGCAGTAACATCAGCGCGCCTGCGGTGAATCCCAGGATCGCACCCAGCGGGCCGCCACGCCGCAGTATGTCGTCCATGACGACCAGCCAAGCGGTACCCACCATCACGCCGAAAGCCAGCGCAAAGTAGTCGATCAGACGTAGCTTGCGAGCCAGTGTTGTCATGAAATTTATTAGAGTCTAACGGAAGTATCGGACGACCGTGAAACCATGGCCGTCCGAAGCTTCGTGGGGTGTGCTCTAAAATTCGTATCGCAGTGCGAACTGCATGACGCGGGGTTGCGTCAGCAGACCGGTGTAATCGCCGAAGGATGACGGCGCCTGTTGCAGCGACGCGATACAGGCGCACGCTTGTGTGCCCAAGCCCGAAACAGCGTTGAATCGATGCAGATTGGGCACGTTAAAAACCTCCCAGCGGAATTGCAAACTGTGATTTTCGAACGGCATCTTCCAGCGTTTGCTCATAGCCATATCCCAACCCGCATACCCATCTCCACGAACCACGTTTCGAGAACCGCTTTGGCCGGGGAAAGGATGCTGGAAGGCGGCGAAAGCAGCCGTCGGATCAACAAAAACGCTAACGGCACCCGTGCTGGGGTCCCGGTGATGCCCGATCTGGGGTCTGGCGACCATCTGAGCGATACCCTGCTCGTCCCAGTTTGTAGGCCAGAAGTTACCGTTATCCACAGTGAAGGGGAAGCCGCTGGTCCAACGGGCCAAACCAGAAAGTTGCCAACCGCCGACCACAGCATCCAAAGCCGAACCGGCGTTGCCCCCGAAGTGCTTGCCCCTGCCGAAGGGCAGCTCGGCAATCCAGTTGGCGTTGATCTGGTGAGTGGTGTCGAAATCCGAGACTCCCCGACGCCCGTTCGGATCGAAAGCATTTACCAGGCGAGTTCCGGGAGCCCCTACGTTGCAACACGATGCCCACCCCAGGCGCGTAGCGGAGGAAGTGATATCAATCGACCTGGAATAGGTGTAGTTGAG
>Ga0099828_10001629_pt1 | contig 15186 bp, 17 predicted proteins | sample CZO8metaG_2_FD_79338 | JGI IMG/M metagenome (GOLD analysis project Ga0099828, IMG submission 79338) | Vadose zone soil microbial communities from the Eel River Critical Zone Observatory, Northern California, USA - CZOApr15con2H1.8 metaG | ecosystem: Environmental > Terrestrial > Soil > Vadose...
CGGTCCGGACAGCGCCGGCTCTCACGAGCTCCCAGAATCGACGTCTCTCCTGACGTTTCGGCAACCGCATGCAACGCCTCCTATTCGGGTTGGTGTTGCAACGACTCCCTGAACTCAAGCACCGTGAAAGGCGCGTTCGGCGCCAAACGTGTGGAATCGCGAGGCGATATCAGGTTTGAAGTAGGGTTGTGCCCTGATGCCCCGAGCGGCAATCGACAGAGTCGCGATCGTGACCGGGGCGAGTCGTGGCATCGGCCGCGGCATAGCACTCGGTCTAGGCGAGGCCGGCTGGACTGTGTATGTGACAGGTCGGACAGTGCGAGCCGGTGACAGCGACCGTCCCGGTTCGATCACAAGAACCGCTGATGAGGTTACCGCTGCGGGAGGGCAGGGCATTCCAACACCTTGCGACCACAGGTTGGACGCCGAGACCGCCGCCGCCTTCCGCCGCATCCAGGAAGAAAAGGGCGGGCTCGACTTACTGGTCAACAACGCCACGTCCTACACGACCGATGTCGGCCCACCTGGAAACGCTCCATTCTGGGAGCTACCCGTCGAAATCTGGGATCTGATGCACACAGTTGGTCTCAGATCTCATTACGTGGCAAGCATCTTCGCGGTGCCGATCATGATTCCGCAGCACAGCGGCCTGATCGTGAACGTTTCCTCTGCGGGTGCGGTCAAGCCCGGGCGGGACGTCTCTTACAACGTGGTCAAGGCGGGCGTGGACATGCTGACGCGAGGTACCGCAAACCAGCTGCGGCAGCACGGTATCACTGTGGTGTCTCTGTGGCCGAGATTGACGCGCACCGAAGGCGTCGTGGCCCACCCAGACCTCTTTCCGGATTTGAGCAAGGCGTGGTCGCCCGAGTTCAATGGCCGAGCAGTAGCCGCCATCGCTGCTGATCCACGGGTAATCGAGAAGACAGGACGAGCGTTGGACGTAGGGATGCTGGCCGAAGAATATGGGTTCACGGACTTCGACGGCAGGCGTCCCGAGCCTCTCCAATCAGCCCAGCTCTGACGCGAAGTAGACCGCCACGGCGGGATTCGAGACGACACCTACGAAACCCCGGTTGACCTTTCGGTGATGTATTCGGCTCGGGCTCCAGGGTCATAGCTCCGGCACATTGGCCGCGTCCTGGCGCGGGAAGGGTCGTCGAAAAGCTAGCGGCCCGGGCAACTAAAGGAGGGAGAGTGGCAGGGCGCTCTCCCTCGTACGCTTTCCCGCTTTACCCAGCCCGACGGGACGACGTCGGCGTAGCGGTCTGGTGAACGCGTTGAATGATTACGTTCTGGCCGCATCATTTGTTATCAATCGCCTCGGCGATGCGGAACTCCGGAACGTCTCGGTCACCAGTGCGAAGCACCATCAGACAACCGGTTTTGGAGACGCTTATCACGATCGGTCCTGATTCGGTTGGTCCCGCGATTCAGATACGAGTCGAGCGGATGATCTCGAAACGCGCGGTCGTCACCTGAGCTCCTGTAGCCGTTCCGGTCAGATTCTGACTGCGCGACCTCGTCGCCTCGCTGGCGGCCATGGCTTCTGCGCTGGTCCACATCGTGATCGTCAAAGCCTTTCCGCCCTCGCGATCGACCAGCCAGTACGCGGCCTCCAAGCCTGGGGATTCCCGAATCCTCTCCTCCACGTCCTTCGTGCCTCGAACCCAATCCTCAAGCTCTTCAGGTGATCCGGTCCATGTCCCAACTCGAGCAACCATGCGAGGCATTATCGAGCCTAGCCACCACCTTGGTGGTCAGACTGACAAGCAAGCAGTTCAGACGCGTGACAGCACTCGTAGCTTTAACTAGGTCGAGGCAACAGGGGTTATGAACTGCTACCCGTGGATGGAAATGAGGGAAACGCGCTGGCATCGTCCTGACATGCGTTACGAAGGCACGTTGAGCGCAATGGCTCGCGAAGAACGCTGGGTTGGAGGCGCCAATAAGGCGCGCAGGGCGCATTCCTGCGGATTCCTCTCAAGGGTGAGGAAGTAGCCCCGGCGGGATTCGAACCCGCGATCTCAGCCTTGAGAGGGCTGCGTCCTAGGCCACTAGACGACGGGGCCGCTCTTGGTGGGCGGCGTTGGGTTTGAACCAACGACCTCTTGCGTGTGAGGCAAGCGCTCTCCCACTGAGCTAGCCGCCCATGGGAACGATCATTTTACCCGCCCCACAAGAAACCTTCGGTCGCGGCCGGCGTTGAATCATTTGGAGTGAAGTCCCGGCTCCTATTGCCGTTCGTGGCGTCGCTTGCCCTGCTCACGACGGGGTGCGCAGCGCTTCCTCAGGGCGGGTCTGGCTCGGAGGCTTCCGGGACAAGGGCGTCCGGCACCCGAGCTTCCGACACTCGCACGGACAACCCCTCCGGCGCGACGGGCGCCCGCACCCAGTGCGTGATCAGTGCCCCGACCGTCACGGCTCCCCTGGTCGCAGGTATCTCAGCTCCATCACAGACCAGCTTGCCTCCAGCCTCGGCGATGGCCGTGATGTTCGGCAGGTCGACTGTAGACGCGCGAAACTACACCGTCCAGCTCGTCGACACCAATGGCTTCGTTGTCGCCGCAGCCGAAGCGCGTTTCCGAAGCGCCATCAGCGGCACGTGCGGCAACGATGTGCAGGTCTTCCCGGCGATGCCGATGTTCAGCGCTTCTATGGATCGCGTCTATTACCTTGACGGCGACACTGACGTCCGCTACCTCGCCCCTGACGGATCGACAGGGCTCGCCATCCGGCTGCCCGGCAGCTCGCACTCGGTGGCGATGTTCCAGGTCAGCCCGGATGACCGCAAGATCGCGGTCGCCATCTTCGACTACCGCGACCACCCCGTCGCCTCCAGCCTTTACGTAGAAGACCTGGCGGGCGGCAACCGGATGTATATGCCGTCCTCTGGTGTCCCTTATCGCTGGCCCGCGGGCTGGCACGCCGGCAACCTGCTCGTCGGCTCCGATTCGACACCGAACCCGACGTTCGGTTTTTACAGCGCGCTTCCAACTCGCATCACCAGCCTGCAGCTCATCGATCCGTCGACAGGGCGCGAAGTGGCCACGCTCAACAACGGGTCATGCGAGCCGATGTCGTCGCTGCCCACTGCCGCCGGCCTTGCATGCGCCACCTCGAGCCTCGCCGTCGGGCGGATCGACTGGTCGGGCAACGCGACGATCTTCGCCAACGGGGACGCATTCACAGGCGGAGCGTCGCTCTCGCCTGATGGAACGCAACTCCTCGCCTCAGGAACCGGCGCCCTCCTGAAGCTCATCAGCTCGCCCGAGACGGGCAGCAGGGTGACCACGCTGGGCACAACGTACCCCGAGGCAGGCGGATATCCGGGCGACGGCGGCTGGCTGGACGAGTTTCACGTCGTGTACCGCCGCGCCGGCACCCCCAACCAGTTCATCGTCGATGTCCGCAGCCAGGCCGTCGTGGCGCTGCCCCCGCAGACCGTCCTGGCGGTTCGGCTGCCCGGAGGCTTCTAGCCGCCTAGCATCAGAGGCATGTCAACGCCTCTGGCCACGCGCCATTGCGTGGTTTGCACGCCGGACACACCGACTCTTACCCCGACCGAGATCGACACGCTTCTCCAGCAGCTATCCGGGTGGATCGTCGCCCAGTCAGAGGGCCATCTGCAACTGACGAAGACCATCCGGTTCAAGGGCTTCATGCCAGGGGTTCGTCTGATCGATCGGATCGCCCCCATCGCCGAGGAGGAGGGCCACCACCCCGACCTCCGCCTGACATACGGCTCGCTGAGGGTCGAACTGTGGACGCACGCCGCCGGCGGGCTGACCGAGAACGACTTCGTGCTGGCGGCGAAGATCGACCAGATCCAGCCCTCCTGACGCCGTTTCACACGTTCTTAACTGGCTTTCCTTTGTTTTGTCGGCGAAATCCAGATAGAGTCGTCGGGCCTGATGCATTTCATAGTCTGCTGGGCGTTTCATCAGAAGGAGCGGGAGGTGCTGCTGAAGGGGATCCTGCCCTGGGGGATCGACGCCGTCGTCTTCTGCTGGCGCTGTGACCGGATGCGCGGCCGGGCGGTCCGGGTCCTCCGGCTGACGCCCAACGGCGTCCAGGCCTGACGCGGGCACTCACCGCTCTAGAACGGCCGCCGGGTAGTACGCCGGCAGCGTCGTAAGTCGCGGAAACTCCTGGGCCGCCTGGTCGCGCAGCGCCAGGTCGACACCCCAGCTGACGACGACCACCGCGTCGCAGTCAGCCAACTGCTCCGGCCGCGTCACGACTGTGAAGTCGCTGGTGTACGCCGACAGCACCTGTTCGTCGCTGTGGATCACGCAAGGCCTACCGCCTGACGCATGGACCCGGTCGACCACGATGGCCGCCTGCGGCAGCGCCAGGGGATCCTCGGTGTAACCCGGCGCCTGGTTGACCACCGCGACTAGGGCACCGAGCAACACGACGGGCGCGAGCACCCACCAGCGCGCGATCGCGGCCGCCATCAGGAAGGCGCACGCGGGGACAAGGAAGATGAAGAAACGCGGGTACAGGAACGCGGGCTTCAGCCCCCACCACAGCACCAGGACGGCCACAGCGACAACGGCGATCGACGCCCACAGCCAGGGCGCGTGCCGTTGCGTCCACAGGCCGAGGCCGGCGCTCGCCAGCCACAGGCCGACCGGAAGCACCACCGGCGCGCCGACCAGGAACAGCACCAGGTCGCGGGGGTAGGTCGGATAGAAGACATGCGGCGGTAGGCCATGCTGCGTGAGCTCCATGACCTGGATGTGCGCGTTGGCGCCGACCCCGATCACCGCCGCCCCGATCCAGGCGGGTGCGAGGCGGCGCAGCCTCGGCCACGAGCGCTCCGCGACCAGCCAGGCGATGTGACAGAGAAGAACCACGCCGACGAACAGCTGGGCGGCCATGGCCAATCCCATGATCACGGCATAGGCAATCAGCTTCAGCCCGTCCGTCGGCTTCACCGACACCTCCCCATGAATGGGGAGGACAAGTTTGGCCAGGATCAGCGTGCCGGCCACCGAGCCGAGAGCCGCGAGGCTGTAACCGCGGACATCGCGGCTGTTGTCGACGAAGAGCGGGTCGGTCGCGATGTAGAGGCCGGCGCAGATCCCGGCCAGCACGCCGAACCGGCGCACGAGCGCGCCCGTCGAGAGCCCGACCGTTCCGCCTGCGGCCAAGGCGGGAAGGAGTCGGTACAGCACCTCGTTGCGCGAGCCGGTGGCCGAATAGATCAAGTGGCTCAGCAGCGACACCAGCACGTGGTCGTTCGTCGCGACCTGTGTCACCGGGATGGTCGGAATGACCGCCCGCACCGCAAACGCGTCCCAGATCGAAGGCGTCGCGATGAAGTTCGCGAAGGTGGCGGCCGCGTCGTAGCCGAACGACCGGTTCGAGCCGACCATGTAAACGGCGAATGTCGCGACGCCGAGGATGGCGCCTGCGACGATCTCCCGCTTAGCCGACGTCCCCGACAAGCTCTTCGATTTCTTCGCCCGTGTACGCGGCGGCCTGCATGCGGAAGAGCCTCGCATAGCGGCCGTCCAAACGCATCAACTCTTCGTGCGTCCCCTCTTCGACGAGGCGTCCGTGCTCGAGGAAGATGATCCGGTCGGCTCGGCGCACGGTCGAGAACCGGTGCGAGATGTACACCGCGGTCCGGCCTTGAGTCAGCGAGCGAAGCCGCTCGAAGAGGTCGTACTCGGCCTGTGCGTCGAGGGCGGAGGTCGGCTCGTCGAGCAGCAGGATGCGCGCGTCCTCGCGCATGAACGCGCGGGCCAGCGCGACCTTCTGCCATTCCCCGCCGGACAGGTTCACGCCGGCGTCAAACCATTTGCCCAGCGCCGTGTCGTATCCGGCCGGCAGGTTGGAGATGAGCTCGTCCGAACCGGCCTGCTTGCTCGCGCTGATGACCGCATCGCGGTTGGCGATCTCGGGCAGGTTGCCGAGCCCGATGTTCTCGCTGGCCGTCGCCTGGTAGTCGACGTAGTCCTGGAACATGGCGCCGATCTGCCGGCGCAATTCGGCGGGCTCGAAGTCGCGGATGTCGATGCCGTCGATGAGGATGCGCCCGTGGGTTGGGTCGTAAAGCCGGCAGATGAGCTTGAACAGCGTCGTCTTGCCCGCTCCGTTCCGGCCCACGACGGCCAGGGTCTCCCCTGCAGTAATCGTGAACGTGACATCGGTCAAGGCCTGGTTCTCCGCACCCGGATAGGCAAAGCTCACGTTCTCGAACCGAATCTCCCCGCGCAGCGGACTCGGTACCGGCACGGGCTCGGCTGCCACGGGCATTGACGGTTGCTTGGCCATCAGCTCGACAAGGTTGTTCAGGTAAAGGTTGTGCTCGTACATGCCCGAGAACCCTCCGAGGACGCTCTGGATCGAGTTCTGGACCTGCACCGCGGCCTGCGTGTACGCGGTCAGGTGGCCGAGCGAGAGCCTGCCGGCGATCGCCTGCAGTGCAATGTAGAGATAGGTGATCGAGGTGACGATCGTGCTGATGTTGCCCAGCGCGAAACCCGTCATGTAGCGGCGCACCACCTGCGATCGCTGGCTGTCATAGAAGGCACTGGCGATCAGGCGGTAGCGCTCGATGAAGTACTGGCCGAGCCCGAAGAGCTTGACCTCCTTGGCGAATGAGTCGGTCGTGACGAGGTTGACCATGTAATTCATGCGCCGCAGCAGGCGCGAACCCCAACGCGCGATGTTGTAGCCGCGCCAGCCGTATCGCGTGTCGGCGATGAAGGCAGGAATCGGCGAGACCAGCACGACGACGGCCAGGATCCAGCTGACCCCGAACAGCAGGGCAACCATCGTCACCAGGGTGAGGATCGTCTGCAGCAGGCCGAACGCCGTCGCGATCATCAAGACCGGCCGGTTGATTGAGTCGTTCTGGGCACGTCGCAGCAGGTCGTAAGAGGCAGGATCCTCGTAGAACGGCAGGTCGAGCGACGCGGCTTTCTCCATCACCATCAGCTGGATGCGCATCGAGACCGAGTTCTGCAGCAGCTGCTGCGTGATGTTGCGCAGCGTGTTCAGCAACGCGCTCACGGCGAAGAGGACAAGCTGCAGGACCGCGAGAAACACGATCATGCCCACCGCCGAGAAGGTCGGCCCGGGGAGCCAGGGGACGCCCAGGTCGGAGAACCTGACGTGATCAGGCAGGTGGAACGAGTTGATCTTGATCCCCGCCACGACCGCGTTGGTGAGCGTCAGCGTGATGCCGACGGAGATGGTCGGGATGACGCCGGCGATGGCGGTCGTGACGAACAGCCCAACCGTGATCGCGCGGCTTGCCTCCCACACCAGACGCAGGACCTGGGGCAGCGCGGCGGTCGTACCCGTGATCGACTGTTTGAGGCTTTCCCACCGCCCCCGGAGGTCCTTCGGGCCCTCGGGCTGTTGCGGCGGCTCGAGGGTCGGGTCGCCGGTCAGGCCGCTGTTGGCGGGACCGTCCTCAGGCTTGCGCCGGCGTCCGCCCCAGCCGCCCCACCAGATCACGGGCCCGTGGGAGCCCGGCGGCATCATTCCCATCTGTGCGTGAGCTTACGGAACTCCACTTGACTTCCTCTTTATTACAGTGTAATTATGTAATGCATGGATGACAAAGAGCTCGGTTCGATCAAGGGTTGGTTTGCCGGAAGGCTCCCAGACGGCTGGTTCAAGGGAGTGGAGGTCGCCATCGAGGACGACCAGATCGTGGTCATCGGCACGCTGCCGGAGATCAACCTGGGGTCCACGCCCGAGGAGAAGGAAGGCGCCGCCGCGGGCCGCATCGCCCGCTTCCGAGAGGAGACGCGGGGCGAGCGGATCGGCATCGCCAGGGAAGCCGAGGAGCGCTTCAAGAAATACGTCACCTGGGGCGCCAAGCTCGACGGCGTGACCAAGCGCTTCAACCCAGGCGGAGGCGGACGCGGAAGCGACGACCGGAGAAGCGTGATGATCCGGCGGTGGACGCGGCGCCACCGTGGGCGGAACGCGCGAGAGGCGGAGCGACAGAGCCAGGTCTTCTAGAGCTCACTCACCGCGGCGTACATGCTCCCCAGCCAGCGGCTCGGGACGGTTTTCAAGAGCCTGGTGCTCCTGAAACCGGCCCGGGCCGCCATCGTCTCCCATTGGGGGTACGTGAATGGATGGGGCACCCAGGGATTCCCGCGGTCGCTCCCGTACTCGACGATGATCAGTCTGCCTCCGGGGCGGAGCATCGCGCGCACCGCTTCCAGCACCGGCGCCCTGTCGCGCACGAAATGCAGCGAGTTCGCCATCAGCACCCCGTCGAGGTCGCGCAGGTCGAGCGGCCGCGTGAAATCCGCCACCCGCGCTTCGAAGCGATGATCCAATGCCTGTAACGCGTTCGCGTCCTTGTCGACCGCGGTGATGTGAGCTTCCGGACCCAGGAGGTCCGCGAGAGCCATCGTGAATGCACCCTCCCCCGCGCCGAGGTCGGCCCAGCGAGGTCCGCCAGCCCCTGCGGCGCGTCCCTCCTCCACCTCCCCATGAATGGGGAGGACGCCGTCCTTAATCAGCGCTACGAGATCGGCGTGCTTCAACTTCTTCCCGAACCCTCGGCGCGACCTCCGACGCAAACGTCCGCATCTCGTCCGGATCCTCCGCGACCAGGAAGGTGTCCATCCCGTAGTCGGTGACGAGCGACACGAGCGTCCCGGCGTCGACAACGCCGGCGTTGAGCACGCGCCGGATCGTCCGCGGATCGCGCCCCGCCGCCTTCGCCGCCTCGTCGATGCGCCGGTTGCCCTCGAGCAGGTCGGGTGGCTTGACGTAGCCGAGCGAGGGCACCCACCCGTCGGCCAGGCGCCCGACCAGGGCGAGCATCCGAGGCCGGTACGCCCCGAGCCAGATGCCGATCGGGTGCGCCGGGACCGGTCCAGAATGCGCCCCGGCCAGCGCATAGAACTTGCCGTCGAACTGGATCCCGTGCTGACCGCTCCACAAAAGACGGATCACCTGGATCGCCTCCTCGAGAGCGGAGACCGACTCGCCGGGCGTGCGGACCGGGCCTCCATACGCCTTGATGGCGTCCCAGAAGCCGCCCGCCCCAAGGCCCAGCTCGACGCGGCCGCCGGTCAGGACGTCGAGTGTCGCCGCGGCTTTGGCGAGCACCGCCGGCGGGCGCAGGGGCAGGTTGACGACGTCTGGAAAGACCGTGATGCGGTCGGTGCGCATTCCGATCGCGGTCAGCAGCGTCCACGTGTCGAAGAACCGGCGCTGGTACGGGTGGTCCTGGACTCCGACGACGTCGAAACCCAGGTCGTCCGCCACTTGAGCGATTTCCAGAGGCCGCTGGGTCGCCTCGGGCGTGACAAACGCGCCAAACCGCACGGGCTGCCCGTAGTCCACCTAAAGGACTACAGGGTAGGGCCGCTGGCTATTTCCGGTTGCGGTGGAACAGGATGCGCCAGAGCAGCAGCAGGATCACCGCGCCGACGAAGGCGATGATGATCTGGTTCAGGATCGACGGGCCGACGTTGATCGAGACGTGCAGCTGGCTGGCCAGCCAGCCGCCGATGATCGCGCCCAGGATCCCGATGATGATGTCCCAGAACCAGCCCCTGCCCTTGCCCAGCACGATCCGGCTCGCCAGGAATCCGGCGACCAGGCCGACGACGATGAAGACGACGACGTTCTCGAGTGTCACTGCGCTATTTAAGCGTTCTGCGCTCGTTTCCTTGCCACGGTAGGTCTAGATTTCGTCGGTCAGGCCGCGGATTGTGACGATCTCTTCGCCGCTGACCGTGTGCGCCATGCCGGGATAGAGGGTGACGGTCACCCCCGCTCCCATCGCCTTGAACACCTCGCCCGCCTCGAGCACCCGGTGCTTCTGGATGTACGGGTCGACGTCGCTGCACCCAAGAAATACCGGAGTGCCGTCAAATCCTCCGGGATGGACGCGCGGAGTGCCGTCTGGTCCGATGAGCCCCGCGCTCAGCCCTACCACCGCGCCGTAGCGGCGCGCGTTGCGGGCGGCCCACTCGAGCGTCAAGCACCCGCCCTGCGAGAAGCCGAGAAGCACGATCCGCTGCGCGGGCACGCTCACCTCCACGCGGTCGACGAGTCGAGAGACCATCTCGAGCGCCGTCGACAGATACGGTTCGTTGCTCTCGAGGGGCGCCGTGAAGGGGTTCGGATACCACGCATTGCCGGCCGCCTGCGGGGCGAAGTAGGCCCAGCCCGGCCGCTGGACCTCCGACGCGATGGTCATGATGTCCTCGGCGCTCGCGCCTCGACCGTGGAGGAGGATCATCGCCGCCCGGGCCGAGGCCGGCGGCTCGCCTGCCTGGACGATGCGCTGCCCGTGGGCAATGCTCAATGCTTTCGTAGTATGCCCGGCGTCTTCACTTACGCGAACCCGCGGGTGATCCACTGGGGGCCGGGGTCGGTGGCCCAGCTTGGCGCCGAGCTGCAGAGGTTGGAAGCCACACGTGTGGCAGTGGTCAGCCCCCGCTCGTTGATCGAGTCGATCGACAGGCTGCATGTGCAGCCTGCCACCACGGTCGTGATCGGCCAGCACGCTCCGATGTCGCAGATCCAGGCAGGGCTCGAAGCCGCAAAGGCCGCGCAGGTCGATGCCCTGGTCAGCTTCGGCGGCGGCAGCGCCATCGACGCGGCAAAGATCATCTCGGTCCGGCTGGCCGGCGACGATGGGCGCGCGGTTCCCCACGTCGCCCTCCCCACGACCCTGTCCGTGGCTGAGCTCGCCGCAGGCGCCGGATACACAAATGACGCCGGCGACAAGGCGGGAATGCGCGACCCGCGACTCATGGTGCAAACGGTCATCTACGACGCCGAGCTGACGCTTGCGACGCCGATGCAGCTCTGGCTGTCGACGGGCATCCGCGCGCTCGACCACGCGGTGGAGGGCTTCCTGGCCGAGGGCGACCATCCCTTCTCCGACGTGATGGCGCTTTACGCCATACGCCGCCTCTTCATCACGTTGCCGCGCCCCAGAGAGGCGCCTGAAGACCTCGATGTGCGGACCGAAAACCAGCTCGCGGCATGGTTCTCGTTCACGCTGCCCGGCGCGTCGGCGAGCGGTTTGAGCCACACCATGGGCAAACAGATCGGCGCCCGGCACGGCATCCCGCACGGCGTGACTTCGTGCCTCCTGCTGCCGCACGTGATGCGCTACCTCGAGAAGACGATGCCGGATCGGATGCTGCTGCTGGCGCCAGCAACGGGCGCGGATCCCGCCGACCGGGTCGAGGAGCTGATCGCCTCGCTCGGCCTGCCGCAGCACATAAGCCAGTACGACGTCGGCCAGGCCGCGCTGCGCCGGGCGGCGGACGAGCTTGCGGGCAAGTACCCGGCCGCGGATCTGCTGGGAATTTACCTTTCCGCCTTGTGATGCTTAAATCACAGGCAAGTTCCTTGATTGGGGGTGCTGTCGTGGTCAGAAGACTGTTCGGAGCGTTGGCTCTCCTTGCCGTAGTCCTCATCGGCAGCGCGAGTCCAGCCGCCGCGGCCGGCGGTTTCACGTTGTTCGGAGACGCCACGAGGGTCCATCCCGGAAACAACTCACACACGGCCATCCAGCTGCGCTCGATCGGCGCCGGCTTCGGAGGCATCGACTTCAAGGTCCCGTCGGGACTGACCTTTGCTGACGTGCAGAACCTGGCCACCGACTACAACTTCACGGCCGCGAGCTGCGGTCTGGGGTCGCCGCGATTCCAGGTCAACGTCGACGGCAAGAACGCTTTCGTCTACATCGGGCCACCGCCCAACTACGTCGGTTGCGCGCAAAACGTCTGGGTCAGCACCGGCAACCTGGCAACATCGGCGAGCTTCGTCGACACGAGCCAGCTGCCCGGCGGCACGTTCTATGACAACTTTGGCCCGGCGGACGTGAAGTACGGCTCGCACTCCGTCACCGGCATCCAGCTGGTCGCTGACGCAGGCTTCTCTTTCGGCACGCAGACCGTGCTCGTGGACAACGTGATGATCAACAACACCACGTATACGTTTGACCGGCACGGCAACGCCGAGGGCGATGACGAGAACGGCGACGAAGGTGGCGGCGACTAGCTAATGGCGGCGGGGGTGCGAGCGCCACGCACGTACTCCCGCTCCAGCTCCCAGGACGACGCGCGCGTCGGCGGCGAGGGAGCGATCGCCTGATCCTCGCACCATCGCGACGTGCAAGCCTGCGACGGACAGGATCGTCGAGCGGAAGACGGGCTTGAAGCCGGCCGGGCCGACCGCCTTCTCGGCCGGGACGGCGACGCTGCCGATCCACAAGCGTTGCAGGCCCAGACGCCGCGCGTGGTCTGAGATCCCGAGCAGCAGCGACCGAAAGACTCCTCTACGCCGGAATTCAGGGACCGTGAAGCAGTTCCAGAGGTAACCCTCGCCGCGCCCGGGCCGGATCTCGAGCTGGGTCTCCCCGATCCATTCCGGGCCGACCGACAGCCATCCGTAGCCCGCGATCGCGTCATCGATCCGAACCACAAAACACCGGACGCCCCTCGCGAACCGCGTCGCTGCGAGGTCGCGTTCGGGGCCCATGACCGCGGCGATTGCCGGCGCCAGCGACCGGTCGATCTCCTCGACCGGGAAACCAGGCGGCGGTCCTGGACTCGCCAGGTCCGCCGCCCAGAAAGTGCTTCGGATCAGAACCGGAAGTGGAGCTTGCGGATCGCGTTGATGATGTCTTCGTCGCCTGTTGCCGAGCCGCCCGGAAAGCGCTGGAAGAATGTGAGGACCGCGTCGGCGGCGTTGTTGAAGTGGAGCAGCGCGTCGCAACCCTCGAAGTTGCCACTCTCGGCCTCCGAGGACCACTTCCCGTCCTTGACGGTCGCCCTCCATTTGCCGCCCCACGGCCCGTCCACCTGGATGCCGTACGTGAAGTCGAGGCCCTTTGCCACCTTCTCGTCGACCGTATACATCCAGAAGATGAACGCAAACGGCAGGATGAGGCCGGCGGTCGCCTCATCGATCGTGGCCAGCTTGTTGCCGAGCCCGTACTCGATGTCGTACGGGTGAACGCCGTAGTCCATGATCTGGAAAGTGCCGTAGAAGCCCGCCGGGACCGGTCCCGCGAACGGGTGGTACACCAGGAAGCTCGTCCATTGTTCGGGCGTCAGGTCGTCAAGGATCTTGTCGAGCTTCTGGGCGTCCTTCTTGAATCGCGCCAACGCCTCCTCGCGCGGCAGCTTGCGAAACTCGAGCGCGTGATCGTTCAGCGTTTCCCCCATCACCGGCAGGCCGAGCGCGGTCCCGTCCTTGCCGGCAACCGCCGCGTCCCAGTTCTTGAAGTAACCCTCCATGACGTCGATCATGTGGCCGACCAGGTCACGCGTCTCCCAACCCGTGCAGCGCGTGTCGACGTTCCAGTTCTTCGGGTCAGAGACCATTCGGGTGAAGTTGTCACGGTCCCGACGCATAACTTGCATGACCGTGTCCTTTCCTTCCGCGGCCATCGGATTGACCGGTGCGATCACTGCGGTGCTCATTCGGCATCCCCTCCCAGAGACGTCAGGTGTTGACCACGCACGCTAGTGAGCCCCGGTCGTCGCCGTGGTCGGCACGACGATCGGCGGCAAAATCTCGTCGAGGCGGTCCCGCCGGACCTGGAACCAGGGCGGCAAGCTCAGCGTAGTCCCAAGCTGCTCGGGCGATTCGTCGACAGTGAACCCAGGCCCGTCCGTGGCGATCTCGAACAGCACGCCGCCCGGCTCACGGTAGTAGATCGACTTGAAGTACCAGCGGTCGATCACGGGGGTGACGTTGCGGCCGGCAGTCACCAGGACGTCGCGCCAGGCCTTCTGGGTGGCGGCGTCTGGAGTCCGCCACGCGACGTGGTGCACGGTGCCGGTCGACTCCTCGCCCACGGGCCCTTCCGGTGACTCGATGACGTCAACGATTGCGTGCGGACCGCCAACACCCGTCTCAAATCTCGTTCGATTGACGTCCTGGGCAGCCACTCGGAAACCCATCACCGACGTGAGAAGGCTGAAGGTCGCCCCCATCTCGGCCAGCGTCATGGTCACCGAATGAAAGCCGCGAATTGCATGCTCCGCGCCCACCGGGCCATCCGGCCAGGGCGTCCAGCGTTCGTTGGAGGCCTGGGCTACGAGCTCCAGCTCGATGTCGTCGGCGTCGTGCAGGACGAGAGCGTCGCCGTCGAACCTGCTGATCATCCTGTGGTCCACGCCGAGCGCCTTGAGACGGTTGCTCCAGAAGCCGAGCGACCCGGCCGGCACCTGGAACGAGACGGTCGTGACCTGGCCGCTGCCGGCGCGCTGCCCGGGCCACGTAGGCCAGCCGAAGAAGGTCATCGCCGTGCCAGGCGTGCCGAGGTAGTCGCCGAAGTAGATGTGGTAAGTGTCGGGCAGGTCCTGGTTGATGCTCTTCTTGATGAAGCGCAGCCCGAGGACGCCCACATAAAAATCGACGCATTTCTGCACGTCGCGGCTGATGCACGTCACGTGGTGGATGCCCGGGATGCTGGCGGCCACGTCCCCTCCGACTACTTAATCCGTCCGTGCACCCTCATATTAGTCGCGGCCTTATTTGGCGTCACCCGCCGCTTCGGCCTCCGAACGAGACCAGATTTCTGCCGCCATGGGCTCGTCCATCTCCTCCTGCAGGTGGGCCACGAGGCCGATCGCACGGGCCATCACGGCGAGACCGCGGCAGATGCGCCAGGAGAGCTCCATCTGACTGGCGATGGCGGCGATCGCGCCTGTGGCGTTGACCGGCAGGTCGCGGCCGTAGGCCTTCGACGCCTCTTCAGCGATGAGCTGCATCAACTCGACATGCCGCCCTGAGAAACCGTGCTCGGCGGCGAGGGCAAAGAGCGCGGCAGTACGTGGGTCGACAGGCTTGTGGAGGGGGTGACCCAGCCCGGGGATGACCTCCTTCCTCGCCCGGTGGCCCGCCACGATCTCGCGTGCGGCCGTGCGCAGGTCCTGGTCTGGTGGAACCTCCTGCAGGGTGCGGGCGGCCTGCTCGATCGAGCCGCCAAACCGGTCGCCCATGCCGAGCAGTCCGGCCGCGACGGCCGCCTGCAGCGCCTCGGGCGCCCCGTAATAGGTGAGTCGCGCGGCGATCGTGCTCGGGGTCAGGCCGTGCTCGACCAGGGTGACGGCAAGCGCGTTGAACATGACCGACTCATGACGGTTCGGGAGGCGGCCCTTGAGCTCGAGGAAAGCCACGTCGCCCAAAGACACCTTGCCGATGAGGTCGGCGGCC